>Ga0315295_10005632_pt1 | contig 10685 bp, 10 predicted proteins | sample YL17G14_0_MG_FD_204453 | JGI IMG/M metagenome (GOLD analysis project Ga0315295, IMG submission 204453) | Sediment microbial communities from Yellowstone Lake, YNP, Wyoming, USA - YL17G14_0 | ecosystem: Environmental > Aquatic > Freshwater > Lake > Sediment | place: USA: Wyoming | collected...
GGCGGGCCTGTCCTCCGAAGCCTTGGCGGAGGAGGGAAAAGCGGGAATAGTCTGAAAGGGAGCGAAAACTATCAAGCGAGAAGCTGTGTGACATCATGACAAAATTCCCTTTTGATGAAATGATGAGTATACTCAAAAAATTCCTGGCAGATGAAGTTCCTGTTGTTACAAGGATTTCAAAAAGCAAGGCAGGAAGCCCATTTATCATCCTTGTAAGCACACTCCTGAGCCTTCGAACCAAGGATGAAACAACGGATCAGGCAATGGAACGGCTTGTCAAGGTGGCAACAACACCCGAGGGGCTACTTAACCTTTCCAACGAAAATTTGGAGAAAATCATATATCCTGTTGGATTCTACCGGAATAAGGCAAGAACCTTGAAAAGCGTCTCTCGTATCATTATTGAAAAATATCATGGGAAGGTCCCTGATAACCTTGATGAATTATTAACAATCAAGGGCGTGGGCAGAAAGACCGCAAACCTGGTTGTCACTGAAGCATATGGTAAACCAGGTATTTGCGTCGATACACACGTCCACAGGATTTCAAACCGGCTCGGGATTGTCTCCACAAAAAATCCTCATCAAACAGAAGAGAAACTGAGAAAAGTTTTACCAAAAAAATACTGGATAATTTATAATGCACTTTTGGTTGCCTTTGGCAGACGAACATGCCAACCTGTTTCACCCCGGTGCAGCCAGTGCCCCATAGCCTATCTGTGTAAACGAATAGGCGTAACAAAGCATCGATAATCTAAAGCAAATAACTTTTAGCAATCAGCGTTCAGTATAAAAACTTCTTAACAAACAATTTCAAGGTTTTCAGGGCAACGAAGAATAAAAATCGAATGCTTTTACATGATTCGACTTTTATTCTTTACAACAACGTCTTTTTTTGTTAATTATTGCTAATCGTATGAAAGTCACGAGTACATTATTTTGTATTTTTCTTATGCTGGCTTCTACATTTGTCTGGGCTCAGCATACAGAAAAGGTAGCCAGGATCGAAGTCACCGGAAATGAATCCATTGATCGAGGGGTCATTATTAATAGTGTAAAAACCAAAGAAAACGATCCATATAATCTCGATAAACTTCGTGAGGACATGAAAAATATTTACAAGACTGGCTTTTTCAGCGACGTACAGATCGACGTCAAGGACTCAGATAAAGGCAAGGTGATAACCTTTGTCGTAATTGAAAGACCTCCAATCAAGATGATTTATATCGTGGGGAATAAACAAATAAAAACTGAAGACATCCGCGAGAAATTAAAAGTAAAAACTAACACTGTTATGAACATCGAGAAGATAAAAGAGAGCATGGACGAAGTGAAAAAGCATTACGCCAGCAAGGGATACTTCAATACTAAAGTAACATACGAAATTATTCCTGAAGAAGGCTATGATATAGGGGTTAAATTCCTTATAGATGAACCGGAAAAGGTCTATGTGAGAAAAATCTCGTTCACCGGCAACAAGAACTTTAGTACGGACAAACTCAAAGGATATATGAGTGTTCGTGAAAAAGGGATGTTCTCCTGGTTTACCGGATCTGGTATTCTTGAGGAAGAAACGCTTGACGATGACAGAAAAAGGATTGAATCGTTCTACTCTGACAATGGTTATGTAAGAGTTAAGGTAGGTGTTCCAGACGTCTCAATTTCAAAAGATGGCAAGTCGATCAGCATCGTTATGCCCGTAGAGGAAGGAAATGTTTATAAAATTGGAAAAATTGATTTTGCTGGTGATCTAATATTTCCCACAGAAGTTCTGCAAAAAGATCTCCAAAGCAAGTCTGGTAATACCTTCAGGTCTTCCTTTTATCGAGAGGACATAATAATGCTTACTGACCTCTATCAAGATAAAGGATATGCCTTCACTGACATCTCTCCCCTCACCCTGATCGATGATAATGCTCAAAAGATAGACCTTACTTTTAATATAACGAAAGGAAAGGAGATTTTCGTCAACAGAATTAATATACTCGGAAATACAAGAACAAGGGATAAAGTCATCCGAAGGGAATTGAGATTAGCAGAAGGTGACCGTTACTCGGCTTCAGGTCTTAAAAGGAGTAAAGAGAGGCTTACCAACACACAGTACTTTAAGGAAGTTGATCTAAAACTTATCAAAACAGAGGAGCCGGACAAGATAAACCTTGACGTAACGGTTGAGGAAAAACCTACCGGCACTTTCAATATCAACCTCGGTTATAGTACCTCAGAGAAAGCAATAATAGGTGGTTCTGTTTCTCAGCAGAATTTACTTGGTACAGGAAAAAAACTATTTTTTAATGCTTCAGTGGGTAGTATAACGAATGATTTTAATGTCTCGTTTGTCGATCCGTATATTTTCGACTTGAACCTTTCTGCCGGCCTCAGTGTTTTTAATTACACACGAGAGATGGATAGCTATGATTATTCACAAACAGGTGGGAGCTTAACCCTTTCCAGACCCATGACAGAATTCACGAGGCTAAACGCCAAGTATAGATATGAAAAAGGTAAAGTAGACAACATTGAGTCGGATGCTGGCTCATATATCAAGGATCAGGCAGGCACCACAACCATAAGCAGTGTTCTTCTCGGTCTCAATAAAAATACGATTGACAACACAATGAACCCAACAAGAGGGATGAACGCCAACATTTCCTTTGAATTAGCGGGCGGCCCCTTCGGTGGGCAAAGTGATTTCTACAAAGCTATTGGAAGTTATGGACGTTACATCCCTACCGGCTTCTGGAATTCCCAGTTCTTCGTAAAAGGAACAGCAGGCACCGTTCGAAGCTATGGCGGTTCAACTATCCCTGTTTATGAAAATTTCTTCGTTGGTGGCCTGCAAACAGTAAGGGGCTTTAAATATGGCGAGGCTGGCCCCTTGGACGAGAATGGGGACCCCATAGGTGGTTCGAATGAGTTATTTTTCAACTTTGAATGGATCTTTCCCATCTATGCACCTGCAGGCTTAAAGGGTATCGTATTTTTTGACGTTGGACATGGTTTTAACAACGATAAAGGTTTTCTTTTCGCTGGAGCAAGGACTGCAGCGGGTACGGGTATCCGCTGGTTTTCTCCCTTTGGGCCTGTAAGGCTTGAAATTGGATTCAACCTGAATCCCAAAAAAGGTGAAAAAAGAACCGTATTTGATTTTGCACTTGGTTCACAATTTTAATAGGAGGCAACATGAAAAACATTTTTTTGATGGTTGGAATATTAGTTATGCTCGTACTTCCTTTGACCGCAAGAAGTCAGGCGGTCAATATTGCCTATATCGAACTTCAACGGGTAATGGTTGAGTCTGAAAAAGGTAAAGAAGCAAAACAAGTGCTGACTCAGGAAGCAGAACGACTCAAGAAAAGCCTTGACGTCAAACAGGATGAGTTGCAAAAAATGAAAGATGCCATCGAAAAACAAGGGATCACCATTACTCCTGACGCAAGGGCGGAAAAAGAGAAACAATATCAGAATAAACTGAAAGATTACCAAAGACTGGCTAATGATTACCAGACCGAGTTACAACAAAAAGATCAGGAAGTAACGCAGAAGATGCTGAAAGATTTAGAAGAGGTCATAAAAGGTGTAGGAGAGAAAGAGAAGTATACACTTATCCTCGAAAAAAGCCAGGTACTCTTTGCTTCACCGACAATCGATATAACATCAAAAATTATAACCCTTTTTAACGAGGCGGCAAAGAAAAAACCAACAACCAAGAAATGATCAAATTAAAAAAATTAGCTGAGATAGTAAGTGGCCGCTTAGTAGGAGACGGAAAAACACCAATAACCGGTATTGCAGGGATTAAAGAAGCAAAAATGGGAGAGATATCCTTTCTCTCCCATATAAGTTTTCAGAAACATCTCAAGGACAGTAAGGCATCAGCAATAATCCTCGGCGAGGATATCGACCTTCAAGACATGGGGTGTCTGAATTTCATAATTGTGAAAAATCCATCGCTGGCATATGCCGTCATTGCAGATCTTTTTGATATGCGCGGTCGTAAAAGTACACGTGAAGTAAGCACGTTAGCGTATATTGCGAAAGGGGCCAAAATAGCAAAAAGAGCATCAATTGCCCCGTATGTCCATATCGAAGATGGGGCCGTTATTGGAAAGGATGTGACACTCTTTCCATTTGTTTATATTGGTGAGAATGTTATAGTTGGTGAAAAAACAAAAATATATCCTAACGTTACCATTTATGATGGAGTGAAAATAGGTAAGAAGGTTACCGTACACAGCGGAACGGTGATCGGTAGCGACGGATTCGGCTATGTGTGGGATGGGGGCAGGCATGTCAAGATCCCTCAGCTTGGCACTGTAGAGATTGAGGATGAAGTTGATATAGGTGCCAATGTTACAATCGATAGAGCTTCCCTTGGAAAGACAACCATCAAGAAGGGAACTAAGATTGACAATCTCGTCCAGATTGCCCACAACGTCACAGTGGGTGAAAATTCAATTATTGTCGCACAGGTCGGCATTGCTGGAAGTGCAACTATCGGGAACAACGTAATCCTGGCGGGACAAACAGGTGTGCGGGACCATGTGACTGTAGGGAACAATGTAAAGGCTGGCGGACGGACCGGCATAACCAAAGACGTTCCGGATAACACGCTTATTATGGGGACTCCCCATATGCCATTTAAGGAATGGGCAAAACTTCAGGGCTATTTCAGCCTCCTTCCAAAGCTGTTCTCTAAGGTTAAAATCATGGAAAAAAAACTTTTCGGAGAAACTGATAATGATTGACATAAACGAGATTATGCAGTTATTGCCACACCGCTACCCTTTTTTACTTGTTGACAGGGTGTTGGAATTTGAGCCTTCCAAGAGGGTCGTTGGCATCAAGAATGTTACATCTAATGAGCCTTTTTTTGTTGGTCATTTCCCTGGAAAACCAATCATGCCCGGTGTGCTCATCGTTGAAGCCATGGCCCAGACCGGAGGAATCCTGGCCTTTAAATCCTTCCCGGAAATGAAGGGGTCTGTTCTCTTCATCGGTATTGACAATGCAAGATTCAGAAGACCAGTGATTCCCGGAGACCAACTCAAAATGGTAGTCGATGTTCTGAAGCACAAAAAAGAGATCTGGGTATTTGAGGGGAAAGCCTATGTTGGTGATGAACTCGTGGCCGAGGCAAAAATCATGGCCATGTTGAGGCAGGACTGAGGAGAAGGCCGTGATACATCCTACTGCCATTATTGATGGAAAAGCATGTATAGATGAGTCTGTCGAGATAGGACCATATTGTATCATCACTGGTGAAGTCACCATTAAAAAGGGTACAAAACTTGGCTCCCATGTGGTGATCCAAGGAAAAACAGAGATAGGTGAGAACTGCACTATTAGTCCTTTCGCCTCACTCGGAGGCCCCCCACAGGATATATCCTATACAGACGATGATACAGTCCTTATCGTTGGAAACAACAACGTAATTAAAGAATATATAACCATGAATAGAGGCACCAAGAAGGGTGGAGGTGTTACCACGGTAGGAGACAACAACTTCATCATGGCTTATGTCCATATTGCTCATGATTGCGTGGTGGGGAACAATATAATAATGGCAAATTGTGCAACCCTCGCCGGTCATGTGGAGGTTGCCGATTCGGTTATTTTTGCCGGTCTTTGTGCTGTACACCAGTTCTGCAAGATTGGCAAGTATGCTTTCATAAGCGGGCTTACGGGGGTTCCCAAAGATGTACCTCCTTTTATGATTGCAGCGGGGAGTAGGGCCAAGCTCTATGGCTTAAACGTGGTGGGTTTGGAGAGGCAAGGATTTCCAAAAGAAGAGATATTAAAACTCAAAAAGGCATATCGCATCCTGTTCAGGTCAGCCCTTCCCCTCACGGAATCGCTTAAGATCATTCGGGAGGAGCTGGCCGGAGATCATATCAACGATCTTGTCGGGTTTATCGAGTCATCCAAGAGGGGTATATGCCGATAAAAATAGCCCTTGTGGGTGCCGGCCACATGGGAAAGATACACATCGAGAAATTGGCCTCTTTTGATGATGCCTGGATTGCAGGTGTGGCTGATGTTGACCCGGAAAGGGCCAGGGAACTCGCTCACCAGTATAACGTACCGACTTTTAACGACTACAAAAAGTTGCTCGGCAATGTACAAGGTGTCATTATTGCAACCCCTACCGATACTCACTATCAGATTGCCAGGGATTTTCTGGAAGCAGGCGCACATGTATTTATCGAAAAACCCATAACATCAAACCAGGAAGAAGCAAACGAACTTATTGAACTCGGGAGAAGAAAACAGCTCATTCTCCAGGTAGGATTTCTTGAACGGTTCAACCCTGCATTTTTGAAAACTCTTCCCTTGATTAAAAAACCGCTTCTCATAGAATCATGCAGGGCAAGCGAGTTTACAGGAAGATCAACTGATATCGATGTTATTCTCGACCTTATGATTCATGATATCGATCTGATTCTATCCATTGTCCGTGAAGAAATAGTTGATATTAGGGCACAGGGCGTATCTTTTATTATGGACAAACTGGACATGGCAAGCGCTAGAATAGAATTCGCCGATGGCTGTGTTGCTAACCTCAATGCGAATCGGATCTCTGCAAAAAAAGAAAGGACCCTTACAATCTTTGAGAAAAACCAGAATCTATTTGTCGACCTCTTGAACAGGAGGGTAGTAATGACTGTGAAAAAGAATGGTGGGAATATCGACACCGAGGAGTATTTGGCTGATCAATTCGACGCCGTGAGACATGAAATCTCAGCCTTTATTCAATCAATAGCCAAAGGTACCGGTCCTATCGTAAATGGCGAAGATGGCTTGAAGGCCCTTGCCCTCGCTGATCAAATTAAGCGGTACATTGCAAAAAGCAAACTCTAACAACAATTCTGCGATAAAAATAGTCATCATAACAGGCGAGCTTTCCGGTGAAATCCATGCATCTCACCTTGTGAAGGCGTTGAGGAGCAGCCTGCATGTTGAATTCAGCGGCATGGGCAGCAAAAAGCTTCAAGAAGCCGGTGTACATATTGTTTATGATTACGGCAATATTTCTGTCACAGGCATCAGCGAGATCTTTGGAAAGCTTAAATACATCCGCGAAGCATATAGCATCATGAAGCAACATATTGTTAGAGAAAAACCATCTTTGCTTATCCTTGTTGATTTCCCCGGTTTCAACCTCAAAATAGCAAAGTTCGCAAAGGCACACCGTGTACCCGTTGTCTATTTTATCCCGCCCCAGGTCTGGGCGTGGCGGAAATCAAGAATCCGCAAGATCCGTGAACGAGTCGACAAGGTAATCTGCATTTTGCCTTTTGAAAAACAGTTATATGAAGAATACGGTGTAGATGCAACATATGTTGGGCATCCTTTCGTGAACACCGTCAGGCCTGTGTATTCAAGAACAGAGTTTTGCAACAAGGTAGGCATAGAACAAAAAGGTCCCCTTATCACCATTTTGCCAGGTAGCAGAGAAAACGAAATTAAGAAGCATATGCCAATACTGCTTTCCATTATTACAAAGCTGGAGCAACATATTCATAAGCCTACTATCCTTTTACCCCTTGCTGAAAACATTGACCTGAATTTTATGGAAAAACACCTCGCAGGGAATCACACGATCAGGACTTTCAAGGGATTGTCCTACGATGCCCTGGCTTACTCTGACCTTGCCATAGCAGCATCCGGCAGTGTTACACTTGAGGCTGCAATTCTTGGTACACCCACGATTGTTATTTACAAAATATCACCCCTGTCCTATATTCTCGCGAAGATGCTTGTGAATGTTCAATATATCAGTCTCCCCAACATTATTGCCGGAAAAGAAATCTTTCCCGAATTCATTCAGCAACTAAATCCTGAAAAGATTGCAGAAAAAGCACTATATATGTTAAACAATGAAAGAGAACAGATAAAAAGTGACTTAGAAACGATACAAGAAAAGCTTGGCATGTTTGATTCGTATCAACTTGCAAAAGACGAGGTTATTCAATTATTAGAACATTTTTATGGTACTTTACCTAAGACTTCTTCAGTTCGTTAAACCATACCGGGTCAAGCTTGCCCTGGCGATGATCTTCATGTCTCTTGTCGCCGCTACAAATGGCCTAACGGCATTCGCTGTAAAGCCTGTTCTCGACAAAATCTTTTTTGAAAAAAACGCTGATATGCTTTACATCATGCCCTTCGGGGTTATCCTTATTTACTTCTGCAAAGGAATTTTTGAATACCTTCAGGCCTACCTCATGGGATATGTTGGGCTGAAGGTCATTACAGATATCAGAAACCTTGTCTTCAGCTCCCTCCAGCGGCAGCCCCTTTCGTTTTTCGATAAAACGCCCACAGGCGTGAGCATATCAAGGGTCATTAATGATGTGTCCCTTGTACAAAGCACCGTATCGGATGCCTTTACTGCCATTATGAAAGATGCCCTTTCGATCATAGTCCTTGTTTTTGTTGTTTTTTACAGGGATTGGAAACTCGCAACCATCGCCTTGATTATTTTGCCGTTTTCAGCATATCCGATCATCGTCTTCGGAAAGAAGCTGCGGAAGATAAGCATCAATACCCAGAGAGCAATTGCGCGGCTAACGAGTTTTCTCCATGAAACAATTACCGGACAGCGAATCGTCAAGGCCTTTTCAATGGAGGAATATGAGAATCAGAGGTTTCAGGTTGAGAATAACAATCTTTTCAGGATTAACCTTAAACGGTACAAGATCAGGGCCTTATCTCACCCAATTATGGAAGTTCTGGGTGGTATTGCAGTCGCCGTAATTATCTGGTATGGCGGTCGGGAGGTCATATCTGGAGCATCTACTCCGGGTAACTTCTTTTCCTTTACAGCAGCTCTTCTTATGCTCTATGAGCCTATAAAAAGATTAAACAAAGAAAACCACAATGTTCAACAGGGGCTTGCAGCAAGCCAGCGTGTCTTCGAAATAATCGACAGGGAACCGGAAATCGTCGAGAAAAAGAACGCACTTCAGCTTGAACGTGTTCAAGGGATCATAGAATTCAAAGATGTCTTTTTTAGATATGAAGACAAAATGATCTTGAAGAATTTTAACCTTAAAATTGAAAGAAATGAGGTCATCGCTGTTGTAGGGGAAAGCGGTGTTGGCAAAACGACTCTTGTTAACCTTATTCCCCGTTTTTACGACATTGCCAGTGGATCAATCGAGATTGATAACGTTGACATTCAGGATTTGAAATTGAATTCACTCAGAAATAACATTGCCCTTGTCACTCAGGACGTTATTCTCTTTAACGACTCGATTAAGAACAACATCGCCTACGGTGTCGAGTCCGACATGACTAAAATTGAAGAAGCAGCGCGGACCGCGTATGCTCATGAATTTATAATCAAACTCTCAAAGGGCTATGATACTATTGTCGGCGAAAAAGGTATACGGCTCTCAGGAGGGCAGAAGCAGAGAATCGCTATAGCAAGGGCTCTTCACAAGAATGCTCCAATTTTGATCCTTGACGAAGCAACAAGCTCGCTCGATACCGCCTCTGAACTGGAGGTACAAAAAGCCCTTGAAAATCTGATGAAGGGCCGAACCACAATTATTATCGCTCATCGCCTGTCAACGGTAATGAATGCGGACAGAATCATCGTTATCGATGAAGGGACGATTATTCAGGAAGGCACCCACACGCACCTTATAGAAACTGACGGTCCCTATAAAAAACTGTATGATCTCCAGTTTCGTGATGTAACTAATAAAAAAATAATTAAGATCGGGAAACGGGGCAAGAATGAATAAAAGAATCAAGTCTTTTCTCATGGTTCATATTTTACCGTCTCTGGTTTACTTGTTTCTCACCCTTCTACGAAGTACCTTAAGAATCAAACAGGTGAACAGTGAAAAAGCCACTGATGGCTGGAAAAATGGTGACAACTTCATCTTCTGTTTCTGGCACGGAAGATTATTAATGATGCCCTTTGCCAACCTGAGGGGGAAAGGGAAAGTTCTTATCAGCAGGCACCGTGACGGAGAGTTGATTGCCCGGGTCATGACATTTTTCCGACTCGGCTCCATCCGGGGTTCATTCCGCAAAGGAACTGTGTCCTCTGTACGGGAAATCATGAATAATCTTCGTGAAGGCTACGATGTTGCAATTACTCCCGATGGTCCCAAGGGACCACGATATCAAGTCAAGGATGGAATTGTCGAACTGGCACGACTAACAGGAAAATCCATCATCCCCATAACGTATGGCGCAAGTAAAAAAAAACTTTTCAATCCTGGGACAGGTTTATCCTTCCATACCCTTTTTCAACAGTGCTAATCGTCTGGGGCGACCCAATTTACGTTGATTCAAAGGCCCGACGAGACGTTTTGGAGTTAAAAAAATGCGAACTCGAGGATACGCTAAACCACCTCACCGAACAAGCTGATGTCCTTGCATGTGGAAAATAACATACAATATCCTCGCTAATCTTGCCCTTCCGGTTTTCATTCTTTACGCCTTAACACAAAAAAAGATCAGAAAAAATCTCTTTGAAAGATTTTTTGTTACCACGAAAGGGGTACACCTTAAGGATTCAGTTTGGATCCACGCTGCTTCCTTGGGGGAGGCAACCATAGCAGAAAACCTCATAAACTATTTGAAAAAACATACGAATCTGAACCGTTTCATCATCACCACTAACACATATTACACACGGGACATGCTCAGAACAAAGTTTGGTAA
>Ga0315295_10005634_pt1 | contig 10681 bp, 5 predicted proteins | sample YL17G14_0_MG_FD_204453 | JGI IMG/M metagenome (GOLD analysis project Ga0315295, IMG submission 204453) | Sediment microbial communities from Yellowstone Lake, YNP, Wyoming, USA - YL17G14_0 | ecosystem: Environmental > Aquatic > Freshwater > Lake > Sediment | place: USA: Wyoming | collected...
CCACATCCACTCGATCCGCCCGTCCTCGTGGGCCCCGGCGCCACAGGCGCCCGCGCGGCCCGGTGCCCGGAACCGGCCGCTTCGACGCTCGCCCGCCTGACCCGCTGGCCGGGTGACCACCGCCCCGGGTCCGCCTCCCGGGGTGGGGATCGCGGACGGGCTCCCGCTGCGAGAGGGATGCGGGCGTCCGCACCGGCGCTGGCCGTGCTCGCGGCGCTGGCGTGGCTCGCGGTCGGCGCGGCGCCGGCGCTCGCCCTCAAGGTGGTCACCTGGAACGTCATCAACTATCCCCCCGCAGACCTCGCCAGCCGGCAGCCGAATCTGCGCACGGCCATCGCGGCGCTCGATCCGGACGTCATCATGCTCCAGGAGCTCATGAGCGCGGCCGGGCGCGATTCCTTCCTCACCAACGTGCTGAACGTGGTGCAGCCGGGGCAGTGGTCGGCCACGAGCTACTTCGGCACGTGCGAGAGCGCCGTCTTCTACAAGCCGGCGAAGGTCACGCTCACGTTCTCGGGCACCGCGATCCCCACCGCCGGGCCGCGGGACGTGCTGGGCGTGCGGCTGCGACTGGCCGGCTACGCGTCCAAGTACGCGGAGTTCCGGCTCTACTCGGTCCACTTCAAGGCCGGGAACACCACGGCCGATTCCGACGCCCGGAACCTCGAGTGCACGGACCTGCGGACCAACATGAACGCCGCGGTCCCGACTGTGACGCCTAACTACCTGGTCGGCGGAGACACGAACTTCTACGGCGACTGGGAGGGCGGCTACCAGCGGCTCACCGAGAGCCAGGCCGACAACGACGGCCGCTGCTTCGATCACGTGTCCCTGCCCGGGACGTGGAACCAGTACGCCTACCGCAGCCACCACAGCCAGTCCTCCTGCAGCAGCGGCTGCCCGGCCGGCTGGTCCACCGGCGGCCTCGACGACCGGCTCGACTTCTTCCTCACCTCCCCCTCGCTGCAGGACGGGGAGGGGCTCGACCTCGTGCCCGGCACGGCCTTCCCCTACGGCAACGACGGCCAGCACTACAACTCCAGCGTCAACAGCGGCACCAACTACGCCGTGGGCCCCACCGTGGCGAACGCGCTGTTCTACTCGTCCGACCATCTGCCGGTCGTCATGGTCCTGCAGGTCCCGGCCAAGGTCGTGGCCGCGTCGCAGCTCGACTTCGGCACGGTCATCACGGGTGCGACCGCGGGGCAGACGCTCACGGTGACGAATGGCGCGACCGCGCCGGCCGACGAGTTGAGCTACTCGCTGGCCGCGCCCGCGGGCTTCACGGCCCCGGGCGGCTCGTTCGCCGCGAACGCGGGCGCGGCCGGCAACGTCCACGCCGTCTCCATGAGCACGGGCGCGCCGGGCGTGAAGAGCGGCACCCTGACCGTGTCCTGCGACGACCCGGACTCGACCGCCAAGCCGGTGCAGCTCTCCGGCAGGGTGCTGGCTCACGCCGTGGCGTCGCTCGATTCCGTGGCGGTCACGACCCAGACCACCATCGACTTCGGTACGCATCTCCACGGTGCCTTCTCCGATCTCGCGGTGAGGGTCCACAACGCCGGATGGAGCGCGCTGCAGGCGAAGCTCGAGCTGACGGGGGGCGTCATCACCGGTGGTGCCGGCCGCTTCTCGATCGTGGGTGGGTTCCAGCCGGCGGAGATCGCGGGCGTCGGGCGCACCTACGCCCTGCGCTTCGACGACACCGGCGCCACCGCCGACTCGACCTACGAAGCCACGCTGGTCTTCTCCGGCGCCGACGAGCCTCTCCCCGGCGTCTCGCCCGCGTCCGACCTCGTCGTGACGCTGCGCGCGCGGCCGTCGTCGGGCGGCGTGGACGTCCCCACGCGGCTTCCCGAGCGGGTCGCGTTCCATCCTCCGAGCCCGAATCCGCTCCGCGAGGCGACCACGCTGCAGTTCGACCTGCCGCGCGAGGCCGAGGTCTCGATCGAGTTGTTCGACCTCTCGGGCCGGCGCCTGGCCACGATCCTTCGCGACCATCGGCCGGCGGGCAGGCACGCGCTGCGCTGGGGCCCGGCGGCCGGCGGCGGGCCGCTCGAGGCGGGGCTCTACTTCCTGCGTTTCCGCGCGGACGGCTTCAGCGAGACGCGGCGTCTCGTGCTGACGCCCTGACGGCCGCGAAGCTCCGAGCCTCACGCGGCGAAGGCGCGGCGGAACGGTGGGGTAGAGGCGGCGGTGTCCTCTCGGCTACTTGACCACGCCCGACGTGGAGGATAGGGTGCCTTGAAATTCACCCTGTCGCGCCATGAAAAGACCGTCCGCCATTCTCGCCCTCGCACTCCTCCTCCTCGCGCTCTGCGGCTCTTCCGCCCTCGCGCAGGATCGCGGCAGCATTTCCGGCAAGGTCTCCGACCGCAGGAGCGGGCATGCCATCGCCTTCGCGAGCATCACCGTGGCCGAGGCCAAGCGCGGCGTGCTGACCGACTCCGAGGGCCAGTTCCTCCTCTCGGGCCTCGCGGTCGGCACCTACGAGGTGCGCGTGCAGTTCCTCGGCTACCGGGCCGAGGCACGTACCGGCGTGGTGGTGACCGCCGGCCGGACCACCACCGTGAACTTCCCCCTCGAGGATGTCGTGGTCGCCCAGGTCAAGGAGGTCGAGGTCACGGCCGAGCGCCGCCTGGTGGAGGTGAAGCAGGGCGCCACCATCCGCAGCGTCAACGCCAGCGAGATTCGCAACCTGCCGGTCCAGACCATCGGGGACGTGCTGCAGCGGCAGGCCGGCATCAGCACCGACGCAGACCAGATCCACATCCGCGGCGGTCGCGCCGACGAGACCATCTTCGTCATCAACGGCGTCACCAACCGCGATCTCGTGACCGGCCAGTCGACGGCCGGCCAGATCAACGCGCGCTCGGTCGCGGAGGTGAACGTCGCGACCGGCGCCTACGACGTGCGGTACGGGAACGCGCTCTCCGGGGTGGTCGAGGTCAGGCTCAAGGAAGGCGGGGACAGGTTCAACGCCGGCTTGACCTTGACCAGCGGAAGCCACGGCGGGCGGGCCTTCCAGGCGGTGATCGGCGGGCCGGACGCGGTGGTCGGGACCCTGTTCCGGCTGTTCCGGCTGCCGGGCCTGGTCTCGGGGCTCCTCGACGTGTCGGGCAGCCTCTACGACACTCGCTTCCCCAGCAGGTCCGACCGGCTGCGGTCGGGCTATCAGGACGGTTTCTTCGGCAGCCGCTTCACCTACGGCGATTTCCTCTCCCCCTCCGAGGACAACCGCTGGGCCCTGCGCTACGGCCTCGCCTGGAACCCGAGCAACCGGGACAAGTGGACCTTCGACTACTCGAAGCGCATCGCGATCGACCAGGGCTTCAGCCGCACGTTCATCACGGCCCGCGGCGACCAGGGCGATCCGACCTACCCGTGGCGGTGGGCGCACCAGATTGAGCACGCGCCTACGATCTTCGAGGACAACGTCCAGAGCTCGCTGTCGTGGCGGCGGTCGCTGGGCACGACCGGCTTCACGGAACTGCATTTCTCGCGGTACTTCTTCGCCCAGCGCCAGGACGTGATGGGCAGGATGTGGAAGGACTACCGCCCGCCGGACGACCTCTCGTACTTCGAGCGGGGCGACCCGCGCCGCAACGACTACTTCTATGACACCGGCGACGACAACGAGTGGCAGGACCGGCGCAGCACGACCTACCAGTTCCAGGGCATCTACCTGCAGCACTTCCGGCGGCACGAGGTGGAGGTGGGCTTCGACCACCAGGCCCAGTCGGTCCAGTACGTGACCATCCAGGACCCGTGGGTCGAGGACCCGAACAACCTGGGCGGCTCCCACGACGTGTGGACCGTGCACCCCTGGGTGGGGAACCTCTTCGTGCGGGACCGCCTGGACTACGAGGGCTTCACCGGCAACATCGGGATCCGGGCCGACTACTGGTTCCTGGGCCGCGAGGCGGAGAACGCCATCGCGGACCCGACCAACCCGAACCTGACGCCCGAGACGCGCGGGAAGTTCTACCAGGAGACGCGCTCGCTGTTCGGCCGGCGCTACAAGGTGAAGTTCTCGCCCCGCGTGATCGTGGCCCATCCGATCACGCAGAACAGCAGCTTCTTCTTCAACTACGGGCAGTTCACGCAGAACCCGTCGTACCGCTACGTCTACTCGCGGCTCACCTCGATCTCGAGCGAGTCGTTCCCGCTGCTCGGCAACCCGAACCTGAACCCCCAGGTCTCGGTCAACTACGAGCTCGGCGGCAAGCACATGTTCCTGCCCACCGCCGCCGCCAACCTGACCTTCTTCGTGAAGGACACGTACGACTACCCGACCGCGACCCTGTTCAGCGGGGGCGAGGCCGCCGCAGGCAAGGTCCCGAAGCCCGTCTTCGTGTACCTGAACGGACATTTCGCCCGTTCGCGCGGGTTCGAGATCGAGGTCGAGAAGCGGCGCAGCAATTACTGGGCGGGCAAGATCACCTACACGTTCCAGCAGACGAAGGGGAAGAGCAGCGACCCGAACGAGCAGAAGGTGGTCCAGGCGGGCGGCGGCAACGCCGCCGACACGCGGCTCTCCGAGACCTTCGTCTACTGGAACCGCCCGCACAAGCTCGCGGTCAGCTTCGACGTGCGCTTCGACAAACAGGCGCCCTGGGCGTGGCTGCAGCACACCGGGCTCAACGTCTACGTCTCGGGCTCCTCGGGCCGCGCCTACACGCCGCAGAATCCGCTCACGGACCAGGCCGGCGAGCCCAACTCGAAGAACGGGCCGTTCCAGATCACCACGGACGTCCGCCTGAACCGCTCCGTGCACCTGTACTCGCGGCGGCTTGACATCAGCCTGGTGGGTGTCAACATCTTCAACAACTACCTCATCAACCGCATCGACCCGGTGACCGGGCGCGGCCGCGTCTGGGGCGAGGGCTCCTACGACCCGGTCCTGTACCCCCTGACGAAGGGCAACGAGTACCTCAAGACGTCCGCGGTCGACGACCCGTCGAACTACGGCGAAGGCGTGCAGTGGAGATTCTCGCTCGACTATGACTTCTGACCCGAGAAGGGCCGTCCCGTTGCTGGCGCTCGCCGGCCTGCTGCTCGGCGCGGGGCCCGCCCGCGCGCAGTTCGACCTCGGCAGCCAGCGCGCCGGCACCTCCTCGGGATCGTTCCTGAAGATCGGCGTCGGAGCCAGGGCCGTGGCCATGGGAGAGGCCTTCGTCGCGGTGGCGAACGATCCCTCCACGATCGTCTGGAACCCCGCCGGCCTCGCGTCCATCCTCCGCCAGCAGGTGCAGTTCTCCCACACGGAGTGGCCGGGCGACATCGACTACGAGTTCCTCGTCTACGTGCTGCCGTCGCGCCGCTTGGGCGGTTCGATCGCGATCCAGCTGGGCATGCTCGCGACCCAGCTGGACGAGACCGACGAGTACCATCCCTTCGGCACCGGGCGCACCTTCTCCTACAGCGATTTCGTGGTGGGCATGGCCTACGGACGGCGCTGGACCGACAAGCTCCTCATCGGCGCGGGGATCAAGTACGTGCGCGAGGATCTCGGCTCCCAGGTGGGCGGACCGGTCACGTCGTCCACCCTCGTGGACCTGGGCTCGATCTACTACCTGGGTTACGGAAGCGTGCGGATCGCGACGTCGCTCAGCAACTTCGGGCCCGAGATGACCCCGCGGGGCTCCTACGTCTCGCCCTACACCGGCGGGACCCGCAGCTACGATGGCTTCGACCCGCCCATCCAGTTCCGCTACGGGCTGGCCTTCGAGGCGATCGAGACCGCGCACCAGCGGCTCACCGTCGCCACCGAGATCGTGCAGCCCGCCGACAACGCGCAGCGCATCAAGGCCGGGCTCGAGTGGACCTGGCAGCGGCGCTACTCGCTGCGCGGCGGCTACAACTTCAACGCCGACATCATGCGGTTGTCCGCCGGCTTCGGCATCGCGGTGCCGCTCAAGCTGGCCCAGGGCACCATCGACTACGCCTACACCGACGGCGGCCCGCTGCTGGGCGTGAACCGCCTGTCGCTGGGGTTCCGCTTCTGATGGCCGCCCGCGTCCGGCAGATGGCCCTGGCCGCACTGGCGGCCGCCGTCCTCGGCGGGCTGCCCAGCGGCTGCGGCATGACCTTCAAGCTGCCCACCGAGAACCGCGTCAATCCGGTGATCCCCGGCCAGGGCACCTACCAGCGCATCGCGACCTGGGACGGGATGACGAACATCCAGGACATCCTGCTCACGCCGAGCGGCGAGCTGTTCCTGCTCTTCCAGGACGACGTGGCGAGGACCGGCGAGGTGCGCCGCTACCCGCAGTCCGTGCCGCAGCCGATCTCGGCGCCGCTGGCGGGGCTGCGCAACCCCGCCACCGTGTGCTTCGGGGCCAACCGGATCTTCGTGCTGGACCAGGGGGACAGCAGCGCCGCCCGCAGCGTCTTCCCCTGCGTCTACTACGCCGAGTTCAAGCCGGACGTGGACACGCTCACCGTGCCGATGCAGGGCTTCTCGCGGCCGATCACGGACCTCGGGGCCTACTGGCACGTGCGCGAGTACCTGCTCGACGGCACGCCGGTGAGCGCCTTCACCGACACGTCCTTCGCCTGGGTCAACGGCATCGCCGCCGACGCCGACGGACGCGTCTACGTCGCGGGCGTGATCATGTACTGCCGGGTGGACCCCTTCAACGAGCGCATGCGCGCGCTCGAGTACCGCTACCGGATCCGGCGCTACGAGCGCGGCGGCGGCGACCGCTTCGTGACCGACGGCCCGTGGCGCCGCGACCGCTCGTACCTCCTCATCGAAGGCACCGGCTTCGGCTCGACCCGCGATCCGCGCGGGATGCAGTGGGCGGCCCCGCGGGGCGCGGCCCTCTACTTCGCCGACACGGGCAACAACCAGGTCCAGCGCTACGGCGACCCGGTGGGGGGCGCCTGGTCGTTCAAGCTGGACATCGGCGGGGCGGGAGCGGACAGCATGCTCCTGGCGCAGCCGCTGGACGTGGCCGTGGACTCCGCCGGCTACGTCTACGTGACCGACAGCGGGAACCTGCGGGTCCTGCGCTACGACGCCGACGGGAACTTCGTGCAGCGGGTGGACCGGAACCCGGACGACGTCACGCCCCTGCTCGTCCGCCCGGTGTCCGCCGCGGCGGACAACCGGCAGGTGTACATCGCCGATCGCGGCGCCGGTCAGGTGCTCCGCTACTGGAGGCGGGATTGAGACGAGTGGCGAGTCTGGTGGCGGCCCTGCTGCTGACGACCGGTGTGGCGGCGGCGATGGACCACGGCCCGGTGCCGGCCGCGCCGGCCAACATCAACGGCATCCTGGCGCGCGTCGTCCCGGACACGGTCCGGTTCGACCAGGAGATCGCCAACGGCAACGCCATCTGGATGACGTTGACGAACTACGGCTTCTACGGCAACAACTTCTACAAGCGCGACGCGTCGCTCGAGTACCCGGCCGGGCGCGGCTACGAGCACATCGTGCGCGGGGGCCTGTGGATCGGCGCGGTGGCCACGAGCGAGACCGGCGAGTTCATCGGGGTGACGACCGGCACGGTGGACGGCTCGCAGGGGCCGAACAGCACCGAGGCCAGCGAGTTCACGCCCGGCGGCCTGGACATCCTCAAGCGCTCCACGCTGCCCACCAGCGCGTACTACGACCCGCTGCGCGCGGTCAGCGAGCTGGACTTCGTCTCCGTCTACAACGACTTCAGCCCGTGCCAGATCGCCAACAGCGAGGTGCACCGGCCCATGGGGCTCGAGGTCCGGCACGAGAGCTACCAGTGGAACTTCGCCGAGTTCCAGAACATCCTCTTCCTGCACATCAAGGTGACGAACCGGGGGCCACTGCTCAAGAACGTGTGGATCGGCTTCACCACCGAGTTCTGCAGCGGCTGCAAGAAGTGCTACACGAACTGGCCGCCCAGCTCGAGCGATCCGACCGGCCCGGGCGGCTGGTTCTACCACAAGTGGATCGCCTTCGACGACTCGCTCCACCTCCTGCGGGAGCACTATTGCCTGGGGTTCGCCCAGCCCCCCGCGGACCCGGTGAGCGGCTGCAACGCCAACCTCGCGCCCTACTGGATCGGGCTCAAGTACCTGGGTTCGCGCGGCCTGGCCGAGGACACCACGACGCGCTGCCTCTCGTTCTCGGCGTGGAGCTGGACGCCGGGCAGCCCGTTCCGCGACGAGGACTTCGAGCGCTACGCGCTCATGAGCACCTGCGTGATCCAGCCCGTGACGGGCGACAGCCTGACGCCCGGCACCGGCGACCCGGTCGAGGTCTTCGCGGTCGGGCCGTTCCCGCTGGTCTACCGGGACAGCTCCGTCACCGTGGACTTCGCCTTCGTCGGCGGCTCGGGCGGGGTGGGGGGGGCCGACCCCCGCGACATCCAGCTCAACACGAAGCTCGCCCAGTTCGCCTACGACCACGACTACACGCTGCCGATCCCGCCGCCCTCGCCGCGCTTCGCGGTGGTGGCGCGCGACAACGCGCTCGACTTCTACTGGGACGACGAGTCGGAGAACGCCTTCGACGTGACCAGCCCGGAACCCCGGGACTTCGAGGGCTACCGGCTGTACGTCGGCGAGGACCAGGACACGCTGGCGCGGGTGGCCCAGTTCGACGCCGCCGGCGACACCGCCGGGTTCAACACCGGCTTCGGTGCCGTGGAGCTGCCGGAGCCGGTGGTGGTGGACGGCGTGACGGCCCGGTACAAGTACACGGTCACCGGGCTCAGGAACGGCTTCAAGTACTTCTGCGCGGTGACCGCCTTCGACCTGGGCAACAGCACGATCACCCCGCTCGAGAGCGGCCTGTCGCAGAACCGGCGCATCGCCGTGCCGGGGCCCCAGTCCGGGGAGCTGCCCGGCCGGAAGCCCGTCGTCTTCCCCAACCCGTACCGGGTGGAGGCGCGCTGGGACCAGGGCGAGAACGTGCGCGACCACTACCTGTGGTTCGCCAACCTGCCCGAGAAGTGCACGCTGCGGATCTACACGCTCGCGGGCGACCTGCTGGTCGAGAAGCAGTTCGACGGGACCACCTACCACGGCGAGGGCGCGCGGGGCGTCTACGACCCCAGCTCGCCGCTGGGCGCGCCGAAGCTGTCCGGCACGATGTACGGCTGGGACCTGCTCACGCGCAACGGCCAGGCCGTCGCCAGCGGCCTCTACCTGTACTCGGTCGAGGACCACACCAATGGCGGCAAGTACCACGTCGGCAAGTTCCTCGTGATCAAGTCCGACCGGGAGGCCCGGTGATGCGCGCGCGCGCGATCGTGGCCGCGGCGGTCCTCGCCGCCCTGGCCCTCGGCGTCGTCGCCGGCTGCTCGAAGAAGCTGCGCCCGATCCAGAACCAGCCGCCCGAGACCTACGTGTTCGTGCGCGGCCAGGTGGACACCGTCAGCCACCGCGTGCGCCTCTACTGGTTCGGCACCGACCCGGACGGCGAGGTGGTCCAGTACGCGATGCGCTGGGTCTACCCGCCGCCGGCCCCGCAGGACGCGGCCTGGGATACCATCCCGGCGCGGCTGCCCGGGGCCGGGACCGACTCGATGTTCACCATGTCCACCGGCGACTCGTTCGTCGTGATGCCGCGCTTCGAGATCTTCGCCGTCGACAACGAGGGCGCGGCGGACCCCACCCCGGCGGTGCAGACGTTCACCCTCAGCAACATCGCCCCGACGGTGACCATCACGAACGCGCTGGGCTCGCGCGACACGACCTACGCCTCGGTCACCTTCAACTGGGAGGTCAACGACCCGGACGGCGGCGGCCCCGGCCTGCACTACCACATCTGGATGGACGGCAACGAGGCGGCCTACGACTCGACGACCGGGAACACGTTCACCATGCCCAGCGCACGCTTCCTGCAGAACGGGCAGTACCGCTCGGGTCCGCGCACCGCGTACGTGCAGGCGGTGGACGACGGCGGTCGCAGCGGCCCGCCGACCAGCATGACCTGGTACGTGCGGGCGCCGGCGGCGGTGCTCGAGAACAACCAGGGCCGCCTGCTGGTGGTGGACGAGGTGCCGAGCGCCGGGTCGAACAACGCCCTGTTCGACGCCTTCTACAAGAGCGTGGCCGACCTGCTGCCCGCGGGCACCTACAGCGTCCTGCGGCCGCAGTTCAATTCCAGCATCTTCCGCAGCCCGCGCGACGTGGCCCAGACGCTGCGGCAGTTCCGGGCCGTGCTCTGGTACCGCGGCGGCGAGACCACGGTCTCGTCGTGGCTGAGGACCTACCAGGACAGCATCGGCGGCTGGCTGGACGCGGGGGGGAAGCTCTACGTGGACGGCCTCTACCTGGTGCAGGGCCTGCGGACCCCAGGCGCCTTCCGCGAGGACTTCGTCCAGCGCCACTGCGGCAGCACCCATCTCATGCTGTGCAACGCGTACGTCGGCAACGGGGCCACGGACTCGACCGCGGGCTGGAGCCTCCGCGCCGGCAGCAACTTCCGCTCCTCCCGCTACGGGGAGACGGCCCGCGCCCTCGTGGCCCCCTTCTCGATGGCCGACTCGAGCGGCGGCGTGCGCGTCTTTGCCGTCACCGACACGAACAACGTCGCCCTCTGGGCCATGGAAGGCCAGATGGCGCCGCCCAACGTGGGGTTCGAGGCGCCCGCGGGGGTGTCGGTCCCGCAGGGCGGTGGGGGGCAACTCATCATGATCACCCTCCCGATCCGTTTCCTGACGCCGACCCCCGCCGCCAACCTCCTGCGGCG
>Ga0315295_10005636_pt1 | contig 10680 bp, 8 predicted proteins | sample YL17G14_0_MG_FD_204453 | JGI IMG/M metagenome (GOLD analysis project Ga0315295, IMG submission 204453) | Sediment microbial communities from Yellowstone Lake, YNP, Wyoming, USA - YL17G14_0 | ecosystem: Environmental > Aquatic > Freshwater > Lake > Sediment | place: USA: Wyoming | collected...
TCCTCGTGATTTTTCCGTATTGCCGCATTTAACTCGTAGATTTTAGATTTCCAGGCGTTTCTCAGGCTTTCTTCCTCCTTGATTATCTTGCTCTCGATTTCAATCCATTCCTTCGACCAAGTCTTGTGTGCTATTTGATCTTCTTTTAAATATTTAATACGCAGCCTGCTTTTTTCGGCTTCCGTGGTTGCCGTAGACAGAACAAGCTCCCTATTTAACTGTTTTGCTCCTTCGGCGGCCGCTTTTTGCTGGGCGAGGTGCTTATAAATTAAACTCCCCGCGACGGTAAGGGCGGAAATGGCAAGAAAAATTGGGTTTAATGCAAGGGCTTTTAGCGAAATGCCAAGGCTTGTAACGACCATCGCCACATTGCCAATCGGTCCGGGCAAGAGCCCGAACCCTGCCATTGCGTTTATTGCGCCTCTTGCTCCACTCCCTGCCGCGCTCATCTGCCCGGCCATTGCCTTGAAATTAATCGAGGCTTTTTCCGTGGCGACAACGGTATTATTGACTTCCTGTTGTACCGAGCGGAGCGTTGCCGTTGAAGCATCTTGGGCGGCAACTATAATATCTATTCTGCTCGCGGCCATGATTTTTTATCTCCGTCCTCGCAAAGAGCGGATGGCTTCTATTTCATTTTCTTTCCGCTGGCGAGCATCATCTCGCGCGTCTGATATTTCCTGGATGTAATTCATAACCAGGAATAATTGCGGCTGAGTCATGTCCAGTATTTCCTTAAAAGTAATAGATGTCTCAAGCAATAGGTAGGTGATTATCCAGCCAATTGTCCGTTGCTTTCTGCTTTTTTTTTATTCTCGGGATTAAGTGATTTCAGCGCCAGGGTTTCCGCCTTTCCCACGGCCTTGTAAAGCATAATGATCGCCGTTGATGTGAGGTTTTCTTCGATAAAGGCGACATCCGGCTCGTTCAAGATTTCAGAGGCGGCTTTTACCACGGCATCAAAGGCTTCGGAGCTCTGGTCGGGCCCAAAACTTTTCAGGCGTTCGATTGTGCGAAGCTTTTTAATCGGCAGAGGATAGATTTCATAGATCCTCCCGCCGAACTTAAATTCTACCGGATCGGGGAATAAGAGCTCGAGATCCTCGGGCCGGCCTTTTACCGAGATTTGAACCATCTGCTTTTCTTTTTCTGCCAGATTCACGCTTGCCTCCTGTTTTATTGTTAAAAAAGCAGTTTAAAAGGGCCGTTATTTTGGCTTTTATCCATCAAAGGGGCGCAGGAGAGCCCGAAAAAGCAGGTGCGGCATATATCAGCCGCCCGGTAGCCTTTCCGGGCCTCCTGCGCCTCCCAATCAGATCGAGGCCCCGGTATCATACCGCTTGGAATACCCGTTTTTGATATCGACGTACCAGTTCGCGGGATCGCCCAAAACAAGCGAGGTGAGGCTCATTTTTAGCAAATCGTCCCTGGCAATGCCCGGATCTTTGAAAGTTTTATATCTCATGGCCGGGAAATAAAATTCCAGATAATCCGAGTTCGCGTCCAGGATTTTGAGGTCAAGCGAGGTGTCGGTCTGCGAACCGAGGAATTTGTTTCTTTCCGTTTCATCAGAAAAAGATAAGCCGCTCAAGGCGACATCGATGTCGAACTTTTTCCGGAAAAGCTGGCTGATTAGGCGGCTGTTCGCCAGCGGACGGAAGGCCTCCAGTTCCGAGGTTATCGTTATGTCGGCCTTGTCGAAATTTATCACCGTTCCGCCGCCGAGCGTAAATACCGAGACGGCAAGGGGATCAAGCAAGGGAGCGGAAGCGAAAGACAGCGTTTGGGCCGCCAGGTCGCTTTGCTCTTTTCCGATCCCGTCTGCGGTAAATTTTATCATGGTCGCCGAGGAGTCAATGGAAATCTTGAACGAACCGAACCGGATGCCGGTCAACTGCTTCGGTGTCGGCAAAATGTCCGTCCAGATATTGAACCAGGGCGGGGCGCAAGTAGCGTCCAACTGCAATCGGTGTTTGTATTTGCTTCCGCCGAGCGAGGTGCCCGTATCTTTCCCCAGGACTGAGGCGAGAATATCGCCAATCCCGGCCCCGCTTGAATCCCCCACGTCGAGGGCCGCGCCGAGGGATATTTTATAATCCTGTCCTCCGGCCCCGGTTCTGCGGACGGAAAGATCGCCGCGCACGTCTGGCGCCGGTTCGACTTTCCGCTCCGGTTGGATGTCGCAAGTTTCCACCAGCAGGCCCCGGGTTATTGAGCCGGCCGCCGTTCCATAATCTCCCGAGCCGAGAGCCAGCCCGACTTGATGTAAATCCGAGCAGTAATACATAAGTGCCTCCTATCGGTTTGCCATGATAAAGGGTTGTGATTCTAAGGTTGCTGATATTGTCGCGTCCTTGATGTCGTTGGCGAGCGTTGAGACCAGAACTTCACCGGGAATATCGACGGTCAAAAGCAGGGCATTCGGATAAAGCGAATCAAGGGCGTTTAAAACAAGTTCTATTCCCTGCAAGATGTCAACGATTAATTGCGCCGTATCTTGGCCCCGCACTTTTATACCAACAAAAATAGTCAGCCTGCCGGTACGCCTCTTTGGTACGGAAATCGGGCTTTCTCCAATCGGGCGATCGGACAGGTCAACGCAAAGCACTGGGAATCCGGTGAAATCTTTATCTTGCCTTCCCCAAATAACCGGCATTCCTAAATATGCCTGCAATGCCGTGTCGGCATCAAGCTTGTTTTTAATCAGCGTCCAAAGATTTCTGTAAACAGCCATTATGCGGCCACTCCCTGCGGATTGTTTATCAGCGCTTTAAGTTTTTGCTCGACATTTTGATTCAAATATATTCTCATGTCCGCAATAGACTGTTCGACGAAAAACAGGCCTTTCGTTCCGGGGTGGTTTACTCCTGCGAATATCCAGCCTTTATATTTTCCAGTGGAGTTTGGAGGGATCGGAGCGCCCGGCCACTTCCGCCAGAATAAGGCCTTTTTAATGCGGGGTGAAATAATGTGCGCCTTTGTGCCTTCGTTCAAGTATCCAATATACGGCACTTCATTATGGATAAGGTAGGCATTTTTAGCATAAGACGTGGGCTGGCCCCATCCGCGCCGGGCGTGACCGGTTTTCCTCGGAGTGCGTTGCATCAACCGGCGTATGCCAAAAAAGGCCGTACTCTTTGCGGCGGTATCAAGGAATCCGGGGAACTTGGCGGACAGCGCCGCCAGATTTTTCCTCGCGGTTTCGGTTTTGATGGTAACGGAAATCACCGCTTTACCCCATGACGCAACGCGGGATTTTCCTCGCGTTTAAAAGGTCGGTGATGAAAGAAGGAATCCCCTGCTCCACCGAGCGCTCTATGCCCTCGGAGGTGACGAAAGTCTTTGATTTTATATTGCAAAGTACCGAGACGTATTCCAGAAGGGCCAGTTTTATGTCATCCGGTACGATGTTGGTACAAGAGTATTTTACTTCGACTTTTTTCGCGCCAGTCATCCAGTTACCGCCCTGGCGCTCAAAGCGGCCATATTCTTTTACGCAAATAAAATCCGCGCCGTCACCCTCCACAAGTTCTATCGTGTCCTCTTTGACATAAGTCAATGTGGTTATAAAAGGATGGAGGCGGGTAAATATGTTTTTCGTGAACGGAACGGGAGAAATATACTCTATGACATCGACAAAAGTCCCGTACACCTGGCCGGATTTCAAAAGGTATTGCTCAATCATGGCCTGGGCGCGGGGAATGTTGGCGGCAATCAGCGTATTTTTCGCCGTGTCCGCCGTTGCCACTCCGGCGTATAATTTTACGTCTGCGGTTGTTACCCAATCAGCCATATTTTTTTTCTCTTGATGTTAAAAAGCCCCCCTCTCCTTGCAGAGAGAGGGGCGGAAACAGGAGACGCTTATGCCCCTTTAGCTGATTTTGTAGCCGTAAACTACCGTGGGCTCAGTGGTAGCTTGCCGGGCCTGGAAATCCTTGCGGACGGAGGCCACTACTTTGTTCGTCTGCGCGGAAATGTCCTTGTCGGTTTCCACAAGCAGGGTTCCGCGATTGCCGATCATATAGGCGTCCGTGCGGGTAATCAGCATCCCGGTTTTGTCGGTGGTGGTGCCGTCATAAACGCCGGTGTTGTTCAGGTTCTCGGGCATGACATCCGTCCCGATTATCGGAACGCCCATCAGCTTGGAATCCGGGCCGAGGCCGTTCGGGAACAACGGATCGCCATTGGTGTTGACCAGGCCTTCAATTTTGGTCAAGCCGGTCGGGCCAGTGATGATCCGGAGCTTGCTCGGGGCGAGCGCATACTTTTTCAGGAGGGCTTTCAGGCCGAGGCAGTTCGCCCAGGTGAAAGTGCTCATGTCTTTTACGCTCGAACCCTGGGCAATGGCCAGTTTGCGCAAGCCTTTCCAGTTGCGGAGGTAGCCGCCAGCCGCGGAGGCAGCGGGGATGTTGCTGTCCATGGTCGCATCGCTGTCGCCGTTGACGATGGTGTCATCAATGGCATAGGCGATTTTCTTCGCCATCACATCTTTGAGAATGACGATCATGGAGAAAACCGCGTCCTCGTCCAGCTCGTAGGAGTACTCCACGGGAACGATCACCTTCGAGGCGGTGAGGGTGATCTTGCCGGTGCCTACCGATCCCGCCGTCCGGGCGGTATTTTCCGCACCCTTATAGGCGCTCGGGTCGGTGGTAACGGACGGGAAACACTGAGGGTTCTGGCTCATCGGGACGGCCAGGAACAGGGGGGCAATAAGGGCCTCCACCCGGATCAGGTCGATCAGGTCTGCGGAAAAGCCGGTGGGTACCCAATTGCCGCCGCTTCCGGCGGTCGCGGTGTCCATGGCCTTCGCGAATTCGTCCCGTTCCCGGAATTGCCCGATCCGGTCGTTAAACCGTTTCATAACCCGGATTCTGCGACCCACGTCCTCGGCGGTCGCATTTTTCCCGGACAGCAGGATGCCGGCCAAAAGCGTGTCGTCGTTGAATTCCCGGAAGGATTTTTCCTCGGGCGAGCAGTCGGCCTTTTTCTTGATTAGGATCCGGCCATAGTTCCCGGCCGGTTCGCCTTCGCTGTCTTTCTGGTCACGGATGTCGAAAGCGCCCTTGCGAAATTCGACTTTGAAAGCCTCGGCCTTCTCTTTGAGGGCGGTATTGGCGAGTTCGGCCAACTTGTCCTCATCTATGGAAATTATTTTTCCCATGATTTACTTTCCTTCGACGCCCAGGAGGGCGGCGATATTGGCGTTATCGGCGGATTTCTTGAAAGCCTCTTGCACTTTCGCAATCGCCGCGTCGCCGGTTAAAGTTTCTTCGTCTTTGTTATCGAGAGCGCCCTTGACGACCTTTACCGCGCCGTCGAGAGCCGCCTTGTTGTGTGCCTTCAAAGTCCCGCCGCGTTTTTCAATCTCCGCGACGACTTTTTCCAGATCGATAACGTGCTTCCCGTTTTCGCTCTTGGAATAAAGATAAGGGTAGGGATAAGAACCATCTGCCGCCTGTTCAGGCTTCGGGTAATTTTTGATTGCTCCCTCGAGCATTTTCACTACCTCGCCTAATTCCGCTTCGTCCGGATTTCCCTTGAGGATGTCGAGACAGGCGGTAATTATTTCTTGCAGGGAGGCGGCCTTCTCCACGGCTTTTCTTGCCATTTCTATGGGTCGCGCCATAATGTTATCTCCTTCGGGGCTTTCCGCCCTCTTGAATAGAAAAAACGGCCTGCGGTTCGCTCCTTTATCCACGAGCGCCACCGAGCCAACACGAATATCAATCAGCTGCCGGAGCTTTTTATTTTTTCTGTAATCCATAAGCGTCACCTTCCATGCTGAATCCGTTTAAATCGCCGGACTTGATAGCCCGCCAAATCGCGACATCGTTGATCTTGGCGCAAATAAACCAAGTGCCCTTTGGCAGAAATTGGTCGCGGAGTTGAATATCAACCGGAAGCGTTGCGCTTTCGACAATCTGAACCGCCTGCCCCAGGTCGCTTGTTTCGTGAAGAAGGTTTGTACCCGATTTCCGGCCCCCGTAGCGGACAAGATCAATGAAAAATTGGTGCGCCGCATCCTCCAAATCGGAAGCGTTAGACCAATCCCCCTGGATGTCCGGTTCGTCAGGAACATATACAGCGCCGTAAACAAGTTTCTTTTCATCATCTATTTTAAATATACTGCATTTTTTGGAAATCTCCCAATTTTTCTTCAATGCCTCACTGTCAAATTCTTGTTTGGCCGGGCGTCCGATAAGCCAGGCGCTTCCGATTTCAAGAGGTGAAAGAGTGAAAATCCAGCGTCCTTTTAAGATGTTGTTGCCCTCGAATTCAAATTCTTTATAATCCTTCCTTTGCACTCCGGCTTTCCACTTAAACTTATCAATTACGGTAACTCTGGCGAAAGCGTTTTCCGTTGCGCCGATTTCACCTGGGGCAAAAATAGCAGGTTCTTTTTCTCCGATCGTAAGCCATACCAGGGGCCCTCTGATTTCAGTTTCGGCGTTGCCCTCTCCGGCCCGGGGGAGTTTGAAATTTGCCATAATCCGGTCTTTGGAATCTCCCGCGGCAATCGTCAGGAAAAGATTTTCCTTGAATTGATTGCCCGGAGTGAACCCTTCCCCGCCTTGCCAGTAATCATCTTTAGCCGGGCCGGTGCGCCACAAGCGGAAATCGGTATGGATGGAAACCGGATCAACTTTCGCCAGCGCCTTCCGTTGCGCCGCGGTCAAATCCTCTCGCTTGATTGCATCCACGGCCTTTTTCATTGCCTCGGAGCCGAGCCAGCCGGAATCTTCCCATTTACCGGCCTTAAGCATCTTAAGGTTTTTTATGTCTCCTTCCGTCAGTTCAACCGGAACAAGGCCAAAAAAATGCTCCGTGTAATCAACTTGATCTTTGGAAAGCCCCCGCTCGTGGGTCTGCAAAACGCCTTCACCTTCATCTCCTTCCTTTATGTCGAAATCTCCAACCCTCGGCTTGTCTGCTTTCAAGAGCTTTCCCGCCCTCAGCATTTTATCAATCTCCGGATTGGATTGCAAGAGACCGACATTGCTGGCCCGTTGGATTATTTCACCGGCGCCTTCCGGTTCTTTCCGGGAAGGATCGGTATTTTCCACTCGCGGAGAATTCAGGGAAATGACAATCTTCCCACCTTCCATCTTGGGAATCACCTCGGCCACCTGAACGGTAATAATTTCTCCTTTATTAGCCTTGACGTTGGTATTAAACGAGCGGCCCAGGTCTTTTAACTCCCCGCCGTCTTTATAAGCGAGCTGATAACCAAAAGTGTCCGGGGAATCCTTGACGCTGAAAACGTCCGTCACCTGCACTTTTAATTCCAGATTGTTTTTCAGTTTGGCCCAGGATTGAATATTCTCAAATTCATACTTGCCGTCAGTGGCCTTGACTACAGCCCCCTCGCTTCCCTGCTTTTTCGAGGCTTGCTTTATGGCGGATACAAGTTCATTTTCTGAATTCACCGTCTTATAATCGCCGAGCTTGAGGGTTTTAAAGTCATATTTGGCGAAAAGGCCTTCGAGTATCTTCCGGCGTTCGGAGAGCGGGAGATCGCGCAAATCCTCGCCGTAAAAAGGAATATCAAAGATCGTTACGTCCAGCGAGCCCTTTACTCCCTTCGGAGTCTCAAATTTGTTTTCAATAACTGAATTTCCCGAAAACATCTGCAAATTGATCCTGGCGAGGCGGTCTCCGCTTTCATCCCGGCCGCCGAAATCGCCGTCCAGGATAACCGACTTATCGATTGCCTTCAAGTCGTCAATCACTCCGGGGAATTGTTTGCTCCGGTCTGTCTTGGAATCTTCAAAAAACACAAGAGTATTTTTCTTATCGTCCGCTTCCATCACCGTCCGCCAACCATTGTATTTGGTTTCAACGTCCAGAGGGATTTTCTTATCGAGATAGAACCGCGCCCATTGCTCCAGAAAATCCTTGATGTCGAAAAATTCCAGGAGCGTATAAGCTCCGCCAGTTTTTGGAGGGGTAAAACGGGCAAGCGGTTCAAACTTGGCCTTGTCCAAATCCGCTTTCTGCACTTTCACAATATCATGACTTTTCTTCCGCACCGCCACCAGGTCGTAAAGCGGAACATGGTCTCCATGCGGCCCGAGCGGATTGCATATTGCGTGTAGCGGCGTTCCTTTGTCGAACTGATTCCGCATAAGCAATTCGGTCGCCATGCTCGGCTGTTCGGCCCGGTAAACGAAATCAATGTCATTGAAGGAATCTCCATTTACATAACCGCCGACAAGCGAAATATAATCCGGGATAACCACAAAATCATCGAGCTTTGAAATAATCCCGAACTCGTCCTCGATCCGCTTGTCAATTTCCACCAAGACCGCCCCGGTATCGAGCGTTAGAAATGACTTGGCAAAAGGGACTTTTTTAAATGCGGTCTTTACGGAATAGACATTACGGAATAAATGCCGGTGGGTTTTATCGGCGCTCTCCCCGGTGGGTACAATATACAGACATTTTGCCTTGCAAACCCGGAGGCACTCGGAAATGGCCTTCTCAATATTTCCTATATGCTCAAGGGTATGCAATGAGTAAACCGTGTCGAAAAAGTTATCCCCGAAAGGCAGACTTTCAGCCTTTCCGAGATAAAGATTTTTCAGGCCCTTTTCCGTTGCTATTTTTTGCGCCGCTTCGGAGTTATCAATTCCGCTTGCCTGATAACCGGAATTGTTCAAGATTTCCAGACCGCGCCCGGTACCATAACCAACCTCCAATACGTTTGAGCCTTCCAGCCGTTTAGCGACTTCCCCGAACTCAATCGCAAAGGCCTTGGTGATCGGTTTCAATCCGGCATAATACGCCTCGTCATATGGTTCCGCCCTTTTTTTGATGGCGGTAAAAGGGTAGAAATCCCGGACGCGATAAGCAAACAGATCGCTCTTTCCACCGAGCTTATCTTTTCTGTCCTGCTCGGTATAGCCGTGCTCCGCTTCGGTTTCATCAAATTGCACAAGCGAAATTTTTTTCGCTGGCTCGAATCGGATAACGCCATAAATCGTTCCGTCTTTTCCGGCAAGCAAGCGCGGAGCGGTCAAATCAAATTTGCGCGTGGTAAGATGCAGGGAGAAAGTGCCGTCCGCCAGATTAGAAGCCTTCTCGGTTATTATCTGCTCCGTTACCGCCCTTGGCAATGCTCCCCGCATAAGTTCCTGCGTGTTCTTATTCTGATTTTCCGGATGGAATTCAATATGCCCGCGCTGATAAATTTCCTTTAATAGCCGGGCAGTATATTCAATGACTTGCGGAAGGTCTTTAAATTCGGTTTTTCCGCCGTCTTTCATTGTCGCATACTTGGCGGCCAGCAGGCGGAAATCGTCGGCAAGCTGTCCGTCGGTGCTTTTCGACGGGTCAAAAGATTCAATCTGAAATTTATTGAATTCCATTTTTCACCTTTACCGGATCGAGCTCGATTTTTAAAATCTCAAATCTCTTATGGCAAAACGAGCAGGCCGCCTCGTATGAATCAGCGCCTTTCCCCTTCAAGAGCATTTCATTGTATCCGCAATGCGGGCAAACAGCTTGCCCTTGATAAATCACCATTTTTTCCTCCCGATATACTCGCATATAACAAAGATGATCGCGCAAGCGACAAAACCAAGGGCAAAGACAATAAAGGCCAGCCATTCAATAGTCATTTTTTTTTATTCTCCAAGGCTCGGGGCTATTGAGCAACGGCAGTTACAGACTTCTTCCGGCCCGGCGTTAGGATCACCAGGAAACATCAAGCCGATTGAAAAGGGTTGATCTATCGGGACTGTTTCGCCGTCAATGGCCGTATGGCGGGGCCGGTCGTTCGGAGGGCCTCCGGCCACCCATGTTTTATGCGTTGCGCCAGCATCAACATAGCCTTGGACGGCACTATAATTTTCCAGCTTTAACATTTCCGTCCTGGCGATATTGTCCGCCCGATACCACTTTTCCCGCTCCGTGCCCTCGAAAATTCCTTTCACCATTTCCTGTATCTGCGGCATCGTCTCATTATTGGCAATGGATTTTTCCAGGCCACCTTGCAAACGGGAAAGGGTGGTTTTATCTATTTCATCGGCGAAATTGGTAACGGCAGAGCGGATGAAATCTTTGCGGGACAGGGAAAGGAAATCAGGAGCGGCCTCTCCGGGCTTTAAGGTCTTGAATCCTGACTTATAAAAATCCGCTCCCGCATCACTGTACATTTTGACGGCCTTGTCAACCAGGGCCTGCCGGTCTTTGGAAAGGTTGTCCAGGATAACGTCATAAATCCCTTTTTTGATTTCCTCCTTGTCGCTCTTTTGGAAACTACCCGCTTTTTCCAGGCCGGCCAGGGCGCCATCCATCTGCTTTTGCAGATAATTTTTTACCAGTTTTTTTAATTCCGGGAACCACTTGCGCCGCGTCCCGGCAACGATCATCGTCTTTTCTTTCTCAATCATGGTAAAAGGGGAGGGCGCGGCCTGGGCGGGCGGTTCGTTGCCCCATTCCACCGGCGGGAGCTTGTAATACTTTTCCCTGATTTCGTTTATGGTCAATACGCCGGTGTCCGCGGCCACCTTGCCCATGTCAACCAGGATTTTTTCATCCTCCCGGAGCGCCTCAATACCGGAGTAGTCGAATTCCATTTCAAAGCCGAAAGGATAGAATAAGTCATGGTTGAAAACGTCCGCTATGGAATCGGCGTGAGGTTTCATTTTCTCCCGCCAGAAGGTCGTCAACTGC
>Ga0315295_10005638_pt1 | contig 10678 bp, 11 predicted proteins | sample YL17G14_0_MG_FD_204453 | JGI IMG/M metagenome (GOLD analysis project Ga0315295, IMG submission 204453) | Sediment microbial communities from Yellowstone Lake, YNP, Wyoming, USA - YL17G14_0 | ecosystem: Environmental > Aquatic > Freshwater > Lake > Sediment | place: USA: Wyoming | collected...
GGAGAAGTGCAACCGCATTGAACTCGAGGGCGTACTGGCCCATGAGATGTCACACATCGGCAACTACGATATCCGCTATATGTGCATGGTGGTGGTACTGGTGGGGCTGCTGGTCATCTTCGCCAACGTGGTGACGCGCATGGTCTTCTGGGGCGGCATGTTCGGAGACCGCGACCGCGGCGGCGGGGGAGGCGGAGAAGGGGGGGGCGTCATCCAGCTGGTCATCTTCATCGTCGGGCTGGTATTCCTCATCCTCTCGCCTATCATCGGCCAGCTCCTGCAGCTCTCCGTATCCCGCAAGCGGGAATACCTGGCCGACGCCACCGGGGCCAAGCTGACCCGCTACCCCGAGGGCCTTGCCAGCGCCCTGGAGAAGCTCACCGAGGATGCTAAGCCGTTCCAGCGCACCAGCCAGGCAACGGCCCACCTCTGGATCGTGGAGCCGTTCAAGAAGGAAGCGCAGACGAGCAAGGCCAAAAAGTCCAGCATCTGGTCGACCCATCCACCCATCGAGGAGCGCATCAAGCGCCTGCGGGAGATGTCGGGCCTGGAGGGGATGTACAACCAGGCCATGATGGAGGCGCGCCAGCGCGGCGAATTACCCCAATAAGACAGGACTACGCTACGATACGGTGCATCGCGTAAGCGACAGCGTCGTCTTCGGCGCGACGGTGCCAGCGCCTTCACATTTCCTAATGTGTAGGCCTGGCACGTGTACATTAAGAAGACCGCTTAGGCTTGATTGATAGGGGTTATGGTATAAGCTATGATAAAAAAAGGGGAGCCCGTGAGGGCTTTTCTTAATAGGACGGCTCTGGAGGGATCGGGAAGATGGAAGAAAAAGGTACATTGAGAGTGAAGACCGGCTTGGCAGAGATGCTCAAGGGCGGCGTGATCATGGACGTGACCACACACGAGCAGGCGATCATCGCCGAGGAGGCCGGTGCGGTGGCGGTCATGGCGCTGGAGCGGGTGCCCGCGGACATCCGGGCAGACGGCGGCGTGGCGAGGATGGCCGACCCCACCATCATCGAGGCCATCATGGAGGCTGTGACCATCCCGGTGATGGCCAAGGCGCGCATCGGACACTTCGTCGAGGCGCAGATCCTGGAGGCGCTGGGCGTGGATTACGTCGACGAGAGCGAGGTGCTTACTCCCGCCGACGATAGCTTCCACATCGACAAGTGGCAGTTCACCATCCCCTTCATATGCGGGGCTATCAACCTGGGAGAAGCGCTGCGCCGCATCGGTGAAGGCGCGGCCATGATCCGCACCAAGGGCGAGGCCGGCACGGGGAACGTGGTGGAGGCGGTGCGGCACATGCGTACCATCAACAGCGAGATACAGAAGCTGACGGTCACTCCCGCAGACGAACGCATGACGGCCGCCAAGCAGATGGGCGCGCCCTACGACCTGGTCTGCTGGGTGGCGGAGAACGGCCGCCTGCCCGTGGTCAACTTCTCCGCTGGCGGCATCGCTACGCCTGCGGACGCGGCCATGATGATGCAGCTGGGAGCGGATGGTGTCTTCGTTGGCTCGGGCATCTTCAAGTCCGAGGACCCGGCATCGCGTGCCCAGTCCATCGTGCGGGCCACCACCCATTACACCGACCCCAAGGTACTGGCGGAGGTCTCCCGCGGCATCGGCAAGGCCATGGCGGGACAGGAGATCTCCGAGATCAAACCCGAGAACCTGATCCAGTTCCGGGGCTGGTGATCTCGGCCGGCCGGGCGGGTATGGGAAAAGAGGAGAGATGAAGAAACCGACTATAGGAGTGCTCGCGTTGCAGGGGGCGGTACGCGAGCATCTACAGACGCTGGAGAGATGTGGAGCTCGAGGGGTTGCCGTTAAATACCCCGCCGAGCTCCAGCTATGCCAGGGCCTGATCATCCCCGGGGGAGAGAGCACCACTATCGGCAAGCTCATGATCGCCTGCGGGTTCCGAGAAGAAGTGCGCTCCCTCTCTTTAGAAGGGATACCCTTGTATGGGACATGCGCCGGCTTGATCATGATGGCGCAGCGCATCACCGAGGGCGATCAGCCCCTGCTGGGGCTCATGGATATAACCGCGCGCCGCAATGCCTTCGGGCGGCAGGTTGACAGCTTCGAGACGGACCTGGCCGTGAAGGACATCGATGACGCGTACCGCCCCTTCCGGGCGGTGTTCATACGCGCCCCGTGGATCGACGAGGTGGGACCGGAGGTCGCCGTATTGGGCGAGTTCGGAGGTAAGGTGGTCATGGCCCGCGAGGACGGCATGCTGGTATCCGCCTTCCACCCCGAGCTCACCGGTGACGATAGGGTGCATCGTTATTTCCTGAAGATGGTCGAGGAGGCTTCGTAGGGAAGGGCGATCACTGAGACAGGAGGAGAAGATGTCAGGACATTCCAAGTGGTCATCCATCAAGCACAAGAAGGGCGCCCAGGACGCCAAGCGCGGCCAGATGTTCAGCAAGCTCTCCCGGGCCATCATCGTGGCGGCACGCGAGGGAGGGGGCAATCCCGAGGCCAACGTAGCGCTCGCCAACGCCATAGAGAAGGCCAAGAGCTACTCCATGCCCAAGGACAACATCGAGAGGGCCATCAAGCGCGGCACCGGGGAGGGTTCCGGCGATGTGTTCGAGAAGATAATCTACGAGGGATACGGAGTCAACGGAGTAGCCGTGATGGTGGACATCATGACCGATAACCGAAACCGCGCGGCGGCGGACATCCGGCGCATCTTCTCCCGCACCGGGGGCAGCCTGGGCACCTCCGGCTCCGTGGCGTGGATGTTCGAGAAAAAAGGGAACATCATCGTCAACAAGGAAACGGGGGCGGACGAGGATACTCTACTGGAGACGGCGCTGGAAGCCGGCGCCGAGGATATGACCACCGAGGACGAGCACTGGGAGATAATCACCGACGCCGAGTCCTTCCGCAGCGTGATGGAGGCCTTGAAGGAAGCGGAGATCGAGCTGGCCTCGGCCGAGGTGACCATGCTTCCCAAGAACACGGTCAAGCTCGACAAGGAATCGGCCAAGAAGGTACTGCGGCTGGTGGATGCCCTGGAGGATTACGAGGATGTCCAGGAGGTCTACGCTAACTTCGATATCCCCGACGAGATACTGCAGCAGCTATCCGAAGAGTGAGGCGCGGGAGAATCCATGATCATTATGGGCATCGACCCCGGGCTCGCTGCGACGGGCTACGGGGTGGTGGAGAAGCAGGGGGGCCAGCTGCGGTCCCTCGGGTTCGGGGGGATAAATACCTCCCCCCGAGAAGCGTTGTCATCGCGCCTTGATAAGATCTATAGCGAGGTCAGGGACCTTATCGAGCGTTACCGCCCCGACCTGCTGGTGCTGGAGGAGCTCTTTTTCAACACCAACGCCCGCAGCGCCATGGTGGTGGGCCAGGCCAGGGGCGGCATCATCCTGGCCGCGGCGCACGCCGGCGTCGGGGTGGAGGAATATACCCCGCTGCAGGTGAAGCAGACCCTGGTGGGACACGGGCGCGCAGACAAGCGGCAGGTGGAGTACATGGTGCGTACACTGCTCCACATCGAGGGGGACATCGGGTCTTCCCATGCCAGCGACGCCCTTGCCCTGGCCATCTGCCACGCCCACAGCGAGAGGATGCGCGGCCGCCTGGAGGAAGCGATGTCGGAAAAGCCGGCTCAGAAAAAACCCGCGCATAAAAAGAGGAACGTGAGATGATCGATTTCGTCGAGGGCGTACTAACTGAGAAGAGCGAGGAGGGAGTCGTGGTCGCAGTGGGAGGGCTGGGGCTGACCTTGTTCCTCTCCCATCCCACCCTGCAGGGCCTGCCGGCCGCGGGCAAGAAAGCCAAACTCTACAGCTACCTCCATGTCAAGGAGGACATCCTGCAGCTCTACGGTTTCTCCGGCCGCAAGGAAAGGGACATCTTCCTCAAGCTCATCGCCGTCACCGGCATCGGCCCCAAGGCGGCATTGGCCGTGCTCTCGGCCTACGACCCGGACACCTTCGTGCGCATCGTGGCCTCGGAGGACTTGGAGGCCATAACCGCGGTTTCAGGGGTGGGGAAGAAGAGCGGCCAGAGGATCATCCTGGAGTTGAAGGACAAACTCGCGCCCCTGGCAGGGGAGCTGGGCATAGCGGCGGGAGGCCCGGACGGGAGCGACCTTACGCGAGAGGCGCGCGAGGCCCTGAAGGGATTGGGATACACCACCACGGAGGCCAACCGTGCTTTGGAGGGATACGCGGCGGATGAACCCAGCGTTGAGGACATGCTGAAGCACGCGCTCAAGCGACTGGGGGGGAAGGTGTAGGTGACGGCACAGGACCAGTACACTACGGCGGCGAAGAGATGGAAAAAGAAAAGAGGCTCATCTCCAACAAGTGTGGGTAATCGACAGGACATAAACAAGCCTATAACGTACAAGCTCCTTTTTAGCTGCTGTTATGGGTATCGGGCTTATGACCTTGCTCCATCCCACCCACACTTCTGGGAGAAGAACCAGAAGAGATGGCCGGGAACGTGCGCGCACGCTCGATGGAAAGCAAGTGATCCGCGATGAAGGACGACAACGAGGAGATAACCGGGGACCTGGAGGTGGGGGAGGAACGACTGCTCGACCCCGAGGCGAGAGAGGACGAGCAGGAGTTCGACATCACCCTGCGCCCCCGTTGGTTGTCCGAGTTCATCGGGCAGGATCGCATACGCGAACACCTGGAGATATTCATCGCGGCGGCCCGCGAGCGCAACGAGTCCCTGGACCACGTGATCATCTCCGGCCCCCCCGGGCTGGGCAAGACCACCCTGGCGGTCATCATAGCCAACGAGATGGGGGTGGCCTGTAAGCAGACCTCGGGCCCGGCCCTGGAACGCGCCGGCGACCTGGCCTCCATCCTCACCAACCTGGAGCCGGGGGACGTCCTCTTCATCGACGAGATACACCGCCTCAACCGTGTCGTAGAGGAAGTGCTCTACCCCGCCATGGAGGACTTCAAGCTGGACATCGTGGTGGGCAAGGGACCGGCGGCGCGCTCCATACGGCTGGACCTTCCACCCTTTACCCTGGTGGGCGCCACCACCCGCGCCGGGCTGCTCACCTCGCCGCTGCGCGAACGTTTCGGAGTGCAGAGCCGCCTGGACTACTATAACCGGGGTGAGGTCAAAGCTATCATCAAGCGCTCGGCGCGCATACTGGCGGTGGAGATCGACGAGGAGGGGGCACACGAGCTGGCCCGGCGCTCGCGGGGGACGCCGCGCATCGCCAACCGCCTGCTGCGCCGCGTGCGCGATTACGCCCAGGTGAGGGCGGAGGGGAACATCACCTACGAGGTGGGGTGCGAAGCGCTGGCCCTATTCGAGGTGGACGAGATGGGACTGGATAAAGTAGACAAGATGATCCTTTATGCCATCATCGAGAAGTTCAGCGGCGGCCCGGTAGGGGTGAACACCCTGGCCGTCTCGGTAGGGGAGGAGATCGACACCATCGAGGAGGTCTACGAGCCCTACCTGTTGCAGATAGGCTTCATGCAACGCACACCCCGGGGCAGGGTGGCCACCGAGAACGCCTACCGCCATCTCGGCCTGGGGAGAGACAGTGAGGATACCCTCTTCTGAGGCGTGGGAACATGCCATGATACTTACAGCCCGACTACCATGTGGGATGTCCCTCCATGCGCGGGAGCCAGTGACGCGGTCGCACTTTCAAACATCCCGGGCAGGGCGGGACCTGAGACATGCCGCACCCTGTCTCCCCATGCACCGTTTTTCCGGGGCCAGGTGATACGGGTGCGCAGGATCATCGTGGACACCTGCTGCGGCCCCTGTGCCCTACCCGCCCTGCGCCTCTTCGCGCCGCCCGAATACGAGGCGCATCACCTCTTCTATAACCCCAACGTACATCCTTTCCTGGAGTACCGCAGGCGCCTGGATAGCTTCGAGGCCTTGATGGCGGAGGAGGGATCGGGATATAGCGTGGTGCCCTACGAACCGGAGGAATGGATAAGGGCAGTGGCCTTCCGGGAGGAGAGCCGCTGCGAGCTCTGCTATAGGCTGCGCCTGCGTAAAGCGGCTGACATCGCCCTTGACGAGGGCTTCGAAAAGCTCACCACCACCCTCTTCGCCAGCCCCTACCAGGACCACGAACTCATCACCCTCCTGGGCAACTCCATCTGCCGCAGCCGCGGCCTGGAGTTCGTCACCTGGGACGGGAGGGACGGTTATTACGAGGTTATAGCGACAGCACGCGAGCGGGGGATGTACACTCAGCCCTATTGCGGCTGCCTGCTGAGCGAATGGGAGCGCTACGACCGCGGCCGTCGCGCCGCAGGCAAGGGTGATTGACGGCCCATGCGCGTGGAACTATTCGATTACCATCTCCCCCCCGAGCTCATCGCCCAACATCCCGCTGAGACGCGGGAGGGCTCGCGCCTGCTGGCGGTGAACTGCGAGACCGGAGATATCGAGCACCGCCGCTTCCCCGACCTGGCTGCCTGCCTGGAGGCGGGGGACTGCCTGGTCTTCAATGCCAGCCGCGTGCGCCGCGCCCGCCTGCGGGGTCATAAAGAGAGTAGCGGTGGAGAGGTGGAGCTGCTCCTGCTCGGGAGCCGGGAGGACGGGACCTGGGAAGCACTGGCCCGGCCGGCACGGCGCCTGCGTCCCGGTGAGGTGATAGCTTTCGGCGGCGGCGAGCTGGAGGCGGAGGTGATGGAGAAAGGCGAAAAGGGTGAGGTACGCGTGCGCCTGCGCCCCGGGGGCCTCCCGGTGGTGGAGGCCATGGTCGAGAGGTTGGGCGAGGTGCCCCTGCCGCCCTATATCCATGAGGAACTCGTGGATGCGGAGAGATACCAGACGGTGTACGCGCATGAAGTAGGCTCGGCCGCCGCCCCCACCGCCGGCCTACATTTCGAGCTCTCGACCCTGCGCAAGCTGGAGAAGAAGGGCGTCAGGCTGGCTTTCCTCAGCCTGGACGTGGGCCTGGACACCTTTCGCCCCATCGAGGAGGAAGAGGTCGAAAAGCACCGCATCCATACGGAGGCGATGACCCTGGGAGAAGAGGCGTGCACCGCCATCAACGCGACCCGCCGCGAGGGGGGCCGGGTGGTGGCCGTGGGGACCACGGTGGTGCGTGCCCTGGAAAGCGCGGCGAAGGAGGGCGAGATAACTCCCTTGCAGGGACCCACGGACCTCTTCATCTATCCCGGTTTCCGCTTCCAGGGCGTGGACAGCATGGTCACCAACTTCCACATGCCCCGCTCCAGCCTGCTCCTGCTGGTGTGCGCCTTCGCCGGGAGAAAGCTGGTAATGGAGGCCTACCGGCGGGCGGTGGAGGAGCGCTACCGCTTTCTGAGCTTCGGTGATGCGTGTTATTTTCACTATGCGAGCGGTTGGAAGGAACCGGAGGACAGGTGAGATGTTCGCCTTCGGACTACTGAGGCACGATGCGGGGACACGGGCGCGGCTGGGCCGCATACGCACCGCCCACGGCGACGTGTTCACCCCGGCCTTTCTCCCGGTTGGGACCAGGGGCACGGTAAAAGCCATGGCCCCCTGGGAACTGGAGGAGATCGGCTACGAGATGCTCCTGGCCAACACCTACCACCTCTACCTGCGCCCCGGGACCGACCTGGTGAAGGAGGCGGGCGGCCTGCATGCCTTCATGGGATGGCGCCGTCCCATCCTCACCGACAGCGGGGGCTTCCAGGTCTTCTCCCTCTCCCCCACCCTCGAGGTAGGGGAGGAAGGCGTACGATTCCGCTCCGTCTACGACGGCAGAGAGCACCTGCTCACACCAGAAAAGGTGGTGGAGGCCCAGGAGGACCTGGGCTCCGACATCGCCATGATCCTCGACCACTGCGTGGCCTATCCCGCCTCGCGGGAGGAGGTCGAGAGCTCGGTCGAGGTCACCTTGAAATGGGCAGCCCGTTCCATTGCAGCCCGATCCCTGGAGAGCCAGGCGCTCTTCGGCATCGTACAGGGAGGCGCTTATCCGGACCTGCGGACGCACAGCGCCGAGGAGACGGGCCGGATGGGCTTTGCGGGCTACGGTATCGGCGGGTTGTCGGTCGGGGAGCCCCGGGAGGTCATGCTCGAGTGCCTTGAGGTGCAGGCGGGGATACTGCCCGAGAGCAAGCCACGCCACCTGCTAGGCATCGGCGATCCCGAGGGGCTTGTGGAGGCGGTGGCGCGGGGTATGGACCTCTTCGACTGCGTCCTCCCTACCCGCATGGCCCGCAACGGTGTGGCCATCACCCGTCAGGGGAGGATAAACCTGCGGCATGCCCGTTACCGCAGGGACCTGCGCTCCCTGGAGGAAGACTGCCCCTGTCCGGCCTGCACCGGCTTCACCCGGGCCTACCTGCGGCATCTGCACAGCCTCAACGAGATCATGGCTCACCGCATGTTGACCTGGCACAACCTGGTGTTCATGCAGCGCTTGATGCTTGATTGCAGAGCCGCAATCGAGGCTGGTAGAATGGTACAGTTAATCCAGGAATGGAGAGGTTGGAAAGAGCGCATCCCGGGGGAATGAGAGAGAAAGCGCATGGAATATCATGGGAAGGTAGGTTGAGATGAACCAAAGCACTATGTCCATCGTGCTCATCGTGGGCTTGATCGTTATTTTCTACTTCATGCTCATCAGGCCGCAACAGAAGCGCATGCGGCAACAGATGGAGTTGATGAACAACCTGCGTGCGGGCGACGAAGTGCTGACCTCCGCCGGCATCTACGGCACCATAACCGAGATAGAGGAGGACACCGTGCTCCTGGAGGTCTCCGAGGACGTGGAGATCAGGGTGGCCAAGAGCGCCATCGCGCGCACGTTCACTGTGCGCGAGGAGCCGGAGGAGGAGCCAGCGGAGGAGGAAGAAGGGGAGGAACCCGCGGAGGAAGCTGGAGAAGAGGAAAAAGCGGAGGCCGCAGAGGAAGCTGGAGAAGAGGAAGAAGCGGAGGCCGAGGAGGAACCCAAGGCTTCCGGGAATACGTCGAAGGGCAAGAAGTAGGCGGAGGATCGCGGGCCGGTCACGCCCGCCCACGCCTTGCATCCATATCGCGTATGAGGACATCACGACCGCTGTTGAGCCGCGTATGGCAGAGTACATCCTGGGCGGACGAGGAAGGTGGCGGGGTCCTTTTCGCCGAACGTAAAAGGCAGTTTATCGGGCTATAACCACGCGAGCGGAATCGGAGGCAGACCTTGAAGACCGGTAGGGCCCTTGCATACTTGGCGATAGTCGCCGTTGTGCTCCTGGGCATGTACATCCCCATCATCATCGGAGGTTTCAGCCCCAAGCTCGGGTTGGACCTCGAAGGAGGGGTGAGCGTCACCCTGCAGGCCCTGGGCGACGTCTCCGGCGAGCAGGTAGAGAAGGCGGCCGATATCGTCCGCAACCGCATCAATGCCCTGGGGTTGGCCGAACCGGTGGTGGCGGCGCAGGGCAACAACCGCATCCTGGTCCAGATCCCCGGCATCCAGGACACGCAGAGGGTGCTGGACATCATCGGGAGCACGGCCCAGCTCCAGTTCCGGGAGGTGCTGGAGGTATTGAGTCCGGAGAGCGAGAACTACGAGTCCACCGAGGTAACGGTCCCCGACCCCAACGACGCAGAGGCCTACCAGGCCCTGAAGGACCAGGAGATAGTGCTCGAGAAGGAGAGCCCGGATGGAGAAGTTTTGAAGGTCCGTATGGGGCCCACCCGCCTCACCGGGGATATCATCTCCTCCGCCGACGCCGCGGTTGACAGCGAGAAGGGCGGCTACAAGATCAACTTCAAGCTGACCGACGACGCCACCCCCCTGTTCGCAGCCCTCACCCAGGAACTGCTGCAGAAGCAGCTGGCTATAGTGCTCGATTACAGCGTAGAGTCCTTCCCCACCGTGCAGTCGGCCATCGAGAGCGGGGAGGGCGTGATCACCGGCGACTTTACTCGCGAAGAAGCGAGGGACCTGGCCCTGGTGTTGAAGATCGGTGCCCTGCCGGTGGAGTTCGATCCCGATCCCCTGGTGGAGAATATCAGCGCCACCTTGGGCCGGGACTCGCTGCGCCAGGGGCTCATCGCCGGCATGGCGGGATTGATCCTGGTCCTCTTATACATGCTCATCATCTACCGCGGCCTCGGCCTGGTGACCTTCTGTTCGCTTTCCGTTTTCGGCCTGCTCGTATATGGCATCGTGACCCTCCTGGGGCACTACATCGAGTGGAACCTGACCCTGGCGGGGATAGCCGGTATCATCGTTTCCATCGGTATATCCGCCGACTCCAGCGTGGTCTACTTCGAGCGGCTCAAGGAGGAGGTGCGGCTCGGGAAGACCTTGCGCTCCTCCGTGGACCGCGGGTTCAAGTCGGCCTGGCGCACCATGGTCACCGCCGATGCCACCGCCTTCATCACCGCCTTCATCCTGTGGATCCTGGCCGCCGGATCGGTGAAGGGCTTCGCCTTCACCCTGGGCATAGCCACCATCCTCGACCTCTTCATCATGTATTTCTTCACCCATCCCTTGGTCTGGTTCGTCTCCCGCCTGCAAACGTACAACAAGCCGCGCTTCGTAGGAGTAGGGCGCGAGGCACAGGGGAGTGAATCCTGATGTTCGTGCGCGGCAGGGAGGTCAAGTTCAACCTGGTCGGCCCACGGCCTTTCGCACCGCCCAACGTCTATTGGTTCTCCATCTCGGGAGCCCTCATCATCCTCTCACTTGTATCCATAA
>Ga0315295_10005641_pt1 | contig 10677 bp, 6 predicted proteins | sample YL17G14_0_MG_FD_204453 | JGI IMG/M metagenome (GOLD analysis project Ga0315295, IMG submission 204453) | Sediment microbial communities from Yellowstone Lake, YNP, Wyoming, USA - YL17G14_0 | ecosystem: Environmental > Aquatic > Freshwater > Lake > Sediment | place: USA: Wyoming | collected...
CCGTTCCTCCAACTCCCGGACGAAGTCCTGCCCGCCAAACGGCCGCCCGGTTCGCGTCGCCTCTCGCAAACGCTCCAGCAGCGCCGCCTGCCGATGGCCTTCCTGCAACACCGACTGCCAGAGCCGCCCATCGTATCGCCGGCTCCGGGCACGCGGGGCGCCGGCCCGTCAACCCGGATTGTTAACTTGACTCCCCCTCCGCCCGGCCCTAGAATTGAGGTAGTTCTCCGTATGCTCTTGCAACGGTGATTGGTATGAGCGTCAAACCACTTCTTTTGCTTTGCCCGGTCCTGTTAGTCTGGCCCGCGGACCTCGGCTTCGCGGCCGAGAAGAAAAAGGCCGTCGAGCCCGCGCAGCGGGAAACCGTGGCCAAACCGATGAGCGAGAGGGAGCGGCGCCGGCGCGAGGACAAGCTCCGCAAGGAGCTCGAGGGGCCCTACCGCAAGTGGCTGAACGAGGACGTCACCTACATCATCACCGACGAGGAGCGGCAGGCCTGGAAGCGGTTTAGCACGGACGAAGAGCGCGAGCAGTTCATCGAGCAGTTCTGGCTGCGCCGCGACCCGTCGCCCGACTCGGCCGAGAACGAGTACAAGGAAGAGCACTACCGCCGCATCGCGTACACCAATGAGCGCTTCGCCTCGGGCATCCCCGGATGGAAGACCGACCGCGGCCGCATCTACATCACCTTCGGCCCGGCCGACGAAGTCGAATCGCACCCCTCCGGCGGCAGCTACGAGCGGCCTTACGAAGAGGGCGGCGGCACGACTTCGACCTACCCGTTCGAGAAGTGGCGTTACCGCTGGATCGAGGGGATCGGCACCGACATCATCATCGAGTTCGTGGACCCGACCATGACCGGCGAGTACCGCATGACCATGGACCCGTCCGAGAAGGACGCTCTGCTCATGGTTCCCAACGCCGGCCTGACGCTGATGGAGCAGATGGGGTTGGCGGACAAGTCCGACCGTTTCAACCGCACCGACGGAACCCGCCTGGGAACCGGCGACAGCCCGCTGCCCATGCGCATGAATCAGTTCGAGCGCCTGGAGCAGTTCGCCAAGCTGCAGAAGCCGCCGGCGGTGAAGTTCAAGGATCTGGAGGCCGCGGTCAGCTCCACCATCAAGTTCAACCTGCTTCCGATGAAGGCGCGCGCCGACTTCATCCGGATGACCAGCTCCACCATCCTGACCAACATCACGTTGCAGTACGACAAGAAGGATTTGCAGTTCCAGCAGAAGGACGGCGTCGCCAAGGCGATCGTCAACATTTACGCGCGCATCACCTCGATGTCGCGCCGCGTGGTGAACGTCTTCGAGGACGTGGTGACGGTGGAGTGCCCGGCGGAACTGCTGGCGCAGGCGGCCAAGGGCGCGTCCATTTACCAGAAGTCGGTGCCGCTGGCGCCCGGAACCTACCGGCTGAACGTGGTCTCGAAGGATGTGGTCGGCGGCAACATGAACAACTACGAGACTGCGCTGCACGTTCCGCGCTACGACGAATCGAAGCTCGGAACCAGCAGTCTCATCCTGGCGGATCTGATCGAGAAGGTGCCCACCCGGAACATCGGCGCCGGCCAGTTCGTCATCGGGACCTCCAAGGTTCGCCCCAGGCTGACCGACTCGTTCGGAAAGGACGAGAAGATGGGCATCTACTTCCAGGTGTATAATTTCACTCCCGACGAGAAGACGCAGAAGCCGAACGGGACAATCGAGTACGAGGTTGTCAAGAACGGATCCAACGAGAAGATTTTCGAGTTCAGCGAGGACGTCGCAAACGTGGATGGCGCTTCGGCGCAGCAGGTGACGGTCGAGAAGGTCCTGCCGCTGACGACGATGAATCCGGGGTCGTACACACTGAAGCTGAAGGTGACCGACCGGAACAGCAAGCAGGTTCTGAACCAGGCGACCACCTTCACGGTGACGGAAGGAGCGGTGCAGGCGGCTTTGCGCTAGCTGCGCCGCGTTAGCGGGTCATGCAGCACTGGAGAGCGGTGATCGTCGCCACGATCGTGTGGGGCGTGGCGTGTTCGAGCGTCCCTGCGCCGGCGGCATCGCCGCCCCGGCTCACGGGCAGCATCATCGGCTTCGTCAGCGACGCTTCCGGCGTCGCCCAGATGGGCGCCAGCGTCCTGCTTTACAACCGCTACGAGCGGCTGGTCCAGAAGGCGCTCACCAACGACCGGGGCGCGTTCGGCTTCGACGCCCTGGCGCCGGACCTGTATTCGATTCGAGTCTCGCTGTCGAGTTTCCTGCCCGCCCTCAAGCAGAACATCCTGGTGCAGCCGGGGATGCGCAGTTTTCTTTCGATCAACCTGTCCGGCATGCTAAGTTCCATCGAACTGGTCTACATCGCCCCGGGCCAGGGCGCGATCATGACCGACGACTGGAAGTGGGTGCTGCGCAGTTCGCTGGCGACGCGGCCGGTTCTGCGGCTGCGGCCGGGCATCGACTACAGCGACCCCTCGACTCGAAACAGCGCCGCTGCCTCCCTGTTCTCCGATACGCGCGGCCTGCTGCGGCTGTCGGCCGGCGACGCCGGAACCGCCGCCGATTTCGGCCGCTCGCCCGATCTGGGCACGGCCTTCGCGCTGGCGACTTCGCTGTTCGGCGCCAACCGGGTCCAGTTCAGCGGCAACGTGGGGTACGCCGCGATGTCCGGAGCGCCCAGCGCCGGCTTCTCCACCCGCTTCAGCCGCAACCAGCCGGGCGGTTTGACCCCCGAGGTGCAGCTCACCATGAGGCAGGTCTTCCTGCCGGTCCGGGTGGGCGCGGGGTTGCTTGGCGGGCAGCAAAGCGCTCCGCCGCTGCGCACCATGTCGTTGAGCATTCAGGACCACACCGAGCTGGCCGAGGGCCTGGATCTGGAGTACGGCGTCACCCTCGAGTCGGTGTCGTTTCTGGACCGGCTGAACTACCTGAGCCCGTACGCGAGAGTGAACTACGCGATGGGGCAGGCCGGCGCGGTGCAGTTCGGTTACAGTTCCGGAGTTCCGCCGCTGAGTCCGGGCGCGGGAGAGACCGGCGACGCCGACTTGCAGAGAGACCTGCTGAGCCTGGCGCTGTTCCCCCGCGTCTCGCTCGAGGAAGGCCGCGTGCGGGTCCAGCGCACCGAGAATTTCGAGCTGGGCTACATGAAAGTGGTCGGCGGCCGCACCTTCAGCGCCGGCGTCTATCGCGAGTCGGTGGCCCACGCCGCGCTGCTCATCTCCGCGCCGGACGGGCTCTTCGCCGCTTCGGGCGAACTGTTGCCGGACTTGTTCTCCAACAGCTCGATCTTCAGCATCGGCCGCTACCGCAGTCTGGGCTATATGGGGTCGATCACGCAGGCCCTGGGCGATTCGGCGAGCATGAGCCTGGCCTACGGCAACGGCGGCGTGCTGCGAACCGAAGAGCGGCAGATGCGGGGCACGGATCCGGCCGAGCTGCGCTCGATGGTCCGCACCAGCCGGCGTTCCTGGGTCGCGGCGCGCGTCTCGGGAACCGCGCCCTGGAGCGGAACCCGGTTTGTCACCAGCTACCTGTGGACCGACTACCGCGCGCTTACGCCCGGCCACCGTTACTTGACCCAACGGATCAATCCCGAAACCGGTTGGAACTTTTTCCTGCGCCAGCCGATCCGGAATTTTTCCGGCATGCCCGGCCGGCTGGAAGCGACGGCCGATCTGAGGAACCTGCTGGCCCAGGGCTATCTGCCGATTCGCACCGCCGACGGCCGCTCCGTTTTTCTGATCCACTCCCCGCGGGCCGTGCGCGGCGGCCTCAGCTTCATCTTCTGAGCCCCTGGCGGGGGGCGGCAAAGGCCGGGGACGGAGTGCTCATTCCCCAGTTTCTTCCACACCCAGAAGCCTAACGCCGCATCGTTTTCTCAAGAGCGGACAGGCTGGTTGACGCCGGAACGGCCCGAGGTGATCGAGCGGCCGACGCACAGCCTGGGCTGGACTCGCCAGAAGCCGGAGACTCGGGCCCTCGAGCGCGATGAGGAGGCCATACAACGTTGGAAGCGGAAAGACTGGCCGCGGGTAAGAAAAACGCTGCTCGGCTGGGCGCCCATCTCGTCTTCGCCGCCGAGTCCGGATTCCTGTTGATCCCCAACGTGGTCAAGACCTGAGCGCCCCGTGGCCGCACTCCGGTTCATCGTCATCGCTATCGGCGGGACAAGATCCCGGTCATCTCGGGGATCTCCGTCAGCCCGCGACGACACCACCTGGGTCTCTACTATCAGCTCTACTTCCAAAACATCGGGCGAGAGGAGGTGTGCGAGTTCCTCCGCCAGTTGCACCGGCATCCGCGCGGCCCGGTGATTGCGCTGCCGGACAACTCCCGAACTCACAAGGGAGAACCGCTGCGCGAGCTCCAGCGTCAACATCCGCGTCTGCGCATAGAGCATTTCCCCTCCTACGCACCCGAACTCAACCCCGACGAAGGAGTCTGGTCCTTGGCCAAGAGGGAACTGGCCAATGGTCGCCCCGATGACATCGATGAATTGATGGACGATGTGATCCGTTCCATCGGGAGGATCCGAAAATCGCCGGCGAAACCGCGCGGCTGCATTCTCCAATCCGAACTTCCCACTTTTTTGCGCTGACCATTGCATTCTCTATGCAGTTCTCAATAAAACCCGGGGAGTCCTTCCGGGCGTTTGGAGAGTTCCCCTGTACAGGGCGTCTTTGGCTGGCCGCTCTCTCCGGAACTCGGGCTGGGCGTTCAGGATCACTCCCTTGCGCTCCGCTGGTAGCCCGACTCCTGCGCCTCAAGAGGTCTTCTACTTTGCTCAAAGGGGACATTATCACGAGCGCCACGCGCCCGGATGTGGCTCAGGTCAGACCCTACTACGAGGAACTGATCGCCGAGGATCTCCCGGATAAGTTGCGCTGGCCGGGCTATTGCCCGCCGGCGGCCTTGGTTCTCACCATTCCAGCCGGACGCCGCAGCGGAAACTGCGCGACCCGGCCTCGTCGTATTGGCCCACTCCGCCTGTGCTCGAAATGGTGCCCGCGGTGGCCACGGTGCTGATGTTGGTGTCCGGGTTGTCCCAGTTCGGGTGGTTCGACAGGTTGGTTGAGGTCAACTCGAACCGCAGCCTCACGCGCTCGCGCAAGGCTAAGGTCTTGTACACTCCCAGGTGGAACACGGTGCTGTTCGGGCCGTAAATCACGCCCTTCGCGGAGGTGCCGAACATGCCGGGGGCGGGACGCCCGAATGCCCCCACGTCGAACCACCGGTCCACGCTGCGCTGCCCGTCCGGCAGGTTCGGGTCCCGCAGGATATCGGGACGAATGCTGACCTGGGGCGCCGTGCGCGAGGTAGTGTACCGCGTGCCGGTTGGGTCCGGACCGGTCCACAGCGGGGTGAGGAACTGGCCGGAATCGTAGTAGTACATGGCGCTGAGCTGCCATCCCGCGGCGGCGGTGCGCGCGATCCGGCTGCCATGTTTGGCGAACGGCAGTTCGTAAATCACCGCGCTGGTGATGCGGTGCGTCGGCACGTCCTGCCACACGGAGCGCTCCCGCCGACGATCATAAGCGTTCTCCGGGCTCTGGCCGCGTTCCAGGTCGCCGATGTCTCGCGCCCAGACCCAGGACGCCTGGTAGAACAATCCCGACGCCAGGTGCCGCAGCGCCTCCGCCGACAGCGAGTGGTATTGGTGCCCGGCGCCGTTGGTCCAGTAGTTGACCGCCGGGTAGCGTGGGAACAGGTGCGGTTTGTCGATGTACGCCCTGGTGTCGGCGACGGGCTGGTTGAGGTCGTACGTCCACTCGCCCTGCCGTGTGTTGGTCCCGACATAGGACAGGCGGAAGCCCGTATTCCAGCGCTCATGCTCGACCGTCAGGTTCCACTGCATGCTGAAGGGAAACCTCAGGTCCGACCGGACGGCCGACGGCAGGCTCACCGTCGTTGGGCCGCCGACGCTGGCGGGAAACACCCGCGGCAGCACGACTACCGGCGTTCCTGCCGGGTTTGTGAAAGCCGGCTCGCTGATATTGAACGGCACCCCGCCAACGTTGGGGCCGATGGGAACCGTATCGTAGAAAATCCCGTACCCGGCGCGCAGCACCGTGCGGTTACCCCCGAGGCGCCACGCCATTCCGATCCTGGGCGCGAAATTGTTCTTGTCGGTTTTGAGCAGGGTGTCTCCCGGCAGGCCGAGAGTCTTCGCTTCCACCACCCCCACGTAGCCGCTGGGCATCAGCGGGCTGACCTGGCCGAGCGATCCGTCCGTCACCACAATGTTGCCGGAACCGATATCGAACAGCGATTGCCGGTTCGCTTTGTCGGTCCAGGTTTCCCGCTGCTCGTAGCGCAAGCCGGCCTCGATGGTGATCCGCGGGGTGATTTTGAACTGGTCCACCACGAACGCCTCGTACGACCACCGCCACTGGTCGAGCATCAGCGGCGGGAACGCCCGCGACGAAGTGCTCGGCAGGCCGAGCAGAAAGTCCGCGTAAGGAAAGCCGGTGTAGCGGTTGGAGAAGGCGGCGCTGCCGAACAACGCGGCGGCCGCCTGCCAGTCGCGGTAAACTACGCGGCTGATCAGAAAACCGGCCTTCACCGCGTGCCGCCCGCGAAACCAGCTCACCTGGTCCTGGATCTGGTGGGTCTTGCTGTAGGCGCCTGGATGTCGCCACACCGTCTGGGTGGGTCCCGTGAGGCCGAGACCCGAAAAGGTCACGGCGAACAATCCGTTGATATCCGGGAGGCCGCCGGCCAGACCCTGCAAGCCCAGAAACTCGACCACCTCCTTGCCCTTGAGCGGACCGTTCCGGGGATTGTCATTAAAGGACATGCCCCAGCGGATCTCGTTCAGCAGCGCGGGACGAACGCTGTAGGTGAACGATACCACGGCGCCCCGCGTGTCCCGCGTGTTCCAGCGCTGGCCGATCGCCGGCAGATTGCCGTCGTAGCCGGTGTTCGGACTACGCTGCCATGTGTAGCGGCCATAGATCGACGCCTTCGGCGAGAAGCGGTGGTCGACACGGGTGGTCCAGTAATTGTTGGGATCGAATGCCCGAGTCTTTACCTCGCGGTAATTCTGGTTTCGGAGCACCGACGGATCGCCGAAATTGGGCAGCGGATAAAACCGCTCCTGGAATTTCACCGCGACGGGATTCAGCCGCGCGGTTGGGATGCGGTTCCCCGCAAACGGTGCGTTGTTCGCCGACGGATCGCGAACCACGGTAGCCGGAGCCAGTGCGGAAAAGTCGCCGGCGCGCCAGGACGCGAGGGGAACCGTCGGATTCAGCAGGTCCTGCGCGACGCTGCCCCGCGAGGTTTCGACGGAGAAGAAGAAAAATGTCCGGTTGCGGCCGTCGTAGATCCTGGGCAGCACCACCGGACCGCCGACCGAGCCGCCCGGCCAGTGGCGGACTCCGGCGGGCCTCTCCGGAGAAAACGGATTCCGGGCGCGGAACCATGGCGTGCTGTAGTAATCGAAGAGGCTGCCATGCAACTGGTTGGTCCCGGCTTTGGAAACCAGCGTCACCATGCCGATGGGTCCGAACTCCGCCGAGTTATTGGCCACGTCCACCCGCGCTTCCTGGTAGCTCTCGATGTAGCCCAGCAGGGGACTGATGGTGTTGCCGCCGCGCCCGTCGGCGATGCTGATGCCGTCGATCTGGGCGTCGGACTGGTTGGAACGCCCCCCGCCGTAGCGCCGCTGCGCCTCGGTGGTGCTGGACCGCCCCACCGATGGCGTAATGGCGACGAAATTCAGCACGCCGCGCGAAGCCAGGGGCAGGTCGCGCAGCACCTGGTCGCTCCGGCTGTCCCCGATGCGCGCCGTTTCGGTCTCGATCAGCGTCGCGCCGGCGGTCACCTCCACCGCGCTTTCCACGGCGCCGAGCTCCAGGCGGAGGTCGATGCGCCGCACGTCGCGGGCGGCCAGTTGGACGTCCTGCACCACCAGCTCCTTGAACCCCGCCGCGCGAGCCCGCAACGTATACCCGCCTTCCCTCAGCGAGGAAAGCGTGTATTGTCCGAGATCATTGGAACTGGTGCGGTAGACGTAGTTGGTGGCGGCGTGCGTGGCTTCGACAGCGACCTTCGCCATGGCCGCGCCCGTCGGGTCCGTCGCCGCGCCGGTGATGGTTCCCAGCGTGGTCTGCGCCGCGGCCACCCCCGCCAGCATGAAAAGCGGGAGTGCGGCGCGAATCGGAAATCTCGCGTTCATGAATGAGTCCTCCTGTCCGGGGTATTCAGACTATTGCTAATCCTTGTTGTTGGCGATCCAGGCCGCCAGCGTTTCCAGGTTTTGCGCGAACGTGGTGGAGCGGATAATGCGCGTGCGCGGCGGCTGCTTCCCTTCGTAGAACTCGATGCGGTCGTCTTCCTTGATCGGCGTGATGCGGCCGTTGACGACCATCGTCCCATCGTGCGCCGCCCAGAGCTGAATCAGGCGGTCGGCTTTTCCGATGTACCCCATCTCGGCCCACGCGCCACGGGCGTCCATGGAATCGAGCAGGGACCGGACTTTCGAGGCCTCCGGGCGCGGGGCCAGCGGGGCCCGGTTGCCGGTGCTCCAGGGGGAAAGCCCGTGCAGTTTGCCGCCGCGCCGGAGCCCCGCTGCGTCCGCCTTCAGCAGCCTCTCGTATGCGGCGCGGACCTCCGCCACCCACGCGCCGCTGGTCAGCACCGCATAGTGCGTGATCACCGATTCGTCGGTGTAGCTGATCTCGTACCCGTCGGCGCGCGACGTTCCCAGCCCCTTCGCCCGGATCACGTTGCCCTTGGTAATGTAAAGCGGCCGGTTCGTGCGCAATTCGTAAAACCGTGCCAGGACCGGTTCTCCGGGCCGGAAGCGGCGGCGGGCTTGCGAAGGATTCGCCACCGGCGGCAGGATCGAGCGCTCGTAATACGCCAGGGCGCTCGGGAACGGCCGCAAATACTTCCGGTCTCCCGTCTCGCGGTGGAGCAGAAGCAGCATCTCCATGACGCTGTGCGATTCGCCGCCGGTCACCGAGGGCGGCTCGAACAGCCGGGCCCATGCCGGATGCATATCCCGGTCGTACTGCTGCGCCCAGCCCGGCTGCGGTTCGGGCATCTGCGCCAGCAGCAGGAATTGGCCGCCGCGCTCCGCCGCCGCCAGCAGGCGCGGGTCCTTGTAGACGGCCGCGGCCTCCAGCATCAGGTCGATATTGTCCGCGATCGAGTTGTCGTTGAAGGTGTAGTGCTCGTAGTAGACCTCGCCGGGCCATTGGCGCGGCCAGGTTTCCGGGTAACTCGCCGGCTTCACCGGGAACTTCGCCGGGTCGGGGAAGACGGAGTAGCGTTGCGGCCAGGCGCCGATGGGGTATTGCGCTTTGAGCAGGCTTTCCAGCGCGAACCGCGCCGCCTCGTGAATGGCGCGGTCCTTGAAACCGAGCGCCCGGTCCACCCGCATCAGCACGCGCGTGCAAGCCTGCGTGATGTTGTCGTCCAGGCTGGTCGGGGGCTTCTGCGGCACGGACGGGGCGGCGCAATCGTACTCCGTGCGGTAAGGGTATTTCTTGCGGGCGGCCGGATCGAACTCGATGAGGTAATCCCAGCCGCCCGAGCACAACTGTCCCTCGACCAACGCCAGCGCCGCCTTGCGCGCGGCTTCCAGGTACAGGCGGTCGCCGGTGGCGTCGTAGGCTTCCAGCAAAGCCATCGCCACGCGCGGCGTGCCTTCCCGCTGCGTCTCCACCTGCGTCGGCCCTTGTCCGTGTTCGGACCGGCCGAAGCTCAGGTCCTCGGCGTAGTAGAAGTGGTAGCCGCCGCCTTTCGAAACCTTGTCCACATAGAAGGTCGCCGCCTTTCGCATCCCATTCAGGACCTCGTGGCGCGTTGGAGCGTTCTGGGGGAAGGCGACGGTGGGGAACACCAGGGTCGCCAAAAGACCACAAGCCGGTCGCATCGTCCCTCAGAACCTATCAAAGGAATCTCAGGGTGTCAAGGGCAATGGCACAGGGCAATGGCACAGTGGCACAGTGATCTGAACGTTACGATTCCAGACGGGCGGCGGTCACGCATTGCTGGCGAGCTGTTTCCGCAGGAACCGTCCGCCCTCTACGCGCCGGCGGCCGATTCCTGTTGGAAAAAAGCCCTTCCCACCAGCAATCGGTCTTGCGGTCCCGACACGACGTTCTGCCGAGCGTGGATCCGTTCTGGTCGGATCGCCGGTTACTCTTCCACAGCCCGGATGCAGCACTTCTCACTCTTCATCGCCGAGAGAACCCGGATCCGCAAGGTCTCGCCGTCGGGAGGAATGCTCATCGTAGCCGGCGGCGAAAGCGAAGGGTTCGCCACCGACGACAGCCCCGCGCTGGACGCCCGATTCTCGTCCCCGGCCGCGATCGCGGCAGGACCGGGCACCGAGGTCTTCGTCGCCGACACTGGCAACCACCGCATCCGCACTCCGAGGTAGCGCTGCCACTTGTTGATACACACGGCTATCGGTCGAGGATCACGAGAGCTGCCTGTGGTCCGCAGGAATTCCGTACCGAATAGAATCACTGACTTAGCATTGGCCGTTGTGACACGTTGCGGAACGTCGCGTGACCGCTTCTGAGGGTTGAAGAACGCGCTTGCGGGCTAGGGGGAGTTTACTGCGAGCAAGTTCTTTCGGAGCCGCTCAGGCGCGGTAATCCATAGCATGCGCGAGGTTGTTGGTTTCTTCACACACGACCTTGTGTATTGCCCTTCCAGGATGCCTTAAGCC
>Ga0315295_10005642_pt1 | contig 10675 bp, 9 predicted proteins | sample YL17G14_0_MG_FD_204453 | JGI IMG/M metagenome (GOLD analysis project Ga0315295, IMG submission 204453) | Sediment microbial communities from Yellowstone Lake, YNP, Wyoming, USA - YL17G14_0 | ecosystem: Environmental > Aquatic > Freshwater > Lake > Sediment | place: USA: Wyoming | collected...
CGTGTCACTTTGTCGATCTTCCCTCGACCCTTGCTGCTAAGCATTCGGATGTTACTAATGGAGAACGTTCGCAATACGTGGGAGAGAATCAAGGGGAATGACGGAGATCTTGTCGTCGAGAGGGTACTCCTGATGGCCGGGGTAAATCACCCACAAGTGCTCAAGACTCAGGTCTTGAATGGCAGTGTGCATGGAGCGGCTTCGGCCGGGTGCATCCGCGTATTTGAACTCGAACCCGTAGCGTTTGGCGGCGACCATCACCAAAAGGTCCAGCTCGGCACCGGCATGGGTTGCCCAGAAGTAGGTATCGCGGGTTTCAAGCACTGCGATGATCTGTTCCAGAGCGAAACCCTCCCACGATGCCCCGAATTTTGGATGGGCCTGGAGGTCAGTCATGGTACGCAATTGAAGCAAAGTGTGCAAAATCCCGCTGTCGCGAATGTAGATCTTGGGAGCTTTGACCTGCCGTTTACGGATGTTCTCGAACCAGGGGGGAAGGATTCTGACCATGTAGGCTCCGGTGAGAATATCAAGGTACCGGCGGGCTGTAATCTCAGATGTTCCGAGCGATCGGGCAAATTGTGCGGCATTCCAAACCTGTCCATGATCGTGGGCGATCATGGTCCAAAAACGTCTCAGGGTTTCTGCCGGAATTGTAATCCCGAGTTGGGGAATATCCCGTTCAAGAAACGTGCGTATGAAGTCCTCGCGCCACGCCATGCTGGCAGGTTCGTCAACGGCCAAAAACGATCTTGGAAATCCGCCGCGCACCCAGAGGGGGGTAAGTTGCTCCGCACCCACTTCCCGGAGGTCGAACCCGGAGAGGTCTATGAATCCGATACGCCCGGCGAGAGATTCCGATACATCCTTGACCAAATGGGAAGAGGCGGAACCCAAAAGAAGGAACCGGGCCGAGTTCTGGGGCCGATCCACCAGAACCCTGAGCAATTCGAACAGGTCGGGCCGGCGTTGGACTTCATCGATGACCACCAACCCCGAGAGTTCCTCCAGAGCCCTCATAGGAGCATCCAACCGACGGACATCCACAGGGTGTTCAAGGTCAAAATAGGTGCATGGTTCGTGCTCCGCGATCATCTTCGCCAGAGTTGTCTTGCCGCACTGGCGAGGACCCAAAAGGGCTGCGATTGGGTGAACGCTGAAAACACCAGTAATGCGCTTGAGCGCGTTAGGGCGCGGAATCATAGGTAAAATAATATATCATTGAAAATCAGAATGTCAAGTAAGGATTTTCAAGGAAGTTTATAGAAAGGATAAGAAAAGGTGGCAAAAGAAACATGGCAAGTAAAAAGCGCCGGGTGAAGATGAAGAAAAGGTGAAGAAAAATGAAGGGACTCGGATCTTTTGATTTGACAAATAAGCGAATTGTGCCCCTTGGAATTCTACACGTCAAAGATCTTCCCGGGGTTGAGGACGTTGTTGGGGTCCAGGGCCCGTTTGATCGACCGGGCCATCCCGAGGTAGGCCTCACCCACGACCAGGGGCATGTACTTCTTCCGCTTGTGGCCGATTCCGTGCTCTCCCGAAATGGTGCCTCCCAGTTCCTTGGTCAGCTTGTACATATCCGTCAGGATCTGGGGGACCTTTCCATGCCACTCTTCTAGGGTCCACTCCGGGTTCATCACCGGCGTGGCGTGGAGATTCCCGTCGCCTGCATGACCGTAGCAGGGAATCGGGCAGCCCCATTTCTTGGATAAATCAATCAGCCCGGAGACCATCCTGGCGATCTGGGCCGTGGGGACGACGATGTCTTCCAGGCTCTGGTGGGGAGAAAAGACCTTGAAAGCCTCGGCGATATTCCGGCGGACTTTCCAGATCCGTTCGGAAGTGGTGTAGTTGTCGGCCACATAGACTTCGATGGCCCCGGCGGCCAGGCACACTTCTCCCACCTCTTCGTATTCCCGCTCCACCTGCATCGAATCCATCCCGTCCACGGTGATGAGCAGCATGGCGCCCGCCTGGTGGTAGGGAATCGTTTCGTTGAGGTACTGGCAGGAGGTGGTGAAAGAGGACTGGTCCATGAACTCGATGGCCGTGGGGGCGGCTCCGCTGGACAGGATTTTGGAAACCGAGGCGATCGCCTCCTCGGGGGTTTTGAAGAGAACCAGCAGATCTACATTCGCCTTGGGCAGGGGCAGAAGCTTCAGGGTGACCTTGGTGAAGATCCCCAGCGTTCCTTCGCTGCCCACCATCAGCCCGATCAGGTTGTAGCCGGTCACGTCTTTGACCAGCTTCCCTCCGAGCTGCACGATTTCGCCGGTGGGGGTGACCATTTCCAGTCCGAGGACGTATCGGGAGGTAACCCCGTATTTGACCGCTTTGCCCCCTCCGGCGTTCTCGGCTACGTTGCCCCCCACAAAACAAGTCTCCAGGCTCATGGGATAGCCGGCATAGAATAAGCCCGTTTCCTTGAGCACCTGGTTGATCTCGTTGGTGACCACTCCCGGCTCGACGGTGATCATCATGTTGTCCCGGTCGATCTCCAGGATGCGGTTCATCCGGTCCATGAGGAGGACGATCCCGCCTTGGATGGGAACCGCCCCGCCGGAAAGTCCGCTCCCCGCCCCCCGGGGGGTCACCGGGATCTTCTCCCGGTTGGCCAGTTTCATGACGGCCGCGATCTCTTCCGCCGAAACGGGCCGCACCACCGCCTCCGGCATGTGGGCGTATTCCTTTTCCGCCACTTCGTCGTGGGAGTAAGGCTCGAGTTTCTCCGGGTCGCCGAAGACCACGTACCTCTCCCCGACGATTCTTTTCAATTCTTCCGCCATCTGCGGAGTGACGCGTTTATAGCGGGGTTTTTGATTATCCATGTTCCTCTGGCCTTGCTATGGACCCGGGAGGGGTCCGGATTTGGGGAAGTTCTGTAACCGATATCGGTCTCCTTGCCCACCTTCGCTTTCCGGCAAGTAGTTGTAAGTCCTGTAGAGTTTCGGCCGGTGCCCGGCCCGGAAGCAAGGGCCTTGCCCGCAAAAACCATGAGGCACGCTTCATTTCCTAGGCCGGGCGGGCAAGCCGTTCTTTTCCCAAGGGCAGGGTAATTTCGTTGTAGGGGCGCCCTGCCGGGCGCCCGATGGGCCCGCCCCATTCTGCGGAAGTACGGCGGGGTCTCCATAGCAAATTCTTTTCCCGCCGATGCTTTTTGCGCGCAAGGCCCTTGCTTCCGGGCCACAACTTTGTTTTCTCGCAGAAATAGCAACCGCCAAAGTGAAGGTGGGCTGCTCTGGGTCCTCTTGACCCTTTCCCGTGGCCCGGGACTTTATTTCACTCCTTTCATCTTCTGCAGTTTCGCGGTTAGCACCGGGACGATTTCAAACAGGTCGCCCACGATTCCAAAATCCGCCACCCGGAAGATCTGGGCCTCCGGGTCGGTATTGATGGCCACGATGTTCTCCGAGGTCTGCATCCCGGCCAGATGCTGGATGGACCCCGAAGCGCCGACGGCGATGTATAATTTAGGCGTGACCGTCTTGCCGCTCAGGCCGATCTGGTGGGGATAGCTCAGCCAGCCGCGATCCACCACGTCCCGGGTGGCGCCCAAAGCCGCATCCAGCTTCTCCACCAGGCCATGAACCACGCGGATATTCTCTCCTTTTTTGATTCCCCGCCCCACGGTCACGATGACTTCCGCATCCGCCAGTCCATGCTCCTCCGCATTGGCCTTGAACCCCACTCGCTTCACCCGGCTCGCTAGTAAAGGAGACGGGGCGGTCAGACGAATGATCTCTCCCCTGCGACCTGCCTGGCGGGGAGCCGGTTTGGTGGAACGGGGCCGGACCGTGGCCATCTGGGGCCGGTGATTGGGCGTTTTGATGGTGGCCATGATGTTTCCCCCGATGGCCGGCCGGGTCTGGAGGAGGTTTCCTGTTTCTTCTTCGATATCCAGGACCGTGCAGTCTGCCGTCAGCCCGGCATTGACCTTGATGGCCACGTAGGGCATGAGGGTTCGTCCCGTGGTCGTGGCCCCGGCAATCATGATCTCCGGTTTCCGTTCTCCAATTAGATGGGCCAGGCAGGCGGCGTAGGGCTCGGGCAGGAAATGCTCCAGCTGGGGCGCTTCCATGGCCAGGACGCGGTCCGCTCCCCGCTCGATCAGCTCCTGCAGGTCCTCCTGACTGATTCTGTGGCCCAGAATGACCGCAGTTAAGTCCGTGCCTCTCTTGTCCGCAAGCATGCGGCCGCGAGTCAGCAGTTCATGGCTGACTCTCTGCACCCGGCCGGCGGACTGCTCGGCCAAAATCCAGACCCCTTTGTGTTCCATCTTTTCCCCTCGGGATTATGCCCTTGTAGGGGCACGATGCATCGTGCCCCTACGGCTCCGATAAAGAATATTCCCTTTTTAACAACATGTTGGTATTAGTTTGGCGCCAAGCACCTAAACCAGTTCCTTCTGCTGCAGAAACTGCAGCAGCTGATCCACCGCCGAAGAAATCGCCTGCTCGTCTGCCGCCGGGAGCTTCTCTCCCTGCCGGGTGATTTTAGGCCGGAAGATCTTGACCACCCGGGTCGGCGAGCCCTTGAGGCCGATCCCATCGGTCGCCACCTGCAGCTCATCCGGGCCCCAGACGGGAATTTCCGCTTTCTTGGCCTTCTGCTTTCCGCGGAGCGTGGGCAGGCGCGGGTTGGCCACTTCTTTCACCACGGTCAACACGGCGGGCATCTGTAAATCCAGGATCTCGTACCCGTCCTCCACCAACCGGTGAACCCGGCAGGTTTTTCCGTTCACCTCCGCGATTTTGCTGACATAGGAGGCCACCGGCAGATTCAAGAAAGAGGCGATCCCCGGCCCCACCTGCCCCGTGTCCCCGTCCGTGGCTCTTTCTCCGCACAGGATTAAATCGAAATTGTAGTCGTCCGGTTTTTGAGGATCGGAGCCGATCTTCCGAATGGCGCTGGCCAGGGCAAAGCTGGTCGCCCAGGTGTCGCTCCCGGCGAAGGCTTTGTGGGACAGCAGCACCGCCCGGTCGATGCCCATGGCGATGGCTTCTTTCAGCGCGGTTACGGCCTTGGCCGGCCCCATGGAAAGGGCTACGATCTCCCCGCCGTACTGCTCCCGCAAAAGGATCGCGGCCTCGATGGCGTAGAGGTCCAGGGGGTTGATGATGGCCTCCACCCCCTCGCGGATCATCGTGCCCGTGGCCTCATCCATCTTCACCGCGTTGGTTTCCGGCACCTGCTTGATGGGAACTATGATCCTCATGGTTCTGGGTTCCTTTTCTCTTTTTGGGCCTGCCCGGCCGACGGCGGTATATTATCATATTCTAATTTAAGAAAGGAAGAATTTTCCAACCCAACTTCGCCTTGAAAACATAGGTCTGTCCTGCTATATTCATCCCGCAGCGGATTTAGTCCCTTTCTCTTCCTACTCCCTTGGCGTTCAGGAGGACGGAGTGATGAGGACCTCCATAAGAAAGAACATGGTCCGGAATTTTTCCCCCTTTTTGCTTCTCCCCTTGCTGGCCTGCGCGGGGACCCAGATGAAAGGCCATGGGGAAGACCCGATTTTGGGCCCCCAATCCAACCTGGCCGGGGGTGAGCAGCGGGTTCTCATGGCGGCGGTGAAGTTTCCCGATGTGGAGCCCTCTTTCCCCCTGGAGCGGATCCGGAAAAAAGTGGCCGTTGACCTCAACGATTATGTCAAGGAACAATCCTACGGCCTGGCCTGGGTGAATGCCGACTTCCGGGGATGGGTAAAACTCCCGGACCCCATCTCTGAATATAGAATCAGCCCCTACAATTTCAAGGTGGATCGGACCCGGATCAGAAAACTGGTGGAAGACACCATGACTGCCCTGGAGAAGGACGTGGATTTTCCCCGGTACCAGCACATCCTGATCATACCCGGGGCGCACACTACGCCCGGCAAGGGTTACGGCATGATCTGTTACTGCGCCAACCCGGGCATGCTGACTGGAGTCAAAGGAAAACTGGATTTTGCTACTCTACGGTCAAGGGGGGGGAAGGAATTCCGGGAAGGAGTATTCGTGGGGGCGGAAAATGCTCACCTGGGCATGTTCGCTCATGATTTCTTCCACGCCCTGGGGGGGATTCATGAGAAAAGGCGCCTGGTCCCCTGACTGTACGATTTTGAGCGTCAGTCTGACGCTTCCCGCTCTCCCTCCTTCGAACATCACGCCATCTACATGGGACAATGGGATATCATGTCCGAGCATCTGGTGAGGAGAGAGGAACCGCCCCCGGGGATATCCTCTTTTACCAAAATCCGCCTGGGCTGGATTTCCCCCGAGCAGGCCGTCCTGGTCAAACCCGGGGAAACAACCTATGCTTCTCTTTCTCCCCTGTCGAAAAAAGGGGAAAAGCTGGTGGTCAAGATCCCCCTCAAGGGGAATCGCTATTACCTGGTTGAAAATCGGCAGCCCCTCGGCTATGACCGCATATTGCCGGATTCCGGCCTCCTTATCCTGAAAGTCGACCCCAACGCGCCGGAAGGTTATGGCACTGCCAAAATCATGGACGCGGACCCGAAATCCCCACGTTTCTCCCGGGCCACCTTCCGGCTGGACCGGCCCAACCGGAACCTCTTCCTGGACAAAGAGGCGAACATCGCCGTCATCCCTCTCTGGTCTGAAGGAGAAAGTCTGGGGGTTCTCATCACCACTCCCAACCAATCCGAAGACGCCCTGAAAGCAGCCCTGGTGATCCAAGAACGGAAGGCCCGTCATCCGGACCCCCGCGAAGTAGAGCGGCGACTCACGGATGAGTGCATCGCCCGCTTCAAAAGCTTTGATTTTAAGGCCTGCCGCTAAGGGGGGAAAAACAAAAGACCCGGCGCGGAAAGGCCAGAAAAGAAAGCGTTATGGGTAATTCCACATTGGGGGTATGCACTTGACTCAAGTAACCCCAACATATAGTATAGACGGGTATGGAAGACTACCCGCGAACGCTGATGGAATTCGAACAAAGATTTAGCTCTGAAGAGGCTTGCCGAGAGTATCTTTTCCAACTTCGATGGCCCGATGGGTTTCGGTGCCCCCGTTGTCAACATGATGAGGCTTGGCAGACTGAACGCGGATTGTACCACTGCAGGAACTGTAATTTGCAGACCTCTGTAACGGCAGGCACCGTGTTTCAAGATACCAGGAAGCCACTGCGGCTGTGGTTCCGGGCGATGTGGTACGTAACGAATCAAAAACACGGGGTCAGCGCGCTGGGTCTGAAGAGTACCTTGGGCCTGGGCAGTTACCGAACCGCATGGACGTGGTTGCACAAACTGCGCTACGCGATGGTGAGGCCGGGGCGGGATCGTCTCGCGGGCATTGTGGAGGTTGATGAAGCTTACCTTGGTGGAGAAAAGCCAGGAAAGCGGGGTCGGGGCGCGGCCGGGAAGGCGCTGGTAGTTGTCGCGGCCCAAGAGGATGGCCATCGGATCGGACGAATCCGCCTTCGCAGAGTATCCGATGCTTCGGCACAGAATTTGGGGCGTGCGGTACAAGATGGTGTTGACCCAGGCACTGTTGTCCGTACGGACGGCTGGAGTGGGTACGGACAATTGGAGGCTTTGGGCTATGTCCACCAAGTCGTCCGACAAGATTCGCATATCGGCGAGAACCTGTTGCCCATGGTAAATCGTGTTGTTTCTCTGCTTAAACGCTGGCTGTTGGGAACACATCAGGGAGCTGTCCGTATATCGCACTTAGACTATTACTTGGACGAATTCACCTTCCGCTTCAATCGCAGGAAATCTAAGTCGCGGGGCAAGCTTTTTTACCGGCTTGTCCAGCAGGCCATGGCAGTTGACCCAATGATGGGTAAGGACATTAAAGGCGCGAAAGCTAAACACAGAACACAAGATATAGTATATACTTGAGTCAAGTGCATACCCCCATAAAATTTTTTTGGTTGCGGCGCAGCCGCGCTAAGTTTATCTGTGTCCCATGAGGTTTTTACTTCAGCCTCGGATCAATGGAATCCCGGATCCCCTCCCCCAGGAGGTTGTAGCCCAGGACGGTGACCAGAATGGCCAGCCCGGGATAGAGGGAGAGCCACCAGGCGATCTCGATATTGTCTTTCCCCGCGGTCAGGATGTTGCCCCAGCTGGGGGTCGGCGGCTGAACCCCGATTCCCAAAAAGCTCAAGGCCGATTCCGTGAGAATGGCCCCGGCCACCCCCAGGGTGGCCGAAACCAGGACCGGAGCCAGGGCGTTGGGAAGGATATGGCGGAAGATGATGCGGAAATCCTTGGCCCCCAGGGCCTTTTCGGCCATGGCGTAGTCCCGCTCCTTCAGACTGAGGAACTCGGCCCGCACCAGCCGGGCCACGCCCATCCAGCCGGTTACCCCGATGACAATCATGATGTTCCAGATGCTCGGCTCCAGGAAGGCGATCACCGCCAGGATCAGAAAGAAGGTGGGGAAACAGAGCATAATGTCCACAAAACGCATGATCAGGTTATCCGTCCACCGCCCGTAATAGCCCGCCAGCGATCCCAGGAAAACTCCGATCAGGCTCGCAATCCCCACGGCCACGAACCCCACCAGAAGGGAGATCCGGGAGCCCCAGATCATCCGGCTGAGGACATCCCTCCCCAGGGAATCCGTTCCGAATAAATGCTTCCCGCTGGGTTCCTCGAGCACCCGTTTGATCTCGATCTGCCCGGGGTCATAGGGGGAAATCCAGGGGGCGAACACGGCCACGACGAAGAGGACCAGGACGATGACGCCCCCCAGAAGGGCCAGCTGGTTCTTCCGGAACTTCTTCCAGAAGAGCCGGCTCAGGGTTTCCTGCCTAGCTTGATTGTCTTGGTATGGGTCCATTATCTCTTGATCTTTTAGTCCTGAGACCTCTGTGCTTTCTGTGTCCTCTGTGGCTAGATAGTTTTGCTTTTTTTATGTCTGCCGGATCCTCGGGTCGGCGAGGGCATAAGAGAGATCCGCGATCAGATTTCCGATCAGCGTCAAGACCGCCCCAATCACCAGGATACCCATGATGGTGGGATAATCGCGGGCCATAACGCTGGCGTAAAAGAGCTGCCCCATACCCGGGATGGCAAAGATGGTCTCAAAAATGACGCTGCCCCCGATCAGCCCGGGAACGGATAAGCCCAGAATGGTGATGACCGGCATGAGGGCGTTGCGCAAGGCGTGTTTGAAAATGACCGTCCGGGTGGACAGGCCTTTGGACCTGGCGGTGGTGATGTAGTCCTGGCGGATCACTTCCAGCATGTTGGAACGCATGTACCGGGAAAGGCCGGCGAGCCCTCCGGAGGCGGTGATAAATAAAGGAAGGATGAGATGGCTGACCCGGTCCCAAATCTGGGCGGACACGGGCAGGTACTCATAGTTCAGGGACTTGAGCCCCGAGATGGGGAGCCAGCCCAGCTGCACTCCGAAGAGGATCATCAGGAGAAGAGCCAGCCAGAAATGGGGGACCGCAAAGCCGATAAAAACAACGACCGTGGTGATTTTATCAAACAGGGTGTTCTGGTGGGTGGCCGAGAGGACCCCGATGGGAACCGCCAGGAAAAAGATGATCACCAGCGAGACCACATTGAGAAAGATGGTAATGGGCATCCGTTCCAGGATCTTGTCGGCCACCTTTCTCCCGTCCTGGGAGAAAGAGATGCCGAAGTCCAGGGCCACCAGGCGCCGAACCCAGTTCCAGTACTGGATGTGCAGCGGCTGGTCCAGGCCGTAAAAAGCCCGCATCCTCTCCTTTACCTCGGCCGTGGCCTTGGGGTTGAGGTCTGTGGCCATGTCGATGGGCGACCCCGGGGCCAGATGGATGACCCCGAAGGAGATGATGGTGATCCCGATGAAGAGGGGGATCATGAGGAGCAGACGCTTGATCAGATAGAATCCCATGGCTCCTTCACAAAGGAAGCTTGTTTCTTATCATAAACTTGGAAAGGAGGGGGAGGCAAGAGAAACTTGAATGCCTAAAATGCCTAAAGTGCGCTAAAGTGCCTAAAGTTAAAAACAGGGCTTTATCGCCTTTGACTCCGAACTCCGTACGGGCGACCCGGCGGGTCGCCCCTACAAACTCCGAACTTTTTTGGACACGGATGAACGCGGATGAACACGGATAAAGAACCTTTGGCTGAATGAAAAGACAAAAAAATAAAAATCTTTTGTATCAATAGATGATCTCGTAAAAAGTCGAAATTCCATAAAATTCGTCATTCCGGCGAAAGCCGGAATCCAGGGTTTCCTGTGAAAACAGGAATCCAGTTTTTAAACTGGTTCCCTGCTTTCGCAGGGACGACGTCTGGACCCCGGCTTTCGCCGGGGTGACGCTTTAAGACACTTTTTACGAGATCATCAAGGTTAGGTTGATCCCTTTGTCTTCCTTCCCCGAGCTGGGCGATGGTGAGGCTGACGGTTACCGCCAACCCTCGACACGCTAAAGCGATCTTGCGGAAAGCCTTAACCTCAGTATCGTCCCCGCCTTTCCCCGGTTCCCCGTGTCATCCCCCTCCCGCCTTGACTGCCGGTATTGATAAGGCATTTTGAGGGCCAAGAGTCGACCGCTGTCTTTGCTCTGTTTGACAGAGCACCTCCAGGATTGACCAGTCCCCCAAAGACCTTTGATCCGTTCCAATGGAGTTTGAAAACCAGAGAAATGGAGGGATATTTCAGGATTTTCCCGGGCCCTTTTTTATCCAGGGCAGGGTTTTTGGGGAGAGTAGCCAGCCGCGCTC
>Ga0315295_10005643_pt1 | contig 10673 bp, 7 predicted proteins | sample YL17G14_0_MG_FD_204453 | JGI IMG/M metagenome (GOLD analysis project Ga0315295, IMG submission 204453) | Sediment microbial communities from Yellowstone Lake, YNP, Wyoming, USA - YL17G14_0 | ecosystem: Environmental > Aquatic > Freshwater > Lake > Sediment | place: USA: Wyoming | collected...
CCGCCAGAAGGAGTTCCCGCAGCCGCGTTCATCGGAAGGAAAACCGCGGGCATTCTACAGACCCGGGCGACGCCGTGTCGAGGTGTCGGCCGACGCAGACCCGGCACGGCCCGGGGTCCCGCGTCAGTGCGGCAGCCCGAACAGGTAGTACAGCAGGCAGAGCGCGCCCAGGGCGAGCGAGCCCGGGTGCAGCTCCTTCCAGCGCCCCGCCGCCGCCTTCATGAGCGGGTGCAGCACCAGCCCCGCCGTGAGCCCGTTCGCGATGTTGTAGGTGAAGAGCATCATGGCGATGGTCGCGAACGCGGGCACCAGCTCGGTGAGGTCGTCGAAGGCGATGCGCGCCAGCGAGCCGGTCATGAGCACGCCGACCGCCACCAGCGCGGGGCCGTAGGTGTAGCGCAGGTGCTGCAGCGGCTCCACCAGCGGGATGAAGAAGAGCGAGGCGGCGAACAGCAGCGCCGTCGTCACGGCCGCCAGCCCGGTGCGCGCGCCCTCGCGGATGCCGGTCGCCGACTCGATGTAGGCGCCGCTCGTCGAGGTGCCCGCGAGCCCGCTGAACATGCAGGTCACGGCGTCCACCAGCATGGGCTTCTGCACGTCGGGGAAGTCGCCCTTCTCGTCCAGCATGCCGCCGGCCGCGCCCACGCCCACCAGCGTCCCCAGGGTGTCGAGGAAGCTCATCAGGAACAGGGTGAGCAGGATGGGCAGGAACGACAGCCGCAGCACGGAGGCGACGTCCAGCTTGAGCGCGATGGTGCTCCACGCCTGCTCGCCGCCGAAGGGCCAGGCCACGATACCGCGCGGCGCCTGGCCGAAGCCGGCGAGCCCACCCACGGCCGCGGTGAGCACGATGCCGAGCAGGATGGCGCCCCGCACGCGCCGCTGCAGCAGCACGGCGATCACGAGGAAGCCGAGCACGGCGAGCAGCACCTGCGGGTCGCGCAGCTCGCCGATCCTGACGGGCACGTCGGGCGCGCGCAGCAGCCCGCCGGGCAGGAGCAGCGCCTGCGGCGCCAGGCCCGCCGCGCCGCTCGTCACGATGCCGGTCTCGTAGAGGCCGATGAAGGCGAGAAAGAGCCCGATGCCGGCGGCGAAGGCGTGCTTCATGCTGCGTGAGATGGAACTCGCGAGCCAGGCGCGCACGCCGATCAGGGTGATGACGAGGAACGCGGCGCCGCTCACGAACACCGCGCCGAGCCGCTGCTGCCAGGTGATGCCGAGCGCGGCCAGGCCGAAGGCGATGAAGGCATTCTCCCCCATGTAGGGCGCCACGGCGATGGGGCGGTTGGCGTAGAGCCCCATCAGCAGCGAGCCGAAGGCGGCGGTCAGGATGGTGGCCACGGTGCTCGGACCCGCGGGGATGCCGGCGAAGGAGAGGATGGCCGGGTTCACCACGATGATGTAGGCCATGGTCACGAAGGTGGTGGCCCCGCCCAGCAGCTCGGTGGGGACGCTGCTCCCGCGCTCCTTCAGCCCGAAGAGTCGCTCGAACATGACGCCCGGTCTCCCTCGCCGCGGCGATCCGGCGTGGCCCCACCCGCGCCGCGGCCGCGGGGCGGGGTCCGCGGTCAGGGGTCGGGCCGCCCCAGCCCGAAGCGCTCCGCCGCCCGCTCCGCGATGGTGCGCCCGATGGTGATCGAGGCGGTGGCGGCGGGCGAGGGCGCGTTCAGCACGTGGATCATGCGCTCGGCCTCGACGACGAGGAAGTCGTCGGCGAGCCTGCCGTCGGGCTCGAGCGCCTGCGCGCGCACGCCCGCGCCCGCGCGACGCACGTCGGCGCGCGTGATCTCGGGCACCAGCCGCTGCAGCGCCGCCACGAACGAGCCCGTGCTCCACGAGCGCCACGACTCGCCGAGCCCCATGCGCCAGTGCTTGAGCCCCATGCGCCAGAAGCCGCCGAAGGCCAGCAACTCGGCCGTGTCGCGCACCGAGAAATCGGCGCGGCCGTAGCCCTCGCGCTTGAGCGCCAGCACGGCGTTGGGCCCCGCCTCGACCCCGCCGCGCATCATGCGCGTGAAGTGCACGCCCAGGAAGGGGAAGCGCGGGTCGGGCACGGGGTAGATGAGGTTGCGCACCAGGTGGTGCTTCTCCGGCGCCAGCTCGTAGTACTCGCCGCGAAAGGGGACGATGCGCACGCCGGGCTCGACGCCGCACAGCCGCGCCACGCGATCGGAGTGGAGCCCGGCGCAATTGACGAGGCTCGCACAGCGCACCGCGCCGCGCGCGGTCTCAAGCACGATTGCGGGCGCGGTCCCACCCGGTGACGGGTCGCGGCGGCAGGCGGTGACGCGCGCGCCCAGCCGGATCTCGCCGCCGGCCGTGCGCACCTCGGCCGCGTAGGCCTCGGTAACGGCGGTGTAGTCCACGATGCCGGTCTCGGGCACGAGCAGCCCGGCCACGCCGCGCGCGTGCGGCTCGCGCTCGCGGATCTCCTCGCCGCGCAGGCGGCGCAGCCCCTGCAGGCCGTTCGCGCGTCCGCGGCGCTCCAGTTCGTCGAGGCGGGGCAGCTCGCGCTCGTCCACCGCCACGACGACCTTGCCGCAGCGCTCGTGCGGGACGCCGTGCGCGGCGCAGAAGCCGTAGAGCGCCTCGCGCCCCTCGACGCAGTTCCGCGCCTTGAGCGAGCCGGGCTTGTAGTAGAGCCCCGAGTGGATGACGCCGCTGTTGTGCCCGGTCTGGTGTGCGGCCAGCCGGTCCTCGGCCTCGATCACCACGACCGCGGCGCGCGCGCGCTGGACGAGCGCCATGGCCGTGGCCATGCCGACGATGCCGCCGCCGATCACCGCGATGTCGTAGCGGGGCGTGTCCACGGGGCCGCAGGATAGCACGCGGCACACCGGGGTCAGGGCAGGATGGTCAACGTGTCACGAGCGCGCGCACGGCCATTCGGGCCGCGCCGTTGCCCCCCCGGGATCAGGCGTCGGGCCCGAGCATCTCCAGGTCCGCCAGGTCGCGGGGCCGGCCGAGGGCGCGCTTGTTGCGCACCAGCGCCTCCCGGCCGATGAAGGGGACATCCAGGTCACCGATGCGCCCCGCGACCCGCTGCGCCCAGGCCTCGTCGAAGGTCAGTCCCGTAAGCGAGGTCAGGAGATCGATGCGCCGCGGCGGGACGCCGATCTGGAAGACGACGCCGGGTCGCGCGAGGTCCGCCTCGGTCAGGTCCTCCAGCGGCGCGCCGAAGGCGGCCAGCGCGCCGAAGACGCGGGTGGCGTTGGCGGCGGAGGTCTCGATCCAGACGTCCAGGGCGTCCGTCGCGCGCGGCCGGGAATGGAAGGTCACCGCGTAGGCGCCGACGACCAGGAAGTGCGCCTCAGCCGCGGACAACTCGCGCAACAGGGCGACGAAGTCCGGGTTCACCCGGGTCCCATCCCTTCAGTTCCCAGAGCTCGAGCGTCAACTCCCAGGCCACGCGGAGGCGCTCCTCGGGCGTGAGGCCGGCCCAGAACTCGCGGTCGTGTCGCTCGTCCTCGGCCCCGAGGTGCGCCTTGCGGACGGTGATGTGCGCTGAGCGGGCGGACGTCATGCGTGCAAGATACCATGGGGGAGCGGGCCGGAGGGCGGTAAGGACGAAGCGCCCGGCGCGCGGGGGGCGCTACTTCCCTCGCGGGGCGCTTGCCCGCAGGGCCGCCACCGCCGCGCGCGCCTCGTCGAGCATGCGCCGCGCGATGTCGTCGGGGCGGTCCCACCAGCGCTCGAGGACGACGAGGTGTCGCTCCGCGTCGGCGAGGCGCCCCATGCGTGCGTAGAGCAGGACGAGGCGGTGGTGCGCGGCGGACTGCGCGACCCCACGGTAGTAGGAATCGCGAAACACGGGTGCGGGATCGGACGTGATGCGCTCCAGCCACATGGCCGCCGAGTCCCGCAGGCCCGATCGCTCGTAAGCATCCGCCAGCGTCCAGCGCACGGCCGAAACGCCCATCGGGGACTGGGCGTCCCCCTCCGCGGGCCATGACGCGGCTGGGAGGAGCACGGAGACCACCTCGCTCCACCGGGCATCCAGCCCGCGGATCCAGGCGTCCAGCAGCGCCGGCGTCGCTCCCTGCTGGGACTGGTCGATCATGGGCCTGGCGCGGACCATGGCCAGCATGCGTCGGGCGGTCGCCCGGTCGCCCGCGGCCGCGGCCCTCAGGCCGCGGGTGAGCAGCATCGCGGTGGTGGTGTCCTTGGGCCCATCGTCGGCCGGGAGCGGGATCGCCCCAGCGCTCATCACGCCGAGCAGCACGCGGGCGCGACGCGCGCTGTTCCGTGAGCCGACTGTCGCCTGCTCGGCTCGCACGTAGGCGTCCGCCGCTTCGCGGAAGGCGCCGCGCCCTGCCCGGGCCGAGATCGCCGAGAGAGGGATCCCACTGTTCTCGAACCCGGGCTCGCGCCGGGCGACGACCGCGAGGCTCTCCACCCGTGCCCACTCGGTCGCGACGGTCTCCGCCATGATGAGGCGAGTCAGGCCCATCAACCCCGGAAGCGTCCGGGCCAGCCTTCGCGCCTCCTCCACGCGTCCGAGGTCACAGAGGAAGAAGGCCTCGTTGGACTTGGAGGTAACCGTAGGGCCGATGGGCCACAGTTCCTCCGCACGCCGGATGCTCTCCAGAGCCTCCTCGAAGCGCCCCAGCCCTTCGAGGGTGACCGCCCTGGTGTTCCACGCTCGGTACGACGCGGGGTTGTCCTGCAGGAGGAGGTCGAACGTCGCCAGGGCCCCCTCGAGGTCCCCGTTCAATCGCGCCACCCGCGCCTGCGTGGCGAGCCGCCCGCGCGGGGTGGTTCGTTCCGGTCGGCGCAATTCCTCCTGGAACGCGGCGAGCGCGGAATCCCGCTCCCCGAGGTTGGTGTAGAGGATCCCGAGCATGTCCCATGCGCTGGAGAAGCCGGGATCCAGCGCGAGGGCTTCACGGGTCAGGAGCACCGCCGTCCGCTGCGCCTCGATCTGGTTCGACTGGTTCAGTTGGTCGGCCCGGACGTACAACCGATAGGCTTCGAACGACGGCGTCGTGACGACCGCCGAGCGCGTGAGGCGGAACACCCCCTGCGTGGCGGCGATGGCGCCTCGTCTCTCCCCGAGGTCGCGCCGGAGCCGTCCCGCAAGCCTGCCGAGTGCGGGGATCAGCGCGTCCTCGTTCTTCGCGCTGCCGCGTTCCGTCACGATCACCTTGAGGCTCTCCGCATCCACGACCCGCAGCACCACCGAGTAGCTGGCGCCGATGCGCTGGATCTCGCCTTCGAGTACCGCGCGCACCGCCCGTCGGTACGCCAACTCGCGGGCGACCTCGGCGCTCACCCGCGTGCTGGCTGGCTTGCCCGCCTGCTGGAGAGCGAACTGGATCTGGTCGCGGGGCACCGTGGCCACGATCTCGGACTGGTCGAGTGCCGCGCTCACCAGCGAGCGGGCGGCCGTCGCCAGCGTGGTGTCGTCGGCTGGCCCGTCGAACTCGGCCACCAGGATCCAGTCCTTGCGTGCCGGGGGGTGATGACCCCCACCGCCGAGCCAGTCCGCGAACGGTCCCCAGCGCTGCCACGCGGCGATCCCGGCCAAGGCGAGCACGAGCACCGCCACTGATGCCACCCAACGCGCGCGGTGCGACCGTGGTGTCGGCGCCACCGGGACCGGCGTCGCGGCCGTGGTCGCCTGACTCCCGAGCGCCTCGCCGAACAGGGCCACGGGGTTGAACCGGTCGGCCGGGTTCTTGGCCAGCGCCCGCTGCAGCGCCGCCGCCACCGCCGCCGGCACCGCGGGACGGATCTCCGTCACCGGGCGCGGCGACGCGTTCAGGTGTTGATGGACCAGGCTCTCCGCCGTCGGCCCCGAGAACGGCGGCTGACCCGCCAGCATCTCGTACAGCACGCAGCCCAGCGAGTAGAGGTCCGAGCGGCCGTCGAGGTCGCGGCTCCCGGCTGCCTGCTCCGGGCTCATGTAGGCCGGCGTGCCCACCGCGATGCCGGTCGCGGTGAGCTTGTCGGCGCCCGCCGCGGCCACCGCCCGCGCAATGCCGAAGTCCGCCACCACCGCGTGCCCGCTCTCGAGCAGGATGTTCTCGGGCTTCACGTCCCGATGCACCACTCCCTGGCTGTGGGCATAGCTCAGCGCATCCGCCACCTCGCGGGCGACGCGCAGCGCGTCGTCCACCGGCAGCTGCTTCTCGCGGGCCAGTCGCTCGCGCAGGGACTCGCCCTCGACATAGGGCATGACGTAGAAGAGCAGACCGTCCGCGGCGCCCGAGTCGTGCAGCGGCAGGATGTGGGGGTGCGTCAGTCGCGCGATGGTCTCGATCTCGCGCAGGAAGCGTTCGGGGCCGATGGCGGCGGCGACCTCGGGGTCGAGCACCTTGATGGCGACGCGCCGGTGGTGCTTGAGGTCCTCGGCGAGGAAGACGGTGGCCATGCCGCCGCGGCCGAGCGGGCGCTCGATGCGGTAGCGGTCGGCGAGGGCGGGGGAGAGGCGCTGCGACAGATCGCTCAAGGCGCGGCCTCCGGGTCGCGCGTCCGCGGTCCCTCAGGGATGGGCGTCGTCTGGCAGTCTCGCGAGGATCGCCTCGAGGACTTCGCGCGCGATGAGAAGCACATGCTTCACCTCATCGATCGCGGGCTCCTCGGGGTCCCCCGGGTACCGGAATCTCCAAACGTACTCGGTGAGCGGCGCAGCACTGCGCATGACAGGCTCCAGGTCCGTGGAGATCGCGGCGCAGGCGCGTCCCAGCTCGACCAGATTGTGGGTCTTCCCGAAAGGCCTGTCGTGCCACGCGAGGAAGCCCTTCGCGGCCTTCTCGCAGACCTGTTGGGCGTGGAAGGCGGCATCCGCGCACAAGGGTGGCGTGGCAGACAACTGGTGCGAGCCCGCGCGGAGGTCCTCGGAGGCCTTGTGAAGCCAGGCCCGGGTCTCGGCGATGCGGGCAGGATCAGGCGGCATGCAGGAGCCTGCCTTCGCGCAACACGGTTGCGGGCAGCGAGGCCGGAAGGTGGAGCCTGCTCTCGAAGGCGGTGCGCCGCCAGACCAGGACGTCCGCCGCCGCGCCTGTCTCCCACAGGCACTCGTAGGCGAGCCGGCCTCTGCTGCGCTCGGCTGAGGCGTCATCCGGGACCACCAACAGCAGGTCGTAGTCGCTGTCCGTGGCGGCGTCCCCGCGCGCTCTGGATCCGAACAGGTAGACGCGGTCGGGATGGTACGCATCCACCAGCCGGCGGACGATGTCCTGCAGGCGCGCATCCTCCATGCCCGGAAGACTAACCCCCCGCGCCGGTCGCCTCAAGCACTCGAACGACTCGGTCGAACGGTTCGGGGGGTGCCGGGTCGGGCGAGGGGCCCGCTCTCGCAGAGGAAACGCCCGAAGCCGACCACGGCTGCGCCCGGAGAAGGTCCGTGCGCGGACACCGCACGCTCCGCCCGCCTCAGTTCCGCTCGCGCCCCGGCGTCTCCGTCGGATCGAGGAAGGCCTCGATGCGGTAGCCGGCGGCCTCGGCGGCGCGCACGCGCTCGGTGAGCTGCTTCTCGAGCGTGCGCGCCGCCTCCACGTCGGGGCGCGGCGCGGCGGCGATGGTGAGCAGCGCGCGCAGCGCCATCCACCAGACCATGCGCTCGAAGGGCTCCTTGCGGAAGTAGCGCACGCCCTCGTACTCGTGCGTGTCGATGAGCCACGCCACGTCGGGGTCGTCGAGCCAGGCGTAGGCGGCCGCCGGGCGCGCGGCCGGCGGCGTCACGCCGGGCGCCCACACCGCGTGCGCGAACGCGGCGCGCACGCGCGCGGCGGCACGCCAGCGCTCGTCGGCCTCGAGCCCCATGGCCTCGAACACGCCGGCCATGGTCTCGCGCAGGCGCAGCGACTCGAACAGGCGCACCGCCGCCCGGTCGGGCTCGGCCGGGTCGCAGGCGCGGCCCAGCGACTCGAGCGCGCACCACGCCAGCAGCGTGCCCCAGATGCCGGCGACGCGCGCCGGCGCGCTGCCCGCGGTGGGCAGCACGGCCCGCGCCTCCTCGGGCCACGGGGTGGTGAAGCGGGCCTCGAGGGCGGGCAGCCGCAGCGCGGCCTCGAGCCGCCGGCGCAGCGTGGCCGCGGCCGCCTGGGCGTCGCCCGTCCACTCCGGCGCGAAGCCGGTGCGCGGCGCGCCGGTGCCGCGCGCGTAGGCGCGGGCCGCCTCGATCAGGGCCAGCGCGCGCCGCTCGGCGTCGTCGAGCAGCGCGTTGCAGCGCATGGCCCGCGCGGGCGTCTCGGCCAGCGGCGCGGCCTCGGCCAGCGCGGCGGCGGCGGGCGGGTCGAGCAGCGCGCGCAGCGCCTCGTGGACCGGCCGCAGCTCCAGCTCGCGCAGGGCCTCCTCGAGGCTCGGCACGCCGCGCCCGGCCAGCTCGGCGCACAGGCGGCCCCACGGGTGGGCGCCGTCGTCACGCACGTCCTGCCAGTCGAGGAAGACGTGGCTCTTGTAAGCCTCGAGCTCGACGTAGAAGCCCTTCTCGGCCAACTCCTTCTCGCTGCGCAGGTACTCGAGCCCGCTGGAGACGTCGCGGAAGCGCAGGTAGAGCGCGGGGTCGGCGTGCAGCCCGAACGCCTCGCCGAGCGAGCGCCGGTGCAGCCTCTTGCCGGCGCCGTCGCCCTTCACCGCATAGGCGCACGACAGCCGGATCCAGCCGCGCGTGCGCGCGTAGCGGTTGTGGTACAGCACCAGCACGCGCTCGTGGCCGCGCCGGTTCGAGTAGGCGTACACGTCCTCGTTGACCCAGCCCTCTTCGGCGAAGAAGTCGTAGAGCAGGAAGTCGTGCGCCTCGGCGAACAGCGCGCGGCGGTGCAGCAGCGGCGTGATCTCGCGCTCGTGCCGCGCCACCAGCCAAAGGTCGGGCTGCTCGTCGTAGTAGGCGCGGCGGTACTCCATGCCGTACTTCTCCGAGTAGCCCTCGAACTGCCCGTGCCCGAACATGGGCACCCCGGGCAGCGTGGCCATCACGGTGCAGATGCCGAAGTACTTGTCGCCCTTCCCGAACTGCTCGACCGCGGTGCGCTCGTCGGGGTTGTTCATGAAGTTGACGTAACGCTTGAGCACCTCGGGGTCGAACTCGAGCGTGTTCTTGATGACGCTGCGGTAGTTGGCGTTCTCCTCGTCGCGCAGCATGTTCATGAAGGCGCTGTTGTAGACGCGGTGCATGCCGAGCGTGCGGACGAAGAAGCCCTCCATGAGCCAGAACGCCTCGGCCAGCAGCAGCGTGTCGGGCGCCTCGGCCGCGACGCGATCCACCACCTCGCGCCAGAACTCCTGCGGCATGGCGGCGTCGAAGGCGGCCTTGGTGAGCCCGCCGCCGGCGCGCGAGGGGATGGCCCCGCCGCTGCCGGGCTCGGGGAACCACAGGCGCTGGTAGTGGCGCTTCGCGAGCGTCATGGCCGCGTCGAAGCGGATGATGGGGAACTGCCGCGCCACGTGCAGGATGGTCTGGATGACGGCCTCGCGCACCTCGGGCATCAGGTAGTTCAGTTGTGCGGTGTCGTTCCAGGGCATCGAGGTGCCGTCGTTGCCGTGGTAGACGTAGCGCGCCTGGCCGCTCCAGCGGTCCAGCCGCTTGAACACCACCGCCGCGTCGCTGCGGTCGTAGTAGTGGTCCTCGATGAAGATGCCCACCCGGCCGTCGTTCGAGAGGTCGGGCCCGTCGAAGCGGTACACGGGATAGGGCGGGTGCTCGAGCGACAGGAACCAGTCCGGGTGCTCGATCAGCCAGCGCGAGTCGATGCCCATGTGGTTGGGCACCATGTCGCTCGCCAGCCGCAGGCCGCGCGTCTTCGCGCGCTCGCGCAGGCTCTCGAAGGCCGCGTCGCCGCCCAGGTCCTCGGCGATGCAGTAGTCGAGCAGCGAGTAGGCCGAGGCCACCGCCTCGGGGTTGCCGGTGAGCTGCTTGATGCGCTGCGAGGCGCGGCTGCGCTCCCACACGCCGATCAGCCACAGCCCGGTGAAGCCGCGGCGGGCCAGCGTGTCCAACTCCTCGTCGGGGATCTGGTCGAGGCGCGTGATCAAGCGGCCGTGGGCCTTCGAGAGCTGGTCGAGCCACACGTAGACGGTCTTGGCGATGAGCACCACGCGGGGCATCCAGTCCAGGTCCTGGCTGAAGCGCTCGTACTCGTGCTCGAGGTGGCCGAAGCGCGGGATGGCGCCCGCGCTCGAGTCGCCCAGCGGCGGCGGCCACGTCCCGGCGGGCACCGGCGGGTGGAAACGCAGCCAGATCGCGTACTCCTCCTCCTTGAGCACGTCGAGCCCGGTGAGCAGGCGCGTCAGCACCTCGCCCAGCAGGACGCGCCACTTCTCGCGGATGAAGGCGAGCTGCCCGTCGAGCGAGTCGGGCGAGGCCAGCGCCGGCGCGCGCAGCATGTCCACCAGGTTCTGCTCCTCGGGGCCGAAGCGCGGGCGGGTCTCGAAGTAGTCGCGCAGGGCGCCGGTGATGCCCGGGTAGGCCGTGGCGGTCCGCAGCGCCGCGTCGTCGAACAGCTCGCGGAACGGCCGGAAGGCCGGGTTCAGGTTCGCGAGCCACAGCATCATCATCTCTTCGAGCGCCACGGCGCGGTGCGGCACGCCGCCGGTGACGCCGTTGAGCCACGAGGCTGCCGTCAGGTCGCCGCGGTAGATGGCGACGGTGGGGAAGGAGTCCGCGAAGGAGAGCAGGGCCCGGTCCAGCGCCGGGCGGCCGAGCCGCGACTCGAACCAGGCCAGGGCGT
>Ga0315295_10005644_pt1 | contig 10672 bp, 8 predicted proteins | sample YL17G14_0_MG_FD_204453 | JGI IMG/M metagenome (GOLD analysis project Ga0315295, IMG submission 204453) | Sediment microbial communities from Yellowstone Lake, YNP, Wyoming, USA - YL17G14_0 | ecosystem: Environmental > Aquatic > Freshwater > Lake > Sediment | place: USA: Wyoming | collected...
ATTTGCAACCCGATGACCTGCAACACCTTAGACACCACTAAACCATAGATGAATTATGAACTACGTAAAATTATGGCTTACAGCTTACACAAATCCTGTAAAGTTCGCAGACAACCTTGCCACAAAACCCGCACCTAATTGGGGCTTTATTGCGGCATTACAACGTGGACTAATGGATTCCTTATTTACTTACCTTCCAGTCTACTTAATGGGAAGAATACCTCCTACTCCTTCAAATTTATCATTCATTTCAACCGAAAAATACTATGGAGCACTTATTTTCTTAGCTCCAATAGTGCTCATTGCTATATGGCTTTTCTCAAGCTCTATTATGCATCTTATCCTCAAGTTAAGCTCAAAAAGAAGTGATTTTGATCAGATTTTGAATATCTCCGGATTTGTAACTCTAGCCATTGGGACAGTAATAATTTTATGGGATGCTCTGTGGTTTACTATTGGAGGCATGAACCAATATGCCTTAGGAATAAGTCACTTAATAATAGATATTTGGGCAATTGTTATCGCGACAATAGCATTAAAAAGAATTCTTGACGTTCCAGTCTGGTTTGGTATTGTTTTGAACATTATTGCGATAGCTGTTTCTTTACCTTTTGCCATTATGTTCATGCGTTCACCTATATGATTATAAAATAAGGGCTGGCACATAACACGGACAATATGGGAAAGTTGTTTCCCGCTTTTTTGGAAAAAAGCGGGAACACGCCTTCCTTGCAGACTGGCTCCTCACTATCCCGACATCAGATGTCGGGACTTTACGCTCGGCCCTCTTTATTGCCAGGCCGTTATGCTTAAGCATCAGTTACTTACTGGACAGTTCCTGCCTTGACTCAAACGCCTAAGCATAACACTCCGAATGAGGATTATTTTTGACTTACAGGACAAATTTGTAATCCATGAAGAAATTACTATACTTTACCTAAACAATAATAGACTATGATTTTAAACTATATCAATTGGAATGTTGATCCAGAGATTATTAATGTTTTCGGCATTTCTATTAGATACTATGGACTTCTATTCGTAAGTGGATTAATCCTTTGCATCTATATTTTAAGCTGGATTTATAAAAGAGAAAACATTCCATCTGAGCATCTGGAAAAATTGTCAATCTACGGTATGATTGGTATTCTGGTAGGGGCAAGACTTGGACATTGTTTATTTTATGAGCCATCTTACTATTTATCACATCCTCTAGAGATGATTCTTCCAATTACCTTTCCCCCTGATGGTGGAATAAAGTTTATCGGATATCATGGATTGGCAAGTCATGGTGGTGTACTAGGATTACTGATTGCCTTATATTTCTATTCTCGAAATACTAAACATTCAATGATTGACACCATTGATTTGATTGCGGTTGTTGCAGGATTGAGCTTTGGATTTATCAGACTTGGAAACTTTATGAATTCTGAAATTATCGGCACTCCGACAACAAAACCTTGGGGTGTGATTTTTGAGCGAGTAGATAACGTACCGAGGCACCCAGCTCAATTGTACGAGGCGATTTCTTATTTTATCATTTTTACTATTATGATGATTCTTTACAAAAAAATGAGAGATAGACTCAAAAACGGATTCCTCTTTGGGCTTGCAACTGTTTTATTTTTTACAGCTAGATTTATAATTGAATTTGTAAAGGAGAACCAGGTCGGATTTGAAGATGGAATGACATTCAATATGGGACAACTTTTAAGCCTTCCTTACATTGTCGTGGGAATTGGATTTATTATTTATGGATTAATGAAAACCAGAAAATTACTCAACGCTGATATCCAATAATTAAGTTCCTTCCTATCTGGACAACTTCGTAAACCATGAGACTGCTACATCATGACAATTAATAAACGCCTAAGCATAACACGGACAATATGGGTAAGTTGTCCAGCCTTCGCTAATGCTACGGCTGGCGCTGTTATCACGGTTTTTGCTTTTGCTCCTGCACTCATGATAAATTCGTAATGGTTCTTGCACCCGGACACCCACCTTCGCTCCGCTTCGGTGGGCAAAGCGCTCATCAGTACGCAATTTAAATCCTGCACCATGATAAATTTCCGGCTCCGAGCAACCTTGTACCGACATACTATGTCGGGGCTTAACGCTCGGCCCTCTTTATTGCCGGGCCATTATGGGCAAGCCATTGACAACATGACAGTTAATCCCATAAAGGAGAATAAACTCCGCATCCATGACAACTTAACCGAGACAAGATAACTTTGTGATTTCGATCTGGACTTGCCACCGCACTAAAATTTTAAAATTTAACTTTGTGACAAATTGCACATTGTATGCAAATTTTTATACTCCAGAATGAGTAACCCAGTTGACAATATTGCAATATTTAAATTATTATTTCGTGGCAGGCAAGACATTTATGCTATTCGTTGGGAAAAAGATGGAAAATCTGGGTACATGCCAGCTTATATAGTTGATTGGACCGATTACCGTAAATATAAATTAGCCGGAGGGAGATTTAAAGACTATTCAAAGAAAGAATACCAACCTCTTAATGATGAAGCATTGTTGCGTCACCTTCAGGGATGTGAAACCATCGGCATTTACCCTCTGCTTGAAGACAATACCTCATTTTTTATTGCAGCTGACTTTGATGACAATAATTGGAGGGATTCTATTCAAAAGTTGCATCTGGTATGCACAAAGCATGAAATTCCTGCCTATATTGAACGTTCCCGCTCAGGAAACGGAGGACACCTATGGATATTCTTTGAGGAGAAATTTCCGCCAGAACACACAAGAAAACTATTATATGAGCTTCTAAGAGAAGCATCTATCATTTCCCACTTTGATAAAGAGCCGAGTTTTGACAGACTCTTCCCAAATCAGGATTTTCACTCAGGGAAAGGACTAGGTAATCTGATAGCTCTTCCACTCAATGGCAGTGCCCTGATGAATGGCAATTCAGCATTCCTGGAACCTGAAAATTACATGCCATACGACAACCAGTTTGAAATCATAAAGACCTTTCGTAGACTTTCCATGGGTCATTTTAAATCCATTTATGAAGACATTTTTAATGAAAAAGTTGATGATTTCTTTAAATCAAGCTTTGACCGGGATTCCAGACCAATAATTGAGATACAGATTAGTGGCCAAATATATTTGAAACGTCTTCACCTTAATAGAAAACTGATTGAGTTTATAAGGGAAAATCTGAATTTCATGAATTCTGATTACCTGGTTAAGAAGAACATGGGGAAATCAACCTTTAATCTTGAAAAGTATTTCAGGTTGGTTGAAGAGACCAAGGAGGAAGTGATCTTGCCTCGGGGATTTGTTGTAAATTTAATTGCATTTTGCAGAAAGGAAGAACTACCTTTTAAGATTATTGATAAAAGAAAAAAGCTTGATTCGGTTGACTTTGAGTCAGATATCGAATTAAGACCTGACCAGGAGGCTGCAATAGAAAAAACTCTGGATAAGGACTTTGGAGTTATTGTTTCGCCACCGGGATCAGGCAAAACAGTAATCGGCCTTGAATTAATAGCACAAAAAAGACAGCCTGCCTTAATTATTGTTCATAGGAAACAGTTATTTGACCAGTGGATAGACAGGATTCAGAGTTTCCTTAAAATTCCTAAAAAAGATATTGGCCAAATTGGAAATCAGAAGTATAAAGTCGGGAAGGAGATCACTGTTGCAATGATCCAATCTCTTTCAAGAAATACGGAGATTGAAAAGATTTCTAAAAGCTTTGGGACAATAATTGTGGATGAATGTCACCATATTCCGGCAAAGTCATTCAGAGAAGCAATAGTTAATTTCAATTCATATTATTTGTATGGACTGACAGCCACACCTAAACGTAAAAACAATGATGAAAAATTGATTTATGTCTACATCGGAAATATTTTGTTCAATGCAGGGCAGATTGACCAGCTCAGGCAAAAACGAACCAAGGTAGAGATAAATATCAGGGATACAAATTTGTATGCTCCTTTTAATTATAAGATTGATAAATACGAGACCATTTCAAGAATCCTGATTCATGATACCAACCGGAATTCATTGATTTTGAATGATATTGAAAAAAACTCAGACCGATTCAAAACATTTTTGATATTGACTGAACGTAAGGCACATGTTGATATACTTAATCTCTATCTGAAGGATAAATACGAGACAATTACCATCCATGGTGAAGATTCTGAAAGCAGCAGAAAAAGTAAAATTGAACAGTTAAAGCAAGGTCATTTTAAAATAGTAATTTCGACTGGTCAGTATTTCGGTGAAGGAATCGATTTAAATAACCTGGAATGTCTAATAATTGCATATCCATTCGCCTTTGAAGGGAAACTGATACAGTATATTGGTCGGATTCAGCATTCAGGCAATCCTACTGTAATTTTTGATTACCGTGATTCAAAAATTGATTACTTTGAAAAAATGTTCAAGCAAAGGAACCGATATTATAAAAAACTTACTAAAGAAGTAAATGTTTGAATATAAATCTTTTATTAAATACTAACAAATCTGAGAATTTTTTCATATTTGCAATTCGCGAATCGCGAATCAATAAATATATATACCATGAAAAAGCATAGTGGAATGCGACCTCAGGATATCCTTGTATTATTGAAGATAACTGCAATGAAAAACCATGATTGGTTGAATCTTGATATAGCTAATTCTTTGAAAATAAGTCAATCTGAAGTCTCTGAAGCCTTGAACAGATGTAAAATCTCACGTTTAATAGATGGTGACAAACGGAAGGTATACATAAATTCTTTTAAAGAGTTTCTAATCTATGGATTAAAATATGTGTTTCCTGCAGAACCGGGTGCTATCGTTAGAGGGATCCCAACAGCACATTCTGCAAGCCCGATAAAAGAACACATATCCTCAGGTTCTGAAAACTTTGTTTGGCCCTATTCTAAAGGGATTCTCAGAGGTCAGGCAATTGAGCCGCTTTATAGCACTATTCCAATGGTTGTCCAAAATGATCAATTGTTTTATGAGTTACTAGCAATAATAGATACATTAAGAGTAGGTCGAGTTCGAGAAATTAAAATAGCTATTGACGAATTGGAAAAAAGATTAAAAAATGCCTAGTACGAATATTGTTATGCTGCAAATTGTAGCAGATGGATTGGAAGAACTAAAGGAAGAAGTAGTATTTGTTGGAGGTGCAATTGCAGAATTATATGCAGATGATCCAGCCTCTTCAGATATAAGGCCTACATTAGATGTAGATTGTGTAATTGAATTAAGCTCAAGACTGGACCATGCAAAACTAGAAGAACGATTACGGGCAAAAAAATTTGCACATGATATTTCTAAAGGTGCTCCAATTTGCCGCTGGATATATAAAAGCATAAAGGTGGATGTAATGCCTACTGATGAGAAAATACTTGGTTTTAAAAATCAATGGTACTCATTGGGTGTAGAGAATAAAATATCAAAAATACTTCCAAATGGTAACAATATATATATATTCCGACCTGAATACTACTTAGTCTCAAAATTTGAAGCTCATCATGACCGCGGAGGAAGCGACTTAAGACAAAGTCATGATTTTGAGGACATAATCTATATTCTTGATAATTTTACTGATATTGTGGAGAATATTAGAAGTTCTAATGTTGACGTAAAAAGGTATTTAAAGTCTGAATGTCAAAAACTTTTAGAAAATGATGCCCTGGCTGAAGCAATGGATTGTGCTTTACCTCTTGGTTCTGATTCTGATAGGGTAGAAATGATTGATACACTGATATCGGATATTTCAGAATTAGATTAAATATAGATAAAGTGTAAGCACATTTGCAATTCACACAAGCTAACGCTCATTCCAAAAATTGCAAAAGAGCTTACACCTTAAGATAGAATTTTAAAATTTTTCTCATTCCCGCCGACGCAATAAGAATTACTACACCAAGACAAAAAAATAATAATTAAAAAAAAAATCTTATAAACAGACAGGTTTCTGGCACCGAGAAAAATATAAAAGGCTTGGCCCATAAACGGGCAATAAACTTAATAGGTTCGAGCGTCGGCACGATTCTGCAGTTTATGCTGTTTTGCGGTTATGCGGTTATGCAGGTTTTACCCGTCGCCCATCGCCTATAATACATTGTCTTGCGGTCGTGCAGTTTTGCAGTTTTGCGGTTCTGCTGTTTTGCAAGTTTATTAGGATTTGAACCAGCATAACTGGCATAACCTGCATAACGTGCACAACAACTTCTTCCCCATACCCCGAACCTCGAACCCCATACCATTTCTTCAACCTATTCCATAAATTTTTTTGATAATTAGTTTATTTCGGTGTAAATTTCGTTAGCAATGCAATTTCCGGGAGAATCTTATTGTTGGAGCATCGCATAAAATAAGGCAGACAGCTTATTATAAGTCCTCTATTTTGTGACTGAGGGGACGGGAGTATGACATTCATTAATAATTATTTGCATTCATGCCGGATAGTATGATATTTATAAGTTTTGTAAACATAAAAACAAGTTAGGTTGCATAGCGCCTCGGATTTCATTTCCAATCAACCAGACAAATTTCAAATGACACTATATTTCTGCACTAATGAAAACAATTCTCTTAGAAAGCTCTGTTTAATTTGCCGGCTTGCCCCGGGATAAGAAACCTCCCACTATCCCCTCCTCGCAAGCCTCTATTTATCAGCACTTTGACAAACGCTACGCAACCTAACGGCTTCGATATAGTTTTTTCCTTAAAAAGACAGTTTCTAGTTCTCATGTAAAAAGCAAATAAAATCGCCAAGGTGACAGACTCTGCTTATTGGACAAAAAAATGCTACGCAAACCTAACACGGTCAATATGGGTAAGTTGTTTGTCACACTTTTTGCTTTTGCTCCTGCACCCGAGACAAATTAGTAATAGCCGTTGTACCCGGACACGCGCCACTGCTCGCAATTTAAATTCAATATAACTTGACAGTTTTCTGCCTTCGAGATAGTTTGTCCCGCGACACTGCGCCAGTGCCCGCCACCAGCTTTGTAACCGGGGATAAATTCTCGGCTCCGATCAAACTTGTACCGCGACACGCGTAATGCTCAATATAATTTGTACCTGGATGGCAAAAAGTGCACCATACCCTCCTTGCACCGTGACAGCTTCGCGGCTAAAGTACCAGGACCCTGCCCGATGCTTGCGTCGGGTAACACAACCTCCCCATATTGCCGGGCCGTTAGTGGTAATGCTCGGTGCGGCACAAAGCTTAATATCAGCACTTTATAATATAATTTGTGTGGCAAGACAAATCCAAAACACAAGACAATTTGTGAATCATAATAAGCTTAAAATTAACAATTCCTGTACCTGCACAACAACAGAACTCAAAAAGCTTTGTGCCTTTATTAACATTTGTAATTCTGAAACCGACACTACCACACTAACACGGACAGTATAATTAAAAAGCTTGTCACGGTTTTTGCTTTTACTCCTGCTTTCAAACCAGGATATTACATCAAGACAAACCCGGATCGCACCACTGCTGTTAACAAAATAACAATACCAAGACTTATTCTCAGCCGTTTAGCAACTTTGTACCGCGAAACTCGTAATGCCCCAGCCAGCTCTGTACCCGGACTGCAAAAACACGCGCCATGGCGCCTGAATGGCTGTATAACCAGCAGCGTTATAATTATATGATTATCAGGATCATGCATAAATACCATTGATTTTCTTCGTTTACCCCGGCCCCAAGGGGAGCGAAGAAAATCAATTTACTCCCCTTGGGGATGGGGTAAATAAATTGATTTTCAAGCGATTTGTAACTTCTTATTCATGATTGTCGATAGCCATACAAAATAATATTTCTGTCAGCTTTTATAAACAATGAATAATATGGAGGAGTTAGTATTTGCTTTTCCAACCGACGAGCTCTGGAAATTAACGACCTACAAAAAAAAGGGTCTTATAAGGGAAAATGGTGAAGTATTAAGAAGGATTGTTCAGAATGGTCTGTTTCTTAAAAGAAACGAATTGGAAGAGGACCCTTCCTTTAAACAGATTATTTCATATGCAATTATTTCTAATAAGGAATCACTTTATTTATTTAAGAGGACATCCGGACAGGCAGAAAAAAGATTACACAATAAATTCTCTTTAGGAGTTGGAGGTCATATGAATCCTGACGACTCCATTGAATCGAAAGAACAATATTTAATTGATGAATTAAAAAGAGAATTATATGAAGAAGGCAAATTATTAAATGGATGTTCGATAGAGGATATTGAATTTATTGGCTTTATAAATGATGATACAATTCCGGTTGGCAGGGTTCATATAGGACTTTTATATCACATCCATGTATCAAATAAAGATGTATATATTAATGAGACGGATAAAATGACAGCAGATTGGGTAGATAAATCCAATTTAGCTGAATTTTATGAAGGAATGGAAACATGGTCTAAAATTGCATATGATTTCTATATTAAATAGCAATAGTGTCCGACTAAATTTATCAAGTGGAAGTTAAACAATTGATTTTAGCTCCGTAGAGCCTGCCCCGCAAAAGCGGGGAGTGAACTGTTTGTAGAATTTTGCTCGTGTACTCATGACTGCTTTTTAACAGGTGATTTTCAATCTCATAATGCTCCGAAAAATTGTGCCTGGTGATCGTAAGCAAGCTGAAACTATTCCTAACTTTGAATAAATATTCAGAACCATCTCACCCCGGATACTATGTTAAAAAACTATCTTAAATCAGCGATTCGATTTATAAGGCATAATAAAGTATTTGCCGGAATCAATTTAATAGGTCTTTCAATTGCTCTCGCAGCCTCGTTCATTATGTTGCTTTTTGTAATTAATGAACTCAGCTTTAACAAGTCCCACAAAAACATTAAAAAAGTCTATAGAGTACTCAATTACTATGTCGATTTTAAACAGATACAATCAGGAACCCCATACATCCTGGCAACAGCCTTAAAAGATGAATTTCCGCAAATTGAGAAATCTGTCAGAGTAAGATATTTGCGGGGGTTCAGCCTGAAGTATAAAGAAGAAATTATCACCGTGAACGATGCAATTGCGACTGATTCGGACATATTTGACATATTTACACTTCCATTGCTCAGCGGTTCTGCGGATAAGAATCTACTTGATGATCTGAATTCCATTGTTCTCTCAAACGATCTTGCAAAAAAAGTCTTTCCCGGACAGAATCCGGTTGGGAAAGAAATCATAGGGTTGGTTAACAACACTGAGCAGGTTTTTATGGTAAAAGGAGTATTCAAAGATTTACCCGAAAACTCAACCTTCAGGACACAGTGTCTGCTGAACAGCAAGTGGACTCTTGAACCTATAAATAAATCTTTTGGCATTACCAATGTTGAGGTCAACTGGACAATGAACTTCTGGAATACCTGGGTTCTTCTTTCAAACGATTGTGATGTCAAAACACTTGAAAAACAATTCAGAGAATTTGAGGTTAAAAACATAAGTGAAAAGCCCGAATATCAGTATTCACTTCAGAATTTGGGCGATGTTTACCTGGGTTCGGAAGATGTTGGAAATTCAGGAATTACTGGCAACAGAAACAATGTCAGACTCTTTTCAGCAATAGCATTTCTGATAATCCTTGTTGCCGCCATTAATTATATCATTCTCTCAACCGCAGTGTCAACAGGCAGAAGGTTGGAAATAGGGATAAGAAAAACTTTTGGCGCCATTAACACGAGCATTGAAAATCAACTGTTGAGCGAATCAATATTAATGGCTCTTATAGTACTGCCTATTGCTCTTGTCCTGATGAGGATTGCTCTTCCATATGCCGGGAAACTGTTTCAGACCAAACTGAGTATTATAAGTTCGAATATTGTCGTTTATATCAGTGTTTATCTGGCTCTGACAATAATTATCGGAGTTATCTCCGGTTTATACACATCATCATACTTATCAGGACTGAAGGTCATGGATATTCTTAAAAGCACCTCTCAGACCGGTAAGAAGAAGCAGGTCTTCCGTTCCATCCTTATTATTCTTCAACTTGTTATTTTCTGCTCTTTTGTTTCAGGTACTCTGATCATACGTTCGCAGTATAAATATGCCATTAACAAAGATCCGGGTTACTTTAACAAGGATATTCTGTTTATTGAACTCGGGCGTGATTTCAAGAGCTATTCCGCATATATCAACAGCATTAAAACAAATCCGAATATAATCATGGCAGGGGGGGTTATGGATGGCCTCCCGATGCAGGGATCAGCGTCGTTCATGTATCCTCATTTCGAGGATAAAACCTTGAATGTAAAGATAGAAGGGCTGGCTGTCGATTATAATTTTGTTCAGACAATGGGTATCAAAGTACTCAAAGGTCGTGAATTCTCACAGGATTTTGGAAGCGATCTCGGACAGTCTGCGATGCTCAATGAAGCAGCCGTTAAACAACTGGGGATAACCGATCCTGTCGGAAAACTGATCGGGAATGAGACAATTATCGGAATTGTAAAAGACTTTAACCTTCATTCGATACATTCCGATATTCCACCCCTGATGATTGATATGACCGATAAGTATATACAGCAGGTTGCTGTACATTACAAACCAGAGACTCTTGCCAGTATTCTTCCGATGCTAGAATCTGAATGGAAAAAAGCTGCTCCGGACAGGCCATTCAGGTTCGAAACAATAGAAGATATGATTAAAAATATTTATAGCAGAA
>Ga0315295_10005645_pt1 | contig 10672 bp, 3 predicted proteins | sample YL17G14_0_MG_FD_204453 | JGI IMG/M metagenome (GOLD analysis project Ga0315295, IMG submission 204453) | Sediment microbial communities from Yellowstone Lake, YNP, Wyoming, USA - YL17G14_0 | ecosystem: Environmental > Aquatic > Freshwater > Lake > Sediment | place: USA: Wyoming | collected...
GGTGTTTTCGCCTATCCTTCTACGACGCGCTGAACTCTTTCGTCGAGCGCCTGGAGGAACTCCAGCGCCAGTGGAGCGATTTGGGAGATCGCGTCGATGCTAAACGCCGCGGCGAAGTCCAGCGGCACCTTCAGATGCAGATCGATGATGCCAGAGTCTGGCGCGACGTTTTAACAAACTACTTCCGTGTGCTTTCGGGAATTTCGGACCGCAAGCAGCGGACACATGCAGCATCCGCCATGCAAAAGAAAACAGAAGGAGCAAACCGATTGAAACACATTGTTCTTGTTTTGGTCTTCGCAATGCTCGCCACTTCCCCGGCTTTGTTCGGCCAGGAGTTTCGCGGATCGATCACCGGGCAAGTGATGGACAGCTCCGGGAGTCTCGTGCCGAACGCCAAGGTTGTCGCGGTCAACACCAAAACGAACGTCGCGACGTCGACGCAAACCACCCAGTCCGGCACGTACACCATTCCCTTCCTGATGCCCGGTGAATACGACGTCACCGCATCGCTTGCCGGATTCAACGACGCCGTACGAAAGGGCGTTGAAGTCAGAGTGAATGATCGAGTTGGGCTGGACCTGCGGCTGGAAGTAGCCGGTGTTGCGAGCACCGTCGAGGTGACCACTGGCGGCGAGTTGCTGCAGACGGCCACCGCCTCCATGGGATCGGTCGTGGACCGGCGGCGCATTTCCGAGTTGCCGACGCCGGAGGGCAATCCGATGTACCTGGTCCAATTGGCCTCCGGCGTTCTGTTCACCAACAAGACCGCTGCGGCATTAAGCCCCTTCGATTCCGGCGGTCCGGCTAAGTTCTCGGTTGGTGGAGCGCCGGGCGGATCGGAGATCACCCTGGACGGAGCCCCGAATATGGGGCAGCCCGCTTCCGGGGCCACCGCTCCGGCGGGCGTTTCCTACACCCCGCCGATGGAGGCGGTGCAGGAGTTCAAGGTCGAGACGGTGAGCTACGACGCACAGCAGGGGCACACGGCCGGTGCGACCGTGAATATCATCCTGCGCTCCGGCACCAACAAGTATCACGGCTCGGTCTACGAGTTCTTCCGTCCGCAGGATGGGGCGGCCAGGGACTTCTTCCTGAAGCGTGCCGGGGCGGAACCGGCATCGTGGATGTACCACCGTTTCGGTGGAACGCTCGGCGGGCCCATCCGCCTGCCTCACCTGTATAACGGGCGGGACAAGAGCTTCTTCTTTGTCGCCTTCGAGGGCATCCTCTGGGACACGCCAACCACTTCGCTGCGGACCGTCCCGACCATGGAGCAGCGGCAGGGCGATTTTTCCGCCCTGCTTTCCCAGAAAATGGTCATCTACGACCCGCTGACGGCAGTTGCCGCGTCCGGCGGGCGCGTCCAGCGCTCGGCGTTTCCGGGCAATATCATCCCTTCGACCCGTCTCAGCACCATCGGCAAGAACGTCATCAGCTACTATCCGGAACCCAATCTGCCGGGTAACGCGCAGGGGCAGAACAATTACCTGTCCAATGACAACGGAGCGGAACGCTACAAGAACCTGAACTTCCGCGTGGACCACATCCTGACGGACAAGAACAGGTTCTTCTTCCGGGCTGTCTACAATAACAACAGCACCGCGGACGGTATGGGCTGGGCCGGAGTGGTGAACGGCATCAAGCCCACGCTCTCGCCCTTCCAGCGTGGGAATAGCGGCATCAACTACGACCATGTCTACCTGGCCGGTCCCACCAAGGTATTGAACGTGCGTGCCGGCATTACCCGGTACTTCCACACCAACGGGCTGGAGGCCCTGGGCTTCGATCCGGCCAAGCTGGGGTTCCCGGCACAGACCTTGCAGTACATGATTGTGAACTATTTCCCGGTGTTCAACGCCTCGGGCTACGACCGGCTGGGCGGCACCCAAGGCAACTTCATCGCGATGAACACGCTGTTCTTCCAGTCGACGCTCACCTGGATGCACGGCCGGCACTCTTTTCGCATGGGCTGGGATGTGCGCGCCTACCGCGAGAACAACCGGCCCAAGCACGATCCGGATGGCTCCTACACCTTCGATACCACCTACACGCGCGGTCCGCTGGACAACTCCAGCGGCGCCGCCATGGGGCAAAGCATGGCTTCCTTGCTCCTGGGCATTCCCAGCAGCGGCTATATCGATAGAAACGGAGACGCCGCGGCCCAGACACTGTACAACGGCCTGTTCTTGCAGGACGATTTCCGCGTTAACTCCAAGCTGACGCTGAATTTGGGGCTGCGTTACGAACTGGAAGGAGCACCAACCGAGCGTTACAACCGCAACGGCAGGGGCTTTGACTTGACCTCGCCCAGCCCGATTGAGGCCGCGGCCCAGGCTGCCTATGCCGCAAACCCCGACAAGGCGGGCCTGCCGGTAGCCGACTTCCACGTGCGCGGCGGCATGCTCTTTGCCAGCAGCAGCGATCGCGGCTTCTGGATCGCCGACAAGAACAACTTCGAACCGAGGGTGGGCGTGGCGTACCAGCTCAACCGGAAGCTGGTGCTGCGCGGCGGATGGGGCATGTACATGACGCCCTACAACGTCGACGGCATTCAGCAGGCCGGCTTCTCGCAGTCAACCCAGTTGGTTTCCAGCCTCGACGGCGGCCTCACGTTTGCCGGCAGCCTGGCCAATCCGTTCCCCTATGGCGTTCTGACGGCGCCGGGCGCCAGCGGAGGGCTGCGCACCTACATCGGGCAGTCGCTTTCGTTCACGCCGCTGAACCGCAAAAACCCCCAGTCGCAGCGCTTTTCGGTCGGCCTGCAGGCGCAACTGCCCGGCGGTTGGCTGCTCGAAGCCTCGTACATAGGGAACCGCTCGTACGACATTCCGGTGTCCCGGGAGTTGGACGCAATTCCGCGACAGTACCTGTCCACCTCGCCGGTTCGGGACATTACAGTCATCAACTTCCTGACGGCTAAAGTCACCGATCCTTTCAAGGGCTTGGCGCCCGGCACCACCCTGGACGCCTCAACGATCGCCCGGTCGCAGTTGCTGCGCCCTTACCCGCAGTATACCGGCTTGGCCACGGAGATGTACGACGGCAAGTCGCGTTACAACTCGGGCTTGCTGCGCATGGAGAGGCGCTTCTCCCAGGGCTTCACGCTCGAAGGCAGCTATACGCGCTCTCGGCTGATGGCGCGGACCAGCATGCTCAACGATACCGACGCGGCGCCGTTCGACCAGATTTCCAGTGACGACCGCCCCACCCGCGTCACCCTAAGCGGCGTCTGGGAGTTGCCCATCGGCAAGGGCCGACGCTGGGGGCACCAGTGGAACAGCGCCGTCGATTCCGTGCTGGGCGGATGGCAGCTTGGCGGGATTTACATCTGGCAGTCGGGCGCACCCATTTCCCTGGGTAACCGCTACTTCTCGGGCGACCCGAACTCGCTGAGCACGACGTACAGCACCAAGAATCCCGACCAGCCGGTGTTCGACCTTTCGGGCTTCTATTTCCATGACGCAGCGGTCCAGACAAACGGCGTGGACGATCCGGCAAAGCAGCGCAGCGACCAGCGCATCGCCCTGGCCAACAATATCCGCACTTTGCCCAGCTACCTGCCTGCTTTCCGTGGCGGCCCCATCACCGGCCTGGACCTTTCCATGGTCAAGACGGCGAAGATCGGCGAACGGTTCAAGGCGCAGTTCCGTGCCGAGATGCTGAACTCGTTGAACTTCGTGCAGTTCGCCAACCCCAGCACGACTCCCAACTCGGCGGCGTTCGGCACGGCGAGCAGCCAACAGAACGAACCGCGCATGCTCCAGTTGAGTGTGAAGCTACTGTTCTGATATGGGGCACTCCAAGAGGCGGTGGTGCTCGATCCGCGTGGTCTTGTTTGGAATCCGGGCGGACAGTGATTCCCTGACTTGACGGCATGTGCATTTCGATTATCCTGTTCGGGTTCGAAATAACTAGGGTGAACTGAGAAATGATGGATCGCAGATCGTTCTTACATCCGGACCCGAAATGGGCTGCCGCTGCCGGTCGATGCCACTGCGGAAACTCCGCGTCGCAATCCGTGATCCCCTTTATGCCCGCTGCCCACTCCGCCCTTCGCTTCTGGCGCCGCTGCTGCTGGCTGACGCTGATATTGACGATGGCCGTGTGCGCTCGCGCGGCTTCGCCCGATGGGCTCGTCGGCCGGTGGACGTTCGACGACGGCACTGGTCGCGATCTCAGCGGTAATGGCAACGACCTCGTGCTCGGGCAGGCGCACGTGCATGCGCTCGGTCCGGGCAAGGCATGCCTTCAGTTCGACGTCGGACAGGCAGGCGCGACCATCCCGATGCGGCCGGGTTCGCCGCTCGCCATCGCGCGGGGCACGCTGTGTTTCTGGCTCAATATGGGCGTCGAAAACGCCGGCACGATGTTCGAATTCGACAACCAGGCCGTCGAGATGCGGGTGTATCGCAGCCACCTGCAGCCGCGGTTTCGCGGCGAGCGGATCTTCCGGTTCGCCAATGCACTGCTCGGGGACGACTGGCCGAAGTTTCTCCTGCGGGAGAGCGCGTTCTATCCCCACGAAAAGGCCGTCACCGGCGAGGGCGAGTGGCATCATTTCGCGGTGGCCTACGACGACCGCGCAAAACGGATCGTCGGCTGGCGCGACGGTGAGTTGATCTCCGTCGTCGATCTTTCGACAGCGGGTATGGAGCCTCTGCGCCGGGAGGGGCTGAAGTCGATCGTCACGGGAAAGGGGTTTTCCGGATTTCTCGACGATCTGCGCATTTATGATCGACCGCTGGCCGATGCCGAAATCGCCGGCATCTACGCGGCCGAGCGCAGCGCCTTCGCCGGCCGCGACGATGCGGTCGCGGCCAGCCGGCAGCTTAAGGTTTATTCCTATGCGCAAGAGGATCGCTCGCTTTACCGCGCGTGGCTGCAAAATCGCCGGATCGCCGCACCGAAGTCGCGCGAGACGCTGGGCCGCGTCGTGGCGACCGCGCAAAATCCGACGGTGCAAAATGCCGCGCGTGAACTGGCCGCCGCGTTGAACGAAATGGTGGGCCCGGCGGAGATTCTCGCGGAGCCGGCAGCGCCCGGCGGCGCGCGCATCATACTCGGCACGCCCCAAACCTCGGACTGGATCCGCGCGCATGCGGCGGCGATCGGGCTGGATGCAGTGCGCGCCGACGGCCATGTGGTCAAAACCGTCATCGAGAGGGGCGCGGCCGTCCTCGTGGTCGCAGCCCAGCGGCCGTCCGGAGTGATATTTGGCGTGTTCGATTTGCTTCGCCGCCTGCAACTCGGCGCTGATCCCACCGCGCTCGACTGTTTGGAAAACCCCGGTGTGCCGCTCCGGATGGTGAACCACTGGGACATCTGGCGCGGTTTCCCGCACGACGACTGGCGCGGCCGCGACGCCGAGCAGGTCGACACGGAAGGCAACCGCAGCAATTCCATCTACAGCTGGGACGAGCTTCGGCGCGGCGACACCCGCCGCATCCGCGACTGGGCGCGGCTGCTCGCGTCCGCCGGCTGGAACGCCGTGTGCCCCACTGAAATCAACTGGGAATTCCGCAACAACTTCCTCGAGCACCTCCCCGAGGTGAAAACGCTCGCCGGGATTTTCCGCGAATACGGCATCACGCTTTATTGGAGCCCGAACTACCTGCTCGCACTGCGCCCCGACACCGCCGAGCGGCTTTACGCGGCGGTGCCGGATTTCGGCGGCTACCTGTTGAAGCTCGGCTCCGAGGCGCAGGAGGGCGACCCCCGCCCGGCGATGGTGAATCGAATCGCCGACTGCCTGCGGCCCCACGGCGGCAAGGCGCTGGTGCGTGCCTTCGTCTACGGCAAGAACCGCTACTCGGCCGATGACATCCGCGATTTAAATCCTTACAACATCTTCGCCCCTGAAGACGGCAAGTTCCGCGACAATGTCGTGATCTTGAGCAAGGGAAGTCCGCTCGATTGGGATTTGTCTGCGCCGATCCCCGCGCTCGACGGCGCGATCCGGCAAAACCTCTACGGCACCGAAGTCGTCATCGCGAAATCGTGGCCGCTCTCGTGGGTCGAGAAATGGAAATGGTGGCTCGAACAGGACAACTACCACGGCGGCCCCGGCAGCCTGAACAAGCTCGGCCTGCAGTGCTGGCTCGGTGTGGCGATGATCAACCCCGCACCCGCGTGGACCGCGTGCCCGCTCAACATGGTGAACTACTACGGCCTCGGGCGCCTCGGCCAGAACCCCGACCTGACCGTCGACCAAATCTACACCGAGTGGACCCGGCTCACGTTTGGCGACAACCCGGAGGTCCTCGCCACCGTCAAGACCATCCTCCTGCTCTCGGACGACGCCTCGCGCCAGATCTACCTCTACCGCGGCTACCGCGGCGTCTGGCTCGACCTGCGCGAGTCGCGGCAGCTCGTGCAACGGAAAACACCGCACGCCATCACGCCCGAAGGGATCGGCCCCGCGACGCCCGCGCTGCGGGAACGCGTGCTCGGCCAATATGCGCCCGGCCTCCGCGAAATCTACGGCGATCCGCAGCGTGGCGAGGAGTTCTTCGCTTCGTTCAACTTCCTGCGCCTCGACGACCGGCTGAGCTCCGGCCGCACCGTGATCCAGGATGTTTACGCCAGTCTCGATGAGGGGGCGCGCCTCGCCGCCGAGTTGCCGCGGCTGTGGCACCGCCTCGAGGGCAAGATCGACGAGCGCCGCTTCCGGCTCACCCTCGAGAGCCTCGACGAATTCGTCCGCACGGCGCAGCACGAGCGCGACTACTACGTGAAGGCGTTCGAGACGGTGACCAAGCGTCACTCGGCCATCACGCTCGCCGCCCTCACACCGGCGAACCGTGCGACCTCGCGTTTCTACAACGTCCGCGATTTCGGCGCCAAGGGCAACGGCACCGGCAACGACGGCCCCGCCATCAGCGCCGCGATCGAGGCGTGCCACGCGGCGGGCGGTGGCACCGTCTTCGCGCCCGCCGGCATCTACGCGACCGGCTCGATCCGTTTGCAGAGCCACGTGACGCTTGCGCTCGACGCCGGCGCGGTGCTCCGCGCCACCGCGAGGGCGATGAATCCATGGGAGCCGAACCCCCATGATCGCGGCCTCATGGACCCCGCCTACTATCATTGGCAGGCCTCGCTGCTTTGGGGCGAGAATCTCGAAGGCGTGAAGATCGTCGGCCCCGGCACTCTCGACGGCTCCGCGCTGACCCGCAGCAGCAAAATGCCCGCCGGCGCGGGCGACAAAGCCATCGCGTTGAAGCAGTGCCGCGGCGTGGAAATCCGCAACCTGAACATCGAGCAGGGTGGCCACTACGCGATTCTCGCCAGCGGCTGCACCGATGTGCTGGTGGACAACGTGACAATCAAGACCGGCCGAGACGGGATCGACCTGATGCAGTGCCGCGACGTCACCATCTCGAACTGCCACATCTATTGCCTCCGCCGCGAGGACGGCCGGCCCGCGGGCGGAGACGATGCGATCAAACTCGGCAGCGACTTGTCGTTGGGTGCCGTGCTGCCCAGCGAGAACATCACGGTCCGCAACTGCGTGCTCGCGAGCGGTTGCAACGCGCTCCAGTTCGGCTCGGAAACGATCGGCGCGTTCAAGAACGTCCGCTTCGAAAACATCCGCATCCTCGCCGGGGGCAAGGCGGGCATCAGCATCACGAGCAACGACGGCAGCGTGATCTCGGACGTCGTTTGCATGGACATCGTGATGGAGCGCGTGTTTGCGCCTTTCTTCCTCAAGATCTCGGACGTCGCCCGCGTGCCCGAAGCCGCCTACAAGCGCGGCTCGATTCGGCGCGTGCGGTTCGAGAACATCGTCGCGACCAACTGCGTCCACCCGGTAACCGGCGCCGAAATGCCGAGCGTGATCTGGGGCAAGCCCGGCGCGCCGATCGAAGAAATCGAATTTCGCAACGTGAGCATCACCGTCAAGGGCGGAGGCACGCTCAAGCAAGCCGCGCTGACTCCCGCCGAAAGCGATGCGCGCTTCCCCAAGGATGTCGGCGCGCTGCCGGCCTTCGGCTGGTATCTGCGCAACGTCCGGGATGTGCAATTCAGCGAGTGCCGGTTTGGATTCGACACCGCGGACCACCGTGCGGCCGTGGTAGCCGATGCCGTGGACGGCATTGTATTTGCCGGCTGCGATCTGCAACGTGGCATCGCGCGCGACTCGGCCGTCGATCTTCGCAACGGAGCCCGCGTGACAGTTTCGCCGGCCAGTTCACCCCAGCCAAGCGGCCGTCGATGAATCGCACGAAGGAATTATGGCTACATAAATGAAATCACATATGAAATTACGAATGAAAATCAGGCACACAGTGGCGGGCGCGGCGCGCGGCGTGGTTCTCCTGGGTCTCATGCTCGGCGGCGTTGCGCAGGTTTGCGCCGCCGTGTTCATGGCCGACGGGATCAAGATTGGCGATGTGACGCAGACGTCCGCGATCCTGTGGACACGGTTGACCCAGCATCCGGAGCGCAAGCGCGACGGTTTTGCCTTTTCCACCGATTTGAAACGGAAAAACGAACCGACGGAGGCGATACAGCTCCAGGGCCATGCGCTCGAGGAGATGGAGGGCGCGGTGCCCGGCGCCGCCGGCGAAGCCCGGTTCCTATACTGGGCCGACGGCGAGCAACCCGCGCAGGCGAAGTCGACAGCGTGGATCCCGGTGGCAGCCGCGAAGGATTTCACCGCGCAGGTGCCGCTCGGCGGGCTGCGCGCTGGGACACGTTATCGGTTGCGCGCTGAGGGGCGCGGCAAAGCCGACGGCGCGGCCGAATGCGTGACCGAAGGCAGCTTCGTGACCCCGCCGGCCGCCGATACGGCGAAGCCGATTTCGTTCACGGTGGTCACCGGCCAGGACTACTGGAAGCGCGACGATCCGGTGAACGGGCAGCGAACCTACGACCTGATGCGGAAGCTGCATCCGGACTTCTTCGTCCACACCGGCGACATGGAGTATTACGACCGCGCCAATCCGTTCGCGACGACGGTGCGGCTGGCGCGGTTCAAGTGGAATCGGATCTACGCACTGCCGTTCCTGCGCGCGTTTCACGCCGACGTTTCGAGCTACTTCATCAAGGACGACCACGACACGCTGAAGGATGATTGCTGGCCGGACCAGCATTACGGCGAGTTTACGTGGAGCGATGGCCTGGCGATCGTGCGCGAGCAGGTGCCGGTCGGCGACAATCCGAGCCGGCACATTCGCTGGGGCAAAGACCTTGAAATCTGGCTGCCGGAGGGCCGGGATTTTCGCAGCGCGAACGACGCGCCCGATGGCCCGGAGAAAACGATCTGGGGGCGCGCGCAGAAGCAGTGGTTCTTCGACACCGTGCGTGCGTCCAACGCGACGTTCCGCATTCTGATCAGTCCCACGCCGCTGGTCGGCCCGGACCGGGTGACGAAGGGCGATAATCTCGCGAATGCGGCGTTTGCAACCGAGGGGCGCGAAATGCGCAAGTTCATGGCGACGCAGAAGAACATGTTCGTGATCACCGGCGATCGGCACTGGCAATACATCTCGGTTGATCCGGCGACGGGCCTGCGCGAATATTCCTGTGGCCCGACATCCGACGCACACGCGGGCGGCTTCAGTGAATCCGATCGGACGCCGATGCACCGTTACCTGAAGATCGTGGGTGGCTTTCTCGCGGTGACGGTCGAGCGCGTCGATGGCCGGGCGCGCGCGGTGTTCCGGCATTATGGGACGAATGGCGATCTCTACAATGAAGACGTAGTTGTCGCGCAGTGAAACGAGTAATTTTTTTCGGCGAGTCTTATCTGCGTCACGTGCTCGACGAGTGAAATATCGAAACTTAATCACCGTTTGGTGCTTTCTGTTCGCGACGCGACTCGTGTTCGCCGGAGCGGCGCCGGATCACATGCAGCTTTTCCTGCTCATCGGTCAGTCAAACATGGCCGGCCGGGGCAAGGTGGAATCGAAGGATGAAGTGACCAATCCGCGAATCTTTATGCTGACGAAAGAGCGGGAATGGGTGCCAGCCAAGGATCCGCTGCATTTTGACAAGCCGGTGGCCGGTGTCGGGCCTGGATTGGAGTTCGCGCGCACGCTTGTGGCTGCCGACTCCAAAATTACAGTGGGACTGATCCCGTGCGCGGTGGGTGGGACCGCTCTCGAAAAATGGAAGGTAGGCGGGGAGCTTTATATGGCGGCCGTTGCGCGGGCGCGGGAGGCGATGAAGAGTGGCACGCTATCGGGTATTCTCTGGCATCAAGGCGAGTCCGATAAAGCTCATGATCAGGTGATAACTTACGGGGATCGTTTCGCGGCCATGATCGGCCAATTGCGCAAGGATCTCGATGCGGAAAATGTGCCGGTGATCATGGGGGAGTTGGGGCGGTTCCGACCTGCGCACACCGAGTTCAATGCCGCACTGCCAGAGATTTCACGCCAGGTGCCACGGTGCACCTACGTCACCACAGAAAATCTCGTGGATCGGGGGGATCGCCTGCATTTCGATACGCCGTCGCAGCGCATGCTCGGACAACGATATGCCGCCGCTTTCTTGAAACTGAAGGCTCAAGCGCCGGTTGGGAAAACGGGCCTCTAGATACGCCTGGAAAACCTTCTTGAAGAACCAAGCCAAGTCCATGTGGTCCTGTGACTTTTTTGTGCAGCACACGGTCGGGTTTCGTGTCCTGTACGTGTTCATCGTCATGGAGATTGCGAGTCGAAAGGTC
>Ga0315295_10005646_pt1 | contig 10672 bp, 15 predicted proteins | sample YL17G14_0_MG_FD_204453 | JGI IMG/M metagenome (GOLD analysis project Ga0315295, IMG submission 204453) | Sediment microbial communities from Yellowstone Lake, YNP, Wyoming, USA - YL17G14_0 | ecosystem: Environmental > Aquatic > Freshwater > Lake > Sediment | place: USA: Wyoming | collected...
GACAGAAGCGGATACACTGAGGCAAGACCTCGGCCGCATCAAAGCCGTCGAAGAGAACATCCGTGAGATTCTGGAGCGCGAGCAGGAAGTGGTCGGCAAGAGCCTATCGAGCGCGGCAGGCTCCGACATCGCCAGGCTATTCACCGTCCCGGCCAGACCTGAGACTCTGGCGTCCCGCCAGGCGCCCCGGGGCCTCAGGTGGCCGGCCGAAGAAGGCAGCCGGCTCATCACGGAGTCTTCAGCGCTCGCCAGCGCTCAAGCGGAGTTGCGTACCACCGCGGAAGGCATGGCCGGCTCCATGGCTTTGCTCGAAAGCAACCTACAGAACCGGATCCGCGAGCTTCGCGCCCTCCCAAGCTACATGCCGGTCAATGGAAGCATCACATCCTCCTTTGGCTGGCGACGATCTCCGTTCGGCCGGTGGAGTGAGCGCCATGAGGGCATTGATATAGCAGCTCCTTACGGCACGCCGGTCCTTGCCGCCGGTGACGGCACAGTTACGTTCACCGGGTGGAAAGCGGGGCTCGGTAGGGTGATGTCCATTGACCACGGAAACGGGTACGTGAGTTCATACGCGCATTTGTCCCGGACGAACACCAAGGTAGGAGCCACTGTCACCCGGGGAACGATGATCGGGGCTGTGGGCAGCACAGGGAGAAGCACTGGCTCTCACCTCCATTTCGAAGTCCGGAAAGACGGCACGCTCGTGGATCCCCTCAGTATCTTGAAGTAGCCTTTTCCATATACAAACCCGATTCGTACAGGCGGTGATCAGATGTTCAAGCAACGTGAGCCGGGCAGTGCCCCGAAACCCGACTACCTGGAGACGATTATCGGCAAGGACTCGGAGTTCAAGGGCACGGTCAGTTCCGCCGCAGGCCTCCGCATTGACGGCAAGATGGAAGGCCAGGTGCTCAATAGCGGCGATGTGATCATAGGTGACTCGGCAGAAGTGACCGCTGATGTCAAAGGCCGGAATGTGATAGTCTCCGGCCTGATCCGTGGCAATATTGAGGCCATCGGCAGGATCGAGATTACCTCCACGGGCAGAGTAGAGGGAGATATAAAGACAGGCGTCTTGATCGTCTCAGAGGGCGGCAAGTTTTCTGGAAAGAGCGACATGACCGGTGACAACCGGACGCATGTCGCGAGCACAGAGCAACAAGCACCCAAGGTCTAGGCGGATACGGTGAAAACGCCCAATTCCGGTTGGGCGTTTTCCTTAGGGGAGAGAAGCGCTGCTAGTCTTCATAGTGAACCCAGTGGCCGGCAATGGCCTTGCGGCGCGGGCATGGCCGCAGATCCGAGACACGCTCGAAGGCTCTGGGCCTGCGTTCCAGACCCTATGGACTGAGAAACCCAAGGATGGCATCGCAAAAGCGAAGGCGGCGCTCGAGATGGGCGCGACGCGTGTCGTCTCCGTCGGAGGCGACGGCACCATCCATGAAGTGGCCAACGTGCTTTTCGGCCGGGGCGTTGAGTTCGGGATCGTGCCGCTTGGGCGCGGTAACGATTTTGCCAGGACAGTCGGCATCCCGACGGACCCGGTTGAGGCGGCGCGCGCCGCCATCGAAGGCGCTGCTTCGCCTATCGACCTCGGCCAGGCCAACGGTGAAGTGTTTATCAATGTCGCCGGGCTCGGGTTCGACGCCGAGGTGGCGGCTGAGGCAAACCGGATGGGCCTCTTCATCAACGGGACGATCACCTATTTCGCGTCAGTATTCACCATGCTCCACAAATACAGCTGCCAGGATGTTACGATCACAATAGACGGCAAGACATGGGACCAGCGAATCCTGCTGCTCGCGGTCGGAAACGGCAAATACTACGGTGGGGGCATGAAAATCACTCCCGATGCCGTTGTGGATGACGGCTTGCTGGACATAGTGGTGGCGGGCGACATGAGCAGGCTGGAGACCGTTCTCACTCTTCCGAAGGTCTATTCGGGTGCGCACGTCCATCACCCCAAAGCGTCCACGTACAGGGGCAAAGAGGTGACCGTGACCTCTAGGAAGACCCTGAGCGTCCATGCCGAAGGGGAGATCATCTCCAGCACACCCGTCACGTTCAAGGTCCTGGCAGGGGCCCTCAGGCTCGTCCGTAAACCGGCCAGCTCTCGATGACCTCCTGCTCTGGATGGATTCCTGGAGGAGGCGCTGCTTGTGATCTTCGAGGATAGGAGAGATGCGGGTAGGAAGCTTGCGCACCGGGTCGCCGCGCTCAAAGCCGTCGATCCCCTTGTTCTCGGTGTGCCACGTGGCGGCATCGTGGTGGCAGCCGAAGTGGCCGAAGCGCTGAAAGCCCCGCTGGACGTTCTCATCGCACGGAAGATCGGCTCGCCGCATAACGAAGAGCTCGCCATCGGCGCGGTGGCCGTGGATGGTACACTGCTGATTGACGAGACTCTTACGAAAGCGCTCCGCGTGCCCGACTCGTATGTCAAGCAGCAGGTCGAGAAAGAGCGCAGAGAGATCGAGCGCCGCACGCGGTACTACCGCGGAAACCACCCGGCCCCGGTGCTGAAAGGCCGGACCCTCATCGTCGTAGATGATGGCGTTGCCACGGGGATGACGATCAAAGCCGCGCTCCGTTACCTGAAACCACAGGGAGCCGAGCGTGTCGTGCTGGCGCTCCCTGTCGCCCCTGCAGACACGGCGCAGGAACTGCGCCGTGAGGTCGACGAACTGATCGTACTGCACACGCCTGAACCGTTCTACGCGGTGGGGCAGTGGTACTCACTCTTCGACCAGACCAGCGATGACGAGGTCGTCGAAATCCTCGACAGCATACGCGACCAGTACCCCGGAGACAATAAGACGCCCGAATGAGCGGGCATCCGATTCCCCGGGGAGGTGTCGAGCCTGCGCAAGGTCGTCGCGGTTGAGGAAGGGCTCACCCCGATAACGCTTCTCCTGAAACGAGAAGGCTACGATGTTGTTGACCTTGAGGGCGAACGCTGGAAGACAGCGGACGCGATCGTCGTCAGCGGCATGGACTCGAACCTGATGGACATCCAGGAAACCGAGACACGGGCTAACGTTGTTGAGGCTGCGGGGAAGACCCCCGAAGAGGTTCTCAAGGACATCAAGACACGGGCTCGATAGGAGTTCCAGAGCAGGTTCATGACAAGTCCCTGTGCGCCAGGCAGGCAAGTGTCTCGCCGCGCGTGCTTCTAACCGCGGCCATCGCGGCCGCTATTCCCTGTGCGATCACCTTCGCCATGCGCATCACCAGGCTGAGCCTGGTATTCTGCAACACGAGGTACTCCATGAACCCGCCGATATTCACCGTGCCGGTGATGTGAAGCGCGCCCACCGGCGGGAGAGATTTGTTGACCCCTGCGCCCGGCCGCACAGGGCCGAGCCCCAGCGAAATGGTACCGACCTGCTCAGCCTGGCCGAGGCAGGCATCCACGCCGACGACCAGATGTGTGTGCTGCGCCGCCGCGAGGTCGTCGCAGGCATCCCTGAGGTTCATCGCGTGTACCGGGTCGTCCAGCGTTCCACGGATATCCACACCTTCCAGCGACGGACCATCGAGGCTACAAGCAAGCTGCTCGGTGAGCAGGCTCCCCACCAAGGGGCCCAGCGCGTCGCCCGTCGACCGGTCGGTCCCGATGCAGACGACGACGATGCGTTCCCAACGCGCGTGGGATAATATCTGGGAGGCCAGCGAAGAGGCGATATGCTCGGCTGCCCGGGGATCCAGAGCGTCTACGCGGACACTCCAGGGCTCAGCGTGTTCTGCCTCCGGCGCTGATGCGTGCATCTACAGGCTCCTTCGGAAGGCTTTGGGGGCATTCACGGAACGCCCGCTGGGGCAATAGAAGTATATGGCAGGATGCCCAAGACATATGCGCAGCATGATCTGTTTTCCAATAAACGGGAGGAACAGGAGGAACATTCGAGAGGAGACTTGAATTCTGGTCATACCCAGACTAGGGGATGATCGGCGCGGCTTTTCGCGAGCAGGACAAATGGTGGCCCCGGGGTGTGGTCCGTTACCTGAAGGACCCGGTCACGGGCCAGTCGATGCAGCAGACACTGATGACCTTCTACAACGAGCCGGCCACATGGCGGTGCCCGAATTGCGGCTGGAACGAAGTGTTCAGCCGGTTTAGCCGCCCTCTGTGCAGGAAATGCAGGCACGGTATGAGAGTACAGGAGAACTGGAAATGAGGTCCACAGAACCGTCACCTCCTTCCCAGGGAGACGCGCTGGAACTCTGGGAAAAGGCCGTAAAGCACATGGACAAGGGCGAATGGCCAGAGGCCAGACAGACGCTCAACGGTGTCCTGGCCATGGAGCCTGACCACCCTGGTTCGCTCAACAAGCTCGGCGTGTGCCTTGTAGAAGGCGGGGACGCATCCGGTGCTGAGGCAATGTTCCGTCGGGCTCTGGAAGTGGACCCTGAAATGGCGCAGGCCTACAGTAACCTCGGCAATATCGAACTCACACGGGGCAATGCCGCAGCCGCTCGGGACCTGTACCTCCAGGCTCTTAAGCTGGATCCCGGCTACTCGCTCGCGCACCATAACCTGTCCGCAGCATATAAGCGTCTGGGCCAGATAGATAAGGCGGTCGCCGAGCTCAAGAAAGCAAGGTCGCTCGAAGCGCAACGTGGTCGTCCGGCTGGTTACGCTGCTCCGGATGAGTCCCGGCCGGCCCGAAGCCGGCTGGGCTGTCTGTTCTGGCTGGTAATCCTGGGCATTATGATCGCTATCATCATGACTTTGAGGTAGTCAAGTGCTGCACCCGCAGGTAAGGAGGCCATCATGGCCGCGCATACTGCTCGGGCTGTTATTCCTCGCCCTGGTGTGTGCGGCGGGCATATTCCTTGTTCCACGTCTGCGACCGGCAGGCGAAAACCCGCCGTCCGGTAAGCAGCCGCCGGAGATCTGGAGAGCATCGCTCGGCCAACCGTTCCCGGTGGCGGCCCTGGCCACGGGGGATACGCTTGCCTGCCTGCAGGAACAGGGCAACTCGCAGATCATCCAGATTGATGGCACGGGCAAGATCGGGTGGAAAGAAGCGCTCCCGGGGAAGCCGGCGGGCACGCGGCCGACCAGCCGTGGGATTTTGGTGTTCGCTCCCACTTACGTGCGCTTCTACGGTGTCCGAGGTTTAGTATGGCAATACAAGCCGGACATGCAGGTTACCTGGGCTTTCCCGGCTGAAGACGGGGGAGCGGTCATATCCTTCGACACAGACGATCCGGACCCCAGGGAAGGGCCCTTCTCGGAACGAGTGTCTTACCTTGATCCGAAGGGAAAGAAAGTCTGGGACAAGAGCGCCCGGGACCGCACCTTGTTTTCTGCGGACTCGTCCGCGGACGGAGAGACGTTGGTCACAGTAAGCCTGTCTCAGGCAAGCGGCGCGGAGGCCATTTTCACCCTGTACAAGAGAAACGGCACCGTTCTCGGTGAGTACCGGGGCGCCGGCAACCTCTTCTGCGCCGCGCGAGTGGCGCCTGCCGGTGACATGACCGTAATGGGGTTTGCGGATAGAGTCAGTGCTGTCAGCGCGGCTGGGCGGTGGAGTTACCAGCTTGACGGGGAGGCGACCGGCCTTGGGCTGAGCGGTCAGAAAGATAGCCTGGTCCTGGTCAAGCCAAAGGCCAGAAACCCGGTGCTTGACCTCCTCGCCGGGTGCTACCTTGTGAGCATATCCCCGGGAGGCACAAGGAACTGGCAACAGAAACTGCCTACCGGGTCTTACGGATTGTGGGTCGATAGTGCTACGGGCAGGGCAGTCGTCGCCACACCTGACGGTCTCAAAGGCTATGACAGCGGCGGGGTCCAGTCTTGGGAGACCCGGACTCCCTCCGCAGTCCGGGCCATATCGTTCTTCAAGGACGGGTCGTTTCTAGCGGTACTGATCTCTGGCACCCTGATACACTACGGACGCTGAGAGGGTGGTAAAAGCATGGCCACTGTCGAACGCTGGTTTTCCTGGTTTCTCGGCTTGCTTCCGGGCGTAAGCTGGCTCCGCCAGTTCAACTGGCTGGACCTGGTGCTTGTCCTGGTCATACTCTACGGGATCTACAGAGGGCTCCGCTCCGGCTTCATCCGGATGGTCCTGGGGCTTGCCGGCGTCGCTCTCGGGTTCTGGGGAGCCGCGACCTGGTCTCCCGCACTGGTGGCCTGGTCCGAAAACAAGTTCCGGTGGGTCAGCTCATTCTCCCTGGTGACGCGGAAGTACATCTCAATCCCCCTTGAGGTGGCCACGAAGCCGCTGAAGGACCTCAACCCGTCAGAGATGGTCCAGACCGTGCTGTCTCTCCCCCTGCCGCAGGAACTGAAGGCGATAACGGCACGCTACATTTCGAACCTCGGCATGAGCATGGGCGCGAGCGGAGCCAGCACCGTCGGAGAGTACCTGTACAGGACTCTCGCGTCACTCTGCCTGCACGCCGCCGCGTTCATATTCATCTTCTTCGTGGTCAGGGGAATCGCGGCCCTCATGTCCGAAGTCCTCACCCGCACTCTGGCCGGGGGGATGGCCGGCTCGTTCATCAACAGGCTGCTGGGCGCGTCTGCGGGGTTCTTGCAGACCGCAATAGTGCTGGTGGCGATATGCGGGCTGCTGACGCCGATACTGAACATGGGCGCGTTCAGCATTGGCAGGGCATTCGCGGAGTCCCGCATCGTGCCCATACTGTCCAAGACCTTCATGTGGGCTGTCAGCAGGTTCGGAGGCGGGCTGTAGATGCCCGGAGTCCAATGGCGCGCCGCCGGGGGGATCGCGCTCCGCATCCTGCTTGTGACGGTGCTCGGTAACCTGGCCATCCGCTTCGGGTCGGCGGTCATCAACCGGGTCATCGCTGCCCGGAGGCCGGGTGCGCCGGGCTTGCCGCGTGTCCGCACGATGGCAGCGCTTCTCCGGAGCGTGCTGAAATACACGGTCGACTTCGTCGTGCTGATGTCGGTCCTTGAGCTCGTGGACATCAAGACCTCATCGCTGCTGGCCGGAGCAGGCATCGTCGGGCTAGCGGTGGGCTTCGGCGCGCAGAACCTGGTGAAGGATGTTATCGCCGGCTTCTTCATCCTGCTTGAGGACCAGTTCGCCGTGGGCGATTACGTGACCATCGCCGGCATCACGGGGACAGTGGAAGAAGTCGGGCTGCGCTCCACTCGCATAAAGGGATTCGGCGGCGAGACACATGTGGTGCCAAACGGGATAATCGACCGCAGCGCCAACATGTCCCGAGGCAGCACGCTCGCGGTTGTCGACGTCCCGGTCTCGGCGGACGAGCAGATCGGGCGGGTTTCTCAGGTGCTGAAGGACGCCATGGCAGGCATCGCCCGCTCGGAGGACGCTATCAAGGAAGGGCCCGGACTCCTTGGCCCGGTGGCGCTTTCCGAGAAGGGCGTGACGTTACGCATTACGGCCAGGACCGAGCCGTTGCAGCACTGGGCGGTCGAGCGCCGCATTCGGACTGTTGTCAAAGAAACTTTTGAACGTGAAGGCATCAGGTTCCCCATGCCCTTCCCGGTGTCAAAGGAGTGACCGCAGTGCTCAAGATCAACGTGGGCGATGTGGTCAAGCTGAAGAAACAGCACCCCTGCGGCAGCGACATCTGGGAAATAACGCGCACGGGCATAGACATCGGCCTTAAGTGCCGCGGCTGCGGTCACAGGGTCATGATCCCGAGGACGAAGTTTGAGCGCGTGTGCAAGCAGGTTATCGGGACGGTGGAGTAAATGGGCTGGAAGTGTGGTATCGTCGGCCTGCCCAACTCCGGCAAATCCACTCTCTTCAACGCTTTCGTCGGGTCCGGCGCGCAGGTCGCGGAATACCCCTTCACCACTATCGACCCCAACATCGGTGTGGTGCTGTTGCCCGACAGGCGGCTAGACGCCGTGGCCGAGATTTCCGGTTCTGCCACGAGGACTTCGACGGCCATAGAGGTTGTGGACATCGCCGGGCTTGTCAAAGGCGCGCACTCGGGCGAGGGTTTGGGCAACCGTTTCCTCTCGCACATCCGGGGTGTGGACGCAGTGTTTCACGTCGTCCGCTCCTTTACAGCGCCTCAGGTCCCGCATACCATGGGGAGAATCGACCCTGCTGACGACGCAGCCGTCGTAGACTTAGAGCTGGTGCTGGCTGATCTCGATGTCGTCGAGCGCCGGCTCACCCGCGTATCCAAGGCGGTGAAGTCGGGGGACTCCAGCAGGCAGGAGTTCTCTGCCCTCGAGAAGGCGCACGAGGCGCTCGGGCAGGGCAAGCCCGTCCGTTTGGCGAGCCTCAACGAAGAGGAGCGGCTGGCACTACATAGCATGGCGCTCCTGACAAGCAAGCCCTGCGTGTATGTGGTTAATGTGCCGGAGGAATTCGCCGGCGCGCCCGAGCAAGCGCCCGGCTACGCCACGGTCGAGAAATACGCGCACGCCGCCGGAGCCATGGTCTGTGGGCTGTCGTGCAAGATAGAATCCGAACTGTCCGAGCTACCCGTGGAGGAAGCAAGGGTGTTTGCGTCCGAGATCGGCATATCTGAGCGCGGGACCGACCGGCTTGTGAAAACCGGTTACAGGCTGCTCGACCTCATCACCTTCTTCACGGCGAACGACAACGAAGCGCGAGCCTGGACGCTTAAACGGGGGCTATCCGTTCTCGAAGCTGCGGCCAGTGTGCACACAGATATGGCGAGAGGTTTTATCCGGGCGGAGGTCACACCGTCCAACAATCTGATGAAAGCCGGTTCGTACGCGAAGGCCAGGCTCGCCGGCGCGACCCGGATCGAGGGCAAAGAGTACATCGTCAAAGACGGCGATGTTGTGCTGATCAGGTTCAATCCTGCTTGACGAGGCGAAAGCAGCCCCACTTCGCTTGAAGCCGCTCAGCGCACGTTGTATAATTGCCATGGTTGCAAAGGTCGTCCATCCAACGCAATCCCGAGAACTATCTTCACCAGTTCTCCCCTGCTCCACGTGAGAATCGTGGAGCCGCACAGTCCAGAGAGGGAGGTGTACACGTATTGAAACCTTACGAGACCATGTTTGTCCTCAAGCCTGACCTCGAAGAAGAGCAGATCAATTCCCTCGTCGAGCGTTTCAGCCAGGTCATCGCCACCCAGGGTGGCACGATCGACAACGTCGACAGGTGGGGGAAAAGACGGCTGGCCTACGAGGTGGAGGGTTTCCGCGAAGGGTACTATGTCATAATCAGGTTCCAGGGTGGACCCGCGGTGGCGAGTGAGCTCGACCGGACGTTCCGGATCACGGACAGCGTCCTGCGGCAGGTGATCCTGCGCGCTGACAATGTCAGCCCGCGCGTACCGGAGAAGCGGGATGAACCGAAGCTCCCAGAGCCCAAGCTGCCGGAGCTCAGGGCACAGGAGCCCAAGTTCCCGGAGCCCAGGTTCCCGGAGCCGAGAATCCGGGAAACCAGGACTCCGGAGCCAAAGGTTCAGGAAGCCAGGATGCCGGAACCCAAGATCCAGGAGACCCAGGTCCAGGAACCCAAAGTCCAGGAGCCCGAGATCCAGGAAGCGACGGTCGAAGAACCTAAATAAGAGGTGCAATAGATTGCTTAACCGGATTGTCCTGGTTGGACGGCTTACCAAAGACCCCGAACTCAGGTACACCCCGAACGGCAAAGCTGTTGCGGGGTTTGGCCTCGCGGTCTCGAGGCGGTTCTCCAACGCACAGGGAGAACGGGAGACCGACTTCATAGACATCGTGCTGTGGGGCAAGCTGGCCGAAACGTGCACGAACCACCTGAAGAAGGGCAGGCTCGTGGGCGTCGACGGACGGTTGCAGATTCGCTCCTACGAGACCCAAGATGGCCAGAAGCGCCGCGTGGCGGAGGTCGTCGCGGATAACGTGGCGTTCCTCGACAAGCCGAAGGAGAGCGGCCCCGCTGAAACGACCGAGGAAGAGTTCGGCAGCGAGATCAAGGTCTCTGACGAGGTACCCTTCTAAGGAGGATAGGCGATGAGACGAGATCGCGGACGCAGGCCGAAGAAAAAGGTTTGTAGTTTCTGCGTCGACAAGATAGAGCACATAGACTACAAGGACGCTGCAAAGCTCCGGCGGTTCGTCAACGAGCGCGGCAAGATCGTGCCCAGGCGTATCTCCGGGAACTGCGCGCGCCACCAGCGAGAGATGACGGTAGCCGTAAAAAGAGCCCGGATAGTAGCGCTTCTTCCATTCACTGTGGAGTCCTAGCAGGGCGGGAAGATGGGGGGCGCGCAGGACGCGCCCCCTGTTTTTTGTTATTATTGTATGTACGGCTTCGTCCCGCACGGCATGCCACCGTTCCCGGTGAGCGCCGTGTCATAAAGGAGAAAGTTTCGGGGCACTAGAACATGCAACTGGCGAGGAAGCGAGGAGGTGAGAAGTGTGGCTCGTCCCAGGGTGGACCCGCGGCCGCTGACTGAAGGCGCGCTATTTGCCGGCCTGGCCGTTGTGCTCGCGCTCATAGGCTTCTATATCCCGGTTATCGGCATATTCGTGAGCCTGCTCTGGCCGGTTCCGATCGCGCTCATGGTGTTGAGGCATGGTATCCGCACCGCCGTGATGACAGTGGTCGTCGCCGGCGCTGTGTTGTCGATGGTCGTCGGCATACTTGAAGGGGCTGTCATGACCCTGACGATGGGTGTCGTCGGCCTGGCCATGGGCTACGCCATCTCCAAAGGCTGGGGCGCATTCCGCACCTTGGCCATCGCTTCT
>Ga0315295_10005647_pt1 | contig 10672 bp, 4 predicted proteins | sample YL17G14_0_MG_FD_204453 | JGI IMG/M metagenome (GOLD analysis project Ga0315295, IMG submission 204453) | Sediment microbial communities from Yellowstone Lake, YNP, Wyoming, USA - YL17G14_0 | ecosystem: Environmental > Aquatic > Freshwater > Lake > Sediment | place: USA: Wyoming | collected...
GGGACAATGAAGAAGCAGGTCACCATCTACAGGGGTTTTGAACGATTCTGGCATTGGTCGCAGGCTGCAATGATTCTCTTGCTGGCATTCTCTGGATTCGAGATCCATGGATCACTCCAATTTTTTGGGTATAAGCAGGCGGTGGATATTCATAACTTCACCGCGACCGCTTTTCTTGTTCTGATCGCCTTTGCGATATTCTGGCATATCACGACGGGTGAGTGGAGACAGTACATCCCGACGAGAAAGTATGTCCGGGCATACATCGACTACTATTTGATCGGCATCTTCCGGAATGCCCCCCACCCTACGAAAAAGACGACCCTGAGCAAGTTGAATCCACTGCAAAAGCTCGTCTATTTTTCTCTTAAAGCACTTTTAATTCCAGCGATGGTCTCGACAGGACTGCTCTATTACTTTTACCGATACCCCCAGCGATATGGCATCGAGAGTCTGACGATCAAAGGTCTGGAGACTATTGCGATACTTCATACGGTCGGCGCTTTCGTCCTGATCTCTTTTCTTATCGTGCATCTTTACCTGATTACAACAGGAGCGACTACCACCTCAAATCTCAAGGCAATGATCACCGGCGTCGAAGAGCTTGAGGATGGCGAGGAAATTCACCCTGTAACCGGATCGTCAACGCCTCCAGGGGGAGACCAGAAAGATGTCGCCGGTCCAAAGCTCGTCACTCATTAGCGTGAGGGCGTCTCGAGGAGAAAGCACTATGAAATCAAACTATATGAACCCTTACCTTGCAGGTTTTCTGCTCGGCCTGGTCCTTCTGGCAACGATCTTTGTCACGGGGAGAGGTCTCGGAGCGAGCGGGGCTATGAAGAGTGTCATTGCCACAGCCGTGCCGGCAGTTGCCTCATCGCATGCAGCATCGAATGAATTCTATCAAAAGGCTTCCGCTGAGGGAAACCCGATGAAAACGTGGCTGGTGTTTGAAGTGCTGGGTGTCGTCGTCGGCGGATTTCTCTCCGGCTTGATCTCGAACCGTTTGAAACTGCAGACGGAACATGGCCCGCACATCCGTCCGTCAACGCGCCTTCTTTTCGCTCTCATTGGCGGAGCTCTTTTCGGATTTGGCGCACAGCTTGCGCGCGGATGCACAAGCGGCGCTGCCTTGAGCGGAATGGCCGTCCTCTCCACTGCAGGATTCGTCACGATGCTGGCAATCTTCGGTAGCGGATATGTCGTAGCCTATTTTTTCCGAAAACTCTGGATTTGAAAATGGAGTAACGACCATGGGACCTTTTGTACCCGATCTTATCAGCGACCAGCTCAATCTCGTTGTCGCTTTCGTTATCGGGATCGCATTCGGGATGATCCTGGAACAGGCGGGCTTCTCATCATCACGTCGTCTTACAGGACTCTTCTACGGATATGATTTCACCGTTCTCCGCGTTTTCTTCACAGCTGCCATTACCGCCATTATCGGAGTGGCGCTCCTGGAGCATTTTGGGTTCCTCGACACGGGGCTCATTTATGTTAATACTATGTTCCTCCTGCCAGCTATTGTCGGTGGAATCATCATGGGCGTCGGATTCATCATTGGCGGCTATTGCCCGGGCACGAGCATGTGCGCTCTCTCCATCGGCAAACTCGACGCAATGACATTTGTGGGGGGAGGGCTGCTCGGAGTCTTCTTGTATGCTGAACTCTATCCCTTCATCTCCGGTTTCGCTAATTCGACTGATTGGGGTCCGATTTATGTCTACGATTCTCTCGGCATATCGAAGGGATTGTTCAGTTTTCTTCTCATCATTGCCGCGATCGGAGCCTTCAGCCTAACATCGCGTTTGGAAAAGCGGATTAGCAAGGATGCGCCGTCAAACGCGTTCCCTCGCCTTGCCCATATGGCAGCCGGTACTGCCGCATTCATCATGGCATTGATCCTCCTCTGGCTTCCAAGCCGGCAGGGTGAGATTCTCAGCGAGGTTTCAAATCCGGAGTATGAGCCAATGCACCCGGTCACGCTGATCTCATACGACGAATTAGCCTTCAGAATCCTTGATCGGGACCCACGACTTATTCTTGTTGACATTCGACCGGCGCAAGAGTACGCGCACGCGGCCCTGCCGGGGTCGAGCAATCTGGCAGCATCCGATCTCTTCAAGAAGGATGCGGGTCTGCTCCTTGCGGGAAAACACAACCTGAAAGTCTTCGTTTCGCAGGATGGTCAAGAGGCGAAGCGTGCTGCTCTAGTCGCCGACAGGCTCGGGTATACGAACATCAGTGTACTGGAAGGGGGATTCGAGGGATTCCGCAAGACGATGCTTGCAGAGAATCCGCCCCCCATCATCAACGTCAGATGGGATCAAGATGTCGTGCGCTTTCGGTCATTTGCACGGATCAAACTGCTCAGGATGATGGAAGAGGCTAGATCAAAGCCAGGGGCCGCTGTGAAAAAGGTCAAGAAGATCAAGGGAGGATGTTAGGTCGGCACCTGGGGGGACCTGCAAGCCAATCCGGAGACAGCTCTGTTCACCTCTTCGTCGTCACGATTGTGGCGGAGAGCTCCTCTTCGATAGCGCGTGCTGAGCATCGATGCCCCGCGCACAAGCCCTTCCTTCACTCAACTTGAAGTTCAAGCTGCCCTGATCACGTGAAAAGCAGAGCGCCCCGACGAGCGGGGCGCTTCTTTTTTTGCGCGTCCTGTACGTCCCGCTGTCCTGAGCGAGGCGCATCGCTTTTTGATGCGACGAGTCGAATCCCCGCCTGCCATCGTGGAACCACGTGGCGGGCAGGCTTCGACTCCACTTTGGAACCGCTCGGAAGTCGCTCGGGATTCGATCCCGAGCGACTGCCCGCCTCAGATGGCCATTTTGGGCAGGCGGGGAGTCTCAACGGTTTTTGTTGAGACGAAGTCGAGGGATCGAAGGACGGGGGCCCGATATGTCTTCTACAGAAGAGTTCTCATCATTGGTATGTTGCCTGATGTATGATCCTATCACGCATCACGGTGCCTGCTGCCAAACTGCAATCGTCCATACCACAGCAGCCGTGACAAGGACAACCAGGATCCCCGTCGCAATAATCCAGTACTTCCTCCACGCCTGAACCCTCTGCGTCTGTTCGGTGATCTGTGATTCCAGGTCGTGCAGCGCGGCCAGCGTTCGCTGAAGCATCGGATAATGCCCCATCCGCAGGAGGGCATAGCTCCCAAAAATCACGGCAGCCGAAACGGCTATGAACTCAACGGGCGCCACAATGCTATAACGGCCAACCTGGTCTTCAATCCAGACGACCACACTGAAACTAAGCATCCAGGTTGTCACCGAAGCGATCCAGAGCCACCATTCGAATGTGGTATGAAAGAAACGCAGCTGGCGTTGCACCAAAACGGCAACGGTCTCGTTCGACTCATCAAGACCTCGCAGGTCCCGCAGTACGCGCATGGACAAGGCGAGAAATCCGAATGCTATTACGGTCAAGACGAGGTGCACCACAACCCAGGGCGAATTGGTAAGATTGCCGACGAAATTCAGAACGTCAAAGATCAGCCCGACTACTGTCATGGCACCACAGATCCACACATTCAGACGGAGTTTTGGCCACCCCCTGCGCACGCTCTTCTTCAGGATATCGTTGATTTCCTGGGGGTCCATTTGCGGCTCTTGCCGCTTGCCCTGGTCCCAGAGTGACTTGATCACATCATCATTCATTGCAGTGTTTCCTTCCTGATGCCTCTCGCCTCGAGCGCACGCCGGAGGCGCACCCTAAGACGTACAAGACGGACGCTCACATTGCCGGGATTCACACCGAGGATATTTGCAATCTCCAAATTCGTCTTTTCCTCGAGATGCAGCAGCACGATTGCGCGGTCCAGTGCCGGGAGCTCCTGAATGCAGGAATAAAGGAGACGCACTCCTTCATCATCCTCATGCTCTTCACGAGGGATCTCGCCCACCGGGATATTGTCGATGGGAAGAGACTGATGCTCCCTCTTCTCTTTGCGGTTATACATCAACGCAGTGTTCAAGGCTACCCGGTACATCCATGTGGAGAATGTTGACTCTCTTCGGAACGAGGGATAGGACCGCCAGAGCTGAAGGAGCATTTCCTGGCGTAGATCGTTTCTGCTTTCAGCATCCCGGGCATACACGTTGCAGATACGGAAGAGTATGCCTTGCGAGTTGTACACCTGCTGAACGAACTCTTGCTGTTGTTCCGTCATAGCTATTTGTTGCAAGGCTTTCTTACTGGAGTAAGTTGCGCCAGGAAGGAAAAGATTACATAATAGAGGAGGGCGGTTTTCTCAAAGGTGTGAAGAATTGTTAAAAGGTGCCACACCGCTTTAGGCTGAGAGCTCGACGCTGCCCTGACCACATGAAAAGCCGAACGCTCGAGCTTTAGTCCGGGCGTCGGTTTTTATAGCGGGGGCCCCGTCAGAAAGCGACGGGGTAAACCGGGTACTCACGGCAGTTGCAACCGTGCATCGAGTGTTTGAAATGGCATTGGAATAGAGGGGTCACTAAGCAAACATCCTGGTACCGTTGGTGATCCCATCGTCGTCGTGTTGTGGCCACTCCCCAATCCACAAATAAAGCGTGGCTCATGATGACTACCAAAGACACAGGACCCTACTTCACCGGCCGACACCTCTTCGCCACGTGGACGTTGCGCCGCCAATGAAGCACTGGGCCTTATACAGATCACAGCCGATCTGCAAGTTCATCCAGAGCTCAGGAGCCGTCTTAAGTCGTATCCTCTGGATTCCCCATGTGTACCAGGATCCGGTGCTTCACCAGGCCCCGATCCAGCGGGATCACTCCATCCCGTAGGCGTTGACCATCCATCTCCACCCACGACACACCTCGCTCGCACTTCTCCGGATTCTCGACCTGGATCTCGTAGATGGCTTCCCCGCGACGATAGCGCAGTCGGAAACCCTCCCACCATCCGGGGATGACCGGAGACAACTTCATGTTATCCCCATGTACCTTCAACCCCAAAACCTCTTCGACCCAAGCCCGGTACATCCAGGCCGCCGAACCCGTGTACCAGGACCAACCACCCTGACCGATCCGCCCGGGCAATTGATACACATCAGCCGCGATCACGTAGGGCTCCACACCGTAGCGCCAGACTGTTTCCGGATCACGCGCGCGCTCAATCGGATTGAGCATGCGCAACACTCCAGCCGCACGATCACCATCCCCCTGGCGCGCCAGGGCCATGGCAAACCACATGGCAGCGTGAGTGTACTGTCCTCCGTTTTCACGGACCCCCGGAGGGTACCCCTTGATGTATCCGGGTGATGGCTCCGACGTGTCAAAGGGAGGTGCTAAGAGCAGCACGAGACCCTCATCTTCCCGCACGAGGTGCCTCCATACAGATTCAAGAGCTAGCTTCGCGCGATGCGTGTCCGCGGCGCCGCTTAACCAGGCCCAAGATTGGGGCAAAGAATCTATCCTCGCTTCCTTACTCGCCGAGGAGCCGAGGGGCGTGCCGTCGTCGAAAATCGCCCGAAGATACCACTCCCCATCCCATGCCGCTTGTTCGACACGCTGAACCAGGGCCTGCTTCTCCTGCTGATAGGTTCGGCTCAAGTCTGACCGGTGCAGCAAGCCTGACAACTCAGCCATACCCTGAAGCACATCCACCAGGAACCAGCCCAGCCAGACGCTCTCCCCATTCCCCCCGGCACCCACGAGGTTCATCCCGTCGTTCCAGTCCCCAGTTCCCATCAGGGGCAACCCATGGGGCCCGAGAGTCAGACCACGCGTGACCGCGCGCTGGCAGTGCTCAAACAGCGAGGCGCGTTCGAACGTGACCTCCGGTGTGGAGAGGATCTCGTGTTCGTCGCCTTTCAGCGTCGGAGCGTCGAGAAAGGGAATCTCCGCGTGCAGGATGTCCACATCGCCGGTAGTTTGGACGTACTGAGCCACAGCGTACGGAAGCCACAGGAGGTCGTCAGAAATTCGCGAACGCATACCGATGCCACCCGGCGAATGCCACCAGTGCTGGACATCGCCTTCCTTGAACTGACGGCTCGCTGCCAGCAGGATGTGCTCCCGCGCCAGCTTGGGATAGGCATGGAGGAAAGCCGTGACGTCCTGCAATTGATCGCGGAAACCGAATGCGCCGCCGGACTGGTAGAAGGCGGAACGTCCCCACATTCGGCAGCTAAGGCTTTGGTACAGAAGCCAACGATTGATCAGGAGGTCCGCAGCGAGCTCGGGGGTGTGGACTTCGATCGTCCCCAAACGATCATCCCACCACGCTGTCGTTTGGCTTAATGCAGTCTCGAGCGCCACGCTTTCCCGGTAGGTTAGAACAAGCTTATGAACCTCATCCAACGACGCAGCTTGGCCCACCATGCAAGTAATCTCAGCCCTTTCGCCGGGAGCTAGTTCAAGCGTGACCTGCAAAGCCGCGCACGGGTCGAATCCCGCCCCTACTCGGCTTGACAGACCGATTCGATCCATCGCCGCGGGGTTAGCCAACGAGCGGTTGCGCCCAACGAAGGAAGTACGGTCGCCGCTAAAGGACTCCGGTGGCGGGTTGATGGCGGCGAAGGCAACCCGATCTCCATATTCAGGGTGGTAGCGATTCCGGGCTACCAGGGCCTGGACTTCGTCATCCCAGCGGGTCACGATGTGCATCTGGGAAGATTCGCGGTTCTCGCCCAGCGTCCATTCGACATAGTACGTCACAGAGAGCTTGCGATGCCTGGAAGAGTCGTTCTTCAACCATAGCATCTGCAGCTTGACCGGTTCTCCCCCCCTCTCATTCACGGGGACGAATACTGTCAATTCCTGCTCAATCCCTTGACTGTTATGTTCGAAAACCGTGTACCCCGCCCCATGCCTTGTCCGATATGCGGTCTCCTCACGGATTGGCAAGGGGGTCGGTGTCCAGTAGACACCGGTTTCCTCGTCGCGGATGTACAACGCCTCAGACGGCGGATCCATGACAGGGTCGTTCGACCACTGCGTCAGGCGATTGCGCTGACTGTTGCCATACCATGTGAAACCAGATCCCGATTCGCTGACCAATGCACCGAAGGTCGGGTTGGCGATGACGTTCACCCAGGGCGCAGGCGTGTGGGTGTTGGGACCGAGATAGATAGCATATTCATGCCCATCCGCGGTAAAACCACCCAGACTGTTGAAGTAGTGCAACTCCATAAAGGGGAGCGAAGCCGAGGGCTCCCGGGGAGCACGTTTCCCGGCCAGGTGTTTGGGCAACTCGGGAACCTCCACAAGTACGCCTAGCTGTTTGGGTAATGTACCGCGAGCCGCCACGAGTGCCACACTCGCCGCGGCCCTGAGCAGTGTCAGGTCTTCCTCCGGGATGTGATCCACGCTGTGTAAGAAAACTCCGCCAGCACGATCAGTCCCCGTCTGCATCGAATGCGTTTGAAGCAGACGCTCAAGTTGTTCACGCAACGGCTGCTCATAGACGCTTGCCTCCTCGTTGAGAATCACCAGATCTACCTTCAGCCCGTGCCTTCGCCAATACGTATGCGCTTCCAGAGTCTGACGGACGAGGCTGATATCCCGCGCCTCACCGATGGTGACCAACACAATCGGGAAGTCCCCCGAGATTCCATAGGCCCATAACCCGGATTGACCCTTGCGATTTTCTTCGATGCGTTCGGTGGGAGAGCGCAAAAGGGGATTAGGAAACAGCAGGTGGCTTGCGATTTGCTGGAAGCGGCGCGCTTCGTCAGGCTGTATGCGAAGGAGCCGCAACTCAAGCTGGGCAGAGGCCCAGGCGAAATCCATTGCGCGATCGATCGCATGGGGATCGCTGTACTTCCCCATCAGGCTCAAGACATGCTGCCGCGTTTCGGCGGCGGCGAGAACCAGGGAAACCCTAACACGTTGGCCCGGACCCAGCGTCACGCTCCGGCGCAGACTGAGGATCGGGTCGAGAACAAAACCCTGGCTGTTACCGAGTTCTTGAAATACCCCCATCGGGTTCGCGAGCGTCCGTCCGCGTCCAATGAATCTCCGCCGGTCGGTCTCGAACTTCAGGATTTCATCCCCGGCTTGCTCAAGCGTAAACCGGTGAGCCACATAGAGGGGCGATTCGTCTTTGCTCCGGGCTCGACGGTAAGCGAGGAGGGCCTGGAGTTCAGGAACCGCTTCGGTTTGGATGAACATCTTATTGAAGGCCGGATGTTGCCGGTCTGCGTTATGCGCCGCCATCGAAAGTTCGATGTAGCTCGTAAGATCGAGGCGGCGGGTGCGAATAGACCGATTGATCAAAGTGATCCGCCGAATCTCCACGTCATCTTCCGGCGAGACGATGACCTCGGTTTCGGTTTGAATACCGTTATCGACGTGGCGGAACACCGCACGATCGAGCGCGAATTCGACGCTGTGAACCTCATCGCTCCCTCCAACCGGGTGAAACGTGTTGGACCACAGTCGATCCGCATCAGCTTCACGGATGTAGCAGAAGGTTCCCCACAGATCCTGAGTCCGATCCGATCTCCAGCGTGTGATCTCATAGTCTCCCCACTGACTGTATCCACCGCCTGCGTTTGTGACCATCAGACCATAACGCCCATTGCAGAGGATTTGAGTCTTGGGCGTTCCGGTGTGGGGCGTATCGAACTTGCTGACCGAAGGTGCAACTTCGCCGACACTCATCGCCGAAGGGACCCCTTCCCGCGTGGAGATGTGAAACAGGGGGGGAAGGGTCGGGACACGTTCGTGGAGCAAGGGCTCAACCGCACGCACACGCAGGTCCGCATGGAAACGCCGCTGGATGGCATTCCCCTGGAGGAAGTTCGTGAGCGAAAGGAAACTCATGCCTTGATGATGGGCCATGTAAGCCCGTACGATCACTCCACCCTCACCCTTGCGACTCGGTTGACGGCTGAAGTCGATTGCTTCGTAGAAACCGTATTCATTCAGAAGCCCCAGGCCGGCCAGCCGCCTGAGATTCCTCACCGTCTCCCCCGGCTCAACATTCACCGTCAGAAGGGCTGCATAGGGGGCTACAACGACATCCTCGTCCAGGCCGCGCTTCAATCCGAGTTCCGGTACACCGAAGGCTTTGTATTGATATGTCTTGTTGATGTCCAGATCTCCAAATGCAGACTCTGAGATCCCCCACGGCACGCGACGCCTGCGACCGTAATCAATCTGGGTCGCCACGGCTTCCCTCGCCGCTTTGTCAAGGAGCGAATTCCCGTAGGAGCGCTGGAATATAAGCGGCATCAGGTATTCGAACATGGTTCCGGTCCAGCTGAGCAGCACCCGACGCCGACCGATCGCGCCGTAGGGTCGGCTCATCGAGAACCAATGCTCAATTGGGACATCTCCCCGGGCAATGGCTACGAAACCTCCGAACCTCGCCTCACTCGCCAAAAGATCGTAGTAGGCACTGTCCAGGTGGCCTCCAGAGACGTTGTAGCCGATTGAAAACAGGCGCCGTTCGGGGTCATACAAGAAGCGCATGTTGATCGATTCCGATAGCTCACGCACATTCTTGATGAGCGCCTCGCCCAAACCCAACACTTCGCCGGCCAGCCATTGCGACTTTGCGAAGGCTTGCGTGAGGCGGTCGAGCCAATCGGACAGGGGTTCTGCGGCAGAAGGAGCCGTCTCACGTATCGACCGGAGGATCTGGACACAATGGCTGTTCCCATTGGCGAGATCAAAAAGCGAAGGCGCGCGATGCAGAGCCTCACGGAAAGCCACCAGGACATCCGGACTCAGCTGAGCGAGATCCCTTGCCCCCTTTTCATCGAGGATTTCGATCCAGGAAAGATAGCGATCCGTAATCCCCAGCCAGGCCGATACCTGTTTCTCCATTTGTGCGGCCCAATAGGATGCATCCGCATCAACGTCAGCGGACTCACGCGCCTGAGCGGCCAGAATCCTTACGCTCCCTTCCACCCTGCGCAGCAGATGAATCACGTCAGCGATGCGGTCCGGCGGGGATTCGCACACGCGCATGAGTTCGTCCAGTGCGGACGCGTCCAGACCGGCAATACCTTTCTGGTCAACGACCTCTTTCAGGATTTCCCTGGTATCACGCAAGCCTTCAAAGGCTCTTCCATCAAGGATAGGTCCTTTGATCAACTCATCAAGTCCATGCTCCAGCGCCCATAAGGAGCCAAGTAAGTTTCCGCTGTCGACGGAGGACACATAGCGCGGTTCGAGAGGGGTCAGAGTCTTGATATCGTACCAGTTCAGCAGATGACCCTCATAGCGCTCCAGTCCTCCAATCGTCTCCATGGAATGCGTCAGGATTTCGACGACCTGATCCGGCGTCAGATATCCGAAATCATTCGCGGCCAGCGCGCTATTCATCCAGAGACCAATATTCGTTGGACTGGTACGCATCGCCAGCTGGTTCTGATGAGCAACCTGGTAGTTGTCGGGTGGAAGCCAGGACGTTTGATCGCCGACAAAATCAGAAAAATAGCGCCAGGTTCGTCGTGCGACATTCCTGAGGAACCGCAAATCCCTCCCTGGGAGCGGGAATTGCTTCTGCCCTAGATGCAGTCGAAGGTTCAAGAGCAATCCGACCAAAGGAGACAAGAGCCACAACGCAAGCCAGGGACTCGCCACCGCAAGTGCAGACGGCATCCAGCGATGGACCGCCCAACCGACTATCACACTGAAGATGCTCGCCAGACCCAAAGAAGCTGCGAACAATGGGTGTAGGCGCGCGGCACTCCAGTGGATCACCCGGG
>Ga0315295_10005648_pt1 | contig 10670 bp, 6 predicted proteins | sample YL17G14_0_MG_FD_204453 | JGI IMG/M metagenome (GOLD analysis project Ga0315295, IMG submission 204453) | Sediment microbial communities from Yellowstone Lake, YNP, Wyoming, USA - YL17G14_0 | ecosystem: Environmental > Aquatic > Freshwater > Lake > Sediment | place: USA: Wyoming | collected...
CTGGCCATGTCCCAAGTTTTGGCCTGCTGGACACGGAGCGGCGTAGCTCGTTGGACGCGGGAACTGCCCGGGGCGCTGCCCCGGGCTGGTGAATGGCTGCCCCGTTGGGGCGGAAGACTTGAGGCCCGTCGAGCGCCTGGGACTGTCAGCCCTGAAAGGGCGGCAATTCGTAAGCCCAGGGCAACGCCCTGGGTTGAGGCGCCGCATGAACGAGGCCAGAACCGTCCGTGTCCAGCAATGAAAAACTTGGGTAAAGACCAGTTCGTAAGGAGGGGGACCCTCGACGAACGGTTCCTTGGTAGTGCCCGCCGGCTCTTTTGGGCCGGCGTATTGAGGGGCGCCTCGCGAGAAAATCGACAATATTCATGAACCTCGTTCACCCACGCGCCATTAAAATACACCCGGCGCCCGCTCGGGTCCCTTCCCCTGTTGCCATCCTTCGACTGGGCTCAAGACAGGCTTTCGGCAACGGGGGAAGGTCAGGATCGGGGCGATTCTATGAGCAGTCTCTGTAAAGAGCTGCGACCCAGCGCGAAGGACTTGCGCTACCAGCATCAGGTCTACAGCCGAAACGCCATCTGCAGGTACCAGGTGATCAATCGATCGCCGAAGGCCAGCGAGCAGACCGCGCCGAGTGCCAGAAAAGGGCCAAACGGGATCGGCACCCGGCTGTCTGTGCGCCGCACGAGGATCAAGCTTATGCCCACAACCGCGCCCGTGAAGGAACCGATGATGAGGCTGAGCAGCACCCCGCGCCAGCCCAGAAAGGCGCCAATCATGGCTAGCAATTTGATGTCGCCGCCCCCCATGCCCTCACGCCCTGTGAACGCATGGTACCCAACGGCCACCGCGTATAATATGCCGCCACCAACGAGGGCACCGAGCAGGCTGTCGAGCAGCGGTGGCCCCTGCCCGAGCACCGACGCCACTAGGCCGACAACGATTCCCGGCAGGCTAATAACGTCCGGGATGATCTGATGATCCAGGTCAATAAAGCTGACGACGATCAAGGCCGCGACGAACGCTGCGTATACACCCAGCTTTGGCAACACGGCGCCGAGCTGCTGGCCGTCCACACCGACATGGGACAATTCAAAGCGGTACAACAGCAGCATCAGCAGGGCGCCGCTGAGCGCTTCCACAACCGGATAGCGCAGCGAAATGGGCGCGCCGCACGACCGACAGCGCCCGCGCAAGAGCACATAACTCAGTAACGGAATGTTATCCCGGCTACGGATGCGCACGCCGCAACCAGGGCAATGGGAGGGTGGGTAGACGACGGACTCCCCTGCTGGCAAGCGGTGGATGCAGACGTTCAGGAAACTTCCAATGACGGCACCGACCACAAAGGCGAACAGATAGAACATCGGTCAGGCCCCGTCGGCTCTTCTCGGGAACCGCATCGGCGCCTTTCTCCAGGAATTTGAGACCTTTATCAAGCCGGTTGGCCTTCCGTATTCTGGAGCGCTTGCCGGCGCAGGAGCCGACCAACACCCAGTAGCAGCGCGATTTAGCGGTGCCGCTCTCGATCTGGAAGGCGTTCGAGCGGTAGGTTGGGACGGAGACAACCCCGCAATCACACCAATCCGCCCACTGGCTTGCGCCTCGCCGCCGCTTCGCGCTACATCCGTGCCCATGTTCAAGCGACTCTTTTCGCGCGGCGGCTCGTCGGTTTTCGAGCCGCGGATGCCCGAGGTCGATGAGCGTTCGGACCTCGAGGCGATCTTTGCGCAGGCGCGCAGCGCGGCGGCCGGTGCGGTCGCGGCGCCGGGTGCGAGTTCCGGTCGCCACGTAGTGATCGTCACGCCGGGGCGAATCCTGAAGCTGCAACCGTGCCCGCCGGCCGGGTCGATGCCGGCGAGTCAGGTGCAGCAGATCGAGAAGATCATTCCCCCGACCATCAAATGGAACATTGCCGCAATCGCCTACACCGAACTGACGGCGCTGCAATCCGATGCGGCGAAGGCCATTCCGTTTCTCGGCCTACTGCGGGGCTTCGCCTACGTCGGCCATGCCGTGTGGGTGTTCGAAGGCCATCCGTCAGCCCTGGCCGCCGGCTGCCGTGATGCCGATGTGCTTATCGTCGATGGAGCCATGGCCCCGCATCTCGTGGCAGACTGGAGGCCAATCGCGGCGCGCGCCATGCGTCATCCGGAAATCTACGTGCACGATCGGCAGAGTTACTCGTTGCGGCGGGAAGCGCTGGGGTGAGGCGCACGGTTGGCGGCGCTTCGTCGCTTCATCACGTCGCTCGCCTACTTCTGGTGCTACCAAATGTAAAGTATGGCAGCCGCAGCAATCCGCTCGCTATGGCCCTCGCCCGCTCGCGCTGTTTGATCAGATCGGCCACACCGAGCAGTTCCGACTGATGAAGCGCTGTCCACCGGGGTTTCCCGCCGATCTGTGCTAGAAGGAGAGGGTTCTTGAGGGAACGATCGCGTTTCTCACCAGCGGACGTGGGTCGCGGGGTTCTCCGATCGTACCGGTTTGTGATAGACGCACCGCAGAGCGGTTGAGGAACCGATGCCGTCTTCCTGGGTCACGCGACCGATCTTCATCAGCAGCACCTTCCGCGACATGCAGGCGGAACGTGACTGCCTGCGCAGCTTCGTCTTCCCCGAGTTGGAGGAGCGGCTGCGGGCGCGGCGGCATTTCCTCGAGCCGATCGATCTGCGCCTCGGCGTCGATCCGGGCGACGCGGCCGATGAGGAAGCGCGCGAGATCCGCGTGCTCAAGGTCTGCCTGAGCGAGATCCAGCGCAGCCGTCCGTTCCTCATCGTCCTGCTCGGCGACCGCTACGGCTGGGTGCCATCGCGCGAGCGTGCGCAGGCCGCGGCACGCGAGGCCGGCTTCGACATCGACGTGCGCGACAAGAGCGTCACGGCACTGGAGATCGAATTCGGTATCCTCAAGGAGGACACGGCACAGCGTCACCGCCCGATCCAGGTCGCCACGGCCCTGGAGGATCAGCGCCTGGTGGCCCAGCCAGCGCTGCAGCGCGTCCTTGCTGCCCAGTTCGCGGCACAGCCGGTCCGCTTCCTCTTGGAGGGCCATCGCGCCGGCCGGTCGCGCCAGGAAAGGTGCTCCTACCGGGGCTCTCGCTATAGCCATCGCAGTCATCACTCGCCGGGCAACCTTTGTTCACGTACGGACTCGCTCCCGGCGTTCAAGCCTCGCTGCAAGAGGCTAATCACTTCAGCGACTCCGGCAATTGACTGCGGCCCGAGTTGTAACATCTCGACATCGAGAATCGCCCAATGAAGATCCTCCTTTGAGGGATACGTGGATAGTCCGCGGCGATAAACATTGAGCGCCTCTTCGAGGCGGCCCAACGCCAGCAACGCCAGTCCCAGTGTGGATCCCCGAGGATAGAGCATCTTTGTCTTTTCCGGCTCGCCTTGGCAAAGCTCAATGGCCTTCTGGAAGTACGCGGCTGCCTCGCCGCCCCGACTCAGTTGGAGGCAGGCTATGCCAAGGCTGGCAGCGGACTTGTAGTTGGTGGACGGTTGGTCAAGCGCCAAGGCAGCTTCGAAATACGGAACTGCTGCAACCACATTGCCGCTCACATGGTGAGCACCCCCGATATTGTATAGCGCGATGGCTTCTTGGTCTCGATCAGCGATGAATCGCGCCACAGTGAGCACTTGCTGATAATACTCAATCGCTGAAGCGCGGTCGTTCAGAAATTCGTGCGCCATCCCCAATCGATTTAGAATAACCAACTGACTCGCCTTGTCGTTCATCTCTGCGATGAGCACGAGGGCGCGTTTGTAATAGGCAATGGCCTGCACCGCGTCTCCAGCATTGAGCAACGCGTTGGCGTATTCACTCACCGAAACGGCCTCGCTGGCGCGATCGCCGGCTTCACGCGCCCGCTGCAATGCTTCTTCGAATCGCTGGGATGCTTCGCCGGTCCGGCCCAACACGATCAGCAGCCGTGCCAGTCGGAGCAAGGCGGCGCATTCATCGGCGTGGTCGCGCGCCCCCCGGGCCACTTGCAACGCCTGTTCGTAGCAGGTGTTCTGCTTCTGCCGATCGCCCAATTGCGCGTACACATCACCCAGCGTCAGCAGCAGCCGGCGTTCAAACAGGCGATCGCCGAGCGCTTGCGCAATGTCCAGCGCTTGGTCGTAACATTGCAGCTGCTGCTGCGGCTGTGCAAGTTCTGCGTAAATGGCGGCCAGTCTGAGCAGCACATTGACCTCGTCCACTTCGCTGCGGATCTCGCCCAACATCTCACGCGCCTGCTCGTAGTACTTGGTCTGCCGGCGCGTGTCTCCCTGGCGACCGCAAGTGTCACCCAACAGGAGCAACAGCCGGCAGGCTTGCCGCCGGGCGAAGATGCGGCGGGCCGCCTCCAGCGCGGTGGCGAATCGCTCCTTTGCGTTGTCGAGTTCGCCCATGCCGAGATAGAGGTCGCCGAGGTTGGAAGACCAGTTCATGACAAACCGTCGGTCGGTCACCTCGCGGGAAATCGCGATCGCTCGTTGGTAGTCCTCGACGGCTTTGGAGGTGTCGATTCGCCCCGCGGTCAGGCACGCTTGGGTCAGATTTCCCAACCACCGGCCTTCATGTCGGCGATCGCCAATCTCTCGGGCGATGCCCAGCGCCACAGTGAGAAGCTCGATCGCTCTGACTTGATCTCCGAGTCTGGCGTGAGCGAGTCCAAGGTTGCCGAGCCAGCGGCCCTCGTCGGCGCGGTTGCCGAGTTCCCGGGCAATCGCCAGCGCCAGCTCGTAGTAATCAATCGCCTTGGCAGGATTGCCGGACTCGAGAGAAGCAGCGCCTACGTTGCCGAGATTCAAACCGGCCAGTTCACGATCCACGATGCGGTCAACCAGTTGCGTGCGCAGTTCGATAATCAATTGCGAATGTCCCCACGTTGCTAGGTGTTCGCGGTCAATCTCGTTGAGCACCCGGCAGGCACGGTCGTAAAGTTCGGCGCGCACCAGGTGGCGGAACTCTTCCAGTTGCGGTTCCAGATCCTCTATGCTCTTCCACTGGTCGACTGGCTTCTGCAGTTTCCCGTAGAATTCAGCCGCCAACTTGTGCAGCGCCTGCCGCGAGTAGTCGCTGCCCTGCTCCGGTACCTGATCGTACGCATACTGCCGGTCGAGTGGATGGAGCCAGAACCGGCCTTGGCTGTGGCTGGCGACGAAGTTGAGGACCAGCTTGTCGAGAATCTCATCGACCGGTAGCGCCGGTAGCATGTAACGAACCGCCGCCCTGGGCACGGGACGGTCGTACACTGCAAGTGCCTGCATGACCAGCCGATCCTTGTCGGCGGCGAGAGTGGCGTACAGTTCGCGTGCCGGGTCTTCGACCAGCCGCGCAAAGGAAGACTCGTTCGCCAAGAGTGTGTCCAGGTTCCATGTTGCGCGTCCCAACAGCGTGCCGACCAGCGTTTCTAGGGTGCGGGGAATGCAGCGGCAGCGACGCGCAACCATGGTCAGCACGTCGTCGGGGGCGTTGCGCAACCCGAGCCGGCCGTCGGCGTCTAACTCCCGCAGCAGGGCCTTGGCGTAATCTTCCGGCAAGCCCTCGTCCAATGAAACTTGGACCCGACGACCGATGGCGGCGACCTCGGCGTCGGGCGACAGGGTTAGCACACGACGACTGGTGGCAATCAGCAAGGCCCCGTGGTCATACTCCACACACGCATCCACGAACTGGCGCAATGCGGCGAACTCCTGCGGAATCCGGTTCTCGTCGTCCAGCACGCTCTCCAGGTTGTCCAAGACGATCACACAGCGGCAGTGCGCCAGCGGGCCGCGAAACAACGCGGCCAATCGCTCGCGCAACGGCGTGCCTTGCTGCCTCCACGTCTCATTCAGTTCCCGGCCGGCGTCGGGCTCGAGCGTGCGCGAGATAAGTTCCACAATCCGGTCGGGAGAACGGTACCCCGCCTCGCCGAGCGGCACATAGACAATGCTGTGCACGCTCTCTGCGCCGGCCGGATCGCCCTCACGGAAGTTCTCCATCAACTCGCACAACAATTTCGCGACGAGCGCGGTCTTACCCATGCCGCCTCGACCGCAGATCAACACCAGCCGCAGATTCCTGTTCGCCAAGCACTGCCGCAGCGCGGACAACTCCGCCGCGCGATCCTGAAAATGCCGGATCAGCTTCTCTGGCACGGGAATCGGCACGCGCTCCGGTGGCTGGCGTTTCTCAATGCGAGCGGGCGGAGCTTTTTCTTTCAGCAGACGCTCCAACTCCTCCAACAGTCGGTCCTTGTTTTGCTGCGTCGGCGCCTGTGCCTTGCCGAATTCTGTCCGCATCATGTCGGAGGCCAACACAGTGAGCGCCGCCAATACCTCCGTCGCTAAGTTCTCGGGACTGGTGAAGAAACGAACCCACTTACTCTGCTGCAATTCCTGGCGCAGTTCCCGAATGCGTCGGCCGGCGTCACCAGCCTCGCGGTATTCGGCCGGCCATTCAGCGCGTTCATCTAGCAGAAAAATCAGCGTGGGCATCTTCCGTCGATCCGCCTCGCGATACTCCAGTTCCGTGATGGAGGCGTCGCACTGGGACGGGATAAATCCGTATCGCCACGCAAAAACACCGACATACACGTCGCAACCCGCCACCTGTTGCGAGCATTCATCCTTCGGTAGAACGTTGCCTGCAGCGTGGTGCTCCATACAGATTGGATCGTGCCCCGCAAGCCTGAGAGCTCCAATCACCACCAGGCGATGCTTTTCAAGGTCTTGCGATGTGGAAGACAGGTAAACTCGCATGCTGATGCACTCTTTGTAACTGTCGATGGCCCTGACAAGCGGCCGTGCCTAGTCTGCGCAAGTTCTGCAAAAGATACAACCCGCACACTGGTTGCCGCGACTGAAGAGAGTTAAACGCCCCATTGTCACGAAGCGCGCCGTCCACCGCTGATCTGCACCCCGCCGGACGAACGGCATGCCGCGCGCTTGGGCGAGTTTTCTCCCTTTGCCCGCGCTGTGATACATCCGCTGCGGCGTTTGGGGAACCAGTGCCGTCTTCCTGGGTCACGCGACCGATCTTCATCAGCAGCACCTTCCGCGACATGCAGGCGGAACGCGACTGCCTGCGTGACTTGGTCTTCCCCGAGTTGGAGGAGCGGCTGCGGGCACGGCGCCACTACCTGGAGCCGATCGATCTGCGCCTCGGCGTCGAGGGCGGCGACGCGGCGGATGAAGCAGCGCGCGAGATCCGCGTGCTCAAGGTCTGCCTGAGCGAGATTCAGCGCAGCCGCCCGTTCCTCATCGTGCTGCTCGGCGACCGCTACGGCTGGGTGCCGTCGAGCGAACGCGCGCAGGCGGCGGCGCGCGAGGCCGGCTTCGACATCGACGTGCGCGACAAGAGCGTCACGGCACTGGAGATCGAGTTCGGTATCCTCAAGGAGAACGCGGCGCAGCGCCACCGCAGCTTCTTCTACTTCCGCGAGCCGCTGCCTTACGAGACGATGGGCGCGCGCGCCGCCGACTTCAGCGAGGCGCACGCCGGCGATCCCGAAGCGCAGCAGCGCGCCGACCGACTCGAGGCCCTCAAGACGAAGATCCGCAGCGATCCGGAACTCGGCCCGCGCGTTCGTTCCTACCGCGCCGAATGGGGCGCAACGCACGGCGGGGTCACCGGCCTGGAGGAACTCCGTCGCCTCGTTCTCGAAGATCTGTGGAACGAGCTGGACGCCGAGACCGCTGCGTTCGCGGCGCAGGAGCCGCCGTCGTGGGAGGAGCAGGAGCGCCAAGCGTTGGAGGAATACGTCGAGCTGACCGGGCGCGGCTTCGTCGGACGCGAGGGTCTGGTGCGAAGGCTCGTGGAGTTCGCCCACGCACCGCAGCACGCGAACAGGTCCCCTCGCCCCCTGGGAGAGGAGCCTGCCCTGAGCTTGTCGAAGGGTCAGGGGGAGGGCCCTGGGAGCTGGGGGATCTGCATTACTGGCAGCCCAGGCTCCGGGAAGAGCGCATTGTTCGCCCAGCTGCACCGTACGCGCGCCGGCGATCCGAGCGTGTTGCTGCTGTCGCATGCCGCCGGGGCAAGTCCGCGCGGCGGCTCGGTCGACGCGATGCTGCGCCGCTGGATCGGCGAGCTGGCAGCGCTGTTGGGCACCCAGCCCGAGCTGCCGGAGAACTCACCCAACGAAGATGTCGAGAAAACCTTTCACGAGCTTCTCGGCCGTGCTTCCGTGCAGCGGCGCGTGGTTGTGCTCATCGATGCGCTCAATCAGTTCGAGCGCACGCCGCGCGGCACACACGTCACCTGGCTTCCAAAGCTGTGGCCGCAGAACGCGCGGCTGATCGTGACGGCGATTCCCGGCAGCGAGTCTGAAGCGATCGACAAGCGCCGGGGCATCGAGCTGGAACCGCTCGCGCCGCTAACCGAGAACGAGATGCGGCAGATCGCCGCGGCCGTGTGCGGGCGCTACCGCAGCCCGGTGCGCCGCGAGGTGGTCGAGACGCTGTTGGCGAAGCGGCTGCCGAGCGGCGAAGCGTCCGCCGGCAACCCGCTGTGGCTGACGCTGGCGCTTGAAGAGCTGAATCTGCTCGACGAGGACGACTTCGTCCGCCTGCAGCGCGATACTCGGGGGACCACCGAGGAGCGGCTGACGCGCCTGCAGCAGCAGACGGCCGCGGAGCTGCCGGCCGACGTCGAAGGGCTATACGGCTACCTGCTGACCCGCACCGAGGAGCTGTTCGGGGCCCCGTGGGCCAAGGCCTTCGCGAGTCTCATCGCCGTCAGCCGCGCCGGCTGGCGCGAGTCGGACCTGCGCGTCCTGGTGCCCCAGGTGGCGGGCCTCTTCGGCTCCGTCGACGCCAGACGCCAATGGACCGACCTGGAGCTGGCGGCGCTGCGCCGCAGCTTCCGCGGCCAGCTTGTCCACCGCGGTACGCAAAGCCAGTGGGACTTCGCGCACCAACAGATACGCGTGTCCGTGACGGAGCGTGACCTCGAGGATGCAGCTACTACCAAGGAGGTGAACGCCGCCATCGCGCAGCACCTGCTCTCGCTCCAACGCGACGACCCCCTACACGAATCCGAGACGATGGTGCATCTGATCGGCGCCGATGCCCGCGGCGCAGCAGCGCAGTATTACGGCGCTGCGCTAACCGAGGGCCAACTCCTCGGAGCGACGCGCGCGCTGGCCGAACACGTCTTGAGCACAGTGCCACAGGGCAGCGGCGTTGCCTGGGCGACGTCGTTGCTGGACCAGGATGCGATCAATCACGGCGAACGGCGCCTGGTCGCCCAACGGCTGATCTTCGATCTGCATGACCTACTGTCCAACGCTGCCCTTGAGACGCTGTCTACCCTCGTGCGTGGCGCGCGGGCATGTCTGGAGCGCTTGGCGGCGCAGGACCCGAGCAACGCCGAGTGGCAGCGCGATCTGGCGGCGAGTCACAGCAGGATCGGCGACGTGCTGGTGGCGCAGGGGGATGCGGCGGGGGCGCTGGCGGCGTATCGCGCGAGCTTGGGTATTCGGGAGCGCTTGGCGGCGCAGGACCCGAGCAACGCCGAGTGGCAGCGCGATCTGTGGGTCTCGTACTGGCGGATGGCCAGCATCGCGGAGCAAAACGGCCAGGCTGATGCCATGGCCTGGTGGCGCAAGGCCTACGAGACCCTGTCTGCCATGAAGCGTCGCGGCCTGTTCGTCTCGCCGCAGGACGCGCAGTTCTTTGCGCAACTTCGGGCGAAGGTGGACGGCGCCCCGTTCGGCGCGGGCGCGGACTTACCACAGGGCGCTGCGGGCACGCCGCTTCCACATCCCGGGGCCGACCCGAACCGGGCGGCACAGTTGAACGCCGAGTACCAGCACCGACTCGCAGAGTGGCAGGCGCTGCCGTTCTGGAAGCGCTGGCGCACGAACAAGCCCGCGCCGCCGGAGGGAACCTGAGAGAAGCAGGTTGTTACGGTGTTGGGGTGTTGGCTGTTAGGGGCATTTCTCTAGATGACGCGTCAGAACTTCCACCCCATATGCTCCATAAATCCTTCAATGCTTGTCCACGGGATGTCGAAATGGTCGCACACGTTCGGGATCCGCGCTGCGTGCGGCTTGTTCCCTCTACCCTTCAGTTCGTTGAGGACTTCTCGGACCGAAAGCACCTCGCCGTCGGCCACGGCCTGATCCAGGTTCTGCCAAAATGATGGGAAGCGCTGGGGGAAGTAGTGTCCGAGCACAATGAAACTGCTGGTATCGAAGACATAGATCATTAACCAGCGGCCGCCTTGAGCGCGCGTTGCTCGAGCCCAGGAATGCTCTGGACGCGGACGTTGAGATAGTCCGCAAGCTGCTCCAGCGTGCACCGACCCTGGTAGTACCGCGAAAAAGCCAAGTCAAGAAACTTCTGACCCAAGTACGTCGCCTGCGTTGCGTAGTAGTTGCCGCCGCCACGAGCCTCGCGCTCCCGAGACTCACGAATCCACTGATCGGCTTTCTCCCGATAGCGCCTGTCGTCAATGAGCCCTCGGTCGAGGAGTTTACGCAAGATCACCTCCCGGCTGACGTGATACCGATCTGCAGTCGCGGAAAACCACTGGTCGTCGTACCTGGGCCGGCGGAGATGCTCATCGAAATCGTCGGACGGAACCAAGAGCTCCGCAGCGAAAGCATTGCAGAATACCTCAACTCTCCGTGGGGTGCCGCTGAGAGAGCTGATGTAGCGGTCGTCTCGCTTGGTGACCCCGTTTGTATG
>Ga0315295_10005649_pt1 | contig 10669 bp, 10 predicted proteins | sample YL17G14_0_MG_FD_204453 | JGI IMG/M metagenome (GOLD analysis project Ga0315295, IMG submission 204453) | Sediment microbial communities from Yellowstone Lake, YNP, Wyoming, USA - YL17G14_0 | ecosystem: Environmental > Aquatic > Freshwater > Lake > Sediment | place: USA: Wyoming | collected...
ACATGGACACTGTCGGCGTGGACGGGATGATCATCGAACCATTCAAGCCGTCCATCCAGAACGGCCTCATGCGCGGCAGAGGCGCGTGCGATATGAAAGGAGCACTCGCAGCCATGATGGGCGCGGTGAAATCCGTCATCGACTCAAGGATGATACTGCGTGGAGATCTCATCTTCAGTGCCGTGGTTGATGAGGAGTACAAGAGCCTCGGCATCAAGAAGCTCGTCCAAGAGTACAAAGCCGACGCGGCCGTCGTTGGCGAGCCCACGGACATGAGGGTCGCCACGGCTCACAAAGGGTTCGTCTGGATCGAGGTCGAAGTCAAAGGAAAGGCCGCGCACGGCTCAGTTCCCGAGAAAGGTGTAGACGCTATCGCTCACGCCGCCAAGATCATGCTAGCGATCGAGAAACTTCAACTGCAGCTCGCAAGCCAAGTTCACCCGCTCCTGGGTACACCCAAGATCCACGCCTCAACCGTGCAAGGTGGAACCGACTGGAGCATAATCCCCGAACGCTGCATCCTCAGGCTTGAGAGACGGACACTCCCTGGAGAAACTGTCGCGTCCGTCATGGCTGAGATCGAGAGCATTCTCCAAACTATCAAACGGGAGACGCCGGACTTCAACGCCACGGCACACAGCCCCTACGATATGGCTCCCCTTGAGACGGCCGAGTCTGAACGTATCGTGCAGACGGCACAAAGGGCTCTTGCCGCGAACATGGGAGCCAGAGTGCCGGTCATTGGGGTTCCATACTGGACGGACGGAGCGCTCCTATCCAGCATGGGGTCGATACCGACATGCCTGTTCGGTCCCGGAGACATCGGCGTGGCACATTCGGCCGACGAGTATGTCAAGCTCGAAAACGTCCTCACGTCAGCTCATGTCTACTGTGGAATCATCCAAGAATACTGCTCATAACTCATTCCGCTTGACGACTGACAATGTCATGCTATAAGGAGTGTTAACGGGGAATGAGTCCGAACACGAACCTGGCCTAGCCGATACTCTTTTGATTGCAAAGACGGCCGCCGATTTCTTGCTCTTTGTCAAGCATCAGTCTGAAACCCTCATTGGCATTCCATTGCCTTCTACTAAGCGATGGACCATGATGAAGAGGGGCGACCACCCGAGCAGGGTGGCAAGGCATAGGAATGTTCGCCCAAGCTTCGAGAAGACCATCCACAACCTCTGCCCAACCTGCGGGAGCACTCAGTTTACGGTCTACTTCGAATTAGGCAGCCCACGGAAGGTAGGAGCGCTCTGCTATTCATGTGGCACCGTGGGCTTCTTCGCTCGAGACAACTTCTTCCAGATTGGACGAATCTCCACGAAGCATGGGCGGCTTGCAGATCATCGTGCTCTGGAAGTAGTCGGCGGCTAACTCACAATCAATCCAGAAACGACGGTTCAAATCTGGATGCCCGCACCAGCTGACCCACACACACAAATGCCTCAAACGGGTCCTCGTGATGCCTGTCCGTCTCAACTAGGAATTGGAGTCCCAAAATCGATGACCTCAAAGTTTCCACGTCCGCAATTACGCTACTCTTGATCTCCTTTTCTTCGCGTGTCTTCTGCGAACGATTCGGTGAGCCTTTCGTCTTTTGATAACGGGCATTTTCGGGAGCCACTCGATGACCATCCGAGTGACATTTTCAAACTGACCGTCTTCGTAGAAGGGGTGTCCTCCCTCGTAGGGAGGTGGGATATCCGCATTGGGATTGCGTTTCTTCCACATTTGCGCACCGAGTTTAGCCGCATCGTCTTTGGTTCCATAGATCAGGCGTGTTCTCGCATTGATTCTATCGGCAAAGAAGGCCGCATTCTTGTGAGGCATGTCAAGCCTAGATGCAACGTCACCAGCAATGAGTACCAGAGTCTTCACGACTGGGTCACCGGGTCGTGGTGGCCAGAAGACCAACTGACTTGACCCAAGCATTGCGCCTCCACTGTATCCGACGAAATGCAACCTCTCAAACTTCATGGACTTTGCGTAGTCATACACAGGCCGGATCATCATATGCGGTTTACGGATGCCATCCTTGTCTACAGCAGAAGAACCCACATCATACCAGCAGACCCGGACGGTAGCTCCTGTTTGTTTCCAGATCCGATTGCACAATTCAGAGTCTCTTTCATCCTTCCATCGATCCTCAGGACCGGCAATACCGCCTCCGGTGTGTACGTTCCCCGGAGGAAGGTAACAAACCAGATCCTTCTTACTCCCTTTCAAGAACGGTTTGGAAAGGAAAGGGTTGACAGCAAGCTCCTTTGGCTTTCTCTTCTTACTACGCTGAGGCATTGGACATCAAGCCGTACGAATAACTAGCTCAGCGAAGCCTTAGCACTTGCTAGAGATTCCGTTGATGTGTTCTACCCCGAGCACTAAGAATCACACACGAGAACGACGGTTCAAATCCGGACGCCCGCACCAGCCTACCCGACGACGGTTTAAATTGCGAAAGAAAGAACTGCACGCATCTTTTATCGGAACTCAGCCGAACTATCACTAGTGGTGCCGGGTGAACAAGAAAGCCAAGCAATGGTTGAGAGAGAGACTTCCCAGGAGCAAGAAGGATCTTCGGAAGCTCCTGATAGAGCAACTCAAAGGGCTTGGCAAGGCCTTGGTGTTCTACGGCATCGTTTTTGCTGTGTTCTATTTGTGTCTCTTTTTGCTATCCTCGGTTTCTGTGTGGGGATACTATCTCCTGAACCCATGGATCAAAGGCGAAGTTGCAATCGAGATGCTGAAAGCAGTCATCAACGTAGATAGTGCACTGATCGGATTCACTGGCATTATCGCGGTCTACGGCCTTCGCGAGATCGGTCGTACAATTGAGAAAGCAGGGGGATCGCCATATACGGTGATCCACTTGGACAAACTGGAGAGTTGGCGGACAAACTTCGTGTGGCTTCTCCTAGCGACGGTGCTCATGTTCGCTGCGTCGATCCTTTTCTCGCTCCAATCCATGTCATACGCCACAGCATGTGGACTGGCCGACAATGTGGTCAAGTGCTCCATCGTCGATCCACAATCAAGTTCGCGTTTTCTGTGGCCGCTGTACGCCATGTTCCTAGGCATGGCAGGGATACTGTGGATAGCGCGGTCCCTGAGAACCCCGTTGAAGTAAGTGTGACATCTCTATCTCGAAGGGGTGAGTGAAACCGCTTGCAAGAAAGCTTCTGTCTGGAAAAGCGGGGGCCGTTCCGTGAGTGTGCGTCTTGGGAAGAGTCATTTGTGGGTGTGGGTAGCTTGGTGCGCACACGTATGTCGGCGAAGTCGACACTATCCCAGAACAACGAAGTCGCCATATTGTCCTGTCCCCCTACGATCTCTAGGGGAAGGAGCCGCAGGTAGTGCTGGATCCATTCCGTTGACCTACTTCAGTTTCTTGTCTCTGCTTGCTATCACCGTTGGGCACAAGGTTGTCGCCAGCAGACCCGAGAAGCCCCGAAAGTACGATCTGCCAGTCAGCCCCCCTCAAGTTACCAGTGAGGAAAACACGACCTGACCCCCCGCTAACTTACCAGAACCCCCACCCCCCCTGGGGGGGTAGGTAGCCTTGCCGATTCTTCAGTTAATGCATGACAGAACTGGGGAAATGTGTGCTCCAGGGCATACAAATGAGAATTCACTGCCGACGCTTCGACTGAGTCATGGCAAGGCGGAAAATGGATAGTGCCGGTTCCGTGAACTGGAAAAACTCAGCCGTAGTGGCACTGTGTCCTGACGTACTGGCCAAGAAGAGGCGAACATTGGACGATCGTTGTGCGCCTCTCAGCGTTTCCGCTCTTCCTTCTATTTCGCGAATCGTTGAGACAGGTCGAGGCTGGTCTGCTTGTCTTATTAGAGGAATGAGATGGCTGTTCGTTGGAGATTGGAATGTCGGGCGAAGGCGCTTTCGTAACGGTCAACGGTTTCAAGCTGTTCTACAGGGTTTTCGGTGATTCTGAAAACACTCTGCTTTGTCTGCATGGAGGGCCTGGGGCTATCCATGATTACTTGTTGCCGCTGGGGGATCTGAGCCGGTATGGACTCAAGGTCGTACTGTATGATCAGCTAGGATGCGGTAAGTCTGAGAAGCCCCCGGACACATCACGCTACACGATCGACTACGGAGCTGACGAGGTAGAAGCCGTCAGGCAGGCTTTGGGTCTAGGCAGTATCAACCTTTTCGGCAATTCCTACGGCGGCGCGCTGGCGCTCTATTACGCGCTGAAGTACCAACAGAACCTGAAGAAGCTGATAATCTGTAGCGGTCTCGCGAGCATTCCGGAAACTGTTGAGGAGATGAGACGCCTCAAGACGCTTCTTCCGAAAGACGTGCAGGATACGATGGCGAGGTACGAGGCTGTTGAGGACTACCAGAATCCAGAATACCTGAAAGCCGTTGAGGTATTCTACAGGAATTTCGTTTGTAGACTTTCCCCGTGGCCAGATGAGGTTGCTCGGACGATGAGCGGGCTCAGTATGCCGGTTTACTCGACGATGAACGGGCCAAATGAGTTCACAATCATCGGAAACCTGAAGGACTGGGACATCCGAGCAAGGTTGCCGGAGATACATGTACCAACACTGGTCACCGTCGGAAAATACGATGAGGTGACCCCGAAAGTCGCTGAGACCATCCACAAAGGAATACGTGACTCAAAGCTCATAGTATTCGAGAACAGCGCACACTTGGCGATGTGGGAGGAACGCGAACTCTTCCTACGGACCGTGAAGGACTTCCTGCTCAAAGACTAAGGAAGAAGACGATGACTGGAATTCCTAGTCCCTGACCCGTGGAAAACAGGCAAGAATCAGCCCGATCCCAGTTGCGCAGGCGTGGGAGGCTGGGAACCGAAGTGCGCTACTGGGGAAGTCTCGCGAAGCCTACCCCGAACCGTTCATTGATCTTGTCTAGGACGTTGGGTATCCCTTTCAGCTCAAACGTCAGTACCACCAGCAGTTCGTCCACGTAGAACGCCATCAGGTACAATCGTCCATATGCGACAACAACGGACTTGAGATCTCCAATTCCCGTTCCGACGAGCCTTCCCCAGAGCAAGCCCATTATGGTCGGAAAGACGTGCAAGGTCAGCTCATCAGTGGCCTTGTCCGTTAAGCTTTCCAAGTTAGGCCTTTGGATGTTTTGCAGTATGTTTCCCTGTTGATCGGCTACGCCTATCCAACGTATGTCTTCGTCAAGACGGAACAGCTCCTCCACAAGTTCCTTGGCGTCCAAGACTAGCCTCTCACACATTCTAACGCATGAAACACTCCGCCTTGAATCTACCTCAAGCACATGAACCGTACGCCATGCGTTACAGGACATTTGATCTACACATCAGAATCGTCGCCATTCCTCTCTCTTGCGTGTGCGCACCCGCGAATCAACGGAGATGTTTTACGCGTACACGGCCAATTGATCATAGGAGCTCGAATGAACACGCAAGGTCTTTCGCTTGCGATCCTGAGTGATTTGTTCGCCGTCTGCAGACTGCGAGCTGGCGAGGATATCCCGAGCTGGTCTCTTTCCGGTAGCTTCTGTTCACTGACGCGAACTCCTGATGAGCTTTCGATTGTGTGCTCTCAAGAGCTTGTGCCAGCAGGGGTTCAAGCCGTCAAGGGATGGAGATCTTTGAAGGTTGAGGGGAAACTGGATTTCACTTTGGTTGGAATCTTGTCTTCCCTCACTTCTTCTCTAGCTCACGTCGGAATCGTCGTTTTCGTAATCTCAACATACGACACCGACTACGTATTCGTGAAAGAGGGTGATCTTGACCGAGCGGTTGCAGCCTTGCGGAACGCTGGACATGATGTCCGCTAGCCAATAGGCGAAGCGTCGATGGCGTCTGCAGAGAAGACCAATACGAAGATTGTTTGCACAATCGACCCCTATCATCCTCCGAACGGATGCCGCTCCGGCTCGCGAAGGCCGGAATGAGTGTAGCTCGCTCCCCTCGCTCCACAATCAGTCAAGCCGTTTCCGTGGATCTGGTAGGACTGAAGCCCCACGGACAGAGGGTAGCCGCACCGACCGTCCATCGGTCTATGGTGTAATCGAGAGATTGTCAGACAGTTGATTTCGGCCGTCAGACAATTCATTTTGAGTCACGAACAGGTTTCGCGCTCAAAGGAGAGCCTGTAGCCTCTTGATAGCTTTGGTCTTCTCGTTCTCTCCGACATTCGCTTTCTGGGTAGCGTTTTCGATGATCTCGATCGTCTTGTGATAGGTTCTCCTGTCAACTGGGTACGGAATGCCGTCTTTGCCTCCGTGCGCAAAGCTGAATTTGGCAGGGTCTTTCCATGAGGGTGCCGTTCCGTAGATGAGTTCTGAGACAAGCGCTAGGGCTCGAATGGCTTTGGGGCCGATGCCTCGGAGGGCCACAAGCTCCTCGTAGCTCTCAGGTTGGAACTCGTACGCTCTGCGAAGCGCCTCCACAGTTGTTTCGGATAGTCGCGTTATCGAGTGCTCAGTCGGCATGACGAGCATAAGTGCTCCCTGATGACCGGGCAAGTATTGGTCGATCGATGCCTGCTCTGCACCACGAATGAGACTCGATAGGCTGTTCGGGCTGTCACGGACAAGGCCTAGGCTGGCCTTTCTTGATTCCTCGCTCTCATGAGCCGTCATGTCAAGCACAGACTGCCCCAGACAGTCACTCGCGATGCCTGAATGAGGCTCCTCAACGAAGCTGGCAACGTTGTCGGAGAGCCAGTGGTAGCGACGTGCGAGCCGTCCCTGCATCCCCTGCTGAACAACCGCCCATTCTCCGTCTTCGCTCACTATGAAGGTGTGGTGGTAGAGTTGGTATCCGTCCTGCACGCAGCTGCTGTCCACCTTGGCGGCCATCTTGCTTGCGTACTTGAGCGACTCAACCCGATGAGATGACAACGAGAAAACCTCGGCGACATCTTCGAGCTCGTCTTGGGTTCGTCTTGAGGCTCGGCCTTTCCCCCCGTAGAGCGCAATGCCGAATTCGTGTGGCACTATTGCTTCTTTCAGCGCACCACAGACGGTTGTGGTCAGCCCGGATGAGTGCCAGTCAAAGCCTAGCGTACACCCGAGTGCCTGAAAGAAGAACGGATCGCTGATCCTTCTGAGGAACTCGCGTCTGCCGTGCTCTTGCACGATTAGCTTGACGATGGCTCCGCCTAGGCGTTTCATCTCGGCGAAGAGCCAAGGTGGACATCTGCCAGGATGGAGGGGAAGCTCAGCTAGGCCTGCCCTTTTCATGACACCCGGAAAGCCCGCATTCGGGTAGATTAATCGTGAGAGGCCAGACTGGGCACTCGCTCAGATACGTCTAGACATGGATCGTTGAACTGGCTCTGGTTTGGATGGATGACGACTCTTATTGGATCACAGCGTTCGAGTCCGATCGCGTGATTCTTTCCTCGATCACAGGGCTTCGCATGTGTTGCTTCCTCTTTGTCAAGCACCACACTCTCAAACCTGCGCCCACGTGCCTCTGAACATCTTAGATCAAAGGCGGTTCGCCGCCAGAACAGAAGCATTACGGAGGTGATTGCCAAATTGCAGAATGCACCGACGAAGAAGAAATCCAACAGGGGAATACTGATCGGACTGATCGTACTCGTGGTGATCGTCGCGGGAGTATACGCCTACTACCAATCCGCTCTGCAGCCCCAAGCTCAGACTGAGACGTTAACCATTGACATCAAGGCGGTCACGCAGAACGGAGTCGTGCACCACGTTTTTGATCCAGGGACAATAACTGTCCACAGAGGCGACCACATAGTCTTGACCGTGACCAACACGGACCCGCAAGATACGCATGGCATCACGATTCCGGACCTGGATTTGAATACAGGCGCATTGGCGCCCGGCCAGAGCGCGAAACTTGAATTCAACGCGGACACCGCAGGAACCTTCACAATGCGTTGTTCAGTCCCAGGCTGCGCCGACGACCACGCGCAGATGATAGGTCAACTAGTCGTAACAGAGTAGCACATGGGTCTCCCCTTTCTCTGATTCTTTTTCCTTGCTCTATGTTCGAGATGATCCTTGGATACGGTAGATTGGAGTGTTTAACACCCTGTGCCAAGTGTTTAACACCCTCCACACAAAACCCAACATACAAGTAAGCGTAATGCCACCATGCCCGAGTGCCTGTGCAAGGTTGGAATCCTGTGCGTATCAGCTCAAGCATCGTACTGCTGGTCGGCATCATCGCAGTCTCTGCTTCCTCAATTTTCATACGCAACGCCCAAACGGCGGCGCCTTCACTCGTCATCGCGGCCTACCGCATGACGATCGCGTCGCTCGTGGTCGTACCCGTGGCTTTGTGGCGCTACCAGAACGAACTCCGCAAACTTCGGGCAACGGAGTGGTTGTTAGCTGCGGCCTCGGGGGCATTCTTGGCGCTCCATTTTGCGGCGTGGGTCACTTCTCTTGAGTACACATCGGTGACTAGTTCGGTTGTTCTGGACGCGACTTCGCCAATGTGGGTTGCGATCGGGTCGTGGCTTCTCCTCCGCGAGCGCTTGACGCGTCCTGTGATCTTTGGCTTGATCGTCGCGGTGGCGGGTAGCCTCGTGATAGGTTTAGGCGATATGACGCAGGGAGCCAGCAGCGCATCTCTGCTGGGGAATTCCCTAGCACTGGTCGGCGCTCTGATGGTGACTGGCTACTGGCTGATTGGCCGGCGTGTGCGCGGGTCACTATCGCTTGTGCCCTATGTTGCGATCGTCTACAGCATGGCGGCGGTTGTCTTGCTGATAATGGTCGCGGGTGCGCGTCAACCTGTGACAGGGTACGATACGACAACCTACGTTTGGTTGGTGTTGTTGGCGCTGGTGCCTCAACTGGTTGGCCATTCATCGTTCAACTGGGCACTCGCACGCTTACCTGCAGTGTTCGTGGCCGTTGCAACTCTTGGCGAACCAATTGGAGCCACGGTGCTCGCGTATTTTCTCCTCAGCGAGACACCCACAACAATCAGAATGTTCGGTGCTGCGCTGGTACTTGCAGGTATTGCAGTAACCATGCGTCGCCAGCCAAGTGCTGCGTCAGTCGAACCTCAATAGGCATCTGCGGGAATCAGTTCGCGGGCGGTTGAGAGCTTCTAGTCGTGAAGACGTTTAGATGGCGCCGCCGGAAGGATTCGAACCTTCGACCAACGGGTCGCTGCCATGTGGCTAACAGCTTCAGCCTCAATCTTGCCGATCGAGTCCGCTGCTCTGCCACTGAGCTTTCGTCTATGATCAAGTGCTTGATCGTAAACGGCGGCTCGTTTAGGCGGCACCGTTTTGACCGAGCCTCAAGCCGCTTATTTAAGAGTTCATCATCTGCCGGACGCATCCCAAAGCTGTCACAGATCACGCGACGCGATTGACCAGATGAAGCTCATCCGTCTATCCTTTAATATCCCGCAGAGACCGATCACAACTCGGTTCAAGGAAGATCAGTTTTGAAGGCGCGAGACCGAGGCTTCAAGGAAGCAACGAGGATCGAGGAAGCACGCCGCATCTTCTACGAGGCCCTCCAAACCGTCTCATTGCCATCAGAGACGATCTCGCTTCAAGGTTCGCTCAACCGGATACTCGCCGAGGACGTAGGCGCGGATGCGAGCGTTCCCGCCTTTGAGAAATCAGCGATGGATGGTTATGCCGTTGTTGCGGAGGACACGTTTGGTTCCTCGCAGACGAACCCGAGCCTGCTGAAGTTGGTCGGGGAGAGCAAGATCGGGGAACTGCCCACGAAGACTCTTCGAAAAGGAGAGACTATTGCGATCGCCACCGGGGCGCCTGTGCCGCAAGGCGCGAATGCCGTTGTGATGGTTGAGAACACGAAACGACTGGATACAGGAGACGTGGAGATGTACGCAGCTGTCACGCCTGGTGAGAATATTTCCCATATCGGCGAAGATGTGAAGCAAGGCACAGTAGTGCTGGAGAGAGGCAGAAAGTTGAAGCCTCCTGACCTGGGGCTCCTTGTTGCTCTCGGTCGAGAGACCGTGAGTGTGGTGCGAAGACCTAAGGTCGCCATCCTATCCACCGGTAATGAGGTATCAGAGAGCGGTCCTGTCACATCTGGCAGGATAGTTGATGTCAACCGTCCTGTGCTCATGGCGATGGTGGAGGACTGTGGAGGCGTGCCGCTGGATCTTGGCATTGCGAAAGACGATGCCGAGGAGATCTCTAAGAAGCTCAAACGGGGACTCACCTCTGCAGATCTTGTCTTGGTGACTGCTGGAACGTCTGTTGGCAAAGGCGACCTCGTGCCTGACGTTATCAATGCGCTTGGGAAGCCTGGGATGTTGGTGCATGGAATAGCGATGCGTCCATCTCTGCCCACTGGACTCGCAGTGGTGAACCGCAAACCTATCGTGTCGTTGCCCGGGCTGCCGGTCTCCGCGATGATTGCGTTCTCAACTTTCGTCCAGCCACTCATCTTGAGGATGCTGGGGACGGAGCAGGATCCGCAACCTAAGATTCGGGCGAGGGCAACCAAGCGGATTGTTGGGGTGCCTGGCTTCCGCACATTCATACGCGTCCTCGTCAGAGAGAAAGAGGGAAAGCTCTTCGTGGAACCCCTTCGTGCTCCTGGATCGGGAATCCTGACGACACTAACCCGAGCGAACGGAATGGTCGTGGTTCCAGAGAACGTTGAAGGGTATGATGAGGGAGCGGAGGTCGAGGTCCAGCTCTTCAGACC
>Ga0315295_10005651_pt1 | contig 10668 bp, 10 predicted proteins | sample YL17G14_0_MG_FD_204453 | JGI IMG/M metagenome (GOLD analysis project Ga0315295, IMG submission 204453) | Sediment microbial communities from Yellowstone Lake, YNP, Wyoming, USA - YL17G14_0 | ecosystem: Environmental > Aquatic > Freshwater > Lake > Sediment | place: USA: Wyoming | collected...
ACACGGTCGTTTTAAAGAAAGACTCCTACAGCTACCAGAGTGGCAAACTGCCCGAAGGCGGGCTCGACGATACGCTCAAGACCATTTCTGATAATGGCTTCTTCCAGATGAAGAGCAAATACGCGGGCACCCCCAAACCCGGCGGCAAAACGAGTGTGCTCAAGGTCAACCTGACGGAAAAGTCCTACGAGGTCACGGTCGAGAGTGGGGCAGGGCCTAAAGGTTGGGACGCAATAGTGACCGCGGTGACCAAGCCGAAGCTTTCCAAGACCTCCACGTATTACCCCCCGTCGGTACACCTCCATGCGACACCGTTCGGAGCCGTGGAGGAGGGTGTCACGGTCAAGAACTGGCCGGCCGACGCCGGGGACCTTGGTGCGGTCGGGAAGGCACCCCATGGCTCGAAGATCTCTGGTGACGAGGCGGAGAACGCATGGAAGGCGATCGGCGGCACAGTTAAAAGCACGACCGAAGTCTTCTGGAGGTACAAAAGCAATCTCTACGGGAACGTGTACGCTGCTCCCATATTCACCGGTGTGCCCGAGTAGAACCAAGAACTCTACGAACGCGGGTTCTCTCCGCGGAGCAGCATCTGCTCGTGGATCGTCTCTCCCTCGAGGGGAATGGTTTCTCCTTCCAACTCGACCGAGCCCTCGACGCTCGAGCGCCAGCGGAAGTAGTAAGGCCTCCCCATAGTCTTGTAGATGGCACGCCTTAAGAAGAGCGGCAGGTTGGCCATCTCGAGCAGTTCTTGTGTCTCCACGACCTCCTGCACCTTCATCGTTACTTCGCCGGTAGCCGGTTCCCCCGCTGACCCGAAGGAGAGTCGGATGCGGCCCGGGTATGCGTGGAGGTACTGCGGCTCATCTCTCCAGTCCTCGTAAGATGTCGATATGTCCGCCGATTCGTAGACCAGGCGGTCTCCCCGGCTGAGCAGGAACATGAAAGTGCGGTCGTAATCGAGCTTCCGGTTCATGGTGATGTCCGCCCAGATCAAGCCGAGCTCACCACAGAGGACGTGACCCCAGTGCCAGTTGTCAAACACACGATGGAAGGGAGCTTCCCCCCAGTTGTGGTCGTGGTAACCGTGCCCCTCGACCTCCATCTTCCGCCCCCGTATGCTCAGGATACCGTGCACTTTTGCCCTGGGCAGGGGCACAAGCCATCCCATTGTGTTGTAGTGCGGGAAAGGCACATAGTTGACGGCCGTCCCCGGTTTCCACCCCGGGGTCTCCGCCTCGAAGACAAGGTCCACCGCTGCATCCTGGGTCCGCATCTTCACCTCGTAGCGCGGATGGGCTCCGCGGACGTAACTGTCGCCTATGCGCGCGTCGCATCGTGTATATGAGCCGCGGAAAAGGTTCCGGGGTGGAAAGACAAAGTCCTTGATGTTTTCGCCATGGGGGGGATAGATGGAGAGCTGGATTGTGCACTGGCGCCTCCACCGCTTCGCGTAGTTCATCGGCCACATGATGGCCACCATCGAGTATCCGTTGTCGAACGCGGCGTCGAAATACCACCACTCGTAGGCGAACGGACCCCTCAAGCGATGCCGCGCGTCCTCGCCGGGAGAGAGTCCCTCGTTGAGTTGGTCGCCGGTCCTGCCGGTCGGGACCCCCGGTTTTGAGTTGAAACTCGTCGTTCTCGATTTTGCCATATTGGTTAGAGGCCGAGCGCCGAGTTGCTCAGCTGACCGTCGCTAAAATCGTCAGGGCTGGCGGAGTTCATCGCCGCGTCGCTCTCGCTCGTGAAAGAAGCAGCAGTGCAATAAGGATCAGCGCGAGCCATGATGAAGTCCTTTTCAAATCTTCTCCCCATCCACGTGGTTACCAATTGACTGATAAATTCTATAGCAAGTTATAGCGGTTTTCCCAATCGGCCCGAGAGCCGGCCGGTTGGTGATGTTGACTTATCGCAGGTCGGGTAATAGGTTACTGACATGTCAGTTCTCTATTTTGAAAGAGGGTGAAAGCCATGCCAGAGGATTTCTTCTCGGGGGTGGATCAGCTGGAGGCGGACATTGCAGGAGTCAGGGGTAAGATACCGGTGTTTTACAGGGACGCGCGCTGCTTTACGCTGATGCTGCCCGCTAGGCTGCTCGCTCTGCGGAGGCTTCTTCCCGACCCGAGGTTCGTTCCCGCCCAGGTCTTTCCCGGAATCGGAGCGGTAACCCTGACCGCTTTCGAGTACTACGATACCGACATAGACCCCTATAACGAGTTCTCGGTTAGCATTCTTCTCAACAGCAACCAGTTCCTGCAGATCCCCGGCTATAACGCGCTCCGCCAGATGCTGCAGAACTGTTTCTACGCTTACATACACCACCTGCCGGTGACGACCGAGGTAGCGTTGACGGGCGGGATACAGCTGTATAACTACCCCAAGTTCATGGCGTCCATCGACTTCTCGGACACCGAGGATTGGGTCACCTGCCAGCTCGCGGTGGGAGAAGAACTCATCTGCCGTACCAAGGGCCGCAAGATCCCGGCGCCGAGGAGCGACACGATGAAGTACATCTGCCACCTCTACCAGTACCAGCAGCCGCAGTACGCCGAGATGAAGGTCAACGCGCGCCAGTACGGCATGGCCTTGGGGCAGGGGAACGCCGAGCTCGAGGTGGGCAACTCGCACCCGGTTGCGAGGGAACTCAAGAGCCTGCTGGTCTCCGAGAAGCCGCTGGTGTACATCTACGTGCCGAGCATGCAGGCCATCCTGTATGGCCCGGAGCACGTCTCCCTGGCTTCGGTCGCATTCTTCATCGAGCAGGGGTTCGGGCTTTCGCTCCGAGACCTTGCCGGCCTCGCAAAGGCAAAGAAGAAGGAGTGATGCGAGATGCCCCGGAACGATCCATCCCTCCGTGAAGTGCGCAAACGCCTCCTTTCCGATTTCCCCGTGCTCGAGGAGATGCGGCGCAGGCGCCCATTCTATGTCGAGAAGCTCGCCCGGACCGTCCGTGACTGCGCCGAATACAACCGGCGATACGTCCTGCCGGTCGCCCTGGAACTGGACCGGCGCATGGAGAAGGAGCACGACTACTTCGCGTGGGACCTGGTGGAAGCCGGTCTCCAGTACCGCTTTCTTTCGCTCATCATACCCTCCAGTGTCGATGGCGTCGGCGGCCTCTGCGTCCTTTTCGCGCTCGCAATGGAGGAGCTATGTTCCACCTGTCCGGGGGTTGCTAACATCTTCGGGGCGCATGCCCTTGGAGTCTCCCCCCTTCTCGTGGCCGGTTCAATGGCCCACTGGGAGAAAGTGCTGCGCGAGATTGCCGAGGAAGAGAAGAACGGCAGGCCTGTGCTGATGGCGGCCGCGGTAACCGAGCCCTCTGCGGGGACCGATGTCGAGGAGCCGCATTTCCTCAAGACCGCGCACCTCTCGATGAACGCGAAGAAGGTGCCCGGCGGTTATGTACTTAACGGGCGCAAGTGCTTCATCTCGAACGGTTCCGTCGCAACGTACACCGCGCTCTGTTGCGCCACGGACCGTGAACGGCCGCTCGAGACCTGGACCTCGTTCTTGATCCACAAGGACATGGAGGGCTTCTCGGTCCCCCGCGTGGAGGAGAAGATGGGCCAGCGCGCATGCCCGGCGGCGGAACTATCGTTCGAGGACTGCTTCGTACCCGACGAATACGTGCTGGGGTTCGAGGGGGACGGCATGCAGCCCGGAACCCTGTTGCTGCTGGCCGCTTCAAGGGCGCCGGTTGGAGCCATTGCCACTGGAATAGCAAGGGGTGCGTACGAGTGGTTTCTCGAGTGGGCGGAAAGGCCGCAGAGCGGCCGCAGGCCCATCGCCGAGCAGAGGATACAGATGGCGCTCGCCGACATGAGGACGCGCATCCAGCTTGCACGGTGGGCGTATCTCAACGCCGCGCTCGCCTTTGACAACTCCGTCGGCAGTGTCCTGCAGGGCGCCGCCATGAAGTCGGTGAAGCTGATACCCAAGGGCATCCGTACCTCGGATACGTCTCGGCGGTTCTTCCTTTCGAACGCGGGGAAGACGTTGAGCGATGTCCTGATTGCTATTTCCACTTCCCCCGATCAGGCTTCCCACGCCCTAGCATTCGCTTCCATGGCCAAGGCCGTTGGAGGGGATACGGCCATGTATGTAAGCTCACTCGCGCTTGAGCTAATGGGTATGGACGGCGGAGAGGAGCGCCGCTGGGTCGAGAAGGCTTTTCGCGACGCGAAGCTCACCCAGATATACGAGGGGACGAACCAGCTCAACCGCCTCACCCTCTTTATGGCTGATATCGAGAAGAGCCTCAAGGTCGAGCTGAAGAACCCGTTCTCCCTGAAGGCCGTCGGGAAGGGGGTGGGGTAGGTGAAACCCACGCGGGAGTTGCTGCTGGACGACGAGAGGCGGATGCTGCTCGAGTCGGTCGCCGCTTTCAGGACGGACGTGCTCGAGGAGACCGCCCGCGAGATGGACGAGTCGCCCGCCTCGGGAAAAGTGGAGGAAGCCTGGAGGAAAGCGGGCTCGCTCGGCCTGGCCTCCTCGCTCGTTTCCGAGGAAGGAGGCGGGCAGGGCATGGACGCCTTTTCTTTCTGCCTCGTCCTGTGCGAGGTAGCCCGCGCGTCGGCCGGTTTCGCGGCAATGATGTTGTCCCACAACCTGGCCCTGTGGGCGCTCGAGAAGGCGGGCCGGGGAGAGGCTATCAAGAAGCTCGGGCACGGCGAAGGGTCGGCCGCGCTCGCCCGGCCTTTCAGCGAACTTGACGGGGGAGGTCAATCGGCTTTCGTGCCGGGTGGTTCAACCGCCAGACTCATAGTATTCGTCTCGAGCAGTGGAGAGCTTTTCTCGGTGCCGCCGGAGGACGCGTCCGTTTCCATGATGGAGATCTCCTATCCCATGGGTTTGCGTGCGGCGAGGCCGGCAACCCTGGGTGTAAAGAACTTGAGCGACCTCGAGGCTTCGGGCCGTTTAAGCGCGGAGTTGTCCGATGAGCTCGAGGGCAGCTTGCTGCTCGGGGTAGCGGCGCTCTCGCTCGGACTGGCGCGCCAGGCATACGACAAGGCTCATGCCTACGCGTCTGAGCGCTACCAGGCGGGAGACCTCATAATCAACCACCAGCAGATAAGACTGATGCTTGCCGAGATGCTCGTTGGGCTCGAAGCCAGCGAGGCCGCGCTGAAGCAGGCGGCTGAATCAAGCGGTACCGGTGGACCGCGCGTTTCGGCCTGCAGGGCCGCAAAGGTGTTCGCGGCGGACAGGGCCGTGGCGGCGACCCTGGACGGGGTGCAGATACACGGTGGTTACGGTTACATGAGGGACTATGGGATGGAGCGCCTGATGCGCGATGCAAAGTACTGCCAGGCGTATCCGCGTCCGCCGCAAGAAGAAACCCTTTCACTACTGGAGGAAATGGAGTGACCCCGTGGACGACTTCAATGGAAAGGTTGTGGTGGTCACCGGCGCGGCGAGCGGCATCGGCCGAGAGATAGCACTCGCTTTCGCCAGGCGCGGGGCCGGCCTCTCGCTCTGCGACATCGACGGAGAGGGGCTGAGCCGGGTCCGCGACGGGCTGAAATTCGGTTACTCACCGGAAAAAGTTGCCGACTCTGTGTTGCGCGCGGCGGAGAAGAACAAGGTGGTCGTGTCCGTCGATAAAGGTATGCACATGATGGACCTAACCCACAGGCTCAGCCGTAGGCTCGTGGGCTCCCAGGTCAAACACTTGGTAAGAATGATGGACAGGTGGTTATGACCGGGTGTTGGCGTCGTTTCAAAGGCGGTGTTATGGTACTGACATGTCAGTTCTGAAAACAGTCAGAAAGCGGATGCCCGCGGAAGAGAGAAGAGAACAGGTCCTCAAGATCGCCGCCGACGTCTTCGCCAGGAAAGGCTATCGAGTAGCGTCTGTGACCGATATCGTCGATGGGGCCGGCATCGGAAGGGGCACCTTCTACCTTTACTTCGATTCCAAGAAAGAGGTCTTTCTGGAACTGATCGAGAGGTACTTCTCCGACTTCGCGCTCATGCTCATCGAGAACCACAAACAGCTCGAGGAGGCCATCAGTAATAACGTCGATGTTGTTCCCGTATGGCGCGAAAACATGATTCGCATCCTCAAGTACCACCGCGAGAACCCGGACATAACATCAGTCGTTTACAGGGACGCACTCGGGAGCGACGAGGACTTTTCCGAGAGGGTCAACGAACTCTCCGGCTTAGCCAGGAAACATCTTCTCGAGGAGTTCAGCCTTCTCCAGCGCCACGGGCTGATCAGGCCCTGCGACCTCAACGTGGTATCGAGCATAGCGATGGGAGCGACGGTCTACGTGATCATGGAATACGTGGTGATGGGTGGCCGGCGGCGCATCGAGAAGCTGGCCGACGAGATGATCGAATACCATATCCGGGCATTGAGCAGGGCGGGGGCGGACGTTGATGAAGGTCGACGAGGTAATATATCCGCAAAGACAAAGACGAAGAAGGGAAGGGGGGCTTTGTAGATGGAAGTCAGTGAAGACGTGACCGTAAAAGAATACTTTGAGGATTACGTCCCGAAGATTTTCGCAGAGCAGGTTTCTCAAGTGAGCCCGAGCGACATGGAGGGGACGGAGTTCAGCGTGCAGTTCGACATCCTGGGTGATGAAAAACAGACTTACGGCATTCTCGTCAAGGATGCAAAAGAGCTCAAGGTCGTCTCTGGCCCTATCGAGAACCCGATAATAACGATCGGGCTCAGCGAGGACGCGTGGCGGGAGGCCGTGACCGGGAAGCTCGAGGGCGCGGTGGACGCGTTCACGGACATGGGGCAGATGACGAGTCGCGCACGATACGACATGGTCAAGGACACCAAGGGGACCATGAACCTGGAGCTCTCGCGCCCCGAGGGCCCGGGCCTTGAATTCAAGGTGATGTTCAACGGCGCCGGTTCGCCGAGCACGACCTTCAAAGCATCCCTGGAGGACTGGGTCAAGGTAAGCAAGGGAGAGCTCTCGGGCACCACCGCCTATATGAGCGGGAGTCTGAAGATAGAGGGAGACCTTCCGTTCGCGATGGCCCTGGGCAACCTCGTCTCCTGAGAAAAGGAAGCAGGGAGTGTCTTCGCTTGAAGAGAGGATAAAAGAGTATGTGCGCGGCCAGGGTATCGAGGTAGTCGGCGTCGCGGGGCCCGACAGGCTCGACGGCCCGCCGTCGCTCGACCCCACCTACACCATGCGCGGCGCGAAGTCTATCGTTTCCATGGCGCTCCCCATGAGGGTCGACGCCATATACGCGTTCCTGTCTAAGAAGTCGCCCACGCCCCACAACCTTGACCAGGTGTTGGGGAACCAGCGAATGCACCGGGTGAGCAGGAGCCTCGCCGACTACATAAGAGCGCTGGGGCACCGGGCCGAGGTGGTGCCGCCGAACAACACCTACCGCCGCTCCCTTGACACCTTCTCTACCCGTCCGAGCTTCTCGCACCGCTTCGGGGCGGTCGCCTCCGGGATAGCAGCGCAGGGCTGGTCGGGGAACGTGATGACAGAAGAGTACGGAGCGGCGATGTACCTCGGCACAGTGGTGACCGACGCGGCGCTTGAGAGCGACCCCGCGCTCCCGCCGCGGCACTTCATCGACAACTACTGCGCGGGATGCAAGCTATGCGCGAAGACGTGCGTCGCCGGCATGTTCGAGGGGGAGGGCGAGGAGTACGTACTGTTGAACGGCGAGCTCCATCCGCGAGGAAAGCGCCGTGGCCTCGACCTCTGCAACGCGTCGTGTTTCGGCCTGCATGCGTTGAACCCCGACAAGAAGTGGACGACCTGGGGCAAGTACTGGATAGGAAGTTGGATCGGCAGGCAGCCCGAAGCAAACAGATTGAAGCTCCGGTTATCGCTGCTTACCCGCGGTGCGACCAAGGGCGACTCCACGCCAAGGTATGACCTGATCCGCAGGTTGGGCAGCATCTGCTGGCCGGAGGAGACGCATGACATACTGCCTCCGATTGACGACCTTCCAGAGGACCAGCTTGAGGCGAACAGACTGCTCAAGGAGCACGCCGCGAGGCTCGGGGTCACCGGGCTGGAACGACTGAGTGACCCCAATGTCCTAACATGTGGCCAGTGTGCCATGGTGTGCGGGCCTTCGGTCAAGGAGACCGCGGAGCGCTACAGGGCCTTACTCGCGGGAGGGCTGGTCGTTCCCGGCGAGGCGCCCGACGAGATGGTCAAGGCCTCCACTTACGAAGAGGCGGTCGAAGTCAGGAAGAGATATCAGCGGAAGGTCGGTACGTTCGAGATGTTGAAGGATTCGCTGCAGTCTACATGGCTCTGGCACAGGTATTACTTCGGCATCGAGCCACGGTCCATCGTCCAGGGGCTTCTTTACGATAGGAAGCTCAAGAAAGCGGTCAAGGAATCCCCACGATAACAGCCGTCGGGCGACCTGTTATCGTGTTTTAATTTGTTGGAACCGTTAAGAGGAGGTTGAGATGGACAAGGTTGCTGGCAAGAAGAAGTCTTATGCGATGTGGCAGAAGGCAGTATTGATCGGGTGCCTGGTTGTTGCCGTCCTGGGCACGCTCTTCGTGGTCGGGATGATGGTAAAGGTGTCGGGCACAATAACGGAGTACGGCGGAAAGCTCAACGCGGCGTTCTTCGTAGTGTTGTTATTTCTCCTGTTCTCGACGTGGCTCTTTGCCGGCCTGGGAGCGCTTCTGGTCTACGTGGCAAAGACCAACAGCGATGTCGCCAGTCTGGTGCGGGCTTCCGGCGGCGCCGGTAGTTGGGAGGCCTGAGCTGGGGCGAGACGCATATATGACAACTCTGGACAAAGGGGATATCGATGAGGAACTCTATGATTTGGGACTTTTTCAGGCGCAGCAGGTTATTCGTTGCGCCTCTAGCGGTAATCGCCCTTTGCCTTGCCCTCGCGCCGGTGGCCCCGATCTCAGGCGGGACACAGGCCCAGAGCCCGGCTGGCACCTACGATGCCGCCACCTTCGACCTGTTCTCCATGTTCCCGGAGCAGATGCTCTCGCCGAAGACCGGCCTGACCTCCACGTTCACGTGGGTCGAGACCAGGAACATAACGGACAGCGGGGAGGAAGTATCGCTTTCAGTCGCGAGCGAGTCCGGCTATTTCAAGGCGAATATCAAACCGACCCTTGTGAAGCCGCAGGGCAAGGACGGGAAGGTCAGATCAAAAGCCGATGTCACCTGTTCCGCCGACACGCCCGAGGGCACTGTCGGCTGGATCAAGGTATCCGCCAAAAGGGGAGACGAGCAACACCGCATATGGCTGAAGGTGACTGCGCTTGCCTCCCAGCCGCTCCTCGAGACGTCACAGGGTGAGCATTTGACGGGTCCCGGCTACAAGGACCCGCAGCTCCAGGCGTTTACCGGGAAGCCGCTTACCTGGAAGGTCACTGCCAAGAACAAGGGAGGCGCCGACGATACCTACACCCTCGGCTACAAGGCGGCATTCCCCTGCAAGGTGAGGTTCTTCGACCTGAAGGGGAACGAGGTAAAGAACGTAAAGGTGCGGGGCAGAACGAAGAACCTGCTCTACAGCAGGCCCGTGCAACTGAAGGCCGAGGTCACCCCGACGGCGGAGCTCCCCTGGAACCAGCCCCAGGACCTGACCCTGGTCCTAGGGCCGGGGAACGACACCGGTGCGACGTCGGAAATCACGGTGAAGGTGGTCAACCCTGGGATGCTCTTCTGCATCAACGACCTGAACGGCATGAGGCCGCATGCGCACCAGGTGATGCCCGGGGAGAAGACCTCCTTCATCTTCCACGTGTCGAACATCGACAAGGAGACAGCCGATATCAACCTGACGATGCCAAAAGACACGGGTGACTGGAAGGTGACTCCCGACAAGGTGATTGTCAAAGCGCTCGAGCCCGGCGATACGGAAGACGTCAATTTGAGAGTTACCCCTCCGCCGGAGGCGAGCGTCGGCGACAGGCTGGACATGATCGTTTCCGCTGAAAGCAGTCTCGGCCGCAGTGAACAGGTGAGTATCGCTGCTGAGATAACCGACATGCGGAACATCTATTTCTGGTCGGTAGACTCGATGGACCCCCAGTACCTGTACCTCGACCGCACCGGTACAGGCCCCGGTAAAGAAGGGGACTGGTTGCTTCCCAACATGCACGATTTCTTCAAGGACAGTGTCAACTACAGAAATTCCCGGGTCTATCTTCCGTCAGCGACGGACATGAACCATACGAACGCTCTGGCAGGAGCCTACACCGGTACGCAGGGCGTCTACATGGTTGGCGGGACTTACATCGACTTTACAAATCATGATGAGGTCATTGCCGGACCCAACAACATGGACCGCATGCTCTATGGAAAGGACGGCAAGCCGATCCAGCGCGTGTACGAGGTGGCGAAGAATGCGACCGACGGGAAGGCCCTCTGTGGTGTCTGGTCTAACAAGAACTGGCTCGCCGACCTCGAGGGAGAGAGGACTGTTGATATCGTAGGACACAGCGAGCGCTGGCCGCTCTTCTTCAAGCCGCCGTGGAAGTATACCAACGCGGGCGACCCGCGGACCGACAGCAATCCGAAGGACATGATGTCGGCTTCCGCGCGCTGTCTCTTCCACAGCAACAACAACGCGGCGATTACCATCCCGACCGCCCTCGGCCAGTTCGACATGTTCTTCGGACTGACGATGTTGACGATGCCCATAAGCCTGCTCTTCGCGAAGCAGCCCGGCATGCAC
>Ga0315295_10005652_pt1 | contig 10665 bp, 11 predicted proteins | sample YL17G14_0_MG_FD_204453 | JGI IMG/M metagenome (GOLD analysis project Ga0315295, IMG submission 204453) | Sediment microbial communities from Yellowstone Lake, YNP, Wyoming, USA - YL17G14_0 | ecosystem: Environmental > Aquatic > Freshwater > Lake > Sediment | place: USA: Wyoming | collected...
ATTTTTCTCGTCATTTGTTTAACGTTTTTCCAAACCGGTTGCCAATTTCTCAGGAAAAATATGATATTTATTGACAATTCTTGCAAATCCTTTATGAAAAGCTTTTTTTTCTATCCTAGCACACATAAAGATAATCCCCAGCGTAATCCTTCCGATCAATTATATATTTCCTCCTTCTATATAATATGTACAATCTAAAGAAGAAAATTTTCTCAATTATTTGAAAATATTTTAAAATATTTATCACGTTATATCGAAATGAATCACCTTAGGTCTTTTTTATCGCGGCCCGATATTTTGTATTATTTCTGGCCGATACCAGGCCAATAATTTGGGCAGGGATTATTTGAAGAATATTTATAGATGAGGCCAGTAGTGTCTAATCGAGAAAAATGAAAAGTCTTCCATCATGCACGTAATACAGAGGATACGGCCGATTTCGGCCGTAATAGATTTGAACGCGATTTTGTATAATCGGCGCTCTTACGCACGTAAAGGAGCGACCGATGAACACCCAACCGTCCGTCTTCGCCCAGGTCATGGCTTTCCTGCCGATGCACGAATTCCGCAAATGCGTCCGGCGTTACAGCGGGGACTACAAAATCAAAAACTTCTTTTGTCTCGATCAATTTCTTTGCCTGGCCTTCGCCCAATTGACCTACCGGGAAAGCCTCCGCGATATCGAGTCTTGTCTTCAGACCATGAAAAGCCGTCTTTACCACATGGGCATCCGTGGCCGCGTCTCCCGATGCAACCTGGCCCACGCCAACGAAACCCGCAATTGGCGGATCTATACCGACTTCGCCCGAGTGTTCATCGCCGAAGCCCGGCGAATTTACAAGGACGAAGATATCGGCTTGAAGCTCAAGGAAACGGTCTACGCCTTCGATTCCACGACGATCGACTTGTGCCTGTCGCTTTTCCCCTGGGCCCGGTTCCGCAAACGCAAGGGCGCCATCAAGCTCCATCCCTTCTCGACCTGAGGGGCTCGATCCCTACTTTTATCCAGATGACGGATGGAAAAACGCACGATGTGAGGATCCTCGACGATCTCCCGCTCGAGGGTGGCGCTTTTTACATTCTGGACCGCGGCTATCTGGACTTCGCCAGGCTCTATACTCTTCATCTTCACCGCGCGTTTTTCGTCATCCGGGCCAAATCGAATCTTCAATCGCGACGAATCACATCTCGACCCGTCGATAAAACCATGGACCTGACTTCCGATCAAACCATCGCCCTGACCGGCTCCAACTCTAAGATCGATTATCCCGAGTCTCTTCGTCGGATCCGTTTTTACGATCGAGAAAACGACCGCCACTTGACCTTCTTGACGAACAACTTCCTTCAGCCCGCGTTGACGATCGCCAAACTCTACAAGCTCCGCTGGCACGTCGAACTGTTCTTCCGCTGGATCAAACAAAACCTGCGGATCAAGTCGTTTTACGGGACGTCGGAGAACGCGGTACGAACGCAGATCTGGGTGGCCATCGCGATTTACGCGCTCGTCGCGATCATCAAGAAGAAGATGGACATGGAACTTCCGCTCTACAATTTTTTGCAGATTTTGAGCGTGACAGCGTTCGAGAAAGTCCCATTGAATCAATTGTTTACCGAAACCGACGATCATGATTCGATGGCCAATGACGCTAACCAATTATCTTTGTTCAACTTATGATTAGACAGCCGTGAATTGAGATATAAAAAGAGGCTATGAGATCTAACAAGTTGTTCAAAAATGCAAACTTCGCTCTTGTGTTTATAATCAATATTCGTTGCCAGCAGAGGATAAAGGCGTCGACTTGCTTACTCCTATAGACTAGGCGGGGCGGAGAAGGCTTATCCGAGGGCCAGCTTAAACAGGATCTTCCAATCTGTTCGTCTAGGGCTGACGGTCTTCGCGAGGAAATCTGTTTTCTATAGCTATGTTTCAAAAGATGGCAAGATCCACCCCTTGCCGCCAGAGGCAAAAGCCTTCGCCTTTTTCCATCAACATATAGATCTTTACTTAAGCATTGATGTCTTCGGCCAGACTCTTTGATAGGATATCCAGGAATCTTTTTCGGAGTTCAAAGAAGAGCGCCTTCATATATCACAGGAAAGACTGTTGAAAACGGCACACTTTTTAGAGGATTGACCCGAGAATCGTTGCGGTTATCTTAGTTGCACGCTCTGTAGCTTGGAATCATAATGCATGCAAGAGGCTACGGAAAGCTAGATGCTTTTTCAGCAGACGCTAATCTATTTTCTCACTCTCACCGTAGCACAGGCATGTGCTTTGATATTCTTTATTGCGTTTTTCAGATTAAACGAAGCTTTGGCTTCAGCATAATTAGTCGCGGATTCAATCAATGCAATGGTTTTGTAGAAAGTCTTAGTTTCTCCTGTTTTTAGAGCAAATTTCGCAGCAATCTTACCAAATCTGTCATCCGTTAACTCAATATCGAATAAATCGAATTTGCCTTTATTTTTTAGCTCGTAAACATAGGTAGCTGATTCTCCAGAATTAATAGTTTTTCTATCAGCATTTAATTTCAAGCTTAAGCCACCTTCACATTGATAACAAGGCAAAGTCCAAGAACATCTCGAGCCCGTATAAGGAGAATTGCCATTCTGGTTATAGGCATAGACTCTATAACACCAGAGTTGTCCGCATGGAAGATAGACGTCCCAGTATGTGGTACAATTCGGCCCAACCTGATCAAGATAGTACCAATAAGGCCCCGATTGTCTCTCGATTACAAATCCTTCTTCATTATTAGAGTTATCTTGCCATGTGAGACAAGTTTCCCAACAGTAACCGACTGCTGTTAAATTGCTTGGCGGAGATGGTCCGCGCGAAAATGGGATAATAGAGTAATAAGCATTAAGTTTGCCTCCGGTAACCGTTTTGCCAACAAGTGAAGGATTATAGTCGACGCCATTCATTATCGCATATTTCACGTCGCTCCAGCTTAGATCAGGGCGATATCCCCAGACCAGGGCGGCAACCCCAGCGACATGAGGCGCTGCCATTGAAGTTCCCGCCTTGTATTGATATTCACCGTAGCGCTTGGTGCTGTAAATATCTTGCTCATCGGGACCATTCGATCCACCTGGCGCTCCAAGATCAACTGAATTAGCGCCATAATGAGAGTACCCAGCCAAATTATTATAATAATCAGTAGCAGCTACAGAGATTATGTTTTCAAGGTCAAAAGAGGCGGGGTATACGGGCGAGGAGTCATTGTCAGGATCATGCCATCCATCATAATTCCCGGCGGCTGCGACAAAAAGCTTCCCTCCTCCCGGCCAATCCCGCGCATTCTTTATAGCATCATATAGAGATTGGAAATTTTCTATGAGATCAGGTTTATCATAATAATATCCATAGCTATTATTGGATAAATGAGCACCATTTCTCGTCGCGTACTCTATCGCTTCTATTACCGATGATACAGGCATAGTCGCGTTAGAATCAGCTGCTTTAAGTGGCATAATTTTTGCGTTCCAGCTAACGCCGGCTATTCCGCCGCCGTTATTTCCCCTCGCACTTATTATGCCTGCAACATGGGTACCATGGAACTCTGGAGCCCAGTCATCCATAGGGTCATTATCTTGAGGATTCCCTGGGTCGCCGGTATTAAAATCCCAACCTCGCCAATCATCGATGTACCCATTGCCGTCGTCATCAACTCCATTTGTTTCTTTTCCATAGCCTGACTCCCCAGGATTTGTCCAAATGTTATCTGATAAATCTGGATGATCATAGTCCACTCCTGTATCTATCACGGCCACCACAATGTCTGAATTTCCTGTGAATAAATTCCATGCATCGGTTACCCTAATATCTGCGTCCGAATGATATACGCTAAATAGACCCCACTGCTTATCGAAGTGCTCGTCATTAGGATATACGGCAAAAGGATGCAGAATCATGTTTTTCTCTGCATATTTCACATTCGGGTTTTGATTCAGAATGTAGATTGCCTGCTCGGTGCCAATGGTTTCAGGAACTTTAATATGGAAAAGGTCTGTATCTAAAATAAACGACCTAAAAGAACAAACGTCGGATCTCCATTGCACAGGAACGATTTCTTTTCCTAGGAAAGTAATTATTTTTCCTTGAACCGTATTTATGCTTTCTTTGATAAAATTATCTAAGATATTTTTCCTGAATTTGACTAGAACTTCATTAGGAACGAATTCTTGTTGAGCGTATTCATTTTGTGCAGGAGTTGAGGTGCTGCTTTTAAATGAGAAAATGAAGAATGCCAAAAGTGCCATCATGGGACCTAAAAGAAATAACTTTTTCATTTTTTTAATGCCTCCTCTTGTCTTTTCGTTGGTTTTGCTTTTCAAACCACCATTTTTGTGGTCTTTTCTTAAAAAAGCTTTATTCTTAGGCCAAGTTTCAATGAGAGTCCGCTCAAATCCATTACAGCTTCCCTGAAATTTCTGAGATCCCCACCGCTCGGCTTTGACGAGGAAGTTATGAGATAAGGCCGGAATCTATTGTGGGCTGCATAGTATTTCTCCCCGATATAGAGAACTCCCCCTCCGTCTTCTACGGTCCCGTATGTATTTCCTTCTGGACCTCTTAGTTTTGAATATCTCCCTTGGGCTTCAAATACCAAAGCCAAAAAATTTGCCAAATTATATTCAAAGCCGATTCCACCAATTAAGCCGGGGCTTCTTGAGCTAATCGAGTACGTCACAGGCAGCGGCATAAGTGGATTAGATTCATAGATAATGAGAGAAAATTTGGAAAAAGAATAGGCCAATCCAAAATTGAGAGAAAGATGAAATCTCGAGCTTGAAAGCAGCGAGCAATATATATTTAATGCGAAAGGTAAGTCCTTGATTTCTTGCTTAATGTAGATATTCCGATAATATGTATACGGAGGAGAAATCTCTGTATAGTCAAAGCGGCTTTCTCCTTTATTAGACACGACTCCCATCCCGAGGCCAACTGCAAATCGAGGATTCAAGTCCAGCCTCAATTCAAGGCTTAAATCAGGGAAATAATGAAGCGTTTCTATTTTGCCCCCCTCGTAGTCGCTCGTCTCTCGTAAGTAATTATCTAATGATTTCAGGTAATTATTGATATCTCCAACGTTCATGGAGCAGTATCCACCCCTTAGAATGATACTTAATTTTCGCTTGAAATATTCCCTCTCCTCCGAGAATACTTTTTGGCTTAAAAACACACAAGAGATTAGTAATGCCATCCAAGTTTTTATTTTGCTATTTGTTGATTTTATTCCCTCCATCTGTTTCTAGCCCTTATGTTTTATTATCGACACATGTTTAACAAAAGCCAATGTTTTCCGAGGCCATGTCGTATAAAATCATTTTGTTTCTTTTTTTCCTATCCGCAAATGAATTTTTATCCCTCCATACAGTACATACAATCTAAAGAAGATAATTTTCTCAATTTATTGAAAATATTTTAAAATAATTCTCAAGTTATATCGAAATTAATCACTTTAAGTTTTTTTACCGCTGCCCGATATTTTGTATTATTTTTAGCCGATACCCAGGCCAAAAATTAAGGCAGGCTTTATTTGAAGAATATTAATTGATGAGGCAAAAAAGTGTCATTCCTTTAAAAAATCTTAAATTTTATTAATCTAGATTTGACCTTGTTTTCGCCTTCAAAAACGCTTGTTACCATCCAATAATAGGTTTCTTTCGAGGTCAATTTTTCGAGCAAATCAGCTGGCGGAATAGCCACAGGCTGGAAAACAGCGCTACTTCTCCACAATAGAGCGAGCGAAGTATCGAAAACATCAACAAAGTAGTATTTCACGTTAGGCAGATGTTTCCAGACAAATTTAAGCTTGTTAGCATTACAGGACATATTTACGGGTGAAACGAGAATGATATCGGACGAAACTCCTCCTCGGAGACCAGGCCTAGGTGAAAAATAGGATACCGAAAAGAATCCGATTGCCGCCAAGAACACGAGTGTTGAAGCAAAAGATACGATCTTCCAGGATAAACGTCTCGGAGGAACAAACGCTTCTTGCTGCCGCTCTGAATGGATGGCATCGATACTTTGTTTAATTTCATAAATAATTCCGTTTTCTTTTCGAATCCGGTCTAAAATCCTCTTAACTACTTGCGCGCAGTCATAACAATTGACGATATGATCTGTAATTTTATTTTTTTCTCTTTTAGGCAATTTCGATCTAAGCCACGAAAGGAGATCTTTATTGGAAGGACATGATTCACCTGAGGCAACTCTCCGATCTTTTAAATAGTTTTCGTAGACCTCTTTTAGATCAGATTGGTTAATCTTCATAATAAATCCCTTTCTCTCTCAGCTTATTCTTAAGCTCAGCTATGCCTCGATAATACAGATTATTCGTTTTGCTTTTCCCCCAATTCTTTAATTTGGCGATTTCTTTGAAAGTAAGGCCCATTAAATGGAGGCTTATGACTATTTTCGAGGTCGCTTTGATTTCGTTTAGGGATTTTAGTATAAGTTCGTTGAGCATATCCAACTGGGAGGTGTTCTTCGAGATAAGACTCTCTTGAATATCAAACTTCAATCTATTTAGAGCCTTTATCTCGTTTCTTGATTTCTTCATCGAATTAATAAGAACTGAATTAATGATTGTGTCTATATAAGGCCTCGAAAATGGAATGTCTTTATCTTTCTTCTGGTAATATTTCCAAATTTTTATAAAGATATCCTGGAGCAAATCGTCTTTTTGAAGCCCGTATCTTAAGTATCTAAATTTGCCGATCTTATAAAAGATATATCGAGAATATTTTCGAATTAGGCTTTCGGCGTCAATACGACTAACTTCTATATCTTGAAGTCTCAACTTAGCTCCTGCTGATTTCTATATTATAGAGATCTTTTTTGATTTGAGCTAGTCTATTTGAGAAGGGCTCAATAATGCCTGTCCATCATCCGATACTGGATGGCTTCGGAGAGGTGGGCCGGGCTGATGTTTTCCTCGTCGGCCAAATCCGCCACGGTCCTGGCGACCTTGAGCGAGCGGTCATAGGCCCGGGCGCTGAAGCCCAGCCGCGTCACAGCCATCTCCAGCAGCTTCTCCCCTTCCCGGTCGATCCGGCAAAAGGCTTTCACTTCCTTGGGTCCCATCTGGGCATTGGCAAAGATCTTTGTCCCCCTAAACCTTTCAAGTTGAATCCGCCGCGCCCGGCAAACCCTCTCCTTTATCGCCTCCGAGCTTTCGCTCTCGACCCTCGAAACAATATCCCTGAATTTTACCTCCGGCACTTCGACCTGAATATCAATTCTATCGAGCAGCGGGCCGGAGATCTTCGAGTAATACTTGTTTCTCTGGGCCTCCGTACAGTCAGCCTGCTCTCTTGCCAGTCCCCTGAACACATCCTCGCAGGGTTTCGTTGCCAAGTTGTCATTTAACTTTAAAGGCAAGAAAGCCGGTCCACAGGGAGAAATACCCTGATATTTGCCGGACCTGGGGCGACTGGATAAAGGCCCGGAGGCTGGATTTGAGGCTCACCAAGCGCCAACTTTCCCTTAGGTTTCATGTTGACGATACTACGATATATCTTTGGGAGAGGAATATAGTCCAGCCTTCCTTGGCCCAAATTCCGAAGATTATTGAGTTCCTGGGCCGGGATCCGTTTGAAAAAGAAGCGGAAAATTTAGGTGATAGAATTCGGGAATTTCGGCGGGTCCATGGGCTGTCACAAAAGAAGCTGGCCAACCTGTTGGGAGTCGATCAGGCGACTCTTGCGGGATGGGAAAGTCGAGATCACCAACCGACTAAAAAACTTTTTAGCAAGCTAGCCTCTGTCTTTGCTGCTTTTCCTTCATCTGCTTCAAAGCTCCAAGGATAGCTTAGGCGACCGGCTCCACATTTTGTTTTTCCTGCTTCTTTCGCTGGCTGATGCTAGGTCTTAGCTTTCTATATCTTGATTCGTTCCGTTTTTGCCTATCTTGCTACTTTCATAACTATCGGACTAGCGATCGTAGGAGACGAGGACCCTGTGTCAGCTATGTTGGCCTGAGCCTGTTCGGTTATGAACCCCAAGAGCACGTTCCTTAACAGCTTCTTATAATGGGTCTGAGCCATCGTAGCAAAATTCCTCCTCTCTTTCGATGTAGCAGTCGAAGAGAGTTTACGATGGCTCACCTCCTTAATGAAATTGTGAACGTTATGGTACACTACCTGTTACGATATATCTATGGGAGAGGAAGATAGATAATTTTTTAGTAAACCCTAATAGATCTTATTTATTGCTTCTTATGCTTAACGATCTGATTTCTTATTCCAACGAAAAATCGCTAGCTTATTTAACAAGAATCATTAATGCTTTTTATTTTGATGGATTAATAATAAGGCTCGTCTGCGCATAAGAAACGGCCCTTGAAGCTGCGTCTTGTGCGTAGAGGTAGAATAAGTATTTCCCTGATGGGATATTGTTAACAAGGAATTCCACGAATTGAATTTCGATGTCCGCTCTTGATGCTTTAGTCAAAACGGATAGCGTTATCGGAATCTTCTCGCCTGAAGTAGCGTTGATTAAAAAGGCCGTCAGAGTGATGTTCGGCACGACAATGCCCGTTATAGAGTAAGGGAGAACTGCGAAAAGCTTTGCCGTTCCCTTGGGCGCTTCTCCGATAATAGGGGTGTACTGGGCCCGGTTATAGGGATAAGCGTCATTCCAAGAAAGGCCTTCTTTCTTTTTTGCTCCGGTGCCTTCAAGATACGCAAAGTTGCTCTCCGGGACAAGAAGAAGTGGAGTATGAAGGCTCAAGCCCACAAACGCCTTTCTTGCGATAGTAGCCCGCGCCGAGGCTACGGCCGCGTCGCCTGTTTCCAGATCTCTGACGACCAGGCGGCACTCGTATTGACCGGGCGGCAGCAATGCTCCGGACGTGTAAAAAACATCCATGCCTCGGTATTTTGTAAGATCGGCCTCGGCTCGCTGGAGGCTGGCGAGATTTTCTTTCTCGTCGAAAAAGAGCGAAACGAGCTCGACCCTCCTGCCCGAAAACTTTTGAATGGCATTTGGGGAGATTTTCGAGAGGACCTGAAGGCGTGTTTCCTTTGCGGAAGCATACGATAAGGGTGCCATAGAAAATCTAATGGGCGTCTGCAAGAGCGGTCTTTCTGTCAAAGCCAGGTCAAACAGATGGAGCTCCTTCTCCAAGTCCGAATACTCACGGAACGGCTTCGGATTGAAGTAGCCCGTCTGGGCGCGGACTTCGCAACCTTTGCGTTTGACCTCGACTTTAATCTTATGAAAGCCGCCGTCCTTCTGGTCGCTGATGAAATAGCCGATGACATAATATGTTCCCGTCATGGTTTGGACCCGGTCCAGATTGTTCTCATATTCGTTGATGTTCGAAAAATATTTCCCGCCGGTGACCTTGGATAGCCTGGTTATCGAATAAAGACCAGTTATTTTGTCATCTTTAAAAATATTGACCGGACCTTGAGCCCAGCCTCCCACGGAGAAAATATCGCTACCACTTCCATCGACGGTAAATAAGGACGGGATCTTGGCGGACTCCCTCGTGTCGAAAGAGAAAACCGTACAGTTTGCCGCGCTCAATTCCTTGAGCATCTCTTCGTTTTGTGTGCGCAGAATATGGTCCCCGGAATCAAATTTGGTTCTGGGGAAATTGCCTTGTCCACGAATGAAGCTGTAATAATCTTGAGGATATCCAGATTGGTTGCCATAGATAAGAGAACTGGGGATGCCAGTTGAGAAAAGAATGAAGTGTTTTTGTCCCGGAACATAGCGCAGGGCCTTAGCCAATGCCGTCATCTTGGTGATGAAATTCTTAGCCTGGTTTTTGGATTCCTGCCGCTCGTCCCGAAGGATAGCGCCGGAACCCGTATTGGCATTTGAACTACCTTCTTGGGCTCTCCGCCAATATTCTTCCTCGATGTCTTCGGCCCGCCCCGCGATGTCTTTAGCGTTTACTACCTCGACGGCCTCCCGGACTTTGCGGTGGTTCGTCGTAAGATATTCGTGAATGGAGAGTCCTTTAAGCATCGAATAAGAAAGCAATCCCACTTCATCACCCGGATTAAGTTCTGTATCGATGAAATGTAGCGCTGCTTCTTTGGCCTTATTGACTCCTTTCTGGGTGTTAAAGGCGAAGTCGAGAAAAAGGAAAAACTTCCGAGTCATTACGGTTACCGGGGCGGTAGGAGGAAGAGTGGTGGGGACGATTCTTTCATCGGACGGCTTTGGCTCGGTTTTAATCGCTGGGCCGGTGAGGATGTGCTTTTCAAAATCTGTGATCTCTTTCTTTTGGCCGTTATCGTAAATAATGAAATCCGATTTCTGGAGGTCCTGGACAGGATTGCCCTTTTTATCCGTCACATTCACTTGGACAAGTTTCAGAATAACCGAGACTTCATGATGGAGGGGCTTTTGAAGCTTGGCTTCCTCTTGCGAAGCAAAGCTTAAGCGAGAGAATGATCCAACACGAAGGCATAAGCCGCAAATAAAAAGCAGAATGGCGAATTTTCTAGTTTTCGTCATGAAACGCTTCCGAAATCCCCTGATCTCTATATGATTGCTTTTTTATTATAACGCTAATCGGTTAAATAAGATATTGCTTGGGAAGGGCATTAGCCCAAACCCATATGCCAATAAATGCAGCACAAAACGTGCCAAGAGTTGAGCCTGGTTTTAATGAGAATTCCTTTAGAATCTCTAGAC
>Ga0315295_10005653_pt1 | contig 10665 bp, 8 predicted proteins | sample YL17G14_0_MG_FD_204453 | JGI IMG/M metagenome (GOLD analysis project Ga0315295, IMG submission 204453) | Sediment microbial communities from Yellowstone Lake, YNP, Wyoming, USA - YL17G14_0 | ecosystem: Environmental > Aquatic > Freshwater > Lake > Sediment | place: USA: Wyoming | collected...
TCCTCCGGCACGGGTGCCTCGAAACGTCGCAGCCGGTTCGTCCGTGGATGCCGGAAGGCGAGGCGCCACGCGTGCAGCGCCTGACGCCCGATCGCCTCGGCCGCGCGCCGGACCGGGTCCCCGGGCGGAAGCCTCGCCTCCCGACGCGACCCGCCGTAGCTCGCGTCGGCGAGGACCGGGTGGCCCGACTCGGCCAGGTGGACCCGGATCTGGTGGGTCCTTCCGGTGTGGATCCTCACCTCCGCCAGGGTGGCGCGATCCCCGAATCGCTCGACGGCCCGCCACTCGGTCACCGCCTTCCGGCTCCCCGCGCGGCCGGTGAAGCGCTTCCGGTCCCGGGGGTGGCGCCCGTAAGGGGTCTCGAGACGCCCAGCGTCCGGAAGCCGTCCGTGAACGAGCGCCAGGTAGAGCTTCTCCACCGTGCGCCCCTGGAACTGGGCCTGCAGCGCGGCGAGCGCCTCGTCGCTCCGGGCCACGACGAGGCAGCCCGAGGTCTCCTTGTCGAGCCGGTGGACGAGCCCGAGACGCCCTCCGCCGGCCGCATCGCCGCCCAGCCGGTGGAGCAAGGCGTTCACGACCGTGGAGTGCGGGGTCCCCCGGGCCGGGTGGACCACCATGCCGGCGCGCTTGTCGAGCACGATGAGGTCCGGGTCCTCGTGAAGCACCTTCAGCGGAAGGTCCTGCGGCACGATCCCGGAAGGCTCGGGCGGGGGGATCTGGACCTCGATTCTCTCCCCGCCCCGCAGCCGGGACGCCGACTTGGCGGCGCGCCCGTCGACCTTGACCAGACCCTCGGCCACGAGCCGCTGAACCCGGGCGCGCGAGAGGGACCTGGCCAGACGGGAGACGGCCACGTCGAGGCGCAGGCCCGCCTCCCCCTCGCCCGCCACCAGTTCGAGGTGATCGATCAGCGGCCCCTCGCCTCACCAGATCCGGGACTTCACGTGTCCCTTGGGGCGCAGGATGACGTCCACGATGGCGCGATCGTAGAAGTTGGTCCGGGCGTAGAGGGCCGTGGCGACCCGGGAGCGATACAGGTCACGCCCTTCCTCCAGTTCCTCGCGGAGGGCGTCGAAGAAATTGTCCTGCTCGATGGAGCGGACGACCTTCTCCTCGTTGTAGAGCGAAACGTCGGAGCAGATGGCGCGCGCCAGCCGGATGGCCTGTTCGGGCGCCTCGATGAGGGGCATGGCCTGATGCTAACCCTCCGACCGCAGGGGTCAAGATGCGGGTGGCTCAGCGCCCCGTCTTGGGAGCCCCGGAGGCCCGCTCCAGGTAGGAGCGCGCCACCTTCTGGCCGTCCAGGCGCAGCTCCCGGGCGATGCACATGACGATGCCGCGGAGGTAGACCGGGACAGGGAGCTGCTCGAACCGATCGCCCTCCACGCTCTCGATGTGCAGCCGGCTCACCTTGGTCCGCTCCGCCATCTGGACCACCGTGAGTCCGCGCGCTTCCCGGGCCTGGCGAAGGAGCTCCCCGGTCCAGACTGCCCCGTCCGGAGGCACGAAGGGCTTCCGGATCGACCCGGTGGGAGCCGGGGGCGGCGCTGCCGGGGGTGGCGGCGGGGCTGCCGGCGGTTCCGGCGACGGGCGCGCTGGGCGCACCTCCTCGGCGGGCAGCCGGGCGTCGTACCCGGCGCGCGCCTCGGGGTCGATCAGCACGTCCCCTGCCTCCTCGATACGTCGGGCCAGGGCGGCCCCCTCCTCCGGGGAGAGCAGGGTGTAGGCGGCCAGCGACCCGGCGCCATACAGGGCCCGCGCCCGTTCGTAGGCCTTGAGGATCTCCTCGGGTGTGGCCGACGGGGAGATCTCCAGGAGGTCGTAGAAGTTCTGTTCCAGGAAGCGCTTCACGGGGTCAGTCTCGCAGCTCGGTGTTCCAGTAGGCGGCGTCCACCAGCCCCAGGAACGGCTTCCACTCCTGGTAGGTGACCCGGCGCGTCGCGTTGCGGAACACCGCCGTCCACCGAGGGCGCATGGGGTGCCGGAGCAGGTGCATGCCCGCCTCGTCGGGCGTGCGGCCGCCCTTGCGGAGATTGCAGGCCACACAGCTGCAGACCACGTTCTCCCAGCTGGACGATCCGCCTCGGGAACGGGGAACCACGTGGTCGAGGTTCAGCTCGGACCGGGGCAGCCGGCGGCCGCAGTACTGGCAGGTGCTCTCGTCGCGCGCGTACACGTTCAGCCGCGAGAAACGCACGTGCTGCCGCGGGAGATGGGAGTGGGCCACGAGGACGATCACCCGGGGCACGCGGATGGCTCGGCTCGGGGTGTGGATGGCCTCCTGGTGGACCGCGGCGGCCAGCGCCGCCCAGCTCTCGAAGTCGAAGAGGCGAAACTGCTCGTCGAGCGCCCGGGCCACCCCCTGGTAGAGCAGGGACACGGCCCGGCGGACCGAGGTCACGTGCATCGGCTGGTAGACCCGGTTGAGCACCAGGACGGACGTGTCGAGCATCGAGCCAAAACCTATCACGGGATCCGGCCTGGTGCCTCGACCCAGGCCACGTGCTCAGGGGGGCGGAGCCGGCGGGAGCGGTTGCGCCAGACGGACGGGGCGCTCCCCGTCCCGTCCGTAGAGCATCCGGTAGGCGGCGTAGCTCCGCAGCACCCGCTTCACGTAGCCCCGGGTTTCCTGGATGGGAATCTCCTCGACGAACTCGTCGAGCGGCATGCTGGCCCTCGATCGCCACCAGGCCCGGGCGTTCCCCTCCCCGGCGTTGTAGGCCGCGAGAGCCAGCGGGACCGATCCGCCGAAGCGCTTCAGCAGATCTCCGAGGTGATGGGCCCCCAGCCGGATGTTGAGGCGGGGATCGGTGAGATCGTGAGCGGAGGGCGCCGGCAGCGCGAGCTTCCTGGCCGACTGTCCTGCCGTGCGCACCATGAGCTGCGTGAGCCCGACGGCCCCGGCGCCGGAGACCACCGCGGGGTCGAGCGCGCTCTCCTCCCGCATGAGCGCCTGGAGAAGGTCGGGGGGCACGCCGGCCGGGGGTGCGTAGCGGACGACCTGATCGCGCCAGGCCGGGGGGTAGGCCATCTGCCAGACGCGGAGGCCGAGCCCCGCCGGAGGCTCCCGCAATACCTGGCGCCCCTGGGTTCGAAGCAGCCGGAGGGAGGCCCGGGAGTCGCCCGCCCGGTCGAGCAGCTCGGCGAGGAGGAGCAGCGGCTCCGGCCACTCGGGGGCTGACGGAAGGGATAGCCTTTCGACCGCGTTCAGCTCCTCTGCGGCCTCCCGCTCCATGTCCAGGCGGAGCAGCTGGAGCGCCGCACGAAAGTGCGCGTCGCCGGCGAGCGGACCGGAGCGGTACCGAAATCCCTTCCGGCTCACACCGGCGGGCCGGGGCTCCGGCGCCCTCTTCCCGGCCTCGGCGAGGCGAGCGCGGGCGAGCAGGCCGTAGTAGTCGGCCGGGTAGAGCCTGGCCACCTCGCTCCAGGCGGCCCGCGCCCGGTCCATGTCCCCTCGCCCCTGCCGCGCCGCGAGGACGCGCCCTCGCCAGTACAAGGCTCGGGCGTGCTCGTAGGGGTCCTTGTCCCGGTAGAGGCTCTCCAGCCGCGCCAGCCCGGCCACGGCGCCGTCGAGGTCGCCCTGCCGCCTGGCGAGCCAGGCGCCCTTGAAGATCGCGTCGGCCCGGAAGTCGCCGCCCGGGTACCGCTCCACGAGCTCGTCGAGCACCAGCCGCGCCTCGTCGATCCGCCCATCCCGGACCAGGAGGTCCGCCGCGAAGTAGAGGGCGTCGTCGGCCTGGGCGTGCTCGGGGTACTCCCTCGCGAACCTGCGGTACGCCTCCACACCGGCGGCGTTGCCCACGTTGGCCCGCGTCACCGCCAGAAGGTAGAGCGCCCGCGGCCGAAGCGCCGGGTCGCTGCACATCTCGACCACCGGGGCCAGTTCCTCCGCCGCCGCGGCGTGCTGCCGCAACTTGCGAAGTGCCTTCCCCCGGACGAAGGCGGCGCGACAGGACAGCGGCGCGTCGGCCCCGGGCGGCGGCAGCGACTCCCCCAGCCGCCTCGCCTCGATCAGGGCCTGCTCGTTCCGGTTCCAGTCGAGCAGCGCCTCGGCACGGCGAAGCAGGTCCTCCTCCCCGGGCGGGGCACCGTGGGGTGGTGGCAAGGCGTCGAGGCGGAGCCGGCACTCCTTCGCCTCCGGCGCGAGGGCGTGCCCCGCCCAGCAGTCGAGGAGGAGTCGCCGCGCCTCCCCTCCTCCATCCGGTAGCCCGGAGAGGACCTTGCCGGCGAACAGCAGTGCCCCCGGCGCCGGGTCTTCCCGGGAGAGGTCGCCGGGAGCCGGCAAGCCGACCAGGGACTCCACCGCCAGGACGGCCTCCGCGCCTCGCCCGGCGGCGGCGTGCAGCCGGCCGAGAGCCATCCTCGCCCTCGGCCAGAGCAGCGAGGTCGCCGGGACGAGACCCCATGTCTCGATGGCCCGGTCGCCCTCTCCCCGGGCCTCGGCGGCGGCCGCTTGCATGGCCACCACCCGGTCCGCGATGGCCGGGAGCTCGGCCGCCAGTCCGGCGAGTTCCCGATCGGCAGCGGCGGCGTCCCCGGATACCAGCGCCGCCCGAGCCCGGAGAAACCTGGCCTCGGCGGCCGTTCGCCGCGCCGCGGCGGGCTGGACGTCCGCCTCGCCGACCACGGCCGGGGCCGAGGCCGGGACCGAGGCCGAGAGGAAGAGCGCGAGGGCGACCGGCTGAAGCATCCGGACGGAATCTGGGGGAGGCGCGTCCTCCGGTCAAGCGCGCGATCTCCGGCGCGATCTGGCTTAGGATTCCCCGGAGTGGACATCCGAGACCAGGCAGCACTCCTCGCAGCCATCGTCACCCTGGCCCTGGCCGGCGCGGCGCTCCTGCGCTCCGCCCGGCCACGCTCCTTCACCATCTTCGCGCTGCTCTCCCTCGACCTCTTCGTCTTCTCCGCTGCCGAGTTCCTCCACGGGCTCCCCGGCGCGCAGGGAAGCCACGACCTGTGGAAGCGGTTCGCCATCGTCTCGGGTTCGCTTCTTCCGGCCGCCGCGCTCGCCTTCTTCCTCGAGTTCCTCGGGGTGAAGCGGCGGCCGGCCCGCCGAGCCCGCGACCTCATGCTGGGCGGGTCGGCCCTCGGCCTGGTCGTGGCGGTCACTCCCCTGACCCGCTCCGATCTGGCCTCGCTGCTCGTGGCCCTCTACGTCCTGCTGGCCCTCGCCGCGGTCCTGTCGGTGGTGTGGCGCGAGATGGCAGCGGCGCCCACCCGCGCCGACAGGTCCCGCATCACCTACGTGCTCGTCGGGGCGCTGGTGGTCGGCTTGCTGGCCTTCCTCGACCTGCTCCCGCGCGTCGGGGTTCGCTATCCGCTCGAGGGGCTCGGGTTCATTGCCCTCACGCTCTACATGTTCCTGCTGCTGCAGGCGCTGCTCCGGCGACGGCTCCTCGACCTCCACGAGTTCCTCGGCAAGATCGCGGTGGTCACGCTTCTCGGCCTGGTGCTCGCGAGCATCTACGGCGGCCTCGTCTTCTGGGTGGGCGTGCGCCCCGGCCTCTTCTTCTTCAACACCCTCGTGGCGTCGTTCGTCATCCTCTCCCTCTTCGACCCGGTCCGATCCAAGGTCGAGGAGTGGGTCGTCGTGAACCTCTTCCACGAGCGTTACGAGCTGGTGCGGGAGCTCGAGTCCCTGCGCGATCGCGTGGTCACGGTCATCGATCCGGTCGGGCTGGAGAAGGCGGTGCTCGACGGGCTGGCGGAGACCCGGCGCGTCACCCACGCCTCCTTGTGGCTGGTCGCCGACGAGCGACCCGGCTACCGCCTGCTCGCCTTCCGCGGCCCGGAGCCGGTGCCCTTCCTCGAGCCCGGCACGGCCCGGGCGCTGGTCCGCGCCGCCGGCGAAGGGCGCCGGGCCGTCCTCCTGGAGAACCTCGACCGGCGCCTCGCCGAGCTCCAGGCCGAGCGCCCTCGCGCCTCGGGCGACGGCTCGACGCGTCCGGTTCCCCCCGCCGTCGCCAGCGAGCTGGAGCGGATCGCCGACGCCAGGGAGGCCATGGCCCTCATGAAGGCGGGCATCTGCATGCCGCTGCTCGCCGGCGACCGGGTCGCCGGGTTCCTGGCCTGCTGGGACGAGCGCGTCCAGGAGGCATTCGCCTCCGACGAGATCGCCGCGCTCATCGAGGTCGCGGACCGCTGCGCGCTCGTCATCGACAACTCCAAGCTCTACCAGCAGATGAAGGAGCGCGACCGGCTCGCGGCGCTGGGCGAGATGGCGGCGGGCCTGGCCCACGAGATCAGGAACCCGCTGGCCGCCATCAAGGGAGCGACCCAGTACCTGGACCCGTCGCGCCTTCCTCGCGAGGACCGGGAGTTCCTGGAGATCATCGTGGAGGAGGTGGATCGGCTGAACGGGGTCGTCACCCAGTTCCTCGACTACGCGAGGCCGCTCAAGTCGAGCATGGCGCCCGGCGACGTGGGGGACATCCTGCAGCGAACCTTCAGGCTGCTCGCGCCTCAGATCCCCCGGGGCATCGAGCTCGCCATCGATGTCGCCCCGGAGCTGCCCCTCGTGAACTGCGACGCCGAGCAGCTGAAGCAGGTGTTCCTCAACCTGGCGCTCAACTCCTTCCAGGCGATGCCCGACGGAGGTCACCTTCGGGTGTCCGCCTCGCTGGCGCGCGACGATCTCGCCGGCTGGCAGGAGCCCCGCCTTCGTGACGACCGCGTCGAGATCCGGTTCCGCGACACCGGTCCCGGCATCCCATCCGACGCCCGGGAGAACGTCTTCGTGCCGTTCTACACGACGAAGGAGAAGGGCACCGGACTCGGTCTCGCCATCAGCCAGCGCATCGTCAAGGCGCACCACGGCAGCCTGGTGGTCTCCGGACCCGCCCAGGGCGGGGCCGAGTTCGCCATCTCGCTGCCCTGCATCGACCTGGAGCCTCCCCGGACTGCCGCGCCCTCCCCGCCGCCGGAGTCACGGCGAGCCCGGAAGCGCCGCCTCTCGCCCTGACCGGCCGCTCCCCTTCCCTTTCCACTCGTGCTAACAGGACCTCCCGTGGCGCACGTCCTCATCGTCGACGACGAGAACAACATCCGGCGCGTCCTGGCCGCGATGCTGAAGCGGGATGGATACGAGGTCACCACCGCCGCGGACGGCGAGCAGGCCCAGGTGGCCATGCACCGCGCGCAGATCGACGTGGTGGTCACGGACCTCGTCATGCCACGCATGGGCGGGCTCGACCTGCTCCGGCACTGCGCGGCCACCCATCCCGACCTTCCGGTGATCATGATCACCGCTCACGGGACGGTGGACACCGCCGTCGAGGCCATGAAGGCCGGCGCCTTCGACTACATCACCAAGCCCTTCGAGCAGGAGGAGCTGCGCAAGGTCATCGCCAAGGCGGCGCGGGCCCGGGTCCTGGCTGGACAGCACGTCCATCCCCCGGCCGGGGAAGGCGAGCGGCCGCCCCTCGTGGGCCAGTCAGCCTCGATGCGCGCCGTCTACGACGTGATCGCCCGGGTGGCCGATTCGCCCTCCACCGTCCTCATCACCGGGGAGAGCGGCACGGGCAAGGAGCTCGTCGCCCAGGCGTTGCATCGCGGCAGCTCGCGGCGGACCCAGCCCCTCATCAAGGTCAACTGCGCCGCCATCCCCAAGGACCTCGTGGAGAGCGAGCTCTTCGGGTACGAGAAGGGGGCCTTCACGGGAGCCGTCGGCTCGAAACCGGGACGCTTCGAGCTCGCCGATGGCGGCACCCTGTTCCTCGACGAGATCGGCGAGATCCCCGTCGAGATGCAGGTGAAGCTCCTCCGGGCGCTCCAGGAGTCGGAGTTCGAGCGAGTCGGCGGCATCAAGACGCTCCGCGTCGACGTCCGGCTCATCGCCGCCACGAACCGCAATCTCGAGGCCCTCATCGCCGACGGGCGATTCCGCGAGGACCTCTTCTACCGGTTGAACGTCGTCCCCATTGCCCTCCCGGCGCTCCGGGATCGGCGCGAGGACATCCCGCTGCTCATCCAGCACTTCACCGAGAAGTACAACCGCCGGCTGGGCAAGAAGGTCGAGCGGGTCGACGAGGGTGCCCTCGAGATCCTCACCGCCTACGCCTGGCCCGGCAACATCCGCGAGCTCGAGAACGTCATGGAGCGGTCGGTGCTCTTCGCCGACGGCCCGCTCGTCACCGTGGCGCAGCTCCCGGAGACCCTGCGGGAGCGTGCTCCCGGCGCCGCGACCCCGGTGGCCGCGGTGGGGGCCCTCGGCGCCATCGCAGCGCCGAGCGGCGCGTCCATGAAGGACATCGTCCGGCAGGCCCAGGCCGATCTCGAGAAGACCCTGATCTCCCGCGCGCTCGAGGAGACCAGCGGCAACGTCACCCGTGCCGCGAAGAAGCTCCAGATCAGCCGCAAGTCCCTCCAGGTGAAGATGAAGGAGCTGGGGCTGCGCGGGCTGGACGATTGATCGAGGACCTGCGACGCGGCGCCGTTCAGCGGCGGCCGCGCACCGACTCGACCAGCGCGTAGGCCTCTCCACGCCCCATCTGGTGTCCCCGGGCGATGGCCCGGGCCACCGCGGTCGGCGCCTCCCCGGCCGCGAGCCGGCGGAGGATCTCCTCCTCGGGCGGCTCCACCGGCGCCTGCTCTGGCGCGGCGTCGGCGCCGGCCACCACCAGGGTCACCTCGCCACGAAGGTCCCCGGGGAATCGAGCCCGGAGCTCCGACAGCCGGCCCCTCGCGATCTCCTCGTGGAGCTTGGTGATCTCCCGCGCCAGCGCCGCCGGCCGGTCGCCAAAGGCCCCCTCGAGGTCGGCCAGGGTCGCGGCCGCACGGTTGCCTGCCTCGAAGATCACGATCGTGGCCGGTACCCCGGAGAGCCATCGCAGCGCGTCGGCACGAGCGCCCCCTTTTCGCGGCAGGAAGCCGGTGAAGAGAAACCGGTCGGCGGGAAGGCCCGAGGCGGAAAGCGCGGCGAGGGCCGCCGACGGACCCGGGATCGGGACCACCCTGGCCCCTGCCTTCCAGGCAGCCTCGACGAGGCGGGTGCCCGGGTCGGAGACGCCGGGCGTCCCGGCGTCGGTCACGAGCGCCACCGAGGCCCCCTCCGTGAGGCGCGACACCACCCTGCCCAGCCGCGCCTCCTCGTCGAAGGCCGGCAGGGAGAGGAGATCCGCTGGATGGGCCCCGACGTGGCCGAGGAGCGTGCGGGTGCGCCGCGTGTCCTCGGCAACGACCACCTCGGCGAGGCGCAGCACCTCGGCCGCCCGTGGGGAGAGATCGCCCAGATTGCCAATGGGAGTCGCCACCACGTACAGGGTCCCGCCCTCGCGCTCGCCGCTCATCCCGAGGTGCCCCCCGAGGCGTCGAAGGCACCCTCGAAGAGCTCGAAGGCGACCGCATCCCCGCTGCCGGTCACGGCCAGGACGTCGAAGCGGATGTCGTCGTCGAGCGAGCCGTTCCGGCGCGCCCAGTCCGTGGCGGCGGCAACCACGCGGAGCGCCTTCCGCCGATCCACGGTCTCCTCCGGAGTGCCGTGGCCCGACCCGGCCCGGCTCCGGACCTCCACGAAGCAGAGCACGCCGCCGGCCCGGCAGACCAGGTCGACCTCGCCGCGGCGCGTGGCGTGGTTGCGGGCCAGGACGACGTACCCGCGCTCGGCGAGCCAGGCAGCCGCGAGGTCCTCGGCGCGGCGGCCGATATCGCGGGTCGTCGGCACGGCGTCTCAGGCGGCGTGGTCGGCCGCCTCCCGGAAGATCGGGTCCACGGTGGCGTGCAGGACCTGGCGCCCCTTCGCCATCTGCTTGAGCAGACGGGCGATCACCCTGCGCGAACCCTCGGGGAGGATCGCGAAGGCGTCCTCGAGCACGGCCACGGACTTGCCGGCGGCGAGCCCCTGCTCGGCGAACCCGAGCTTCAGGACCGCGAAGCAGAGGTCCCGATCGCCGGGAGTGAGGGTGGCGGCGGGCACGAGCTTCCCTCCGGCCTGCACCTGGAGGTTGCCGCGATCGTCCACGAAGAAGTTCGCCAGCCGCTGAACGGTGAGCGCGGGAAGGACCTGGGCGATGCGTGGCTGAAGCGCACGGAGGGCCGCACCCGGGCTGAGCGCCAGGTCGGCCGACGCCCTCTCGAAGAGGGCGCGGAGCGGGTCGCCCGCGGGCGCGGGGGTGGCGCGATCCTCCACCGGGATCGCCTCCGGCACCGCGTCCACGGCCGGCGACTCGAGTTCCCGTTCGAGGCGGGTGATCTCGACGTCGAGTGAATGGATGTCGCGAACGAAACCTCCAGTCTCGGCGGTGAGCTTCTGCTCCAGCTCGCCGATCTCCCGCTCGACCTGGACCCGCTCGGCCACGGCGTCCTTGGTCTCGGCCCTCGCCTGCCACGTGGCGACCCCGGTCTCGGCGTCGGCAAGCGCCGCCCGGGCCTCCTGGACGCGCGTGAGGAGGTCGCCGAGGTCGACCACGGAGGCCACTCCGGCCATGGTCACGGCGGCCCGCACGTCGGCTGTCTCGCGCTCCCAGGTCTCCTTGGCCTTGCGCTCCCGCTCCTCGAGCAAGCGAGCGCGGCGACCGGCGGTCTCCGATCCCTCGGCGCGCCCCACCCATCGCAACCCCTCGAAGGCGGCCCACCCGGTGGCCGGGATGGCGAGAAGCGCCAGGGTCCGCACGTCCGTGACCAGCGCGCCGAGCATGCTCGCCACCCCCACGCCCAGCCCGCCCAGGA
>Ga0315295_10005655_pt1 | contig 10660 bp, 13 predicted proteins | sample YL17G14_0_MG_FD_204453 | JGI IMG/M metagenome (GOLD analysis project Ga0315295, IMG submission 204453) | Sediment microbial communities from Yellowstone Lake, YNP, Wyoming, USA - YL17G14_0 | ecosystem: Environmental > Aquatic > Freshwater > Lake > Sediment | place: USA: Wyoming | collected...
GTGCCAAGCGTCGCGCAGCCACGTCAGGATCGCGGCGAACACCGCGGACCCGCCCAGCCACACGGCCTTGCTCGCGCCGCCGCCGGCCGCGGCGCCGTGGATGGAACGGATCGTCTCGGCCGTGGCGGTGCCGGTGGGGAAGGCGAGGCCCTCCTGGTTGATGAGCTGGCGCTTTATCGGGATCGCCGCGAATACGCCCAGCGCCGCGATCAGCCCGAACCAGGCGATCATCGGGAGGGCATCCGGCCGCACCGTCGTGACCATCAGCAGCGCCCCGAACGCCGCCATGTTGCCGCCGCCCGTCATGAAGCCCGCGCCGGAGGCGACGGTGGTGAGGGCATTGTTTTCCAGTTCGCCAAGCGGAGTCTTCACCAGGCGGACGGCCTTGAGGAACTGGAAGGCGCTGAACGCGAGGATGCAGGCGGTGAGCGTGACGCCCATGCTCCAGCCCGTCTTGAAGAACACGTAGAGGTTCGAGAGGGTCATCGCCGCGCCGATGAGCATGCCCACGATGACGGCCCGGACGGTGAGGTTGGCCGCGGTGGGCTGGTAGACCTTCGCCATCCAGTCGATTTCGCGTTCCGTGTCGGGCAGGGTGGAGGCAGGGGGGACAGCAGCGGTTGGGTCGGCCATGGGGTGGGTTTTCGCAGCACCATGACGCCGCGTCCCGCACCTGCAAGCCCGCGTGCGCGCTGAACCGGTCCCGGATACCGGCCCAGCTCCGGGCTTCCTTCGGCGGCGAATTCAGCCACACTGGCCGCGAATCCCATTCCCATGTCCAATCCCCTGCTGATCATCCGTTCCACCGCCCAGCCGCTCGAGGCCGTCTGCACACGCCTGCAGGCGGTGGCGGTTGCCCACAAGTTCGGCGTGCAGGCCGTGCATAACCTCCGCGAGAAGATGGAGAGCAAGGGCGTGCCCTTCGGCCGCGAGTGCCGCGTCATCGAGGTGTGCAACCCGCAGCACGCCGCGGTCGTCCTCGGCCAGGAGATCGAGATCTCCACTGCGCTCCCGTGCCGGATCTCCGTCTACGCGGAAGGCGGCCGGACCATCCTCGCCACGATGAAGCCCACGATGCTGCTGACGATGTTCAACGCCCCCGGCGCCGCCGCCACCGCGCAGGAGGTCGAGGACACGATGGTGCGCATCATGGACGAAACCTGCCGCGGGTGAGGCCGGCATGTGCGGCCGCTACACTTTCCGCCACGCCGAGGACCTGCGCCGGTTCATCGAGGAACTGACGGGCGAGGTCATGGATCCGCCGGCCGTCCGCTACAACGTCGCGCCGGCGCAGGAAAACCCGGTGGTCGCACACGGGGCGGGGGACGCCCGGCCGCGGCTGCACGCCATGCGCTGGGGGCTCGTGCCGTCCTGGGAGAAGAGCGGGAAGCCGAAATTCGCCCCGATCAACGCCCGCTCCGAGGAGATGCTGGGCAAGCCCACGTTCCGCGCGGCGGTGCAGCAGCGGCGCTGCGTGGTCCCGGCCGACGGCTACTTCGAGTGGAAACGGCCGGACGAGCGGACGAAGATTCCGCATTACATCACGCTGCAGGACGAGCGGCCGTTCTTCATGGCCGGGCTTTACGAGGCCGCGACCGCCACGCGCCCGCCCACCTACGCGCTGCTCACCTGCGGCCCGAACGTCCTCATGGCGCGCATCCACGACCGCATGCCGGTGATCCTGCCGCCGGCCGCGGTCGCCCGCTGGCTCACCCCCGGGCCGCTGACCCCCGCCGAGGCGGCCGCCATTTGCGTTCCTTATGACGCCGCCGCCATGCAGGCGTGGGCGGTCAGCAGCGTGGTCAACAACGCCCGGCACGACGTGCCCGAGTGCGTGGTGCCGGTGCTGAACTAATAACCGCGGCCGGGCCCGTTTCGGCTTTTGACGCGGCGGGAAACCGGGCGGAAGTTGCGGGGTCGTGCCCCTCCGGACCCTCGCCGTTGACTTCAACTCCTTCTTCGCCTCCTGCGAGCAGCAGGAGGACGCGGGGTTGCGCGGCCGGCCGGTCGCCGTCGTGCCGGTGAAGGCCGAGACCACCTGCTGCATCTCCGTGAGCCATGCCGCCAAGGCCCGCGGCGTGCGGGCCGAGATGGGCGTGGGCGAGGCGCGGCTGCGCTGCCCGGAGCTGGCACTGGTCGAGGCGCACCCGCAGCTCTACGTGCATTACCACCGCCGGCTGCTCGAGGTCATCGAGTCCTGCCTCCATGTCACCGAGATCAAGTCCATCGACGAGGTGGAATGCGACCTCACCGCGACCTTCGCCCCGCGCGAGCAGGCGCTCGGCGTGGCCCGGCGCATCAAGGCCGAGGTCGCCCGCCGCATCGGCCCGTGCCTCACCAGCTCCATCGGGATCGCCCCCAACTGGCTGCTGGCCAAGCTGGCCTCCGACCTGCAGAAACCCGACGGGCTTGTCGTGCTCGAGGAGTCCGACCTCCCGCAGCGGCTTCTGCAGCTCGAGCTGCGGGATTTCCTCGGCATCGGGGCGCGCATGGACGCCCGCCTCCGGGCGCACGGCATCGCCACGGTGGCGCAGCTCTACGCCGCCACCAAGGCCGAGCTGCGCGGCATCTGGGGCGGGGTGGAGGGCGAGCGCATGCACGCCCGGCTGCGCGGCGACCGCATCCCGCTCGAGGTGGCGCAGCACCAGACCGTCGGCCACTCGCACGTGCTGCCGCCGATGCTGCGCACGGAGGAGAAGTCCCTCGGCGTCCTGCACCGGCTGCTGCAGAAAGCCGCCATGCGCCTGCGGGGCATCGGCCACTGCGCCGGCGGGCTCCTGGTGTTCGTCGGCTACCGCGACGGGGGAAAATGGAGCGACGAGCTCCGGTTCACCGAGACGCAGGACACGCTCGCGCTCACCCGCGCGCTCAACCAGCTCTGGGTGCGGCGGCCGGCCGACCTAAGGCAGCGCACGCCGCTGCAGGTGGGACTCGTGCTCAACCGGCTCCTGCCCCTGAACGGGCACACCCCCGACCTCTTCGCGCCCGACCGGGAGATCTCCCGCGAGCGGCTGCACCACGCCGTGGACCAGCTCAACCAGACCTTCGGCCACGGCAGCGTGTATTTCGGCGGGGCCTTCGGGGCGACGGACCACGCCCCCATGCGCATCGCCTTCACCCGCATCCCCGCGCCCGAACTGGAAGAGATCGATCCACGCCGTGGACGGCGGGTGCGCCCCCTGAAGGTGGAGGCGCCCTCCGACTGGGAGAACAACTGAGCCGGCTTTGGCCGCCGCCCGGCTATTTCCTGAGGGCGGAGAAAAACGCGGTCCAATTGCCGTGGTTTTCCGTCAGGCCGCTGAGCGCGACGCCATTGTCGGCAAAAACCAGCTTGTAGCGGTCGAGTCCGATGACCTCCGAGGGATCCTCCTTCCGGTAGCCCTCGCACAGCACGAGCCGGGTCCTGTAATCATACGTGCCCCGGATGAATTCCGTCCCGGCAAGTCCCAGTTTGGACTGTTCCTCCGGCCGCGGGGATTTTTTCAGGGTCCACACGATCTGCCCCGCCAGCGTGCCGTCCTCCTTGGCGGTCAGGGTGACCAGTCCCGTGAAGTGGTAGCCGCTGGCACTGTTCCAGGCGCAGAGCCATTCACCGGCGGGGCTGACGGCCCGTTGTTCGGACGTCTGCGCGTGCAGCAAGGAGGAGGAGAGGCTGCCTGCCAGCAAGGTTGCACCGAGCAACCTGAGGATAAGGTAGAACGGTTTCATGCCGGCAAATTATCCGAGACGGTCCGGCGCGTCGAGCCGGTTCCGCCAAGCGCACGATTGACCCCGGGGACAAACGGCAGGAGGAAGCGGGGTGCGATTAAAGATCAAGTGGAACGACGACCGGGTGCGCGGGGCGACCACGGCCATCCTGCTCATCGCGCGGGACCGGCTGGCCCGCGGCAAGACGGATGATCTGATCCCGGCATCCCTGGCTGAGTATCGGGCCGATCCCGAAGGCTACAAAGCGAACAAAGCCGGCTGGCCGGACGCGCGGGAACTCGGCCCGCTGACGAATCCCTCCCACGTGGCGTATTACCGGAACCTGCTTTCGGCCGTCGACGGGCTCCTCCGGAAAATGGCGGAGAACAAGCGCCAGTCCAACAGCCTGCTCGAGCTCGACAACCATCTCGCCGCCAGCCTCAAGAACGTGCGCTGAGTGGCGCAAACGTCGACGCGCGCAACCCCCAAAAAAGCCGGACCCTCTCGGCCGGGCTGTCGCCGACTTGGTGGACTCAAGGTCTGCCAGGCAGGCCGGCGGCCTTGAGATACTCGGCATAGCGTTCAGGCCCCAAAACAGCCAGGATCTGTGTCTGCATTTGCGGGTCGCGTTCAGCGGGAGATTTCTTGCCGAAATCAACGGGTTGTCCGGCGTTGGCTTGCTGGTAGACGCGAAATAGCTGCCGATATTCGTCCTGTGTTATATCGACGGTCTGAAACCTCGCCCGCATCTGCATGGAGACCGGCGAGTTTCGCATGTCAAAATCCTCCAGTTCCGCTGGCGTGAGCAAACGCTCAATCTCCGTCCGTTGGTCCTGCGTCAACTCCGTCCGCAACACGGCACGGTTAGCCTCAGACATGTCTGATGTCAGCAGGCCGCGTTGTATATCCCAATAGTCGGTCTTAATGCTTTCCAAGCGATCCGCCTTCCCCTCGGCCAATTCCCCATATCGGGCCGTGCGGACGCGCTGTTCTTCGGGGGAGTATGTTCGCGGATCTTCGCCCAGCAATTCCTCTAGAGCGGTGAGCTTAGCCGAGTCCAGTGCGCGGATTGCGTCCAGCCGGCTAACAGAAAGCAAGGGCGCGAACTTCCAATGAGGTGTGTTGGAAGGATAAATGATCTCGGCCCGCTGCTGCGCCTGGCGTTCGGCGATCAGGGCGGAGGCAACGGCGAAGACCAATTTGCTGGAGGCACCGCTCGCCCTCAGTTTGGCGACGATATCCGCCGGCTGGTCACTGGCAACAAAGCGCATAACGGGGGCCAGGGAAGGTATTTCCAACTGTGGTGGGGGGGTCGAGTGTTGTGCGGGAGCAGTTTCCGCTCGCGCAATTGTTGTCTGACGGGGTTCGTGGCGCAAGCAGAGGGTGCCCAGATAAATATTCGCCGCGAGAGAAACAGCGGTAAGAACCAAGGGAATGCGATGCATGGAATCAATAAAACTGGCTTGATCCGGCGCGGCGGGAGTGGGGAAGTGCATGGCCACCAGTCATCGGGGGGGCGATGCCGAGCCAAATTGGGCAAAGCGCGCATCGCCCAGGATCAGCCGGCGCTGCTCGGTGAGATCCTCCTCGGCTTGCGCACGAACGGCCGAGTTTACGGTTGACTGGTATTTTTTCTCATAGGCAATTCGTGCGCGAGAGAGCTGTTCAAATTCAGCCTCCGTGATGTCGATATTTGCCACCTCACGCCGGACAATTCCCGCTGCCGGTGATGCCACGATATCAAAGCGTGTCAGTTCCTCAGCATTCAACAGTTTTTCAATTTCGGCGCGTTGGGCGGACAACAGCGCCGAGCGTTGGCTTTCGATATCATGGACGGGAATACCATTGGACCCTGCGATGGTCAGACCAAGGTCCCGGTAGCCGTAATCCTGGGAGACACGCAAGACCTCCAAATATTTCTCGATGGGGATGGCGTTGTTGTAACGGACGGCCAGTTCGCGAACAATGGTTGGTGTGTGGGCCGTGCCAATGGCATCGCGGCCCAGTGCGGCCCGTAAATCCGCCGCCTTTTCAACCATCAGCATCTGGTGAACCAGCCTGTTGTCCTTGGTCAGAAAAGCTCGGCCTTGTTTCCAGAATGGCACATCTTCGGGATACAGGAGGTCGGCCTGTTGCTGCGCATAACGGATCGAAATCAGCTCAATGATAGTTCTGCGCGATACCTCAGGCAACAGGCCGCACCGGCGCAGATCATCGTGCAGGCGGCGGATATCGGCCTCAGCCCAGGTCTTTGATTCGATTGGTCGGTCAGAACCTCTTCCCAATACCGGCTTTGCGGACAGGTCTTTAACCGGTAGCTGCAGCTCAACAATGTCAGCGCGCTCCTGCCGCAAGAGGGTTGCCCCGAATAGCAGGTTCAACGCGAGCGATACTGCCAGAACGGCATGGACGGCATTCTTCAAGAGGGTTCCAAATTGAGAAACGAAACACGGTCTCTAAGGAGCTACAGCGGTGTAGAGGTCGGCTTCGTGAATCACGACCAGCCCGGGCACAGCCTCTACACCGGTGCATCCAATATATCCATCCAATACCGCCTGTGTGACACAATCACCATCAGAATTGAGGACACACACGATCGGGCCCGGAAACAATCTGAAATAATATGCCGAAGCCGAGACACAGACAATCACTGCGAGCAATGAAGTAGTGAGTAATTTACTTTTGGGGATCTTCACGGATATATTGATTTAGTTGCTCAGTCGATTAACTTGCATGGCAGTATAGCAGGCTGCTGAAAAAGTCCAGGGATGATTGAACAATGTGGGAGCCAGCGCGTCGAAGGGGCATGCGTGGCGAAGTTCCCAACCCTGCTTTGTAAGTCTGATCAACGTGGAGACGTTGATCTCCGCCGATCATCCGATCCGGGTGATCAAAAAACTGTGCGATGAGGTGCTCGCCACGATGGGCGAGCACTTCGACACGATCTACGCGGCGGCCGGCGCGCCGTCGATCCCGCCGGAGACGCTGCTGAAGGGCAAGGGGCTGCAGGCGCTCTACCCGGTGCGCTCGGACCGTCAGCTCTGCGCGCGGTTGCAGACCGACCTGCTGTTCCGCTGGTTCGTGGACTTGCCGTTGGACGAGGCGGTGTTTGACGCCTCGACCTACAGCAAGAACCAGCAGCGGCTCTTGCAGCACGCGGTGGCGGATTTGTTCTTTGCCACGGTGGTGGAACTGGCCCGGCATCACGGGTGGGTCTCCGATGATCACTTCAGCGTCGATGGCACGCTCATCGAGGCGTGGGCCTCGCTGAAGAGCTTCCGGCCGAAGGGCGAGTCGCCCGGGCGGGGCGGCGGCAACGCCTGGACGGACTTCAAGGGTCAGCAGCGGCGCAACGACACGCACGAGTCCACCACCGACCCGGAGGCCAAACTGATCCGCAAGGGCCCGGGCCAGGAGGCGAAGCTGAGCTTCGCCGGCCACGCCGCCATGGAGAACCGGCACGGCCTGTGTGTCCACTCTCGCGATCCAGCCCGCCGTCGGGGCACCCGAATCAGCGGTCGCCGTGGAGCAGATGACGGCGCTGCGTTACCGGGACTTCCGGCCGAAGACAGTCGGGGCCGACAAGGGTTACCACACCACCGAGTTTGTCGAGGGACTGCGGGCGCAGAAGATCGTGCCGCACCCGGCGCGCAAGGAGGGCCAGAAGACGCTGCACGTCCTGCTCAGCACGGCGCACACCATCAGCCAGCGGGTGCGCAAACGCATCGAGGAGATCTTCGGCTGGACGAAGACTACGGGCTGCTTCCGCAAGAGCCGCTACCGCGGCGTCGAGCGGACTCACGCCCAAGGCCAATATGTCGTGGCCACCTGGAACCTTGTGCGGATGGCCAAACTGCTCAACGGCGGACCACCCCAAGCGGCGCGGGCCTGACGCCCGTCAGGCCTGCGGTGTGCCCACGCACCGCGAAAATGCCTGAACGGATGCGGGTCGCGCCACCACCGGCGTGAATATCGCGAGGCGAAACCGCGCTTTTTGCCGATAGCGGTCGTCCGAACAGAATGGTGGGGAGAAATGACGGCTTTTTCAGCAGCCTGATAGTAAAGCTCCGTGCTAGGGCGCGAATCACTTCCTCGGGTTCAGCCCGCGCTACCCACTGCTGCCGGTCCTGGCGGAGTGGTTCCGCCCCGGCGCGCTGATCGGCGAGGGGACGGAGAGATCTGCGGCGCGGCCCGGCGGGCTGGGTTCAGCAACGGCACATCAGTTTTCGCAACTTGCCCCCGTGGCTTTCGCTTTTGGTTGAACAGAGTCCGCGAACGGAGTAGACTGAGTTCCTCTCAATTAACAACAGGAGGCGTAATGCGCTTTTATAGACTCTGCACAGCTGTCGTCATATTGCTTACCGTGGGGTGCCAGACTGTTGGCACGGCGGACGCTCCATTCCGCTTCTACGAAGGTCCCGCCCGGACCAAAGCGGAGGTCGCGATTCTGCGATCAAAAGGGGAACCGCTTCGCCTGCGAAGCATCAACGGGAAACCTGGGCCCAACCAAGGTTTGGGGGCGAACAAGGAGCTTGGCGAGGGATACTATGGCAGTGACTGGGACGTATCCTGCGTCATTGAGCTGCTGCCCGACACCTATAGGTTGTCGGTCGAATATCATGCAGTGAGCCCTCTGAATCCGCAGGCCAGCCTGCTTTACAGCGACACCAAGACGGTCGAGTTCACAGCCCAAGCGGGGCATACCTACATTCTGGATCTTCGCTGGTCGGGGCAGCAGCGCAATGCGTCGTGGCAACCGATTGTCAGCGACGAGACTGAGGCGGAGCAACCGAAACGCTGAACGACTGATGTCGGAGGCAGCAAACGGGGTCAGGCTGAGGTTGCCCTGATTTGACGGACAGCGGGCGAGGGGACGGGGAGACAGGCAGCGCGGCCCGGCGGGCTGGGTTCAGCAACGGCACATCAGTTTTCGCAACTTGCCCCCGTGGCTCGGCCTCTGCGTCAACTATAACACTTGCATCCTGACCCCCTGCTATGCCCCGGTCCTGCCGGAATTGCTGCGGGCGATGAACTAATGGCAGGCCTCGGCCGGGCAAAGCCCCGGGAGTGGCGACCACGTTGCGACACAAGCCGACCTACGGGGCCGCGCGCCTCTCGAACAGGACCTTGGCGGCACGCACGAGGGTTGCGGCGGTTCCGATGCAGCCCAGCACAAAGGGGATGGGATAATTCCGGAAGATGCTGAGGAAGCTATCCCCGAGAATCGCGTAGGCGCTGCGGGTATGCACGAGTTCGTGGATGCCGGCTGATTCCTGGATGGTCCGTGGCAGCTGGCAGAAGGCGAGCAGGCCGAGCCAGAGCAACAGGATAAAAGAGTGGTAAGCCAGCTCGGTGCCTTTGGAGACGGAGCGCACAAACCAAAATGCCCCGCCGCCAACCGACAGCACCATGATCAACTTCAGGAGCGCGCGCAGGTAGGCAGTATCCCAATAGCCGTAAAACGGAGCGCCAGAACTCTTGGTTTCGCCCAGCAGGCCCATCAGGGGATCCAGAATGACAACCCGCTGATGACCGATGGACATCCTGCCGAACTGCACTCCCCAGAGCGCCCCGAGCACCAGCCAGAGCAGGATCAAACCGATTCTCAGGAGCCACATTTTCATGACATCGTTTGCGGGCGTCTGGCTGGCTGTGACCTGTGCCGGAGTGGAATTCAATGGGCTGTTCATGGCACTCTTAATCTGGCTTTGACAATATCAGGACATCGATGCCGTGGCTCCGCGGATTTTGCTCAAAAAAACCACGGAACTGGTGAAACATAAAAGCCGATGCCCCGTTCCCTTGGGATTGACTAATGCCCGGGATTTTCTTCCCTCGGGCCATGGCTGAATCCACGCAATCAGCAAAGACGCCTTGGCATCTTTGGGTAGTCGGAGGGCTTTCCCTCCTTTGGAACGCAGTCGGCGCGCTGGACTTCACGATGACCCAGATGAAAAGTGAAGCCTACCTGAAGGCCTTGACGCCCGAGCAGCTGGCTTACTTTTCTGGCATCCCGCTTTGGGCGGTTATCGTCTGGGGTCTCGGCACCTGGGGCGGCTTCCTTGGCTCGGTGGTCCTGCTGCTGCGCCGGAGTTTCGCCAGCAAGCTCTTTGGCGCCTCGATCGTGGGCGCCGTGCTGACCAACCTCTACAGCTACGGCCTCTCCGACGGGATGAAGGTCATGCAGAACGGGACAGGCGCAGTGATCTTCAGCGCTGTTATCTTCACGATCGCCGTTTTGCTGCTCATCTACGCCCGGGCCATGCGGAAGCGCGGCGTGCTGCGCTGATTTGCCGGGGAGTTATGGGAAGGGCTCAGGTAGCATGAAGAGTGTCCGGTAGCGTGTCTGCTACACTGGACGCCCCATGCTCTACACCGGAATCGACTATCACAGGAAATACTCCGTGGTGTCCACGCAGGATGCGACCGGCACTCGTATCTGCGAGGCCCGCATCGATGACAACGAGCCGGCGGCGTTCGCCGCCTACTTCCAGCGCCCGAACCGGGCGGCGGCCTGGGCAGTGAGGCGTGGTATGTCCGCCGGCTCAGGAGCAATCCCGAGCTGAAGTTCGATGATATCCGCGGGTTCGCGGTAACACGGCCGGGGCCGGTAGTGGCGAACATCGCCCTGTGCCTGATCCACCAGGCCAACTACCTGCTCGACCAGCAACTCCGCCAGCTGGAGCAGGCTATCCTCAGCCGGGCTCATGCAGTTGGTGGGCGTCGGTTTCCATACCGACGCCTGTCGCCGATATGGGAATCGGCGACCACCTTTTAGTGCGGCCACGTTCCGAGGGAAACCAACGCTCAATTGCATGAGTTGTCTCAGGGAAGGCGGTCTCCGCGAGCGGATGACAAAAGCCCGGCAGTGGAACAGGCAGAATCTATAGGCCCTATAGGTCGTATAGGACCTATGGAATCAGATGGTGGCTAGGATGCTGTTAAGCGTTGAGCAGGGGCGCAGGGCCTTCGA
>Ga0315295_10005656_pt1 | contig 10660 bp, 1 predicted proteins | sample YL17G14_0_MG_FD_204453 | JGI IMG/M metagenome (GOLD analysis project Ga0315295, IMG submission 204453) | Sediment microbial communities from Yellowstone Lake, YNP, Wyoming, USA - YL17G14_0 | ecosystem: Environmental > Aquatic > Freshwater > Lake > Sediment | place: USA: Wyoming | collected...
TCCAGCGCATACAATTATGGTAGATCATGCGACGGGGGATAGTTTTGAGAAATATGTGGAGGAGAATTGGAAGGGGTGGAACAAAGGGACTCCTGATGAAGGGAAAATTATTAACCCCATAACTGGTCAGCCTTACACTGGTCTGAAAGATTATGTTGAGAATTATAAGAATGAGCACGCGTATAACTCATCGGATAACTCATCGGATTACCAACTCAGCAATATTTCAAAATATATGGATGATTTAGCGAAAGATAGTCGTAATTTACCCAAGGACGAAATTGAGATTTACACAGACCCCCAAGGCACAGTTACTATGATTGAAAAAGTTCCATTAACTTGGGAACAAAAGAGAAGAAATGCTGAAGAGCAGTTGCCGAAGGCATTAATGTATGGAGCTGGCCTCATCAATACATTTTGGAGAGATTATAATAGTCCCTCTGGAGCAGGAACAATTTGCATTAGGGTCCCTGAACCTGTAGACCCTGCTGGAGATCATCCTGATGATAGGTTTGATGTCTCGGATGAATTCTATTGGGAAAGTGAGTTTAAACTTACTGAGGCAGACCTAACAGATTTATATCTTAGGACTGGGCTAAAGAAAGGGAAAATTGGTGTATGGTATAAGAAACAGATCTTAGAGACGCTCATAGAAAGACAAACCAAATATAAAGATTCGCCCCAGGAAATAAAGGATGCCATTGAGTTAAAGTTATATACGATAAAGAAAAATTTGGAGCAGAGAGTAAATCCAATAGAGAGTGACTGGAAAGGGGCGCCTGATATTGCCCTCTTTACGAATGGCTTTTATAACCCTTCCATTTCATTGATGCTCAAGATTGGGGAACCGGTATCATTTCAAAAAATTGATTTTAATCCTGAGATCGTGAAAGACCATCCGGTTCTTCTGGTGCCAACCGGAGGGTTCTACGGGCTTAAGAACTCTGAGACAGTGAAGGTAAGGCTCGAAGAGTATGTGAAGAATGGGGGAACTCTGGTGGTATTAACGCAGCAGCATGGGTATGATTGGGGGCTGTTGCCCACTCCGGAAAACCCAGAGACAGGGGAAAGGGAAACCATTTCAGGTTACGGCTATCAGGAGGACCAAAGCTGCACTTTTAATTCGGTCTATATCAATACCTATCATCCGGTCTTATCCGTCTTTTCAAATTCGATAGCCAGCATTGGGGTGGACGGCTATTTTACTTCCTATCCGGAAAGCAGCACGGTTTTACTCAGAAGAACCGCCAATGGACAGCCGGCCATGATTCTTTATCCCTATGGTAAAGGCTATGTGATCGCGACAACTCTTTATACAGACTTTGCCCTGACTCACCACCAGGCAAATCAGGCTGAGATCAACTTTGTGCAGAACATCATTTCCTGGGCCAAGAAACCAGCTCAGCTTCCTGAAATTAAACCTGGGGAAACAGTGTCAGTATCAGTGGAACTAAGGAATCATATAGATATTGATGCAGCCTCCGTGAAATTTTCCATCCTTGATCCAAATAGAAAAATTATAAGCGAACATACCCAGGGCATTTCCATCCCTGCCAGACAAACGGCTTCTGTTTCGGTCTCTTTTACTCCGGCCCAATCCCCAAGCTTGGGGATCTATCACATTGACTACACCTTGTTAGACAGTGCAGGGACAATTATCCAGCCGCAGGCGGAGACAGATTCTGGCCGATTTGTAGTCAGCAATCCGCCCAAGACAGGATACCAGGGAAGCGGTATAACCTTTTCCGTTCAGTCGGATTCAGAAAGATATATCACTGGATCTAACGCTATTTTCAGCCTAAATATGTGGAATAATACAGATGTTGAAAGAACGATCACAGCAAGATATGAGAATCAGAGCCAGGCTATTACTATCGCACCAAAGAGTCTGGGGCGCATAACTTATTCTAAGGGTGTATCTTGGACAGGAAGACTTTGGGTCTATTTCTATGACGAATCTGGCAAATATCTGGGCAATTCATTTAAAGGCTATTATGGTGTTTATCCATCAGCTTCATTGACCACTGCAACTGAAAAGATGCTTTATATCAAAGGAGAAACAGGTCTGATAGATACCTCCGTTAAAAACAACACGCCTGCCAGTTTGCCTCTCAATTTAAAGATAACCATCACAGACCCTCTGAACACAAAGGTTTTTGAAGATGCGAAGACAGTGGCCCTTTCTCCTTATGGAACAGGTTCAGTATCTACCCGCTTTACCTTACCCACGGCGTCAAAGATAGGCAGTTACACAATTCGGGTGGACGCATGGTACGGAACCTGGTTTGTTGCATCGACTTCCACACGGTTTGAACTTCCCGAGAGCAAAATTTCTGTTATTCCGACTATGCCGTCCGTTTTTACTTCAGGCGCTAACACAATCCAGTTTACGCTCACCAACACTGGTAAGATAAATGTTTCATCTGGAGCCCTTGACTTGAGCTTTAAGAACCCGGATGGAGATAATGTGTATATTGGAAGTTATGTTTTTACCTTGGCGGTCGGGGAGAACAAGACACTGGAGGTACCCGTTACCATTCCATCGCTCAAATTTGGCAATTACACCCTTACCTACACCCAGTCAGATGAGACAAAGATGGGTAATCCAACAACCATTACTATCCCAAACACCACCTCTCTTGTTCTTTCTTTCGACAAGCCCTCTTATAAACTTCGAGAAACGGCAAATCTGACAGTGGATTTAACGAATACCGGAAAGTTTAATCTGGAAAATGTCTCCGTTATGGTATCCGTACCCGATGCGGGATTTCAGGAGAGAAGGGTCATTGATTTTCCGCAGGGTCAAGGACAAAACCTGCAATATGTCCTTCCAATTCCTGAGGCCATAAGCGCAGGGACCCATGAAGTGCAATTGACCATCACTTTGCCTTCTGGAGGCAGTCAAGTAAGAACTGCCTCCTTAATGGTCCCCCGTGCCGACGTTCAACTTACCTTTAACCGGTCCTCTTGCCGGGCCGGAGAGACGTTGACCATTCAATATGCGAATAAGGGGGGCGTGGACAGTGGAGGGTCCTCCCAGATTAAATTATATGATCGTTTTAGCAAAGTGCTTTTTGAAAAAGTGGAGAGCTTTAACATCTCGGCTGGTGCGTCTAATGAACTATCCGTCACTGTCCCTGAAGATGCGGTGAGGGGGAGCTACTTTTTACAAGTTGAACTTTTAGAAAATTGGACGGGCCAAAGATATGTTCTGCGTAAAGATCTTGATCTTGAAGGGGTCATGGCTTCTTTGAAGGTGGAGACTGACAAAGAAATTTATCTTCGGAGCGAAGAGAAACATGCCATTGCCTATATTACCCCCTCGGCCCCGTCATCGGTTCAGGGGAACTTGAATCTCCGGGCCTTATTTATCAAACCGTGGTTTTCTATGGAAAACTTTACCGGGGAAGGACGCATTGATCCGAATGTAACAAGGAATATGAGGGGCCTTTACTGGGGGGCGGAGATCAGCAATGGGTACATTGATCTGGTCGTGTGCTCGGATGGGCGGTTTACGATTGGAACGACGGGCGGGGATCCTAAGAATCCTGCGGATGATAATGCGAAACTACTTTATGGTCATCCTGATCCGAGGACTTCGTTCACTACGGTGCGGATTGATGGCATGGTCTATCTTCTTGGGAAACAGTTATTGCCTTTCAAGCCACCGTATTACAATGAAAGTTCAATCATAACAGAATGGCAGATAGGAAGGGTTAAGGTGATTCAACAACACAGCATCGCCTACTCCGACACAGGGAACCCGGACACGGTGAAAGTGGATTATACAGTTCGCAATGAAGACATAAATCCGCACAGTGTGGGCATCCGGGTGATGCTGGACACCCAGTTAGGCGATAACGATGGGGCTCCTTTTCAAATTCCAAATGTGGGCAATGTTACGATGGAGAGGGAGTTTTTGGGGGATGAGGTTCCGGCCTGGCTTTCCATGAACGACCTGACCGATCCGACTGTTATCGGGAAGGGAATCCTGATTGGGCTGGGTGCAGTTCCTCCAGACCGATTCGTCATTGCTAGATGGAGTCCTATTTACAATACGCAATGGGACTATACGATTCATCCAGATTATTCTGTTACCGGCGACAGCGCTGTTGGGATCTGGTGGAATCCTCAGCAGGTGGAACCTGGACAGGAGAGGAAAACGACTACCTTTTATGGCGTTGGATCCCCCCAAGTGGAATATGTGGTCTGGGAAACCAATATCCCTGTTGGTCTAAACACTTCCGGGCAAAGAGTTGCCACGATGTCCATTCCTGAAGAGATGGCCGGGAAATTCACTCTTGCCGGGACGCTTTTCTCTTCCTCGGGGCAGGTCCTCTCGAGGAGTTCGCAACCCTTTTATGTCGTTCCTGCCAACATGGTTCTTCTTTTGCATCCAGATAAGAAGCTTTACAAGCCGGGAGATGTTGTCACCATCAATGGGGAAATAAGGAACCTCCTGAGCATTGGGGTAACGAACTTAATCTTGGAAATTAAAAGGCAGGGGTTGGATGGTTTGGTGCAAACCCTTTATAGTGAATCATTTGATATTTCTGCCGGGGGAATTCGGACTTTTGCAGTCAACACCCCGGCAGAGGTTGAGGGGCCATTTATCTTTACCGGGAGCGTAATCCAGAATAACTCCACTCTGGTGGAGATTATCGACCAGTATGAGGTGGCTAAACCTAAAGTATCCGTTACAGTGATGGCGCCCTATGTGGTTGGAACGGATTCATTTTCTATTGATTTGCAAATCAAAAATGAAGGAAGGGTAGAGGCAACCGTCAATTTCCAATCTTCAATTGATGATCAAATTCAAAGTATCATTATTCCTTCAGGAGAAGTGAAGCTTCTCCAATACAGCCAGCAGATCACCAGCGACACAACTTATACATTCACCTTCATAGGAGACTTGGAACAGACGGTTACAAAGACAGTCGCTTACGGTTTTGTAGCCTCCATTGCCATGAATCCCCAAGCCGTCTCTCCTGAAGGCAATGTGGCCATACCAGTAACAATAACGAACACAGGACAGTTGGCTGAAACAGTGGAAGTAAAGTTTGAAGTCAGTCAGCTCTCAACGGTCAGCAATCAGCAGATCAAGAGCTACTATTTACCCATCGGAGGTAGCACAACCGACACTTTGAACTTTAACCTCACTGAAGGGGACTATCAGCTCACTGCAAGCAGCCAGTTACCTTTGGCCAGTGCTCAAGCCGGTTTCTCTGTTGGAAAAGAGAATAAAGTCGAGATGGCGCTCTCTTTGGGGGCACAGACCGACGGACTTATTCCTCTCAACGTCAATCTTACAAACAGTGGTTTCAATACCATAGAAGGTAGCATACAACTATCAGCCATCAGCAGTCAGGGAACAATAGTATGGAACAGTGACCGATCTGTTTCTCAACTCTCAACCCATAACTCTCAACTCCTAACTTTCAATATCAATCCTTCGGCTTTTCAGCCAGGAGACTATACTCTGAAGGTCGAACTTCTCAACAATAATGGCCAATCTTTATCTATTCAAAGCTCACCATGGAAGATTCTCGGCCCAATGTTCGTGATCACTCAAGTTCCCTCTTACCAGGTCTTCTATCCTGGAGAAGAAGCTACCTTCATCTTCAAAGTCAAAAATAACGGCAATCAGGAAGGGGCTTTTGATTTAAACCTCAAGGCTTATGATTTGCTTGATTCCACACAGCGAGAATGGCTCAAGCCTGGTGAAGAGAAGGCTATCACTTTTGGTTTCATGCTTCCGGAGGATTTAGAGGAGAAGGACTATTTTGCGAGCTATGAGCTTAAGGATCAAGGCCCCGGAATCAAGGGTCAGATCAAGTACCATCTTGCCGGAATCAACCTTAGTGTCAATGCATCCCTCGATAAACAATATTACAACGAGGGAGAGACAGCCCATCTGACTATAAACATCCAATCTTCAAATCCGAATCCCCAACCCCTTTTCGCCAGAGTGAACTATGCTGGATACGAATCGCAGCAGCCATTCGCATTGAATCGGGGTGAAACCATACTCTTTGATATTCCTCTGACCCAGATTACAGGGGAAAAGCTCTTCTTTGGCATCTACCATGAGTCAGGCCGTTCAATCCACCTGAATTCCCTCTACATCCATAAAGCAGGGGATGTAATAACGATAACAACAGATAAACAGGTCTATAACCCAGGTGGAAACGTGTCCGTGACTGTGATTGGAAATGCGAGTGGAAATATGACCCTTTCAGGACCAGGAGGGTATACGGAAAGCTTTACCTTCTCAGGTCTGGCCACAAAGAGCTTTGCTCTGTCCTTTGCCTTGACTGCGGGCACATATTTTATTAATGCTCAACTCGAGGCTTCGAACCCTGGAACGGTTACTGCTTCTCATCCATTTGATGTGGCTGGGATTCAGGTCAAAGTTCTTGAATGTAAGAATGACAAAGGGAAATATGTCTCATCCGATACCATCACAACGACCTTTAGCATCTCAAGCAATACATCGATGTCAGCTATACTCAAGGCATGGATCGTTGATCCCAGTGGGGAATATAACCTTGTGAGTGAGAATAATATTAATCTTTCTTCCTCGGAGAATTCACTCGTCACGGTTCAATCAATCCTGATCACCTCAGTCTCCGGTATTCACCGCCTCACCTATGGAATCTTCTCGGGGGATTTGCTCCTTGTTTCAGGATCTGAGGTCTTTGATGTAGGAGATGCAGTGCTTCTTGGACTTTCAACCGATAGGGTGGACTACGCGGCAACCAATGAGCCCGTCAATGTGAAGGCAAGCATGTATGGGACTGTATCGGCAACCCTTGAATTTTTCTTAGATGGACAACCCGCAGGGAGTCTGCCGGTATCACTATCTGGATTTAGTAACATCCAATACACCCTCTCTACCGTTACTCCGGGAATGCATACCCTGAAGGCGATTCTTTCATCAGGGGGATTAACATCCACCAAGGAGACGACCTTTGTCTATGGCAGTACTCTTCCAGATCTAACCGTCTATCTTTACAGAGATCAGGCCATTGAGAAATCAACCCTGAAGCTCACTATCACAGTTATGAATCAGGGAAAGACTGATGCAGGGCCTACGACACTTAAGCTCTACGACGGCATGATCGTTTCAGATAAACTCCTCGCTACCTTGGGGGTAAAAGGTCTTGCATCGAAGGAATCCCAGACCTTTACCTTTAACCTCAATTGTCTTGGAAGGTCTGGAAGCAACACCATCTATGCGGTAATAGATCCGAACAACGTGGTTAATGAGTTCAACGAAACCAATAACGAGTCTCAAATCACCCTCACAGTGCCTGAAATCACCCTGTCTACAAACCTCGAGAAAGAAATTTATCCAATAGGGGAACCCATATCTATTACAAGCCTTATCACCAACCTTTTAAAAGATCCATTATCCAATATCATCCTGACGACAACGGTTAAAGATGTTTCTGGGCTTCAGGTATTTACAAAACCGGAGACCATTACATCCGTTGGCGGGATGGCCACAATAACAATCGACACATCCTGGCTAACAGATCAAAATCTCCCAGAGGGTCTCTATACGATCTACCAAACCATCGAGGGAAGGGATGTTAGAACCCAGAAGGCCATTACTTTAAAACTGGATAAGGACTTTGCGATCACAAGTGATGTAGGATTCTGGAAGATCGAAACGGGAGAGACGGGGCAATATAATTTTAACCTGACACCTCTAAGGAGCTTTAGCGGAGAGGTGAGCCTCTCAATCCAGGATTGCCCGCAGGGTTTCACCGCTTCCTTTACTCTCAATCCTGTCTCCCTCTCAGGCGGGGTAGTTCAAACTATTCTTAAGATGATCCCAACAGGTCAGGTAAGGAGCGGTTCTTATTCCATGAAAGTTAGTGCCAGTGGAGGAGGGAAAAACCATGACCTCAGTCTCTCGTTAGACCTAACGGACTTTCAAATGGTTATCATTCCAAAGACCCAGACCATCAAACAACTCGAAGAGGCAAGTTATACCATCACCCTTAATCCATTTGATAGCTTTGACAGCTTTGTTACCTTGGAAGTTGTGGGAGTCCCAGGGAGTATGAGGGCTGACCTTAGTACAAGCCAGGTAACCCTTCCCAGAGATGTTACTCTCACTCTGAGTACATCAAAATCGCTCCTGCCAGGGGCATACGACATAGTCGTCAAGGCCAAGGGGAGGGTGGTTAACCATGAGGCTATAGCCACCCTGATCGTTCACAAGAATCCTCTACTCACTTCTGGAATAGTCACCCAGATCATCATTGACAAGGCGAAATTGGGTGCCAACTGTTCCTCAGACCTTATCGATTTCCCTCTCCTCATCGAGATTGAGGATGACGCTCAGCTGAGGTACAGGTCCTACGGTGGATCGGTGGAAAATATCAATGGCTACGACATTATTTTTAAGGATGCCAATCAAAACCAGCTCGCCCATGAAGTGGAGTACTATGACGGCTCGACAGGGAGACTGATCGCCTGGGTGAAGATCCCCACTCTCTCGATTTCCACCAGCACGGTTATTACCATGGAATATGGCGATCCCGGGATCTCTCAACCTACGGAAAACCAAGTTGCGGTATGGGATAGTCATTACAAGGGGGTTTACCATTTGAATCAGCTCCCCCGGAGTGATGGCATAATCTATGACTCGACCATCAATGCCCTTGATCTCACTCCCCAGAGCAGTAATTTTGATTCCAATCGTGTCGAGGCCCAGGTTGGGTACGGACTAAAATTCCGCGGCTGGGATTACTTGATCTCTTCAAAAACCCTCAGGTTGTCAAATAGTGGAAAATTCACCATCGAGACCTGGGTGAAAAGTTCTTCCTACTGGGGTGGCCGGCAAGCGATGGTGAGCATTCAAGATGGCAACACCCATGGCTCCAGAACTTTAACCAACTATGATGACGGCCCGATGGGTGTTCAGTTCTACGATGACGTTCCGCCGCCCACTTACCAGATCGCCAACGGGCAACCTCATAACACCTGGGTTCACCTCGTCGCCCGATATGATGGCACCAAGCTGGAAGGGTTCGTAAATGGGAAAAAGACCAATTTCACCTGGTATCCCGGTTGGGGCCCTGTTACCGGAGTGGTTACTTTAGGTGTGTGGCGGGGAGAGACGGATTGGCTGAATTGGTTCTTGACTGAAGGATGCCTGGACGAAGTCAGGATCTCTGACGATGCCCGCAACAGCTGTTGGATCCAGACCTCCTACATCAACCAGAGTGACCCTTTTTCCTTCTACACTATAGGTTACGAACCGATTCCTCATTGAAGAATGCTACATAGGGAATGACTTTCTAATCCCTCACTTGAAGTTAGAGAAAGGGGTCAGTAGAGAAAGGGGTAAGCCCTTGACATTTGACAAATTTATTAAATTATGAAAAGGGTTATTAAACTTTTCTTATGATCATTTAAAACCAATATTGGGGAGGGAGGCTATGGCGAGGCCGTTGCGAATTGAGTATGAAGGGGCTTTTTATCATGTGACGGCAAGGAATGGGCATTGGCTTTTAGCTTTGGTCGCGTATTTGCCGATGATGTGCCGCACACCGAAGCGTGTGACGGGTGAGTCGTTGGCGTTGAGAAAGAGCTGTTGGGCGGCCTCGGGGACCAGAGGCGAATTAAGACAAAGGTGAAATATCAATAGGTAGCGTCCCGACTTATTCGGGACGGGGAAACATTCGCCCTCAGTAAATGGGGGCGCTACAGATGAGGAGCGACACTCATTGATTAAGATCTACATTGCGCGGCATGGGGAGACGACCTGGAATGAGGAGGGAAGGATACAGGGTCGAAGCGATCCTGGGCTTAGTCCTAAGGGTTATTCCCAGAGCTTAGCCCTGCTCAATCAACTAAAAGGCCGACCCCTCTCGGCCATCTATACCAGTACTCTACAGAGATCGATTCATACGGCTAAACCTGTTGCAGACCACATTGGCCTCCCCATTCAGGAAGAGCCTGAGTTGGATGAAATTGCCTTCGGAATTTTGGAAGGGAAAAATCTTTATCACTTTGATCAAGAATTGAAGATGGAATGGAACCGATTCAAAGATAATCAGTTCGCCTATCGCATCCCCGGGGCTGAAAACTATGCCGATGTCGCTAACCGGGTTAGGCCGTTTGAGGAGAGACTACTTCGAGATCATCAAGGTCGGGAGGTCCTGATCGTCGGCCACCGAGTTGTCAATCGATTATTAATTGGCATGCTGATGGAGTATCCACAGGAGAAAGTTCTGAAGATCGAACAGACCAACGATTGCCTTTATCTGGTCCAGAGAAATGGTGAAGCCAAGGTCTTTCATTACATCGATGGTGAAATCAAGGAAGGACTTGTCCTTGTAGGTCAGGAAGTGATCCTATAGTCTTCTCCACAAAGATGTAGGGTCCGCTCACCGAGCGAACCGAATCTTTAGGTCTGTTCAGGGAACAGACCCTACAAAAGACAATATAGGGGCCTTTCTCCCTTTGAAAGAAAGAAAAGGTTGTATGAATCTCCAAAATCCAAAATGGAAGATTCGTTGTGTCATCTATGACTGTGATGGGGTTCTCTTCGATTCCATCGAGGCCAATAAGAAATTATATAACGACCTATGTGTATTAGCAGGTAGGGCCCCTTTAGATGAAGAAGAGGTCAAGTATGTTC
>Ga0315295_10005657_pt1 | contig 10660 bp, 8 predicted proteins | sample YL17G14_0_MG_FD_204453 | JGI IMG/M metagenome (GOLD analysis project Ga0315295, IMG submission 204453) | Sediment microbial communities from Yellowstone Lake, YNP, Wyoming, USA - YL17G14_0 | ecosystem: Environmental > Aquatic > Freshwater > Lake > Sediment | place: USA: Wyoming | collected...
AAACGCCATCACCTTCTGGTACTGGCCGCCGGTATAAAGGCTTTTCTCAGAAAACCAGCAATCAAAGCTGACTCCCAGCCTGAGGCAATCAACCTTTATCTCTCTTATTATGCGGGTGAGACCGATTTCACCAATTCCAGCGACCGCCTCTTCTTTGGGCATGGCGACGAATTTGTTGCCTTCCTCGGCGATAATTTCCTTGGCCAGGTCAATCATGTAGGTGCCGTGGTAGCCGTTCGGCGGAATTTCGGCATCAATATTGAAACACTGAAGGTAGCGGGCGTAGAGGGAGCGGTAAAAGGCGTCTATCTGGTTTCCGGCATCGTTAATGTAATATTCCTTTTCAACTTCGTATCCGGAAGCGGCCAGGACGCTGGCAAGGGTGCTCCCCAGCACGGCGCCGCGCCCGTGCCCCACGTGCAGGGGGCCGGTCGGGTTGACGCTGACGAATTCTATCTGAATGCGGCACCCTTTACCGTCATCGCTGTTGCCGAAAGCCTCGCCTTCATTCAGGATACTCGCGACCTGCGCCGTCAGCCAGGCATCTTTCAGGGTGAAATTGATGAATCCCGGCGCCGCGACGGCGACACTTTCAACCCGGGGGTTTTTCGGCATGAGTGCCACAATCTCGCGGGCGAGCGTTAGCGGGTTGAGCGCCGTCGCCCGGGCCAGTTTTAAGGCAAGGCTTGAAGCATAGTCGCCGTGCTCCGGTTTCTGCGGGCGCTCCAGGTTAATTTCCGGGACGGGCACCGAAGGGCTTTTACCCTGCTCCTCAGCGCGGGTAAGCCCCTCACGCAGCATCTGGATGAGTTCCTGTTTGATTATTTTTAGCTCGTTCAAGGACAAGTTACTCCGGGGTTAATCTGAAAACTGAACAACAGTAACGTATTATAACATAAGTAAATAATACTTAAGGAGTACTTGTAGCATTAAGAAGCCATCTCATAAACAATGTGTAGCCTACTTCATTATAGTAGATAATTTTTAAATTTTAGTCTCACTAGAAGCTATCTCATAAATAAAGGCTGGTAAACTACTGACGGAAGACATGGACAGATTTATAGAAAACACTAAAATCATTTTTGAGATAGCTTCTACTATCACTGTTGGTAAGATAGCTCCTAACCAGATAGTGAAAAACAAGCTGAGCCTCTCTCATTCAATCGTGAGAAAGGCTCTAATAGCAGTCGAATCGACTCTTAACGACATGATACTCTACCAGACAACCTTATCCAGCCCGCTGGTAACAATGGCCGAACTTACAGCACGGAAAATCTGGGGAGGTACCTTGTCCCGGTAGAAAATGAAGGCGTTCCTGAGCTTTTTCTCATCCTGATTTGGCTTTTCGAGTTCGGCTCTTATCCCCTGCACGAACTTAAGGCTCTCCCGGATATCGGTGCGGGAAAGCTGGACATCCGCCCGGACAACCACGGTATCGTCACCGATTGTCCTGAGGGCGATGGGGAAGCCAGCTACCCGGCAACCGTCAATGCTGATGCTCATGATTTGAACGCCGGGGGAAGCTGTTTGCGCCTGGGCCTGTTTCAAGTGGGTTTCTGCTTCTTTTAGGAACTCAGCCGCTCTTTCCTGCTTGTTCATGGGTACCCCCATAAGAAGGTAAATTCAAAAAGTACCTGTGCTGCCGCTAAAAGTCTTCCCAAATAACGTTGTGTAGAAAACTTAAAGCTACCCAAATCAGTCTAGAGATACCTTATTATTCTCGATGTCATCCAGTACACACCGCACAGCGGCTTTCTGGATAGCTTCCCTTTTTACAATTCCGATATTATGCTTCCAAAATCGGGTTATCCGGTGGCTTCTAGCCAGTCGCTATCATGGTAAGGAGCATTTTGAATCTCTTCGGTGCCCTGAGCGAGTGTGGCCGGTTTTCCGGCATGATAATCATATCGCCTTCTTTCATATGAAAGCTCTTACCGGAGATAGCGACCTCCGCTTCGCCGTCAACAATATATACCATGGCGTCAAACGGTGCGGTATGCTCGCAGAGTGCCTGGCCCGCATCAAAGGAGAAAAGGGTTACCGTACCGGATTTTTTATCAATAATGGTGCGGCTGACAACCGCCTTGTCCTGGTATTCTACGAGGTTTGCCAGCTTCATTACCCGGCTAATAAAACTCCCCGAGCCGGTCTCCTTCTGGTTGCGTTCCGTCTGCCACCCCCATTATTCGGGTAATTCTTTCGGACTGTTCCTTCCGAAAACTGATTATGATGGGTTAAACCCTTGAAATAATCAATAACTTAAAGAGACTTAATTAATTTATATTTAATGTCGGGAAGGACTGGTCCCGATTTGCTGGAATAATGTTAGCGGGTGCCGGCCAAGAATGCAAGTCGTTAAGACGGAACTAACTGAACTCCGAGGCCTTTGGCCAGATGCGCATGACTTCCTTAAGGAGTAATTCGTGTTCCGGCTTTCTAAGCTCCGGGTCGGCGGCAAAGAGCCGCATCGCTTCACCGCGTGCCAGCTCAAGGATGGCGACATCGGATATTTTTGCCATGCGGAGGTCGGGAAGGCCGCTCTGGCGGGTGCCGAAGAACTCGCCCGGTCCCCTGAGCCTCAGGTCTTCTTCCGCCAGCACAAAGCCGCTCTGCGTCTTTTCGATGATTTTGAGTCTTTCCTGAGCGATTTCCGAGGCGTTTTCGGAAAGGAGCATGCAGTAGCTCTGTGCTTCACCCCTTCCCACCCGTCCGCGGAACTGGTGGAGCTGCGAAAGACCGAAGCGGCTGGCACTCTCAACCAGCATCACCGTGGCATTCGGGACATCAATCCCCACTTCGACCACCGGGGTGGAAACCAGGATATCAAGCTCGCCGTTATGGAAACGGCGCATACTGTCATCCTTTTCTTGAGCCGGCATTCTCCCATGAAGAAGGCCAAGTCTCAAATCAGGGAAGACCTCACGGGAGAGCCTTTCGTACTCCGCCGTCGCTGCTCTTGCCTCGATTGCCTCGGACTCCTCAATCAGCGGGCAGATGATAAAAGCCTGGTGGCCGGCCGCTATCTCCTTGCGGATGAATTTGTAAGCAGCGCTGCGCTGCGCCGGGGTAAGCCATTTGGTCTTAATTGTCTGTCTTCCCGGCGGCATTTCGTCTATCACTGAGAGGTCGAGGTCGCCGTAGAGGGTTAACGCCAGGGTGCGGGGAATCGGCGTCGCCGTCATGACCATGATATGGGGGCTGGTACCTTTCTGCCGGAGCGCCGAGCGCTGTTCAACCCCGAAGCGGTGCTGCTCATCAATTACGGCAAGGGCCAGGTTTTTGAACGTCACGTCCCACTGGATGAGGGCGTGCGTGCCGATGGCAATATCTATCTTGCCGCTCGCGATGGCATCCTGCAGTTCCTGCTTTCTCGCCGGCGTCTCATCGCCGATGAGCAGCGCAATGGTAACGGGATGCGCAAGGAAGCCGGTATAGCGCCTCATATAGCCTTCGCCGCTCTCCTCGCCGAGGGATGAAAGAAGCTGGCGGATGGTATTCATATGCTGCTCGGCGAGAATTTCGGTCGGCGCCATGAACGCCCCCTGGCCGCCGTTCGCCACCGCCATGAGGAGCGCCGCCGTCGCCACCACCGTTTTGCCGCTCCCGACATCCCCCTGGAGCAGGCGGGACATGGGAATTGGCCTTCTTAAATCGGTGAGTATCTCTTTTAATACCTTCTCCTGGGCGGTCGTAAGTTTGAAAGGCAGCGATTTAATGAACTTCTGGAGAATATCTGCTTTGGTGGTGATGGGAATCGCCGGCTGCGCCGTCTGGAAAAGCCGCTTGCGGTTCATGACGCCGATTTGCAGGGTGAACAACTCATCAAAAGCAAGACGCACTCTGGCCTTATCCAGGCATTCTATATCATCAGGGAAATGCGCTTGATTGATTGCTTCGGGAAGTTCTAAAAGATTACAACGCTCTCTTAAATCAGACGGGAGAAAATCAATAACTTCAGGAGCCCAAACTGATACGGTATTCTTTAAAAGTCTTCTAAGCTGTCGGGGATATAGACCTTCAGTTAAGTGATAGACTGGCACTAGCCTTCCGGCTTGTGTAAGTTCTTCAGCCTCGGGGATTTCCCAGAGCGGATTCTGGAACTGGAGACGTCCCATATAGGCGCCAACTTTGCCGCTGAGAACGACCGACGTATTTGTCGAAAGTTGCCTTGCAATAAAGGGCTGGTTGAACCAGACAACCCTCATGTTGCCTGAATCATCTCCGACAACCGCCTCGCTGGAACGCTTTCCGTTGATATTGGTTACCTTTGCCTCCCACACCAGCGCTTTTATCGTCTCTTCCTCTCCTTCGGTAAGCTCGGCAATTTTCTTAAGTTCGCTGTAGTTGAGGTGACGGTGCGGGAAAGAGTAGAGTAAATCGCGGATGGTCTTAACGCCGAGCTTCTCGAACCGTCCGGCGAGCGTGGTACTTATGCCCGGAAGAACGGTTATGGACTGTTCAAGTGAATACCCGGCGGGTTTTTTCTTAGGAAGGCTGGATTTCGCCGGTTTCGCCCTGGCATGGAGGGCTTTTTTTGCCGGAATAGCCGTCGGAACAGGCTCCGGTTCCACCTCACCGCGCTCAAGCTGCGACAGAAAAGTGTGTACTTTAGCTATCCACTTTTTCCGCTCGTCCGGGGAAAGGGCGGCGTAGCCGGGGTTATCAAGGTGGAGTTCTTTGAAACGGCGGAGTTGCCGGGGGGTGGCTAGTGCCTCCTGCGCCTTAATCTTCCAGTTGGCAAGAAAACGGTTAAGGCCGCCGAATACCGCTTTGTCCCGGTAACCCTTCTTCTCTTCCAGTTCCAGGACCCGGCGCAGCGGTGAGGCATCAAACGGCAAAGGGTTCCTCCCGAAAACTACTGCTTATCTGCGACCGCCGCCACGCAAATAACGTGCGGCCCGGTATAAGTCCCGATGACGGGGCTGACGGTTGAGAGAACAATGCGCTCTTTGGGGAAAAAATCGTTCAGCCGCTCCATGAGTTCTTTGGCGTCTTCCGGAGTGGTGGCGTATTCGACCGCCAGTTCATTTATGTTTCTAAGACTCTTAACGAAGTTGTACAGGTAATCTAGCCCGGCCTGCCGCGAGCGCACTCTTGTCAGGGGAGCTACCTCACCCTCATGCATAAGCAGAATAGGTTTTACCGAGAGGAGCGAGCCTAAGAGTCCCTGCGCTCGCCCGATGCGTCCACCTTTGGCAAGGTATTTCAGCGTATCGAAATACATGATAGCGTGTGAGCGGTCCATATTCCGGCGGACCCTGTCGATGAGGTCGTCCATTTTAGCGCCCTCTTGAGCCACCTTGGCGGCGTCAATAACGAGTGTTCCGAGTCCCATGACCACGGTCATGGAGTCAATCACTTCAATGCGGCATTTCTTTGTCATCATGCGCTTGGCGACACAAGCAGACTCGTAAGTCCCGCTGAGTTTATGCGACAGGTCTATACAGAGAATCTCGTCCGTTTCATCGGCAAGCTTGTTGAAGACATCAAAAAAGTCATTGGGAGTCGGCTGGGTGGTTGAAGGCCAGTTCGGGTCATGCTGCAGCCGATAATAGAATTCATCCGTTGTCATCTCGACCCTGTCCTTAAAAACCTTATCGCCGAAGCGGACATACAGAGGAACCACGCTTATGCCGAGTTTTGTTGCCAGGTCGTGTGTCATGTCCGAAAGAGTATCGGTCACAATCTTAACTGCCATTTTCCCCTCTTAAAAAATAATTCCGCTTGATTAGCTTGCACTGTATATTAGCAGTTTATAAGGCTCTATAGCAACAAAGCTATCCAGATGCTAATTGTGTAGCGTAAAACACCTTTTGACTTTCACAATTCAAATACAGCTACACATTTACTACTGAATAGCTTATCAAGCAGGCAGAATACCCAATATCATTACTCGATTGAGATAATGTAATCGTAATGCGGCTGGCCTCCCTTAACAACCTCTACCTGAAGTTGAGGATGAGCCTCACGGATAGTTTCCGCCGCTCTCTCGGCATCAGATAGACTCGTATCAGCGCCAAAGTAAATGGTGGCCACCTGGGCTCTCCCGAGGTCAATCCGGCTAAGGGTTTGGCTCAGTACTCCGATGGGGTCGTCGCCAACGGCGACCATATCCCCGTCCAGAAAGCCGAGCGGCTGCTTCTTCTTGATGTCAAGTGCGCCAAGCCGGGTGGAACGGACGGCGCGGGTAATCTCAATTGACCTCACGCTCGTTTTTGCCCGCGTCATAATATCGACGTTAGAGTCAAAATCCGCTTCGTAGTCAAAGCTTAAGACGGCGGCAACTCCCTGCGGTATTGATTCGGTGGGGATTACCTCGACTTGTTTGTCGGTTAGTCCCTTAACTTGCCTGGCGGCCGGGATGATATTTTTATTGTTCGGCAGGATTATTACTTTGTCGGAAAACGCCTTTTCAACTGCCTGGAGCAGGTCTTTGGTGCTCGGGTTCATCGTCTGTCCGCCGGGGACAATGGCGGTGACGCCGAGGCTGTTAAAGACGTCTCTTAACCCATCGCCGGCGACAACGGCGACAAGAGCGACATCCGCTGTCGGGGTCTTCTCTTTGCGCATCTGGAGGAAGTCCTGAACCTGCTCGTTCATGTTGCGGATATTCAGCTGGTGCAGCGTGCCGAAGGAAGTGGCGTAGTGTATGACTTCACCCGGGTCCAGGGTGTGGATGTGGATTCTGACAGTCTGTGAATCCCCGACCACAATCAGGGATTTACCCCTCTTATGGAGCCGGTTCCTGATTTTGTTCAGGTCAAGGTCTTTCCCCTTCATCAGGAATTCGGTGCAGTAGCCGTAAGGCAGCTCGTCAACCATCCGCTGCGGTGTTTTAACGATAAGCGGGATATTGCTTGCGACGACCGTGGGGCGTTTGAACTGCATCTGGTCCACTTCACCCTTAATGTAGTGGAGGGCGCCTTCAAGGATGGTGTAAAGTCCCTGTCCGCCGGCATCAACCACCCCCGCCTGCCGCAGCACGGGCAGCAAACTCGGCGTTTTGGCGACTGAATCGGCGGCGGCGCGGACGGCGGCTTCCATGACGGAGGTCAGGTCGTCCGGGCCTTCGGTTGCCTGCCGCCGAGCGGCAGCAGAGACATCTTTAACCACCGTGAGGATGGTACCCTCGACCGGATTGGTTACCCCGCTATAAGCAGCCAGGGACGCTTGGCGCAGGGCATCGGCAAGGTCTTTTCCGGTAACAATATCTTTTTCGGCAATCCCTTGGGCAAGCCCTCGCAATATCTGAGAAAGGATAACACCGGAATTCCCGCGCGCCCCCATCAGTGCGCCTTTCGCCATCGCCCGGACCACCGTCGCGGCGCCGTGGTCGGGCGCCCGGTAGGCTTCTTCTATCGAAGAACGCATGGTTAAAAGCATGTTGGTCCCGGTATCACCATCGGGTACCGGAAAAACGTTAAGCGAATCAATATCCGGCGCACTCTTCTCGAGCCATGATGTCGCCGCCACAAACATGTTTCTTAAGTCCTCTCCGTTGGCAGAGCTAACCCGCTTCACATATTCCTCCTTGGTAAGAGTACATTCTTGCCAGTCATCGTCTGCGCGGTATCTGCATCCATTTGCTCGCTGTTTATGTCAACCACTATCATTAGATTTGTGTTACTTCAGGTTTTCTTGCCAGACCCGCCGGACTATGTTAATATATAAGCGCTATTTTATATCAAGTTCTTTAAACAGTAAAGGAGTAATTTTACCGTCCATGAAATGCGATTTATGCGGGAAGTCCCCTCAGTTCGGGCATAAGGTAAGCCACTCAAAGCATTTAACTAACCGGCGCTGGATGCCGAACATTCATCCGGCAACCGTCTTACTTGACGGAAAGCCGGTACGCTTGCATATCTGCACAAAATGCCGCCGACTTCAGGTAAAGATTTCTGGCCTTGCCTAAAGACATCTAACCTATTAAAGTTAGAAGGGCTCGCAATCTTACAGACGTTAACTCCCCTTCCCCCATTTACGAGGAAGGGTTCTTGCTTTTGGAAAGGTTTTTCAGGTCGAGCTTAAACGTGGTTATCTAAGAGAATCTCTGAGGCTGTCTAATAATGTCATTCTTGAAGGAGCGAAGCGACTGAAGAATCCGTTCACGGTGTTCACACTGAAGTGAGTCCGTTCAGGATGAATCCGTAATTCATTCGTGGGGACGGATTCTTCGCTTCGCTTAGAATGACAATTCAGGACTTTTTAGACAGCCTACTCTCGATTATTCGTTAGCTCTGCCGACCTTTGCAAACGGCTCCATTTTTAAATTTTACCCGCCTAATTAAACTAACCGCAAACCAGGCAAAACGTCAAGTGACAGGTCGTTTATCTTCCCTGCCTGAAAGTGGTAATACCCACTGGCGGCAATCATGGCGCCATTGTCGGTGCAGAGAGACGGTGGCGGTACGATAACGGGAACAGGTGAGCTATCTATCAGGCGTTTGGCCAGCGTCCGGTTGGCGGCAACGCCACCTACCATGAGCACCTGCCGCACATTACATTCCCTGGCCGCGAGCACGGTCTTACCGACAAGCACATCTATCACCGCTTCCTGAAAGCTGGCAGCGGCATCAGCAACGGCTGGTAGATTATCCTTTTTGTCACTGCCGAGAAGAGCTATTTTGCCCGCCTCCACCAGACGGAACAGGGCTGTTTTGAGGCCGCTGAAGCTGAAATCGTAAGTCCCCTTGAGCCAGGCGCGCGGCAGGTCAATGCAGGCAATCCCCTCTCTGGCGGCGCGCTCAATGGCCGGGCCGCCGGGGTATCCCAGCCCCAGGATGCGGGCGGCTTTATCGAAAGCTTCGCCGGCGGCGTCATCCCGCGTTTCTCCGAGAAGAGCGTAATCTCCGTGGCCGCGCATGAGAGTAAGGTCGCTGTGCCCGCCGGAGACAATGAGACAAACCAGTGGAAACTCAATTTCTTTGCCCGTAAGCCAGGCGGCGTAGATATGCCCCTCAAGGTGGTTTACCCCGCTCAAAGGAAGACGGCGGGAAAAAGACATCGCTTTGGCCATGTTAACTCCCACTAAAAGCGAACCCGCAAGCCCGGGGCCGTTCGTCACGGCGATGCCGTCAAGATTGTCCCAGCCGGTACCGAACTCAGTCATCGCCTGGCTCACCACCGGGATGATGGAGAGAATATGCTGGCGCGAGGCGACCTCGGGGACAATCCCGCCGTAGCGGGCATGAATTTCTACCTGTGAGGCGATGACATTTGAAAGGAGAAGGGTGCCGTCTTCGACCACGGCGGCGGAAGTCTCATCACAGGAGGTATCAATGCCGAGAATTCTCATATTGCTGGAATTATAGCATAGCGGAATCTGACGGGTACTAAGTACAAACCCCCGTTAAATACGGCGTGTTTCTGACAGCAACAAATTAGGCTATTTCCTCAAACTCTGATTCAGCTGGTACTGGACATACCACCAGTAACTTAAACCAAGTGGGAAAAGATTGCGCAGCGCACGTTGAAAACTGACCTGCTCTGAGCTTTCCTCGAAGTCCTCAAAAGCCTTTAGATTCTCAAAATAGAGAATGGATATATATGCAGGACACTCAATTTCCCTTGGCGGTATCCTCGGAGGTAGATTTAAACACTTAAAATAGTCAAATCCTTTCAACCCACAATTCTTTACGAATAGAGGGACAAATACCCGACTGTACTCTTGGAACCACTTATTGTACTTTTCTTGGTCTTCAGACCGTATCCGGTAAGCCTCAAGGTGCATGACAGGCGCAATCTCAACCGTTGTTTGTTTCTTCCCTATGGACGAACCTGTTTCATCTCTAAAGCTCTGGACTAATCCATAAGCCGTGTTCCAAACCGTCTCAGTTACACCGCGATTACCCCAAGTTTTAAGGTCTTCGATGATAGCCTGCCGTTCCGGGCTTTTGAGAGAATTTTCATAAGCGGTAATGTTTCCATAGTGATAGATAGCGCCAAGTAAAGGATATTCGGGATTTTTTCCGACTATCCTCCAATTATCAATCCCCATTACCCCATCAAGTTTCAATGACATCGGATGGTAGACTTCCATAACCCATCTGTTATAACGCTTGGCCGTCTCATCATCAACGCCAGGAGCGATGCTGGGAAACGCCATGCTGATGACCGGTCTGTTCTCCATCTTATTTCCTCCAGACTATTTTCGGAAACTCTTTATCAACTGGTATTGAACGTACCATCTGAAATCAAATCCATTGGGTAACACGTTTCTCATGGCGTCACGAAAACCAGCCAGTTCTATGCTCTTCTCGTAATTCTCATAAGCTTCGATGTTCTCGAAGTGAAGGATAGATAGAAACGGAGGATATTCAACGGGTCGCCTAGTTTTGTAAGCAGGTAGCTCACTTAATTCCACGTTGGTTGACCTGAACCAAGAATACTTTTTCAAGCCAGGCAATCTCATTAACAAGGGAATATACAGTTCATATCCCCACTTCGCGAACCATGTTTCATACTTTTCCCGGTCATCCGGTGAAAGAGAGTACCCTTCCATCTGCATTATAGGTGCATTTTCGATTTTCAGTAATGCACTTGCTCCTGAGTTTGCCTCTTCATTTCTGAAATTCCTGATTAGTTCGTATGCAGTGTACCAAATCATTTCACTGCGGCTAGCCCATGTGGCATTATAATCTCTAGTCACGTCAATGAGCTT
>Ga0315295_10005659_pt1 | contig 10658 bp, 6 predicted proteins | sample YL17G14_0_MG_FD_204453 | JGI IMG/M metagenome (GOLD analysis project Ga0315295, IMG submission 204453) | Sediment microbial communities from Yellowstone Lake, YNP, Wyoming, USA - YL17G14_0 | ecosystem: Environmental > Aquatic > Freshwater > Lake > Sediment | place: USA: Wyoming | collected...
TTGACTCTACGATCTGTAACGGGGCATCTACTAACCTTCTAAAAGGACTTAAACCTTCAGGCGGAACAGGTAACACTATTGACAATATCTTCAAGTGGGAAGTTTCACCGGACAAAACGAACTGGAATCCCGCTCTCCCCGGTGATTCCATTTATTATCAACCTGGGCTTCTCTTAAATGCAACCGTCAACCCTGTTTATTTTTATTACAGGCGGAATTTCACATCCGGAAAGTGCTCATCAATTTCCGATACAATTACTATAAAGGTACTACCGAAGATTACCGGCAACAATATTTCAGCCGTTAAAACGGCAGTTTGCTATAATACTGCCGCTCAGCTCATGGGTCCGGGTCTCACCGGTGGTGATGGCATCCCAGTCTGGTTATGGGAAGAAAACACCGATGGTTCAAACTGGGTGACTGCAAGCGGGACAAGTAATCAGAAGGACTATTCGAGGATTTTAACTGATACTGCTAAGTTCCGGCGTATCATTTTTTCTGGTCCATTCAACTGTTGCAAAGATACCTCTAATGTTTTAAGCATAGATACTCTTACATTACCGGTCGGTAAAATAACAAGTATTGCGGATACTTCAATATGTGATGGAACATTGACTAAAATTAAAACTTATCTTACTCAGGCTGCTCCCTGGGAAATTGAATATACGGATTCGGTAAATGTAAATCCGCAAAAGATAACTATAACAAAACCTGTTGACTCGTTTTTAGTGTATCCGGCAACAACTGCTTCCACAACACAATACAGATACAAACTTGTTTCCGTCACGGATAACAATGGGTGTAAGGCAGTACCAGTATCCATTTCAGGTTCACGAATAGTTAATGTTTACAAATGGCCCAGGGCGACTATTGTTACTGCTGATCCTCGCGCCTGCGGGCCGGAATATCACCTGACGTATACTCCGAGTGTCGGGACTGGAACATGGTACAAAGTCTCAGGTCCCGGTACAGCAACATTTTCTCCAAATGTCAATGCTCCCGATAAGGTTACTGTTGATTCAACAGGAGCTGCATGGTCAGATGAAAACATATATACGTTCAAATGGAGAGAGGTTAACTGGCAGTGCGCAGATTCAGCATTTTTAACAATATCGTTTTACAAGCGTACCGGTTTAGTGAATGCCGGACCAGACGAATACCTTTATTCCTTCGACAAAGTGGATACATTACGGGCTTTAAAACCACTGGTAGGAACAGGATTATGGAGTGTGATTTCCGGAACCGGAACGATTTCCAATGACTCAATAGTAAGTAACCTGTCGGATGGTGCAAATAAATTCGAATGGACGGTCATCAATGGTGCCTGCATATCTAAAGATCAGGTTGTTATAACGGTTTATGATTTAATTATTCCTGAAGGATTTTCCCCGAATAATGACCTTATCAATGATGAATTTGTAATTCAGGGTCTTGATATAGCTTATAATGAAGTCAGCCTGAGAATTCTGAACAGTGCCGGAACGGAGGTATTCTTCACAAGTAATGCGAACGGCACATGGTCCAACTGGAAGGGAGAGAATGAGAACGGTGCCCTGCCCGAAGGTACCTATTATTATCTTCTCACAATTAAATCTAAAAGGACAAACACGGTATTTAATAAAAGCGGATTTATTATTTTAAAAAGATATAATTCACAGTAATACTTTAAGCTGATTTTTTGAAATAGCAGGTATGCGAAAGAGAAACATATTTTTTACAGTATTAGTATTATTATCTGGTTTTAAGCTTGCCGGACAGGCTGGTTCCGATCAGACAAAGATAAGCCTGGCCTACCCTGTTTACAGTCAATACCTTCATAACGGACTAATTATAAATCCGGCCTATGCCGGTTCACGTGAAATTCTCAGTTTTTTTCTTGCGGGAAGGTTACAATGGATGGGGATAAAAGGTGCTCCGGTTTCCCAGACTATCTCGATGCATTCACTTTTAAAAAACGAAAAGGTAGGATTAGGTCTTTCAGGTCAGTTCTTCCAGTACGGGTTTTCAAAATCAACCAGTATATATGCAGATTATGCCTATCATTTAAAATTGGGAAGTGGAAAACTTTCGATGGGATTAAGAGCCGGTTTTGATATGTCTAACACCAATTATACCGGAATTATTCTGATTGATCCAAACGATCCTGTATTCATTGCCAATGACAAACCCTATTTTCTTCCTAATGTAGGCACTGGTATCTATTATTATACCAGGTCGTTCTTCGTGGGTGCGGCTATCCCCTCTTTTTTAAGCTATGTTAAGAACAGTGCAGGAGCCGTCAGTTTTAACACATTCAATGACTTTGATGTGCTTTTAACAGCTGGCGGTCTGATCTCTTTTTCTCCTACCTTCAGATTCAAACCATCTGTTTTTATTGATTATTCCATTCAGAAAACCAAAAAAATGGAGATTGATTTTAACGGAAACTTCATAATATATGATTTTGTCTGGATAGGAGGGTCATGGAGGACTTCAGAAAAGGTTGCTGTCGGGATACTGCAGTTCCAGTTAAATCCACAGATAATGTTTGGATACTCCTATGATTATCCTGTAGGAAACATGAATACATATTCGAAAGGCTCACATGAGATTGTCTTCAGATATGAATTTGGTTATAAGGTCAGTGCCGCTAATCCGAGGTATTTTTAAGTTATGGGTCAACTAGCAAGATATATCACATTAATATTTTTCACCTTATTTATGGTAGCTTATTCAGGTATATCTCAGCCATCTGTTTATAAAATCGAAAAACTACCTTTCAATTCACCTTTGTTCAATGATATCGCACCGGTTATTGTTAAAGACGGAATTGTTTTCTGCTCCGACAGAAGAGTAAGCAGTTTCACTAATGGAACAACTTATCAGGATGAAAGACTGTACTATATCTATTTAGTTCAAAGGAAAGATACCTCAAATTGGCGTCAACCGGAAGTAATAAAGGGTATTGGAAGTACTTTGCTTTATTATGGCCCTGTCTCTCTGGCCCCCGATGGTAAAACAATTTATTTTACAAGCAGCTTAATATCCGGGAAGGCTGCCAGAAAAAAGAATATCAGTAATCCGCGTGGAATTTTTATCGGTGAACTGTCGGGTGCCAATATTACCAATATACATCCTTTAGAATATAACAATCCTCTGTATAGCATGGCACATCCATCCATCAGCCGTGATGGCAAATATCTGTTCTTTACTTCAGACATGCCTGGAGGACAAGGTGGTTCAGATCTCTATTACTGCGAGAATATTAGCGGCAAATGGGGGTCTCCGGTTAACCTTGGAGAAAAGGTAAATTCTCCTTATAAGGAAAACTATCCTTTTATACATCCATCAGGAAGGCTTTATTTTACTTCAGACAGACCCGGCAACACTGACTACCTGGGAGGAATGGATGTTTATTATACTTCACTGATTAACGGGGAATGGGATAAACCTGCTCCAATGCCCCCTCCTGTCAATTCGAAATCGGATGATTTTGCCTTCGTTGCGGAAGATAACCTTCACTCAGGTTATTTTGCAAGAAACACGTCAGGGAATGATGATATCTATAAGTTTTCCTCAACAATTATCAGAAAAGCCTCTTGCGACAGCCTTCAGATTAATAGTTATTGTTATGAGTTTTTTGAAGAGAATGCTCTGAAATTCGATACAATACCTTTCAAATACCTGTGGGATTTTGGTGATGGATCAAAAGCTGAAGGAGCAAAAACCCAGCACTGTTATAAAGACCCGGGAAATTATACTATTACTATAGATGTTGTAAATCTTATTACAAAAGAAGTCCAGAATAATGAGAAATCTTATGCTCTGGAAATCAGGGCTATAGAGCAACCATATATTACTAGTCCTGACCAATGCTCTGTTGGTCAGCAAATAAGACTGGATGCCGACAGTACAAATCTCCCCGGGTGGAGCATTTCACAGTTTTACTGGAATTTTGGTGATGAGACAATTGCAATTGGCAAGGAAATTGAAAAGGTTTATACCAGACCCGGCATCTATAATATTCAGTTGATTGTAACATCGGCACCGGGTGCAGGAGGGGTAACCAGGGAGGCTTGCGTTTCCAAAAATATAACAGTCATTCGCCGTCCCTGATATTGAAATTTATTACTTTTGAATGAAATGAAACTCAGGAATACTCATAAGATCAAAATATTTCTTCTGATATTATTCGGGATGATATTTATGTCCGGTTTACTCGGTCAGCCTGTGCCCGGGCAGGACGAAAACATCGCGTTCCTTTGCACCTTCGGCAAGGAAGGGGAGACATCCTGGGGTGATGATGACTTATCACAAACCTGGTTCTTCGCTATTCCCAGAGATTATAAAGGACGTTTCTATATAAGAGTATTTGATCCTGATACAGGAGGAGAAAATGATGAGTTAAAAGGCGAATGGGATACTAAGATGCAATACTCAGTTTACGGAGGGAAAGGTGTAGATCCTGAAAAGAATGAAGATTCAAGAGGATTGCAGCCAACAAGCAACTACAGAAGCGGGACCTTGCTGGCCTCAAAAATCTTCGGTAGCGAAAGCAAAAATGATAATAAATACTACACTTTTGGGCCATTCATTGCGACACAGGGAGATTACAGTGACCGATGGGGCTATATTTTTAAAATTATTTGTGATGGTATAAGCGGTGATGACGGGAATCTGTACAGATATTTTCTTTCGCGCGAGCCAAACAGTGATGTTCCAATTGAAGGCGCTAACGCGTTTACATACGAGTACACATTCAGAATGTGGAACAATATTGAAAGCGTTTCTCACATCTATCCATATATTGATACAGGTATAGTATTCGTTAAGCAGCGGAATTTTGACTGGGATGATGATGGAACAATCGTGGTTGTCTCACGGGTAAGGAAGGGTATATCAGTTCCAATATCCAACGAGGATGACTGGGCTGAATCAAAAATAGGAATCGAGCCGGGTGAAGTTGGTTCATCCCTTGATTTTCAGTTTCATAAAAAACAGGATTACCTGGTAAGAAACAATAATGTTGTTGTATCTCTTGAAAACCAAAGAGGTGATAACCTTAAGTTTTTCAGTGCGCCTATAGGCGGTGTCCCGGTTTATGAACCGAAATACGGGTATCGTAAAATAAACAAAAAATAATATCAGGAAATGCGATTGCTAAACCGTCAGAGGATCTGTATCTCCATTTTATTATGCCTGTCCTTATTACCTGAAATCCTTGACGGTCAGACATTCAGGTTCAAAAACTTCGGACCTGAAAGTAAAATACCTGATTCCTACATATATACAATAGCTCAGGACAATAACGGTTTTCTCTGGATTGGCACAGGCAGCGGGCTGGTGAAATTTGACGGATTTGATTTCTACAGCATCGTATTTCCCGATTCGGTTTCAAACAGATATGCATCAGTCAGTTTAAAGGACAGCAACGGAAAGCTATGGTTTGGTTGTAATGATGGTGCCTTGTTTTATACACAGAACAATGAGCTGATTAAAATGCCGGATTTAAATACTCAGAGTATTAATTGTCTTATTGAAGGTGAAGATGGTTATTTATATGTCATTCCTCAGGATAAAATGATCCTGAGAATAAACATTAATAAACCGGATGAAATTTCGAAGTTTTTTCTGTCACGTGACCTGTTGATGACAACTGCCTGTTTGACATCGACCGGTAACCTGCTTTTAGGTACTCAGGATAATCTTCTTTATTGCAGCTTCAAAAAGGATTCGGTGATAATCAATAATGTGATTGAAGGAATTGAAAATACTAAAGTTGAAGTCATCAAGTCATTAAAAAAGGAAAGAATATTTATTATCGGAACAGAAGGTATCGGGTTGTTTAAGCTTACTTTCAATAAAGAAAAACCGGCGTTAAGCAGATTCCGGAATAATCCTGATTTTGAATCAATTGATGTTAAATCGCTGCTGGAGGACACTGAAAAAAACATTTGGGTATCTACCTATGGATCAGGTGTATTTCAGGTGAAGCTGTCGTCAGATGGCGATCTTATTGAATCTGTTGATATTTTCAATTCAGCATCAGGGCTGCCGGGCGAAAATATCAAAACAGTCTTTCAGGATAAAGAGGGAAATATTTGGATCGGTTTCTATGGGGAAGGACTATCAATGCTGAGCTCTTATGCTCTGAACTATTTTGCACCTGGCGAAAACCCTGAGGAAAACAATATTATTTATGTCAGCCAGGAGAATAAAAAGTATTTCCTTGGTACGCCAAGGGGATATTATCTTTTCAATATAAATACCGGTAAGTCTGAGCCTTTTGTCGATCTGAGTTCCTGGCTTGGCAAAAACGAAATATCATCTTTCCTTCATGAGGAGAAAAATAATCTATGGATTGGGACAAAAGGAAGCGGATTATACCTTAAGAATCCAGATGGTCAGGTAATGTTGTTTTACAGATCCGGTAATACCGGCGAAGATTACATCAGAGAGATCAGCACGGATGGTAAAAATATATGGCTTGCCACCCTTAACGGAGTGATAATTCTTGACAGAAATTCAGGTTCGGTTAAGAAAAAATTCAGGATAGAAGACCGTCTTCCTCATAACAGTATTAACCAGATATACATCAAAAAGGACAGGAACGCCCTGATTGCGACTGAATGCGACCGGCTTTATAATATAGATCTGAAAGACGGAGTAACTGTCGGCAATAAAATAATGTCAGGCAGTTCAAAAAATAAGGTTCTGGGTTTCACTGAAAGCAGCAATGGAGATATATGGGCAGGAACCTCGGGGAATGGAGCTTTTTATTTTTCAAAGGATTCGGTTTCCAGGATTACCACTACCGACGGGCTATTATCAAACTTCTGTTACAGTATTCTTGCGGATTCGGATGAGAAGATCTGGATTGGACATGAACGCGGTTTCTCAAGATATGATTTGAAGACGGGAGCAATAAAAGTATTTACGACTGATTTTGCTAAAGGAGGAGATTGTAATCCAAATGCACTGTTCGAAACCTCAGATGGAAAAATAATTATCGGAACTACAGAAGGATTGATAGTATATAACAGAACAAGAGACAAAAAGAGCCAGGCAGCTCCGGTAAATAATATCATATCTGTTACAATTAATGATGTAGTATATCCTTTCAGAAAAGTTTATTCACTGCCTTATGGAAAATATTCAATCAGGATTGATTATGTAGGGATAAATCTGAGCAACCCTGAAAAAGTATATTACGGTACAAAGCTTGACAACTGGGATAATAACTGGTCAGAAATGAAATTATCGAGGCAGGTGACCTATTCGCTCCGGGATGGCAAATACATGTTCAACCTGATTTCTGTCAACGAAGAAGGTCTGTCGCAGGATAAGCCGGAAACCTTTGAAATTTATATAAAACAACCATTCTGGAGATCGTGGTGGTTTATTGTTTCTGTGATTATGATTTCAACCGGAGCTGTAATAATCGTAATCCGTGAACGGGAAAGGGCACAAAATAAAATCAAGGATTACCTTGAGAGTGAACTTGCTGAAAGGACTCGTCTGGTTCTGAAACAGAAAGATGAGATAGAATTGCAGAATATTGAGATTACTGATAGCATAAACTATGCTAAAAGAATACAATCCAGTATTTTGCCAGATGTGAATAAGCTCGAGGAGACCTTTAAGGAAGCTTTCATTATTTTTCATCCAAGAGATATCGTAAGTGGTGATTTTTATTGGTTTGATAAGATCAGTGATGATAAATTCTTAATCGTTTGTGCCGACTCAACCGGGCATGGTGTTCCGGGTGCATTTATGTCAATGATAGGATCGACCCTGCTACAGGATATAATTTCACGTAAAGGTATAACCAGACCCTCACAGATCCTTTCCCTGCTTGATAAACAGATCTTTACAACCCTTAACCAGAATATTGACGTAGGTGTTTCGAACGATGGTATGGATATGGTTGTTTGCGAGTTTAATATAAAAACGCGACATATCAGATTCGCTTCTGCGATGCGTCCTCTTATAATAGTAATGCAGGGAGAGCCCTATTATGTTAAAGGTAACAGATGTTCAGTAGGAGGTGAGTCTGTAATTGAAAAATATTTTGACGACCAGGAGTATTATCTTAATGAAGGAGATATAATATATATGTTCTCTGACGGACTCCCGGATCAGTTCGGCGGAAGGGATGGTAAAAAGATGAAGATAGCCAGGATGAAGAAGCTTATTGAAGAGGTAAATAAGCTGCCAATGAAAGAGCAGAAAGAAATGATTTCAAACTTCTTTTTTGAATGGAAAGGTGATTACGAACAGGTGGATGATATCCTTCTGATGGGTATCAGAGTTTAGTTACCAGAATTATTGCAAATCCCATTAGTCTTCAATGCAATTTCACAGGTAGAGGCAGTATTGCTTAAATTATCAGCCCTGTCTTTAATGTAGAATTCGTATTTGATGGTATCGTTTGGAGTGCCAAAAAGATAAAGAAATGTGACCGAAATTGTACCTCTGAGGATTTTATTCTGCCCGAGTCTTTCCATGAACGGTATCCTGTAGTCGGATGGTTTTAACGGATCGTTGTTTGCTGCCGGAACAAGGGTACCTCCTGTTCTCCTGAAAAGCGTAAAGAAAAGATTGGTGGAATCGGCCGAGGTTCCATAGACCGGTGATCTTAAACCCAGGTCGCCATCACCGTCTTCAAAATAGAACTTTAATCGGCCTCCTTTATATTCATTGCCTAGTATGTCGGTCGTATCAAATACTTCAAAACTTGTAAATTTAATGCTTGGCTCAGGTGGCAATTTCTCAATTTTGCCACACGATGCAATAAACAGGGAAATAAAAACTGCAATTACCGGGCATTTAATTGATATCATATCTGAGCGTTTGATTTTTTCATACAAAAACCACACCAAATTTCGCTATTTTTTTCTGAAAAATATCTTAATCGGAACTCCTGTAAATTCAAATTGTTCCCTCATCCTGTTCTCAAGATATCTTCTGTAAGGTTCCTTAACATACTGCGGCAGATTACAGAAAAAGGCAAAAGTCGGGGTATGTGTCGGAAGCTGGGTTACATATTTTATCCTGATATACTTGCCTTTTAATGAGGGAGGAGGGTTAATCCTGATTGATTCAAGCATAACCTCATTAAGCTTTGATGTTTGGATTTTTCTGATCCTGTTCGAATGCACCTTTTCTATAAGCTCGAGGACCTTGTGAATCCTTTGTTTATTAATTGCCGAGATAAACAGAATATGATAATCTGTAAAAGGTGCTGTTTTATTTCTGATCTCCTCTTCTAAACGTATTGTTGTTTTGGAATCTTTTTCAACCAGGTCCCATTTATTTACAAGGATTATCAGCCCCTTGCTGTTTTTTTGTATAAGTGACAGGATATTGATATCCTGTGCCTCAATACCTCTTGTTGCATCGATAAGGAGCAGGCATATATCAGAATTCTCGATGGTCTTTACGGCTCTCATCACAGAATAAAACTCGATATCTTCACTGACCTTTCCCTTTTTTCTTAGTCCGGCTGTGTCGACAAGCAGAAAATCATGATTGTACTTGTTATATCGTGTATAGATTGAATCGCGTGTAGTGCCGGCAACAGGAGTAACTATATTCCTTTCCTCTCCGAGAAGGGAATTAACAAGGGATGATTTCCCGACATTAGGTCTGCCGACAATAGCTACCCGGGGAATTTCTGTTTCCTCTTCAGGTTTTTCATCGGGAAGAGCTTTGACAACGGCATCAAGAAGATCTCCTGTACCGCTTCCGTTTATTGAGCTGACAGGGAAATAATCTCCCAGTCCGAGACTGTAAAACTCCGTTGCATCCATAAGTCTTTCATTATTATCAACTTTGTTTACAACAAGAAAGACTTTTTTATTGGCTTTCCTGAGCATCGATGCAACGGCTTCATCAAGCTCATGAATACCGCAAGTTACATCTGTAAGAAAAATTATCACATCGGCTTCTTCAATTGCAAGCAATACCTGCTTGTTTATTTCTTCTTCAAAAACATTATCTGAATTTTCGACATAACCGCCGGTATCTATTACAGAAAAATCAACTCCGTTCCAGTTAGCTTTACCGTAATTGCGGTCGCGAGTTACCCCGCTCACTTCGTCAACAATTGCCTCCCGTGATTCTGTAAGCCTGTTGAAAAGAGTTGATTTACCCACATTTGGCCGGCCAACTATTGCTGCAATCTTACTCATATTTTGCTTTCCATTTGTTCTTAGCGATAACCGAACCTCTTAAGCATCAGAGGTTTGTCTCTCCATTCCTTGTTTACCTTAACATAAAGTTCCAGAAAAATTTTTCGTCCGAAAAAATCTTCCATCTCTTTTCGGGCTTCGGTTCCGACTTTTTTTAACATCAGACCTTTATGTCCTATTATTATCCCTTTCTGACTTTCCCTTGCCACGTGAATTATCGCCCTTATACTGCTTTTGTTCTTTTCGTCCGTAAAACTTTCTATTTCAATTTCAACGGAATAAGGGATCTCTTTCTTGTAATTAAGCAGGATTTTTTCCCTTATTATCTCTGAAGCAAAGAATCTTTCATATCTGTCGGTAAGCTGATCTTTTGGGAAAAATGCTTTTCCCTCAGGCAGCTTTTCAAGTATTGATTTAAGAAGCACATCTGTATTAAAACTTTTTCTTGCAGATAAAGGTATAATATCAGAATCCGGAAATGACCTG
>Ga0315295_10005660_pt1 | contig 10657 bp, 7 predicted proteins | sample YL17G14_0_MG_FD_204453 | JGI IMG/M metagenome (GOLD analysis project Ga0315295, IMG submission 204453) | Sediment microbial communities from Yellowstone Lake, YNP, Wyoming, USA - YL17G14_0 | ecosystem: Environmental > Aquatic > Freshwater > Lake > Sediment | place: USA: Wyoming | collected...
GGCCCGATCGTCGGGGCTCATCAACTACCTCTACGTGAACTGGCTGGTGCGCCGGCTCGGGCTCCCGCCGCTGCGCGTCGCCATGAACTTCGTGGGGCTGTTCGGGTGGCTGGCCACGGCCTGGCGAAGCCGCCGCGCGCTGGTGGACGCGGCGGCGCGTGGGCAGTCCACGGCCGTCGTCTTCCTGAACGGCCACGAGGCGAGCGCGCCGCCCTTCGAGGCGCTGGTGGAGCTTCAGCGGAGCCAGGAACGCCCGATCTTCCTCGTCCCGCTCATCCTGGTCTGGAGCCGCCGGGCCCAGCGGGTCGTTCCGCCCATCTGGGAGCTGGTCTGGGGCTCTCCCGAGTCGCCCACGACCCTGCCCGCCGCGGTGGCCTTCCTGCGCAACTACAAGCGGGCCTTCCTCCGGGTGGGGCGCCGCATCGATCTGAAGTCCTTCGTCCACGAGCGAGCCGACGAATCCGACGCGATGGTGGCCCGCAAGGCCCGCGGCACCATCCACCACCACCTGGCCCGCGAGCTGCGCGCCGCGGTGGGGCCGCCGCTCCGGACACCCACCCGCGTCGAGGAGAAGGTCCTTCGCGACCGCCACCTGCGGGAGGTGATGGAGCACGTCGCCAAGCAGAAGGGCCGATCGGCGGGGTCCGTGCAGCGGGAGGCCCGCCGCGACCTGCGCGAGATCGCCAGCCGGTACTCTCCGCTCTTCATCGACATGATCCGGCCGATCTTCCGCTGGATCTTCCAGACGATGTACGACCGCGTGGAGATCGACCTGAAGGGGCTGGCCGAGATCCGGCGCCTGGCCTCCGAGAAGCCTCTGGTGCTCACCCCCAGCCACAAGAGCCACGTGGACTACATGCTGCTCTCGTGGGCCTTCTACGAGCACGGCCTCATCCCGCCCCAGGTCGCCGCCGGCATCAACCTGGCCTTCTGGCCCTTCGGGTCGCTGGCCCGACGCGCCGGCGCCTTCTTCATCCGGCGCAGCTTCAAGGGGGACAAGATCTACAGCGCGACGCTCCGCGCCTACGTGAAGTACCTGTTGCGAGAGCGCTTCACCCAGGAGTTCTTCCCGGAGGGGGGCCGATCGCGAACCGGAAAGCTCCTCTTCCCGAAGACCGGCCTCTTCTCCATGGAGGTGGACGCCTGGGGGGACGGGGCGGTGGACGACGTCCTCTTCGTCCCGATCGCCGTGGACTACGAGCGACTCGTCGAGGGTGCGTCCTACGCCCAGGAGCTCGCCGGTGGCGAGAAGAAGAAGGAGACCTTCGGCGACCTCCTCCAGACCCCGCGCGCGCTGCTGCGCCGGTACGGACGCATCTACCTCCAGTTCGGGACGCCGATCTCCTTGAAGGGGCTTGCCGAGGAGCAGCTGGGCGCCGGCGCGCCCTCCCCGACCCTCGACGGGGAGGAACGCGGAACCGACTCGCGCCGCTCCCTGATCCAGTACCTCGCCAACCGCGTGCACTGGGGCATCGCCGAGGTCGTGACCGTCACGCCGGTGAGCCTGGTCGCCGCCGCCCTCCTCTCCCACGTTCGTCGAGGGATCTCGGCGACCGACGTCGCCGAGCGCGTGGAGCTGCTCCGGCGCATCGCGGAGGACGAGCACGCCCGCATCGCCACCGCACTCGCCGGGGCTCCTGCGAGCCCGCTCGTCCCCGGTCCGATCCTCGACGCGATGGCCACCTTCGCCGCGAGCAAGGTGGTGGAGGTCCAGGAGGCCGGCGGCCAGGTCATCTACCAGGTGCCGGACGCGAAGAGGACCTATCTCGACTTCCACCGCAACGCCATCCTCAACAGATACGTGGGTCTCTCGCTGGTCGCCCAGTCGGTGAGATCCCGCGCCGGGGGCGCCGCCCTCGACGAGGTCCGCGACGACGTTCGCTGGCTCTCGCGCCTCTTCCGGCTCGAGTTCATGTTCCGGGTGGGCGCCACCTTCGACGCGATCTTCGCCGAGAAGCTCGACCAGCTGTCCCGGCTCGGCGCGGTTCGCGAGGAGGGCGGCCGCGTCCGCCTCGGTCCGGAGCGGGCCCGGCTCGACTTCCTGGCGGACCTGACCCGGCCCTACCTCGAGGCCTACCGGGTGGCCGGCGAGGCGGTCCTCGGGGCCGGCCTGGCCGACTCGGCCGTGGATCGCAAGAGCCTGGTGAAGCAGGCGCTCGAGCGCGGCCGCGCCGAATTCCTCTCGGGTCGGGTGCTGATGCGCGAGTCGATCTCCAAGGCCACGCTGGAGAACGCCATGGAGTGGATGGGGAGCCAGGGCGCCTTCGAGACCGGACCGGATGGGAAGCGCTCGGTCTCCCCCGCCTGGCGCGACCAGGCTTCGACGCACCTCGTCGAACGGATCGGGCGATTCCTGGCCACTTGACGGTCGTCATTCGACGCCGTCTTCCCTTTCAAACGCAGGCTCGTTTGGGCTATCCTCCCCGCCCTGCCCTCGCTCTCCGTACCGGGAGTGCGAGCGCGATGTCCCCCACGCGTCCACGCGGCAAAACGACCCGAGGAGAACCACAAGATGGGTGATCGGATCCTTCACAAGGGCTTGAAGAGCAAGGTGATGTCCGCCGAGGCGGCCGCGGCGCTCATCCCGAACGGCGCCGTGGTCGGCATGTCCGGCTTCACGGGCGCCGGCTACCCCAAGGCCGTGCCCATCGCGCTCGCCAAGCGCGCGCTCGACGAGAAGCTCAAGGGCAAGGCCCTGAAGCTCGACGTCCTCACCGGCGCCTCGACGGGCCCGGAGCAGGACTCGATGATGAGCTTCGTCGAGTCGCAGCGGTTCCGCTTCCCCTACCAGGGGGACGCGATCACCCGCGAGAAGATCAACGCGGGCATCATGGAATACCAGGACATGCATCTCTCGCATGCTGGCTCCCTGGTGCGCTACGGCTACTACGGCAAGGGCAAGAACAACATCGACTTCGCCGTCATCGAGGTCACCAAGATCAACGCCGACGGCACCTGCGTTCCGTCGTCCTCCTGCGGCGCCAACAACGTCTACTTCGAGATGGCCGACAAGATCATCCTCGAGGTGAACAGCTGGCAGGACGAGCGGCTCGAGGGGATGCACGACATCATCTCCATCCCAGGGGAGCACGGGAAGCGCGTCCCGCTGCCCATCCTGAAGACCGACGATCGCAAGGGCTCGAAGTTCTGGACCATCGACCTCAACAAGGTGGTGGCGGTCGTCGAGTCCGAGTTCCCGGACCGCAACGCCCCCTTCAAGCCGCCCGAGGAGATCCACAAGCGGATCGCCGGCCACATCATCGACTTCCTCTCCGGCGAGGTGAAGGCGGGCCGGCTCTCGAAGCACCTCAACCCGCTGCAGTCGGGCGTCGGCAACATCGCCAACGCCGTGCTGGTGGGCCTGAACGAGGGGCCCTTCGAGAACATGACCAGCTACACCGAGGTGATCCAGGACGGCATGCTGGACATGCTCGACTCCGGAAAGCTGACCGTCGCCTCGGCCACCGCCTTCTCCGTCTCCCCCGAGGGGCAGATCCGCTTCAACAAGCAGATCGACGACTACCGCAAGAAGATCATCCTGCGCCCGCAGGAGATCTCCAACCACCCGGAGATCATCCGCCGCCTCGGGTGCATCGCCATGAACGGGTTCGTCGAGGCCGACATCTACGGCCACGTGAACTCGACCCACATCGCCGGCAAGGGCATCGAGAACGGCATCGGCGGATCGGGTGACTTCGCCCGCAACTCGGCCTACACGATCTTCATGTCCCCGGCCACCGCCAAGGACGGGAAGATCTCGGCCATCGTGCCCTTCGCGTCGCACATCGACCACACCGAGCACGAGGTGAACGGCATCGTCACCGAGTTCGGCTTCGCCGACCTCCGCGGCCGCAGCCCCAAGGAGAAGGCCAAGGAGGTCATCGAGAAGTGCGCGGCCCCCGAGTACCGCCCCATCCTCTGGGACTACGTGAAGCGCGCCATGAAGAACCCCAGCGCCGGCCTCCACTCGCCGCACATGTTCAGCGAGGCCTTCGCCTTCCACACGCGCTACCTCCAGACCGGCGACATGCGCCCCAAGAAGTAGCCGGATCGCCATCCACCGACCGTCCGACGGCCGCTCCGGGAAACCGGGGCGGCCGTTCCCTTTCCGGGCGATGGTAGAGTCGCCCCATGTTCCTGGACCTCGATCGGGCCATCGCCGCCGCGCGCCGCGCCGTGGAGGCCGCCGCGGCGGCCAGCCTCCCCCACTTCAGGCGCGGCGTCCGCGTCGAGATGAAGCCCGACCGGACGCCGGTCACGGCCGCCGACCGCGACGCCGAGGCGGCGATCGTGGCGGTGCTCCGCGACGCCTTCCCGGGGCACGCCATCCTCGGCGAGGAGAGCGGCGTTCACGAAGGCGACGCCGCCACCCGATGGATCGTCGACCCCATCGATGGCACCCGTGGGTTCACCCGAGGTGGATCCTTCTGGGGGCCGCTCCTGGCCCTCGAGCACGAGGGGGAGGTGGTGGTGGGCGCCATGGCCATGCCGGCGCTCTCGGAGTCCTACTGGGCGGCCCGCGGTCGCGGCGCCTGGGTGGAGCGCGGGGGAGCGGAACCGGTGCGGCTCCAGGTCTCCGGCATCTCCGACTGGACGGAGGCCTCCGTCTCCCTCGGCGAGCTCCGCAGCGTCCTGGCGCCCGAGCGGGAGCGCGCGGTCCTGGCACTTGCGCGGACGGCGGCCCAGGCCCGCTGCTACGGCGACCTGGCCGGCGCGGCGATGGTGCTCACCGGCCGCGCCGAGGCCTGGATCGAGGCGGGCGTCCAGATCTGGGACATCGCTCCCCTGAAGATCCTGGCCGAGGAGGCCGGCGGCCGGTTCACCGATCTGGCCGGGAGGCCGACCGCCGCTTCCGGGAACTGCCTGCTCTCGAACGGGCGGGTGCACGAGCAGGTGCTGCGGGTGCTCTCGACGCCGTCCTCGCCCTGAGCGTCCTTCGCACGATGGGGCGTGTCGGCGAGCGGCGCGCCACCTCGGCGAAGCCCTCCCGCTCGAAGGTCGAGGCGAGGCCGGTGTAGAGCCACGCGTCGGCGGTCTCCCCGTGCGGGTCGACCGGGTAGCCCTCCAGCACCGACGCACCGGACCCGCGCGCGTGGTCGGCGGCGGCGGCGAGCAGCTCCCGGGTCAGCCCGGTGTGCCGGGCGCGCCGGGCCACGAAGAAGCACGGCACCGCCCAGACCGGCTCGTCGTCCACCGGCGCGAGCGTCCGGGACCTCGCCAGGCGCGGGTAGGCGCTCCTCGGCTCCACTGCGCACCAGCCCACCGGCCCCTCGGCGTCGTAGGCGAGCACTCCCGGGACCACCCCGGCCCTCACCTGACGCCGCATGGCCTCCCGGTTTCCCTCCCCCTTGCCCGCCTCGAACTCCCGGCGGGTGGTCTTCCACCACATGCACCAGCATCCGGCGCAGGCGCCGCGCGGGCCGAAGAGCCTTTCCAGGTCGGGGAGCCGCTCCGGGACGAGCGGATGGAAGGTCTTCCCCCGGCCACCGGCCATTCCGCCCCCCTTCAGACGCCGGTGCGCCGGAAGAGATCGACCACCGCGCCCTCGCGCCCGGCGGTGCGGGCGCGCCCGCGCGACCACTCGCGAAGGGCCTTGATCTCCTCCTCGTAGGTCTTGAAGAGCGGAACCAGGTCCTGGGCCACGCGGCGCAGGTCCACGACCTCGACCTCGCGCCCCTGCGCGAAGGCCCGGTGCAGCGCACCCACCACCACCTGCTCCAGCTCGGCGCCGGAGAAGTTCTCGCAGCCGTCGGCGATCAGCGCGAGGTCGAAGCGCTCCGGGACGCGCCCTCGCTTCTGGAGGTGAAGGGCCAGGATGGCCTGGCGTGCCGCCGCATCCGGCAGGTCGACGAAGAAGAGCTCGTCGAAGCGGCCGCGGCGAAGCAGCTCCGGGGGAAGCCGCGACACGTCGTTGGCGGTGGCCACGGCGAAGACCGCCCCGACCCGCTCCTGCAGCCAGGTGGAGAAGGAGCCGAGCAGCCGGGCGGCGCGGGAGTCGGCGCCCTGACCCGCTCCGCTCCCCGCGAAGGCCTTCTCGATCTCGTCCACCCAGACCGCCACAGGCGCGACCGCCTCGGCTGCGGCCAGGGCGCGGGCCAGGTTCTCCTCGGCCCCCTCGGCGGCGCCGAGGACCCGCGAGAGGTCGAGCCGGAGCAGGGGCACGCCGAGCTGCGCGGCCGCCACCTTGGCGGCCAGCGACTTCCCGCAGCCCTGCACGCCCACGAGCAGGACGCCGCGGGGCGCCGGGAGCCCGAAGGCGCGTGCGTCGGGAGCGAAGGCCTGTGCCCGCTCCTCCATCCAGGACTTGAAGGTCTCCAGGCCGCCCAGCGACTCCGGGGCCTCGCGCGTCTCCACGAGCTCGAGCCCCAGGTCGCGCGACAGGATGCGCTTCTTCTCGCCGATCACCAGGTCGGCGGCATCGAGGCCGAGCGCCGGATCGGCGCGCAAGGCCCGGAGGAAGGCGCGGCGGGCCTGGCTCTCGGTGAGCCCGCGAGCGGCCACCAGGACCCGGTGGCGGTTCCGTGCCGATACCTTGCCGGCCGGGGCCAGCGCGTCGAGAAGCACCGCCAGATCGCCCTCGGACGGCAGCGGAAGTCGCAGCACCGCGGCCTCGGCGGCCAGCCCATCGGGGAGCGCCAGCCGAGGAGCCACCACCGCGAGGCAGCGACCCTCGGCGATGAGGCGAGGCAGGGCGTCCCGGATCACCCGGACCACCCTGGGGTCCTCGAGGGCCTCGTGGAAGTCGAGCAGCACGGCCAGGAACGGGGCCGGGGCCTGCAGGGCCGCCTCGATGGCGGCGATGGGCGTCCTGGCCTGGGGGGCGATGGGGTCGAGCCCCCTCACGCTGGACCAGACGGCCACGTTGGCGTCGAAGCTGTCGGCGGCAGCCCGGCACACCGCGACCGCCCGCTCCTCCTCGGCGGTCACCAGGTAGACGATCGGCGTCCCCGCCGACCAGAGCTCCGCGATCTCGGCCTGGGGCGACCTCACCTCTGTCCCTCCGCGTCGGCCGTGGAGCGCATGGCCTCCTCGAAGGAGGTCGCCCCGGAGGCCACCTTGAGGACGGCGTGCTCCCGCAGCGTTCGCAGGCCGTCCTGGCGGGCGGTCCGGGCCAGGACCTCCGGGGTGGCGCCCTCGGCGATGAGGTGACGAAGCCGATGGTTCACCGAGAGGATCTCGTAGATCCCGGTGCGCCCGAAGTAGCCGGTGTAGCGGCACTTGGGGCAGCCGACCCCCCGGCGCGCGATGAGCTTCCCGGCGTGCTCCTCGGGGTGGCGCACGCCCAGCTCGGCGACCTGGTCGGCCGTGAGGAGCGCGTCCTCGGCGCAGTTCGGGCACACCCCGCGCACCAGCCGCTGGGCCACCACGCCGGTCAGCGTGGCGGCGATGAGGAATCCCGGTACCCCCAGGTCGCGGAGGCGCGCCACTGCGCCCACCGCGTCGCTGGTGTGGAGGGTGGTCAGCACCAGGTGCCCGGTGAGGGCGGCCTGCACCGCCTGGGTGGCCGTCTCGGCGTCGCGCACCTCGCCCACCATGACCACGTCGGGGTCCTGCCGCAGCACGTGGCGCAGCGCCTCGGCGAAGCCCGTGCCGGTCTTGGGGTTGGCGGCGATCTGGTTGAACTCCTCGTGAATCATCTCGATGGGGTCCTCGATGGTCACGATGTTGATCTCGGGCGAGGCCAGGGCCTCCAGCGCCGAGTAGAGGGTCGTGGTCTTGCCCGAGCCGGTGGGGCCGGTGACCACCACCAGGCCGTGCGGGCGCGCCAGCCAGCGCTCGAAGCGATCGCGCTCGTCGGGCAGGAACCCCAGCTCGGAGAGGTCCCGGACCAGGATCTGCTGGTCGAGCACCCGGATCACGACCTTGTCGCCGAAGGCGGTGGGGATGGTCGAGACGCGCAGCTCCATCTCGGTCTCTCCCCGGGCGGTGCGGATGCGCCCGTCCTGCGGGCGCCGGGCGGCGATGTCGAGGCGGCTCATGATCTTGAGCCGGTTGACGAGGGCGCCGTGGACGCTCTTGGGGACCCGGTAGACCGGGTGGAGGACGCCGTCGATCCGCATGCGGATGATGCTCTCGTCGCGCCGCGGCTCCACGTGGATGTCGCTGGCCCGCTGCTCGAATGCATAGTGGAACAGGTACTCCACCGCGGCCACCACCGGCTCGCTGGAGGCCTCGAGCGCGTCCAGCCCGGAGAGGTTGACGAACTGCTCCAGGTTCCCGACGTCGACGACACCGCCCTCGGCACGGGTCTGGGCCTCCCGGATCTGCTCGCGAAAGCCGTAGATCTCGGCGATGGCGCGGTGGATGTCGGCCGGGGCGGAGAGCACCGGCTCGATGGCCATGCCGGTGAGCCCGTGCAGGTTCTCGAACAGCTCCCGGTCGAACGGGTTGGCGGTGGCGACCACCAGCGCGCCGTTCCTCTTCTCGAGCGGCAGGACGGCGTGCTTGCGGGCGAAGGGGCGGGAAAGCGTCCGGGTGATGAGCTGGACGTCGAGCTTGAGCGGGTCGACCTTCACGTAGGGCAAGCCGATCGACTCGGCCAGCGACTTGGTGATCCGGTCCTCGTCGATCCGGTCGGCCTCCCGCCGGGCATCGGAGAAGCCGAACGAGGCCAGCAGCTCCACCGGCGACAGGTCGGCGCGGCGCAGGGCGCGCCCGTCCCGGCCGGAGGATTCGCGGAGCAGCTTGGCCCGCTGGACGTTCTCCCGCGCGGCCGCGCCCTTCCGGTCCTCGGGCCGCAGGAGCCCCTGCCGCTGGAGCGCGTCGGCGACGAAATCGAGGGTGAAGTCGCTGGCGCGGTGGGTTCGCATGCCGGCCGCGATCCTATCGCGGCTGGCCCCCCGGAGCGAGGTTGCGTCCCCGGGGCGGTATCGCTCCTCTCCGCGCGACCGCGCGGCTGTCAGATGGCTCAGCCTACGGGCCCACACCCGGGCGAGGAGGGGGCCGCGCTGCCGCCCTCCCCGCCGGCGCGGGCCGCCGCAGGACGCGACATCCGCTTCTCGACCCGCTTGCCCTTGCAGGCGGGGCAGCGGACGTCGGCCTCGTCGGATCGGCGCAGGACCAGCTCCTCGAAGGCGCGGTCGCAGGCCTTGCAGGCGTACTCGTAGATGGGCATCGACGGTGTGAGCCAGGCCGGGCGGGAAGGGTTCGGCCCGGCCGCTACTTCTTCCGCCGCTTCCGGGGGGCTGGCGCCGGATCCCCGCGGAGCCGGTCGACCTCCCGATCGTAGAGCCGGATGGCGGCGCGCAGCACCTCCATCGCCTCGCCCCGCCCCTGCGGCTCCCGGACCACCACCTTCTTGTGCTCGAGCGCCTTGTAGTCCTCGAAGAAGCGCTTGAGCTCCCTCATCCGGTGGGCCGGCATCTCGGAGATGTCGGAGATGTCCGCGTACTCCGGGTCGTCGGCGGAGACGGAGACGAGCTTGTCGTCCACCCCCTTGTCGTCGCGCATGCGCATCACGCCGATGACCTTGGCCTGCATGATGGCCAGCGGGACGATGCGCTCCTGGCAGTAGACGAGGATGTCGAGCGGGTCCCCGTCGTCGCAGTAGGTGCGGGGAACGAAGCCGTAGTTGGCCGGGTAGTGGACCGCGCTGAAGAGGATGCGATCGACCCGAAGGAGGCCGCTCGCCTTGTCCAGCTCGTACTTCACCTTGGACCCGGTGGGGATCTCGATGATCGCCGGGATCGACTCCTCCGCGTACCGGGGGAGCTGCACGTCGTGCCACGGGTGGAAGGACATTCGGGTCTCCGGTTGTGCCGGGAGCTGGAGCGCGGGCTAGCCGCGCTCGACCGGCGCCTCCTGCGTCACCTTGCTGCCCGCGGGCACCGCGTGGGTCAGCCACACGTTGCCGCCGATGCTCGAGCCTCGACCGATGGTGATGCGGCCGAGGATGGTCGCGCCGGCGTAGACCACCACGTCGTCCTCCACCACGGGGTGGCGATCGATGCCCTTGATGGGCTTCCCGTCGGCGTCGAGGGGGAAGCTCTTCGCCCCGAGCGTGACCCCCTGGTAGAGGCGCACCCGGTTCCCGATCACGCTCGTCTCCCCGACCACCACCCCGGTTCCGTGGTCGATGAAGAAGCGCTCGCCGATGCGCGCGCCGGGGTGGATGTCGATGCCGGTGAGGGTGTGGGCGTACTCGGTGATGATGCGCGGGATGAGGGGCACGCCCAGCACGTGCAGCTCGTGGGCGATGCGCTGGTTCGTCACCGCGAAGATCCCCGGGTAGGCGAAGATGGCCTCGTCGATGGTCTTCAGGGCCGGGTCGCCCTCGAAGGCGGCCTCGACGTCGCTGGCCACCAGCCGCCGCACCGCCGGCAGCCGCGCCGCGAACTTGCGGGTGGCCTCTGCGGCCGCGACCGCGCAGTGCTGGCAGGTCTCGAAGTCGTGCTTCTCGGCGAAGGAGACCGCGCGGCGGATCTCCTCGTCGAGGATCACCCGCATCCGGTCGAGCGTGGCGCCGATGTGGTAGGCCAGCGTGTCGCCGCGCACGTCCTGGGTACCGAAGTACCCCGGGAAGAAGAGGGATCGAACGTCCTCGACGATCTCGATGACCCGCGCCCGGGACGGCAGCACCATGCGGTAGTGGCCGGCGAGGACCGGCTGGGCCTCGCGGCACAGTTCCTCCACGATGGGCTGGATGGCGAAGTCGTCG
>Ga0315295_10005661_pt1 | contig 10657 bp, 10 predicted proteins | sample YL17G14_0_MG_FD_204453 | JGI IMG/M metagenome (GOLD analysis project Ga0315295, IMG submission 204453) | Sediment microbial communities from Yellowstone Lake, YNP, Wyoming, USA - YL17G14_0 | ecosystem: Environmental > Aquatic > Freshwater > Lake > Sediment | place: USA: Wyoming | collected...
AAGCGACCCGGAAGCGAGGTATAATCTTCGTATCCTCAAGGACCCAAGAGGAGATGCCCATGCTGCAATCCATGCTGACCGAACTGCAGGCAAAGTTGCTGCGCGACGAAAAAGAGACATTGGCCGACATCCGGCTGGCGCTATCGGAGCTTGATGTGCCGCGCGAGGCGTTGGACACGCTGCAACAAGCCATTGTGCAATTGGATGAACTCTTTTTGCTTGTGGTCGTGGGCGAGTTCAACGCAGGCAAGTCCGCGCTGATCAACGCGCTGCTGGGCGCAAAGGTCTTGCCCGAAGGCGTGACCCCCACAACCTCTCGTGTGACGCTGGTCAAGTGGGGCGAGCAGGTCGGGGAGCAAATTGTGGATCAGAGTTTCGCGATCTACACGCACCCGCTGCCTTTGTTGCACGAGCTCAACATCGTAGACACGCCCGGCACGAATGCCGTCCTCCGCCATCACGAGCGCCTGACCGACGAATTTGTGCCACGGAGTGACCTGGTGCTGTTCGTCACCTCGGCGGAGCGCCCGATGGCCGAAAGCGAACGTCAATTCCTGGAACGCATTCGGGTGTGGGGCAAAAAAGTGGTCATGGTGCTCAACAAGATTGACATTCTGCAAGACCAGGTTGCCCAAAGCGAAGTCTGTGATTTTGTGCTGCAATACGTTGTAAAGGAGTTGGGCTTTGCGCCCGAGTTCTTTCCGGTCTCGGCGCGGCTGGCTCAAGCGGCCCAGGACGAGCCTGATCCTGGCCAGAGCGCGCAGTTGCGTAAGGCCAGTCGCCTGGACGCGCTGGCAGACTATATCCACTTTACACTGGACGACGCAGCACGACTGCGACTCAAGTTCGCCAGTCCCCTGGGCGTGGCCGGGCACATCGTCGACCAAGCTCAGTCTGTCCTGTCTGAGCAGGCCAGCGACTTGAATGAAGACAAGGAGGCGGTCAGCGCGGTCGAGTCTATCATCGCCGCTTATGATCAGGAATTGCGCAACGAGCTTGGCCCGCGGCTAGCCGAAGTTGAGAATGTCCTGAGCCGACTCCAAGCGCGCGGCCTCGACTTTTTCGACAACACGCTCCGCCTGACCAAGATAGCCGATCTGATGCGCGGCGACCGGGTGCGCGCGCAGTTCGAAAAGCAGGTATTGGCCGACGTGCCGCAGCAGATCGAGGAACGCGTGCGGCGTCTGATTGACTGGCTGGTCGACAAGGATTTTCGCCAGTGGCAGCAGGTGATGACCCACTTGCAGTGGCGACGGGCGCACTATGCCGATCAGATTGTCGGGGCAGGGGCAACACCGCTGGACGCGCGCCGGCGCGCGCTCATCGAATCGGTGGGCACAACCGCGCAGACAATCGTCGAGACTTACGATCACAACCAGGAAGGCAGCGAATTGGCCGCGCAAGTCGAAAAGGCCGTAGCGCAGGTTGCGCTCATCGAAGCGGGCGCTGTTGGCCTGGGAGCGCTGGTCGCGTTCGTCATCACCTCACGTGTCCTTGACATCACCGGCATATTGTCGGCCGGCGTCCTGGCGATTGTCGGCTTTTTCGTCATCCCTTACAAGCGCAAGGAAGCCAAGGAACGCTTCAGGGGAAGGATGGAAACCCTGCGCGAGAGACTGTTGACTGCGTTGACCACGCAGTTTGACCAGGAAGCCGAGAATGGCGTCACGCGAATGAAAGAAGGCGTTGCGCCTTACACGCGCTTTGTACATGGCGAACTTGAGCGAGTGGACAAAGGGCTGCGCCAGATTGATGAACTGCGCCAACGCATCTCGGAGTTGAGCGCCAGAGTGGATCGTACTTAATCGCCCCAAGCACAATATCATCGGGACGATGTCACCGGCCTGATGCGCGCTATGGGCGAGTTCAGGCAGCAGCAAAATCACTTGCCGAAACGGCCCGAGGTTTGAAAACAACCCTCGCCCGGTCAAATCCATAGGCGAACATGCGTGAGACTGGCGCACGAGGGCCTCGAAGAATCTACTGCGTGCCTTGTTGCTGATGACGGCGAATTGTTGCGGCGCTGGCCCTTTGGTCGGTGCTGCACCCCAGGGCAATTTGGTCTCGCGGTCAAGGACTATACCCATTCCACCGCCCCTAATCGTCGCTATCCCGATCTGATCACCCAACGCTTGTTGAAAGCTGCCATTGAAGGCCGAGCTGCGCCGTATAACTATGATGAACTGCGCGCCCTGGCGAAACACTTCACCGAAGCAGAGGATGCTGCCAACAGGGTCGAACGTCAGGTCGGCAAATCCGCTGCCGCGCTTCTGCTTGAATCGAGAATCGGGGAGCAGTTTGATTCGATAGTCACCGGCGCTTCGTCGAGGGGCACCTGGGTTCGGCCTCTCAATGTGCCTGTTGAAGGCAAATTGGTGCAGGGGTTGAGTGGCCTGGATGTCGGCGACCGGGTGCGCGTGCAGTTGATTGATACAAACGTTGAGCGGGGTTACATTGATTTCAAGCAAGTCGGTTCATCCAGACATGGATAGGAACAGCTCTATGAACACGGGAATCGACTTGTGGATTGACCACCGGAAGGCTGTGATTGTGATTGTCAGCGATGAAGGTCAAGTAGTCAGGGAAATCACCTCCCACATGGAAAGGCATACCCGGTTTTCCAGCGGCGGATCCGAGGATGGCTCGTCGGAGGACGTGCGCGATCGGCAGTTTGGGAACTACCTCAACGACTACTACGATAGAGTCATCGCCGCTATTCGTGACGGAGATTCTATTGGGATATTCGGTCCTGGTGAGGCCAAGGGCGAGCTCGAAAAACGTTTTGAGAGTGAAGGACTCAAGGGACATATCGTTGGTATCGAAACCCCTGACAAGATGACGGATCGCCAGATCGCAGCGAAAGTTGGACAGCGGTTACTGGCCTGCGGTGCAAGACCGCCAAGACAGGACTATCCAAATGAAACCTTCGCCAGCCTCTTACGTAGTACACCGCCACAAACAGGGCAACAGGACGCCCACGGAACTCTGGCGACTTATTGGAGCCTCCCGCCTGAGCAACTCCTTTCCGCACTGCACACCACTGGAAGCGGCCTCAGCCCAGCGGACATCGAGCCGGACGAGGTCCAGATGGGCATGCCGGTGGAGATGGTGACGCGGCGGTTGAACTGGACCCCAGGGACCTGGAGAGTGAACCGGAGGCCGAGGCCCTGTTCGGCGCAGTTCCGTCGGAACTCAGCACCGCCTCCAAGCTCAAAGCCCTGGAGAAGGATTTCGGGAACTATCTCTTCGATAGCGAGCAACTGGATCTCCTCTATAGCTCGGCGCTGAACCTCTACGGTGAGCCGCGGGAGTCCGAAAAGGACTTCGCGGTGTGGGCGCAGCAGGCCACTCGCGAACAGCGGGACGCAGAGGTGGACGAACTGCGAGACAAGTACCAGAAGACGCTGGACCGGTTAAAGGAGCGCCTGTCCAGAGAGGAGCAGGGACTGGCCAAGGATCGCGCCGGCTACGAAGGTCGCAAGCGCGAGGAGTTGCTCTCCGCAGGGGAGACGGTGGTGAGCATGTTGGGCATCTTCGGCCGTCGCTCATCGAGAGGCCTCTCCACCGCGGCCCGCAAGCGCAGGCTGACCACCAAGTCGCTGGCCGACGTGCAGGAGTCCGAGGAAGAGATCAAGCGCCTCAAGGAAGAGATCGAGCGGATGACCAAGGAGATGGAGAAAGCGGCCCAGCCGATAGCGGACAAGTGGGAGGACGCCGCCGGTGAGATCCAGACCTACACGGTCAAGCCCCGCCGCAGCGACGTCAAAGTTGAACTGGTCACCCTGGGCTGGGCACCCTACTGGGAGATCGGCTACCGTTCCGCGCGGGGCGAGGTCGCCCACGGCCGCGTGGCAGCATGGAGCTAGCAGAGGGTTCCACGAATCCTGGCGACGTTCCTGAGAGGTGACTGCCGAGAAGCAACTTCTGCTTTTCGATTTCTGGCATCATGGCCCCGTTAGCTCAGGCTCTTGCTGGGACGCTGCCCAGTCAAAACCGCGTCCGCGCGCCCCGAACAATTCATCCAGCAATGGATCTTTTGGTTGATCTTCGCTCTCCCTCTCCTGCTACTCCCCGGGTAGGTGCCGGTCCCTATCCACAAACCAGACCCTGCCTCCGCCCCCCTGGTAAGAGCGCGGGCCACATCCTGAGCGGGAGCAACCAGCAGCATGCAAGCCCGCGCTCCCTATCTGTCAGAGGGACTTGAGAAGGGTCGCTATTGCCAGCAGCACAAACGCCGCTGCCACTAGCCAGAAGGCATACCCTGATAGCACTTGTATCGTCACCAAATGTGCCAGGATGCCGACCGCCCCAACGACCACGGCAATCACCCAGGTGATCACCTTAGGAGCACTAAGCCATATTGACATTGTGTGCCTCCTTGCTTGTGCTGGCGCTTGTCGCTCTCTTGAACTGAACAGGTGACTCTCTTGCTCCCGTAGCCTGTGGCTAGTCACAGAGAGCACCCCAAGCACCTCTTCTCGCCAATCTCGCACCACCAGGACTTGGAGAAGAGGCGTCTCGGCTAGCCATAACTGTGCCAAACGACGCAGGGCTGCCGAACTACAAGCCGCGCATAAGTGTCGCGATCACGAGCAGTGCACACCCCGCGACGAGTACCCAAAAGGCAATCGCGGAGATGACCGGAATGACCACCAGAGTCCCAGGATCCCCGCTACCCCGAGGATCAAGGCAACGATCCAGGTGATCTGCTTTGGAGCACCGAGTCTCATTTGTTCTCTCCTGAGCGGTGTGTGTGGAGATTCTTTAGTTCGATGACTCTCCTGGCCCCGTGGCCGATTGCCAGTCGTAGAGAGTCCCTTTCCTACACATCGACACAGCGCAGCCCATTCGAAGAACAGACCCTACCACCGTGAACAGCCTGGACTACACCTCTCCGACTGCCGCACAAGTGAAGCCCATTTGTCAAGACTAGATCGCGGCAGAAGCAGACAACAGACCCTACTCGTGCCTCAGGCAGCACGAGGCTCATCACGACGAGGATAGCTATCGACAGGCTTGGTCGCGCAGGTAGTGTGGCTTCGATGATCACCCTCCGCAGCCCTGAGCTGCAAGCCGCCTCCATCCCCTACAATTGCGCAGAAGCAGCAGGCGACGTCGAGACCTACGCGGTGAACCCCCGCCGAACGGATGTCAAGGTGCAACTGGTATCTGCCGGCTGGGCACCATATTGGGAGGTCGGCTATTCCTCTGCACAGGGAAACGTGACCCGCGACCGCGTCCGTCAATGGGCGCCAGCTACCACATTGTAGAGCCCCGCCCTTCAGGAACTCCATTGAGCCAGGTCGCTTGTCGCCCGGATTGCTGCCTGTTATTCAGTTGGGCCGGCCGGACGAGGGTGTCTACCGGACAGAGTGAAAAACCGTCAGCGCCTCCCCCGTTGGAAGAGACCGACGATCGCTAGCAGGATGATGGCGCCCAGCAACGACACCATCAAAGCCGGGAAGCTAAAGTTGTTCTGGTTGATCGTGCCGATACCAAACAGAGGGGTCAACACGAGGCCTGCTATGAACGCGCCAACGATGCCCACAATGATATTGACCAGTAGGCCCCCTCGCGTGCGCATGATCATACTGGCCACCCAGCCGAGGATACCCCCCACAATGATCCATACTATGAAGTTTACCATCTTGTCCTCTCCTTTTTGAGTGTTTGGGATACACGGGCTCTCCGAGTTTGTAAGACTACTCGCTTAGTGCCTGTCCCACGATCAGTGGAAACCTGATCGTGCTGTAGGACGAAGACTGATTTGCCTGTCAGCGCCAATCTGATACGCAGTATGCCCGGACGGTCTCCCAACGTGCAAACCTCCCGAAGGTTCTGAACCTTCGGGAGGTTCGGACCCTACCTCTGGCTAGCCAGTCGAAACGCCCCCAGATCCACCTCGGCCGGGTCTTCGTCATCGAACTGGAGCCAGTCGTTCTCATACTGCGGCTGGTATCCCTCGGCGCCCAAGACCACGCCGAAGCTCTCGCCGCGAGGTATCGGCCGGTCCAGCACGAACGTTCCTTCCCGGTCCGTCTCCGCGATGACGTAGGTCTGCTCCTCGAGGAAGTCCTGCAGGAACTCCTCCACCGTCACGTCTGGTTGGAGCACCACGAAGAGCGCCCCTTCTATGCCCCGGCCGGTATCGGCAGAGACGATGGTTCCTCTCACCGTCACTCCCTCATCATCATCGTCTGCTGGACCCGGCAGCGTGACAGGCAGATCCTCATCCCCGTCGAACAGCGCCACCAGGGAGTAGGGGTCTGAGACGCTGTAACCGCCGTAGGTGTTGATGGCAATGTAGTAGGTGCCGGTTGTCCTTGGCTGATACTCGATACGCTCGCTCTCGGTGGTCCCCCAGGAGTAGTCCAGGATCTCGCCGGCGGAGTCAACCAGGTACAGATCGTAGTCGGACCTCCAGTTGATGTTTCTCAGCTCTACGATGATGGGGTCTGTCGTCTCCACATCGACGTAGTAGACATCAACGTCTTCATCAGAGCTAATGTAAGCTTGGTACAGCTTCCCGGAGTCCAGGGGGCCCGAAGCCGAATCGACGGTTTCGTTTGGCTCGTAGGAGTCCACATCCTCCGCGGGTTCCTGCTCCTCGGTCAGATACGTCAGCAGGTTGACGGGCCGCAACTCGTTCAGTTGACCCACTGAGACCGGCGTGTCGTTCTCGTCGATGACGCCGTCGCCGTTCGTGTCCACGATCGTTCGGGCCTCGGCCGTCCCCAACTGGGTGGGGACCCCGATGAGCTCCCCGTCGTCGTTGACTCCCGTCCCGCCGCTGTTGCCTCCGGCAATGGTCGTGTCGGTGCGAATCCAGGTACGAATCAGCTCACCACTTGCCTGCTCCGTGGACTCAAACCCGCTTACCCGACCGCTGGTAAAGGTGATGTATCCCTCGCCGATAGTGGGATAGCCGAAGATGTAGAGGTCGTCGCCCAGATGCACTTCATCCGAGTCACCCAACGTGACAGGAGTGAGATTCAGGTCTTCGGCATCCACAGGCTTGCCATCGAGGTCCCTCGTGATCTGGAGGAGGGCCAGATCGATTTGCTGATCGTAGGCCACCACCTCGGCAAAGTACATGGGCGTGGGCGGCCGGTCCTCCCTGGTGGTGCCGGCGATGACCAGGGCGTCCATCGGTCCTCCGTCCAGCCCCACCTCATCGAACATGTCCGTGGCTACATGGGCGTTGGTCAACACCAGCCCGTCCTCGGAAATGATGGTCCCGGAACCACCCCAGACGGGCACCAGCTCGCCCGCGTCAAGGACCAGAGCGGTGATATCGACCGATCCCTTCATGATCTCCTGACGCTTGGCCAGTGTCAGGCCCTCCTGACCGGCGACGCCAGATACTGTGACCAGAATGGCCACCAGCAAAACCATCAAACAGCCGATCCTGAGCGCGTTTCGCATGCTTGACCCTCCCTAATCAAAGTCCACGCTGCCGAGTATGGAGCGAAAGATCGCTTCATCGCGGTCAAAATGCTCCGCCAGGGTAGCGAAGGTGAAGACGTAGGCCTCACCTTCATAAGTAACCACGCAATCAACTGCCTGAACCACCGCCGGCATGGCATTCTGAGGAGCACCGGCAGCCTCAGCCACGTAGGCATAGGCCATGGTGCTTGCTGTCTGGCCGTCCACAGTCGCCGGGTCGACGCTCAGGACACGGTACGCGGTTAGCGCCTCCGCCTTGGCGACTGACAGTGTGACCAGCAGATCGTTCTGCGTCAGCGGAAAATCGGGGTTCATTTCCCTCGTGCTCAACGAGAACGTCGGCTTGAACGCACCCTGCTGGCGGACATCACTCACGGTGAGGAGCGCATTCTTGTCCACCTGGCCCAGCCAGCGGGCGGGATAGTGCAAGCTTATGCTACCATCCTCGCTCGTGAAGGAAACCACCTGCCCTTCAACCCAGCCTTTGACCGCCCAGCCCAGCAACAAGGCCACTATGACCAGAACGACGACCAACAGCTCATCCAGCCAGCCCTTCAACGCAGTTGCCCTCCGAACGGATGCAGTATCTACCATCCCTCTCTATCCACTCCTCTCTGTGTACTCTGCGCTCTCCGCGTCCTCTGCGGTCGAGACTAGACCGTTCAGGCCTGGGCGAGGCTTGCTTTGTTAGCCCTCCGCATCAGCCAGAACAGAACCCCCAGTATGGCCAGCGCGACCAGGGTAGCCAGGATGAGGCCATTCCACGGATTGAACTGGAGTCCCCTCACGCTGGCCAGATCTCGCAAGAAGACGAACAGGCCGTTCAGCACCGCCGCCAGAGTCACTCCCGCCGGCATCCACCACACTGGCTTACCCTCGAACTTGTCCTGGGCCAGGAAGTAGCCCACGATGCCCGAGAAGCTGGCCTGCGCGAGGGCGGTGACGACGATGCGGATCACGCCCACTGAAAGGTCTACGCCCGCGTTGGACATTACATACTGGATGTTAAGCATGGTGGCGTATCCCAGGCCTGCCGCCGTGCCGTAAATCACCCCATCTATGCGCTCATCGAACTCCTGGCTGCCGAACAACGTGTAGCGCACGGCGGCGTACTTGAGGAACTCCTGACTGAACCCTACGACCAGTATGCCTCCCACCAACTGTATGACGGCACTCTCGTATAGCCAGTCGGACACCCTGAACAGGTCGTTGACGACCGGGACACCTACGGCCGCCGCCAGAAGCGCCGCCAGTATGAACACGCCGATCACATAGCGCTTGGGCTCGGGCTCCAACCGATCCTGAAGGTAGAAAAAGAGCAACCAGATGAGGGCGGGCACGAGGGCCAGGGCTATGCCTACTGCGAGGAGCAGCCCTCCCTCTAGTGCCGGCCGGGCGAAGGTGTCTACGCCCACAACGAGAAGTATGAACACGATCAGGGCTGTTACCAGTATCCAACCTGAGTGCCAGAAGTGATCCCTTCCGCGCACCACTTTGGCGTAGTGCTCGGTACAGTAGCAGCGTTTGCCGATGGTCCTCCCTTCGCCTGTCAGCGGCACTTGACAGACGCAGCAGACACGTTCGCTCATGCTTCACAGCCTCCCTTCGGCCACTAGTTCGGAGCACTTTCCCCGGTGGTCGTATTATACATTGGCAGACACGCCAAGGTCAAACCGTGACAGCGGGGTCCACCCTTCTGTCCTCGCTCCTCATGATGGCCGGGACGAAGTAGACCGCCACCCCCATCACAGACGTGGCCACACTACTGGAGCCATCGTCCGCCCCTTCGCTTCGGATGTCCGCACGGGCAACCGCTGCTGTGTTTCGCTCACCCTAACCATCCAGACCTCGACGGAACTGGAGAGCCAGACGAAGGTTGTCGGTGTCGAACTTGGGTATGTCCAGTTGCTTCATCATATGCAGCGAGCCGGTGTCGTTCACATCCCACGCATGTACTTCAAAGCCTGATGCACGCACGGTGCTCACTACCTCGGAAAACAACTGGGTGGGATGAAGATGTACGGCCCTGGCGCCAGCCAGCCGGCCGGTCTGCACCGCGACGTATGCCACCACGTCCAGCTTCATCCAGTCCTCAGAACGCCGCACGAGCAAGTCGGTCGCCAACCCCGGGCAGCGCCGGCCGATATCCAACAGCAGCGCAGGTTCGTAAGACGTAACCTCCATGGTATCCCACAGATGCCGGAAGCGCTGCAATTCGGCGGCAACTATCTCGGACGACTCCGGCTCGGGTCCCTTCAGTTCGATCTCCAGTCCCAGGCGCCCCGCGAAGGCCTCCAGCACCTCACGGAATGTGGGGATTCGGCGCCCCTCCGGAGACTCGCCTCCTCCTACCAGTTCTAGCTCCCGCAGTTGGGCAAACGTGTGAGCGAAGATGGGTCCGGACGCGCTGGTCTTCCCATCAAGATAGGTGTTGTGAAAGACCACCGGCACCCCATCCTTGCTGAGGCGCACATCCAATTCTATAGCATCTGCGCCAAGGTCCACGGCGCGCTCAAACGCGGCCAAGGTATTCTCGGGGACTCCGTCAGCAACTCCACGATGGGCTACTATCTCCAAGTGTCCCACACTATCTCCTCACGTATCGACTGGCCATGGCCAACCACGGTCGACACTGCCTGAACCCCCCTGCCCCTGCGGTACGAGGTCCGTATGGGTCTGGGTGCTGCCGGCGGGCGAGCTAACCCCGTCCTTATCATTCTGTCGGGACTGATCTCCTCTGAAACCACGCCGCCAAGTAGTGAACAGCTACGCCCGCCACGAATCCCAGAGCCATATTGACAACCACCGAGACCACCACGGTGACGCACAGCACCGCCAGATCCACCTTCTCTCGGACATCGGTGGCGAATTTGGCCAGCTCCACTCCCACCAGGAAGAGCATGGCTCCGATGATGGCAGCGGGAAAGGCCCCCAGGAGCTGCGCGATGGATGCGGCCAGGAACAAACCCAAGAAGATCTCGATCAGTCCCTCAATGATGTTCGCCCCTCCGGTTCGGGCACCGAAGTAGTACTGGCCCGCCAGACCGCCAGCCCCATGGCACATGGGCATACCGCCGAAGAAGGGAACCACCAGGTTCATGATACCCGTATTCAGCGAGAGTTGCCGCTCTGTGACCGTCCTCTGTGGCCAGTAGGTCTTGATCAGCGATGAGGTAGAGATGACGGCGTTGGTGGCAGTGAGCGGGATCTG
>Ga0315295_10005662_pt1 | contig 10656 bp, 4 predicted proteins | sample YL17G14_0_MG_FD_204453 | JGI IMG/M metagenome (GOLD analysis project Ga0315295, IMG submission 204453) | Sediment microbial communities from Yellowstone Lake, YNP, Wyoming, USA - YL17G14_0 | ecosystem: Environmental > Aquatic > Freshwater > Lake > Sediment | place: USA: Wyoming | collected...
TCTAACCGGATAGATGGGGGGAAGATGAAGGGGGGACTTAAAAAGCCTGGCATTCGAAATGGCGATGCCGGGCTTTTTGTTTTTTGGATTGAATGAGGGGGCAATTAGTATTGTTTAAACAATTCAAGGAGATTCTAACTTAAAAAGGAGGGAGAGCTATGAAAAAGATGAAAGCAATTCTTGTCGGGTTCATTCTCTTTTCCCTGATGGTGGGGGCGGGTTCAGAAGCCTATGCATGGACCGGTTGGCCATTGATTATGGTTGACAATATCGAAGGCAGAAGAACTCTGCCAAATGGCCTTTTCCTTATTCTCGGCCTATTAACAACTAATTCAACTCAAGCATCAAATGTGAAATCGATCAGGGCCTGGAACACTAATTCAAGTATTGACCCAAACATCTATACCGATTGGTACCTATACAAGGAGATAAGGAAAACAGAGATAATGTATCAGTTTGTAATTGAGACTCCCTATGCCGGGCAGTATGGCATTTATAATATTGAAGTGACTTATCAGGATGATTCTATAGAGATTGTCCCCACACTTAATATCAATCCCTGGAGCGATCCATATTCAGTGCCTGGCGGCCTGGTGGTCGACTTTTCGACTGGCGCGACCACGCCAACCTTAAGATTTATGCCCATTGATGACATGGATGTAGATTATTACACAATAAGGCTCAGACAATATGAAATTGTAGAAGATGATTTGATCCAAGCACGGATGATCTACCGTACAACCAATATCACTTCCTGGACACCGGGTCAGCCTATTGAGGTCACTTTACCACAGTTGAGTGATGGAAGCGGAACAGGAGAGCCCCTTCTTCCTGGAGTAAATTATGAAATCAGAGTGGAAGCCTACGATTTAAATGGGGCCTCATCCCCACCCACGTGGCAAGCTTCCTTCCGTAGCGATAATAGAATTTATTTCCGGATTCCAGCCAAATCGGTTCTTTATGACGATTTTTCAGGCCCATTTATTGACAAAAATAAGTGGGGATGGGGTGAGTGGGTCAGGGAGGTCGATGCGGGAAGCGGCAAACTCCTATTGAAACAGGCAAGCCCGAATCCTATGACAGTTACAGCTTTTCCCAAAACCGATAGTAATTGGTTGAATTTTTTTGACCCTGAATCATTAAATACCATTCAGGCTGATATCGCTATTGTGAATTACAATTTAACAAATCAGGGCTATACAAGGGCCAGGATTGCAGGAAGATGGTATAACGATGGAACGCCCGGTGATGGGATGACAGGAGACCTCTGGGCATCAGTGGAACTCAGGGCAGGTCCAGGGGGGCTTACCGCTCATTGCGGTGTTACTAAAAACACGAATGCTGACGGCACCACCTGGTCTGATATAGCCTGGAGGACTTTTACAACAGTACCAACTCTTGGGACACCCTATACTCTATCCATTAGCTACGATGGAACAAATAATTTCACCTTTAAGATCGGAACTGAAACAATCACACTCGGTCCAACAGAAGGGCTTCCAACCAGAATGGCAAGTACTAAAATGTCTTTTAAAGGAATTGGGACAAGAGTCCAGATCGATAATGGTGGTTCATCAGCCCATATCTCTGCAACATTTGATAATGTCTATAAGAACGGAGCCCTTTACGATGATTTCTCTTCTCCCATCATTGATTCAGCCAAGTGGACCAATTATGAATTTGTAAGGGAGATCTCAGGTGGGAAGCTAAGATCAAAGACACGAAGCAGTTCGGCATCTACTTCTTCAATTTATAATCGTCTTGAGTTTGTAAATCCTTCTTTAATTAAAGCTTTTCAAGCCAAAGTCACTCCTGTAGCTTACCAGAATAATCAAGGGGCGGATGCCGTGGCCCGGATTGCAGGCCATTATTATCATGATGGGACTCCGGGGGGCACGCGTATCGGCCAGGTGGGAGCTCAGGTTAGAATTGGGGGCACAGGAGCGACTCCAGTAGCAAGCTGGTTAGTATGGAGAGAAACCGATGAGGCTGGGACTGCTTCAGAAACATTGAGTTCAGGGACATTTAGCAAACCTATCACATTGGGAAATGCTTACACTCTTTTTCTGGGATGGGATGGGAGTCGATTTACTTTCAAGATTGACGATGAGGTAGCTCATTACACCCCGGTAACCTCGATCAACCCATCTAAAATTCAATGGAAAGAAATTGGTACAAGGATCTGGAATCCTGCTGGCAAGGAAGCCACCATCGAAGCCCTCTTCGATGATGTGATGGTAGTCAATCCCATTTTGATGGGGATCGTCGATTTTGACGGGGATGGAAAGACCGACATTGCTGTTTATCGCGCCAACACCGGTGCCTGGTATGTTTACCCATCGGGTGGCGGCGCTCCCTATGGCATGGGCTGGGGAGGTGATGCCACTGACAAACCCGTTCCCGGCGATTACGATGGAGACGGTAAGACCGATCTCGCTGTCTATCGCGCCAGCACAGGGGCCTGGTATGTCTATCCATCGGGAGGCGGATCTCCCTATGGCGTGGGCTGGGGCGGAGATGCTACAGATAAACCTGCCCAAGGAGATTATGACGGGGATGGAAAGACCGACATCGCGGTCTATCGGACCAGCACCGGAGCCTGGTATGTCAGGCCGTCAGGTGGCGCCTCACCCTATGGTGTGGGCTGGGGCGGAAATGCTACTGACAAGCCCGCCCCGGGATACTATGACGGAGATGGAAAGACCGACATTGCAGTCTATCGCGCCAGCACGGGCGCCTGGTATGTCTATCCCTCTGGCGGCGGGGCACCTTATGGCACGGGCTGGGGTGGCGATGCCACAGACAAACCTGCCCCCGGTGATTATGACGGAGATGGAAAGACGGATATCGCAGTCTATCGCACTGGCACCGGCGCCTGGTATGTGTACCCATCAGGTGGAGGAACTCCCTATGGTGTTGGCTGGGGTGGCGATCCTTCTGATAAACCTGCCCCTGGTGATTATGACGGAGATGGGAAGACGGATATCGCAGTCTATCGCACCAGCACAGGCGCCTGGTATGTCAAGCCCTCTGGCGGCGGCGCTCCTTATGGCATAGGCTGGGGAGGAGATCCGAGCGATAAACCTGTGACGATGAATCTTTCTTCAATGGAGTAACAATAATACGATTGCCTGACACTCAGGCAAACTTTTGTTTATCCCTCCGGTGGCGGCGCTCCCTACGGCATAGGCTGGGGTGGTAATGCCACTGACAAGCCCGTCCCCGGTGATTACGATGGAGATGGAAAGAACGATTATGCGTTTTATCGTCCCAGCAACGGGGTCTGGTTTATAAAGCCCTCTGGAGGAGTGCCATCCTGGTATGGGGTCTATTTTGGAGGGGGCGCTTCGGATATTCCTTTGACTTATAATTATTAGGATCGATTTTATATCTATTGGAAGTGGATTGGAGATGGGGCGGTTTGACGTCCAGAGAATGGTTATTGAAATATCCTTCGTTCATCGGATCAGGAAGTGACGTCAATTCCGTGGGGGCCCAACCGATTAGCCAGTAAGAGAATTAGAATCAGAAAGTTTTAGCAACATTAAATTTCTTTCCGCCAAGCGCCTGCTAAAGAACGGATCAGAGGTTGACTGAATTTTTCAGTCAACTTCTTCAGCCATGAAAGCATAGAAAGAAAAAACAAGCGAACAAATAGAATTTATAGCATTTTACAATTGTTTGAACGATTTTACTTGATCCAAAGAAATCCAAAAAAAATCTTGACAAACCTTTTTGATTCATATTTAATATTGACCCTGTTCCCCAATCTTTTAAACAACCCCAATTGAATCAATATAGTTTGGCTTTGGCCTGATATGTTCCTTTTGTGCCCTGTGCTGGTGTTTAGTGGGGGGGAATGAATGTGGTGAAGAATAAAAACCTGGCATCCAATTCAAACGGGTGACCAGGTTTTTTATTTAAAGTCGAACCCCTCCCCCTTTTTGATTAAAGTTCCTGTGAAAACACTTCTCTAACGATGAATTGCCTTTTGATGAGGTGATACGCCGAAACGGAGATGCGGGGAGAATGAAAGACGCGGACAAAGGAGATCAGGGTATCAGAATGTCAGGATATCAGGAAAAGAGTATAGGTCATAGCGAATTGAGAGAAAAAAAATACGTAGAAACGGTGAATCGCAGGATGGAGGAAAGGAGAATAAAAGTGAAGACACAGAAGAATTCATTGGTTGGCCTTATCACTATATTTCTGGTCCTGACACTAACACTGACACTGGCTGTGTATCCGGGTCACGCAGCCATACCCCAGACGATCAACTACCAGGGTTATTTAACCAACGCGGCGGGGGTGCCGGTGAATGGGACGCTACAGATCGTTTTTTCCATTTATAATGTCCCAGCGGGCGGGGCACCGCTATGGACAGAGACTCAGACCGTATCTGTTAGTCATGGTGTCTACAGTGTCAACCTCGGGGATGGCACCCCTCTTGGACTAACTTTCAATGCTCCGTATTATCTTGGGGTACAGGTGGGGGTTGATGCGGAGATGACACCCCGGAAGGTATTGACCAGTGTGGGCTATGCCTTTCGGGCTTTGACTGTGGAGAGTGTAGGGAATCATACCCACAGCGGCGCAGATATTACAAGCGGGACGGTATCAGAATCAAGGATCGATCCCCTGATAGCGCGGGACTCGGAGGTAACGACAGCAGTCAGTGCACATGCATCAAGGATCGACAATCCACACTCAACGACAGCAGCCCAGGTGGGCGCGGCGCTGGCAGTTCACAGCCATAGCGCAACAGAGATCACGTCTGGGACGTTTGACAACGCTCGGTTCTCTGCCTATTCGGATCTAACTGCTGAAGGGTATCTGGACAACAATGCGGGGGCAGATCTTCTCACTCAGGCGCAGGGTGACGCTCGATATGTGAATGAGGGGCAGGCCAGCAGTATTGCATCGGGAATGATTTCTGTCCCTCTTTCCCTTTCGGGGTCTGTTGCAAGTGGTGTGGTTATATCAGGAAATAATGATGGCACTGGGGGCCGGGGTATCTACGGCCAAGCCTCGGGCACCTCTGGCTTTGGCGTTCAAGGTGAAGCCAGCAATACTGGAACTGAGACAAACTACGGTGGTTATTTCACAGCTGCGGGTACCACTGGCGTGGGCGTCCGGGGCTATGCCGCCAATTCTGGAAATGTGACAAACACCGGAGGTGCTTTTATAGCCATGGGCACCTCTGGCCGGGGTGTCTACGGCTCTGCCAGCAATACTGGAACTGGGACAAACCATGGCGGTTTTTTCACAGCTGCGGGCACCACTGGCGTGGGTGTCCGTGGTTCTGCCAGCAATTCTGGAGATGTGATAAACTACGGGGGTTCTTTTTATGCCTGGGGCACCCATGGCCGGGGTGTCTATGGCGAAGCCAGCAATACTGGAACTGGGACTAACTATGGGGGTTATTTCACAGCCGAGGGTAGCACCTTTAGCCGGGGTGTCTACGGCGGTGCCGGGGGCACCTCTGGCGTGGGCGTCTTCGGCCAAGCCACCAATACTGGAACTGGGACAAACTACGGGGGATATTTCGAAGCCTCGGGTAGCTCTGGCCGAGGTGTTTATGGCTCTGCCAATAATAATGGAGATGTTATGAACATCGGCGGTTATTTCAAAGCCTCGGGTACCGACGGCTTGGCTGTCTACGGCGCTGCTGACAATGCTGGGAATGCAACAAACTATGGCGGTTATTTTGTGGCCTTAGGCACCTCTGGCCGGGGCGTCTACGGCTATGCCAGCAATACTGGAACTGTGACAAACCACGGTGGTTATTTCGAAGCTGCGGGCACCTATGGCGAGGGCGTCCGAGGCACAGCCTCAGGCACCTATGGCCAGGGCGTCTATGGCTACGCCAGCAATACTGGAACTGGGGAAAACTATGGTGGTTATTTTTTCGCCTCGGGCACCTCTGGCCGTGGCGTCCGCGGCGAAGCCTCGGGCACCTCTGGTCGCGGCGTCTATGGCGTTGCCAGCCATACTGGAAATTATATAAACTACGGCGGTTATTTTGAAGCCTCGGGCACCTCTGGCCGTGGCGTCTACGGCAGAGCTGATGGTGCTTCTGGCCAGGGGGTTAGGGGTTACGGTAGTGAATATGACTTTTATGCTGCAGGCTCTGGCGTAGATTACGGGTCATCGTCTTCCATTAGATGGAAAAGAAATATTCAGGAAATTGACGGAGCCTTGAGCAAGATCATGACTCTGAGGGGTGTTTACTTTGATTGGGACGAAGAGCACGGTGGACAGCATGGTATGGGCTTTATTGCGGAGGAAGTCGGCACAGTGATTCCTGAAATAGTGGCCTATGAATCGGACGGGGTTTATGCCACTGGTGTTGACTACGGAGCAATCACTCCGATGCTGGTTCAAGCCATAAAAGAACAGCAGAAACAGATTGAGGAGTTGAAGGCACAGATAAACGAATTAAGAAAGAGGTTAGACTGAGGAGAGCCTTTTGGGTTGCTGAGTTCTATGCGAGGGGGGGATTGATCCGAAGGGTTAATCACTCCCTTTCAACTCGTCATCTTCCATTTCTTATTTAGATGTTACAAATGACGACCTGAAGGTGGCCAAGTGCGCTAATCCTTTCTGCGTGAATAACTGGTTGAGGAGGTAAATGAAAAGATCAATGCAAAATGGTCAATTAGCAATAATCAATTAGCAATGGAAGAAATGATGGTGAAAGAAACGGAGACACGGTGAAATAGCGAGATAAGGAGTTAAGAGGAAAAAAGACGAGGAGGACATCATGAGAGCAAAAAGCAGAACTTTATTTGGCGTCATTTTTTTATGGCTCGTCCTGACACTGACACTGGCTGTGTATCCGGGTCACGCAGCCATACCCCAGAAGATCAACTACCAGGGGTATCTGACAAACGCCTCCGGCGTACCGATCCACGGGACACTACAGATCGTTTTTTCCATTTATGATGTCCCGGCGGGCGGAACACCGCTCTGGACAGAGACCCAGAATGTGATAGTCACTCAAGGGGTCTACAGTGTGAATCTTGGGGAGGTGACCCCGATTGGGCTAACCTTCAACAATCCATACTTTCTTGGAGTTCGGGTAGGGGCAGATCCTGAGATGACACCTCGTATCCCCTTAACCAGTGTGGGCTATGCGTTTCGGGCCAAGATGGTGGATATTGTGGGGAGTCATACACATGGTGGGGCGGACATTACAACGGGGACTGTGGCCGAATCCTTCATTGATGGAGCCATAGCGAGGGATTCTGAAGTTACCGTTGCAGTGGGCGCACATTCAATGAGGACGGACAATCCTCATCTAACGACAGCCGCTCAAGTGGGTGCAGCGCTGTCCATTCACACTCACAGCGGGGGGCCGGGGGGAGACATTGTCGACGGGACGATTACCAATGTTGACATATCCTCCTCTGCCGCTATTGTGGGCTCGAAATTGGCCTCCGATGGCTCGGTTGTCAAATCCCTGGCGGCTGGAACGAATATATCGGTTGTCAACAATAATAATGGTTCGTGGACGGTTAATGCTTCCGGCGCCCTTCCAATTGGAGCAGTCATTGATTGGTGGCGTCCGGATGCAACCTTTGCCGTTCCCTCCGGCTTTGCCATCTGTGATGGCAGTGTAGTGAACGATGCAGCGAGCCCTTTGAATGGGAAAACCCTCCCGAACCTTGCCAACCGGTTTATTATGGGAGTGACGAATGTAAATAACATTGGGACATCCGGTGGCAGCGATACCCATGGCCATACCGTCGACATTAACCACGATCATGGCGCAATAAGTTCATCCTCTGCCGGCGCCTATACAGGAAACACTGCCTCGTTTAACGATCACACCCACCAATGGATTTATGAACAAAATGATGGTGATTGGATTTCGTGGAATTGGGATGGTTCAGGAGAAATAATGCACATCTGGGATAACGGTATTCACAACGATGGTTCAGGTTTTTATCCAATTGGAACATCGGGGTCGAACAGGGGCTGGTATACCGAAATGTCGGGAGCACATCAACACCAGTTTTCCGTTGGTTCACACACTCACAGTGTCGATGTAGCTGCCTTGGGTGTAGTGAATAAGAATACTACAACCGTATCAAACGTGCCCTCTTATTATGGGTTGCTCAAGATTATACGCATAAAGTGAAAAAGTATGGAAGTATAAAGTAGATTCACAAAGGGTCACAAAAAGAAACGGCACTATTTTCTGGTGTTAAAAAAACAGAAGCATACAAAAAGGTGTACACAACTCACATAAGAATGAATTAGGAGGAAGGTCAAGGGTTCAATATTTGCAGGAGGGTAGGAAGATGAAAGGACTGAAGAGAGACAGGATGGGGATGCAGGTGTGTGTCTTTGGATTCTTTTTCTATCTCATGCTATTATCCGGTTCCGCTAATGGTGCCATACCCCACCAGATCAACTATCAGGGGTATTTGACCAATGCAGCTGGGGTGCCGGTGAACGGGGCGGTGCAGATGGTATTTAGGATCTACGATGCTGAGAGTGGGGGGACAGAGCTTTGGAACGAGGCCCACAATGTGACGGTGAACCACGGGGTTTACAATGTGGTCCTTGGGGCATCGAGCTTGCTCCCTAACCCCATTACACTGTCTTTCAATCAGCCCTATTATCTTGGAATCAAGGTAGGGGCAGATTCTGAGATGACCCCGCGCATTCCACTGACCAGCGTGGGTTATGCCTATCGGGCCAAGACGGTGGAGAGTGTGGGGAGTCACACTCACAGCGGTGGGGATATTACAACGGGGACCGTATTGGAGCCGAGGGTCGACTCCGCTATCGCCCGGACATCAGCCCTCAGTGCCCACACGTCAAATATAAACAACCCTCATTCAACGACAGCGGTTCAGGTGGGGGCAGCCCCCACGGTTCATACCCATTCTGGGAGTGATATCACGATTGGCACTGTAGCTGAAGGGAGGATTGATTCGTTGATTGCGAGGGATAGTGAGGTCACCTCAGCCATCAGTACTCATACATCAAATGCTTCTGCCCATCACGCCCGGTACACAAATGCAGAGGCAGTTGCGGCCATTTTGGCGGCCGATGGTACTGGCTCAGGACTGGATGCCGATCTTTTAGATGGGCAGCATGCCAGCGCCTTTGCGCTAAGCAGTCACAATCATAATACCCTGTATTACACAAAAGCAGAGGTGGATGGTCTGATCAGCAGTCTACAGGCTCAGATCACAACCCTTCAGAATCTCCTTCAGGGGGTTACCCGCTCAGCAAACAACATCTACATCACGGGTGCCAACCTTCATATCAGAAGCGGGAGTGGTTCCACATCAGGAACGGTCAATGGCCTAGGAAATATTATTGTAGGCTACAATGAAACACGCGGCACAGGGGACAACAGGACCGGCTCCCATAACCTAATCCTGGGAACACGACACAATTACAGTAGCTATGGTGGAATATTGGCTGGATATCAGAATACCATTTCAGGCATCTATGCCTCAGCGATCGGAGGACAGCAAAATACAGCCAGTGGTAATTATTCATCAGTCAGTGGAGCGGCTACCAGCACAGCAAGCGGGATTAATGCATCAGTCAGCGGAGGAACTGCTAACACCGCTAGTGGCAATTACTCTTCAGTTTGTGGTGGTGCAATGGGACAAGCTTCAGGCACTTACTCCTCGGTCAGTGGAGGTGGGTATAATCAAGCAACAACCGACTACGCTTCGGTCAGTGGAGGGTATTTCGGCATAGCCTCGGGCTATTACTCATCAATAAGTGGAGGAGGTGGAAACACAGCAAATTATGGTTTCTCTTCAGTCAGTGGGGGAAGGTTAAACACAGCCAATGGAGAATATTCTTCCGTAAGCGGAGGATACCAAAGAAGCGTCATTGGAAGAGATTATGCTTGGACAACAGCATCTGGGGTTCTTTATGACGATTAATTGTTTATCCATCCATAAGGGAAAAAAGGAGTGAATCGAGAAAGATTAAGCGGGACGGTTTTATTTTTGTATTAACCAAATAAGGAGGACCAATATGGCAAAGTTAATTAAACCCAGATGGCAATTGCGAATAGTTTTGATGTTTGCGGTTCTGTTTGTTGTCTCTTCAATGGCTTATGCCCAATCCAGCGCCAATTACCGGATTAAAGTCGATGTGATCTCTGGAGGAGGAGGGGTGAGTAGCTCACCAAGTTATGTCCTCTCCTCTGTCATCGGCCAGCCTTCAGGAATCGGACTCCAATCAAGCTCAGGCTACACTAATGAAGCGGGCTACATCTATGCCTGGCTTGAATCCGTTCCCCTTTTTGGTCTGGTTGATTTTGATGGGGATGGAAAGACCGACATCGCGGTCTATCGTTCCGGCACCGGAGCCTGGTATGTTTACCCCTCCGGCGGCGGAACTCCCTACGGCATAGGTTGGGGAGGAGATGCTACAGATAAACCTGCCCCGGGAGACTATGACGGAGATGGTAAGACTGATATTGCAGTCTATCGCTCCAGCACTGGAGCCTGGTATGTTTACCCATCCGGCGGTGGCTCTCCCTACGGAGTTGGTTGGGGCGGCAATGCTACTGACAAACCTGTTCCAGGTGATTATGATGGAGATGGGAAAACCGATATCGCAGTCTATCGCACAGGCACTGGAGCCTGGTATGTTATACCCTCTGGCGGAGGA
>Ga0315295_10005663_pt1 | contig 10656 bp, 11 predicted proteins | sample YL17G14_0_MG_FD_204453 | JGI IMG/M metagenome (GOLD analysis project Ga0315295, IMG submission 204453) | Sediment microbial communities from Yellowstone Lake, YNP, Wyoming, USA - YL17G14_0 | ecosystem: Environmental > Aquatic > Freshwater > Lake > Sediment | place: USA: Wyoming | collected...
CCGCCGGCTAATTTAAAACGATTCCCAGTAATTCTTCCATGCGGTGGCGATAGGTATGCCCTGAGATGACGCGCTGCCTGGCACGTTCGGCCATCCTTTCCATTTCATCCGGGTGGGATAGGTAATACCCGACTTTGGCTTGCAAATCCTCCGGGTTGTCAAATGTAACCACCTCACTGCCGATATCGAAAAACCGTTTTAAATCCTCCTGGGGTTCGCAGAAGGGAAGCCGCCCACAGCAGGCGACTTCAAAACTGCGCACGCTTATACCGTTTACTTGATACCAACCGCTGTGTAAATTGGGACAAATGGGGGTGGCACTGTAGATTTTTGTCTTCTTTAATCCGAATACGGTTTCTTTAATCACATAGGGTTTCAATATCTCCGATTCATCCCAGCCCCATCCCCAGAGCTTCAGATTATACCGGGTCAGGTGTTCAAACAACCGGCGCCGTCTCGGCCGCCCCCCACCGATAAAGGTCACTTCGGCCCCAAAGCGTTCCCGGTCTGCTTCCGAAAGATCGACCCTGCCGTGTTCATCAGGGTCGCAGCCCTGCCCCAGGAAATGAACATTTTTAAGCCCGGCAGCGGGTTTCGTTAAAAGAGGTATGGCATAGGAATCGGTGCTGAAAAAATAGTCATAATAAGGAAAACTCATGCATTGATACCATTTCCAGTAATACAAGTTTTCTTCCCAGATCACGATCTTGCACCGGGTGCGTTCTTTGATTTTTTGTAAAGTTTCCGGAAAAATACCCCAATTGGAACCGTATATAAACAAAATATCCGGCTGGAAGCGTTTTATCGTTTTCAGCAATCTCCGGTTAAAACGTGACCGGTTGAAATCATTGGGACTTCTATATTGTATCCGATCCAATAAGGGCAAATCCTCTTCCAGGGAAAACAAGAAGGTACGACAGTTCAACTGCCGCAGTGCCTTTTCTACCAGGAGGGGAACATCCCCGGAAGCAAGGGTGATAGAAGCAACCAACAGCACGTTTGTCATTTTTGTCTCATTTCCCGGGTTTTTAACCAGGGTATTTTGCTTTTTATTCTTAATAGAAATCTTAAAACATACTCGATCATTTTGCGGGTAACAAACAGCGGCAGGGACTTTCGTTTTACCATCGAAAGATGGCGCTTGCTGAACTCATAAAACCCGATATATTGCGGTTTTAACCTTAATACGGCACGCAAGGCCGAATACTTATACCTGGAGGTATCGGTAATACTCATGTACGGGATCAATACCAGGTCGCACCTGTTAGCGAATATCTCTTCAAAAGATGATACATTGGCGGTTGGGAAGATTTCCAGCACTTCAGCCCGGAGATCCTGGAATATCCATTCTTCTTTCGCCGAGTATATACGGATATCCCCGGTATCCCCGGGAATATCACTCTTTTCCAGCCTGTATTTTAGATAAACCGACATTTTTTTTTATTATTCTTGATATGAAATGATAAATTTTTTTTGGGGACTTAATGGCCGAAAAGGTTCTATATGATATACGCTGGACCAAATTGGTTTTGCGGTTGAATTTTCTCCGTAGTTCTTTCACTGTTTTAGTTAAATTTTTTATTTTCGATTTGTTGATTTTTTCCAGGAGGTCGCTGCCATTCCAATCCAATAGAGAAAAATCCTGTGCTTTTATATCTTCGTTTACCATTTTATACAACTTAGTTCCTGGTAAAGGAGTAGCGATGGAAAAAACATAATAATCCGCTTTGATCTTTTTGGCCAGTCTTTTGGTTTTTCTTAAATCTTTATAAGTTTCTGTGGGTAGTCCGATCATAAAATTTGCCAGGGTTCTCAGTTCATATTTTCTTGCTATATTGAAGGCATATTTGATTTGCTTAATATTTGTTCCTTTGCCGATGACATGGTCAAGAATACGTTGACTTCCTGATTCCGCTCCCATATCCAGTTGAACGCAGCCAAGGTCTTTCAATGTGTCGACCAACCTTTCATTGATAATATCTACCCTTGATTGGCAGCCCCATACGATCCCGTATCTCTTTAAAATTTGCCCTACATTCTCGACATGTTCGATGTTCACAGTGAAGGTATCATCCGCTATCCAGAGACCTTCGATGTGAAAGTTTGCTTTTAAATGTTCTATCTCCCTTTCGATATGGTCCAATGAGTAATATCGGATCTTTTTCCCAAATATGAGACCGCAGCCGCAAAAGGAGCAGGAGAAAGGGCAGCCCCGGCTGGTCATTATCATGGCTCCCTTTAGGGGCAGACCCCTGATCAAACGGTCATTACAATCGAAATGTTTGGGGTCGATTTTTTCGTAGGGCAAAACCGGTGTCTTATTTAAATCATCGTTGGTCATGAGTTTTCGAGGAGGGTTCCGGATATTTTTCCCATGATGAGCTTTCCATGATAATCCCGGTATTTTTTCCCATCGATATGAACGATTGGTAATTTCCCGGACAAATTCAAATAAAGTAAATTCTCCTTCGCCAACGGCAGCAAATTGAAATCCGGATTCCAAGAAATCCAGGGGACGAAAAGTGGGCTGTGGGCCGCCCACAATGGTGTAGATGTCCGCATCCATTTTCTTTATGGCTTCATTCATCCTGGTTACTGCGTCAAACTCATAATGAGTGGAGGTGAAGCAAACAATTTTTGGTTTTAATTCCCGGATTCGATCTATTATCAATTTCTCCCCGGGTTCATGGTTATTTCGAGGAGCAATTGCCGAATCCAGGATAATATTTTCCAGTCCATTTTCCTGGAGAAATGCGGATAGATTCAATATGCCGATGGAAAACATGTCATTGTTCCACCTGGCAGGATTGATGACAAATACGATATCTTCTTTTCTCATTGGCGTTTGCATTCATTAACAATGGTTTTCAATTCTTTCATTATCCCGTGCTTAAATATGCCATCCAGTAAGAAGAGAACGGGGAAGTAAACCAGCAGCCCGACTGCCAGCAGCGATAAAAGATTGAGCAGGTTTACTTGATAAAAAATGTTTTTGGCCATAGAAATAGAAAAAACCATTACCAGTGTGGAAATGAAAGGCAGCGAAAAGGTTTTTAACATCTCTTTTAAACTCATTTGTAAAATTCTTAATACATAAGGCCAAACGTAGAATTGGCTGAGGAATGTCACCATCCGGGAATAAACAGCCCCCATCATACCGAAATGTTTAACCAGGTGATAAATGGATAATCCCAGGGTTGTCATATTTAATAGGCTTGCCCTGGTTTGAATGTCCGGCCGGCCCTGGCTGTTTAATATGCTCCCGAAATTTGCGGTTATGGAACGAACCACGCCGACGAAACACAAAAGTTCAAAGGCAGGTACGATGGGCAGCCATTTTTCACCCAAAAAAACCCTGGTCATTTCCGCTGCCAGGATAAACATACCGCCGCCCATGGGGACAGAAATGAAAGATACTAAACGTAATGTCCGGGTCACCGCATTTCTCAACCGGGATGCATTATCCTGGATTTTGGAATAGGCGGCAAACGTTACCCTGGAGATCACCTGGGTGATTTCGGTGGTGGGTAAATTGGACAGCCGGAAGGCCATTTGATAAAAACCCAATGTCGCCGGATTTAGCATTTTACCTACTACGATATCATCGCCTTTGCTGATGATAAAACCCAAAATGCTTGATCCCAGGATCCATTTCCCGTAGCTTAAAAGTTCCTTAACCTGTTTCAATTTGAATGAGAATCTCGGTCGTAAAGGATGAATGATATAGCTGACACAAAGCAATGTTATTTGCCCGGCCAATAATCCGAATATCAATGCCCAGACATTTCTAAGCAAAATCGATAATACGATGGAAACAATCATATCCGCCAGGGTTCCGCTGACCTGGAAAAAGAATTGTTTTTTGAATTCCAATTCTTTTTCTAAATAGATTACCCCGATATTGGTAAAGGCTTTAAATAAAGCATAGACTCCCAGGAAACGGATAATCGATGCTGCAGGAGGTGAATTGAAAAATATCGCCACCAGGGGAGCGCTGAAGAAAAGAAGCAAAAAAATAATAAAGCCTCTAATAACCAGGAAAGTCCAGGCGGCGTCCAGGAAGGGTTTTATATTGTCTTTTCTTTGAATGAGGGCCGCTTCGATTCCTGTTTTTGAGAAGGTTTCCAGGGTTGTAATCGCCAGCATGGCGATTCCCATGATCCCGAAATCTTCCGGGGCCAGGAGCCGGGCAAGAATGATTAAGCGTACAATCCCGAACCCCTTCCCGATAACCTGGGCAGTAAAAACCCATAATCCTCCCCTTATTGAACGCATTCCCAGGTTTTTGAAATTATTATCCATTTATTATCACGATAAGATAATCTCAAACAGGTGACCGTAAGATGGTTCTTTAATATTCAGGTGGCTGTAATAGGAATTAATAAAATGATTGAATTCTTCGAATACCGCTTTATTGTCTCTTGAAAAATAATGGTTTAATATCTCTGTGGGCAGGTGGGCCGGTAGAAAACTCAATGGTGAGACTTGATATTGAATCCCCAGGTTTTTTAAAAAATTTTTTATTTCATCCAGGGTTGAAAATTCATGCCCCAGGTGTTCTTTTAGCCACCGGTTTTTTGTTATTTTAAAGAAGAGGATCTCCGCTTCCCGGCTCATTTCCCCGAAAGGAGCGGTTAAATAGACCCGTTTACGTGTCAAGCGCATGATTTCGAGGATAGCAGCTTCCCTGTCGATTTTGGGAATATGTTCGATCACGTCGGCACAGACAGCGATATCAAAATACTTTTCCTTAAAAGGGATGGGAGTGCCGATACCGGTAATCAACGGTTCAACCAGGACATAATGATGTTGGGGGACAAAGAAAGAGAATTCTCCATTTCCCCCCCCAATATCCACGATTTTTAATCCTGCCGGGGCATAATTTTTAATGCTGTCGGCGATAACCTTAAACCGCTGGTATTTTCCATAACCGAGGTAAGTGGGGGCCCAGTTATTGACCTTCACAGTTTTTCCTTGATCCAGGCAGGAATTAAGACCTTCAGCGGCTTCTTCTTTAAAATATTCTCTTATTTCGTTAAAATGGTGTAAAGCCAGGTCAAACAATCCCAGGTCCCGGTAACTTCCAGCCAGGGCAAGAATGATCTTTTGGTTAAGATTTTTTTCCCCAAAGGTCAGGGCTGTCCTGAAGAGTGCCGTACTGGCGTAAAAATTGTGGGAATTAAGATATTCCTTGCCCAGTTGATAGTATAACTCGGCGGATTCCGGGTTTAGGGAAATTTGTAGGCGCAGTCCCGGTTTTGGGTCGCTGGGTTCCCGGCCGGGTGACCTTCCCAGCAGTATTTTCAATACCTGTTTGATTGGAGTTGGGATCAATTGTTTGATATATTCCAGTGGACTATTTCTTGCTGCCCTGCTTAAATTTTTTTTATTTACTCCATTACCCCGGGTAGGCTTCCGCCCCTGGGTATCATCGGCACGGCCACCTGGAATTAACTTCAACATCATAGGTATTATTTATATCACAAATAATTTTTTTTTAAAAGGGTAAAAGAAATCCATTTTTTTTATCTTCCTTTTAGCTGCCAGGCATTCATGACGGCGCGCCGTCGCCCGGAGACGTAGTAAAAAGAAGAAACCACAGATATTGAAATATTCATCGATTTATATTAAAATATTTAACGGTCAATGATTTAAAAAAATTTTTTTAGGTAGGTTTAAATATGGAGAAAACATTAACAATCAGTATTGACGAAGACGTTTATTACGGTTTGTGTAAAGTTGTCGGCAAAGAAAGAATAAGCCGCTTTATTGAAGACCTTATAAGACCTCACATAACAGGTAATTCCCTGGAGGAAGGGTATAAACAAATGGCCGCAGATCAATTACGTGAGAAAGAAGCTCTCGAATGGGCTGAGGGAACATTCAGGGATATTGGCAATGAAACGTGGTGAAGTCTGGTGGATAAATTTTGACCCATCTGTTGGGGGAGAAACACAAAAAAAACGACCGGCAGTTATAGTTAGTAATGATATCTCTAACAAATATCTAAATCGTTTCCAGGTAGTACCGATTACCAGTAAGGTGGAACGCCTTTATCCCAGTGAAGCATATATCACTTTAAATGACAAAAAAGGAAAAGCAATGGCAGACCAATTGACAACTGTAAGCAAGTTAAGGCTTATCAGTAAAATGGGAACACTCTCGCCAGCAGAAATGAAAGCCATTGGTAAAGCTATTAAAACACAATTAGACCTTTTATAATTTATTCGCCCGTCACCATTCTTGATTCTCAAACTGGAAAAATCCCAGGATGTTAAAAAAAATAGGCGGTGGATTTTGGATTGATTTTATTTTTTTTGTTGTATATAATTGACTTTTCGTTTTACTTTAAAAACTAAAAAAACATGGAGGTGAAGCATGAAGTTAACCATCAAACATCAAGAGAGTTATTCCCGCGGTCAACTGCTGTTAAGAACCTTTTTCGGTTTCATTTACATTGCCATTCCCCATTTCTTTATATGGTTCTTTGTAGGTATTTGGGCGAGTATTCTTATGTTTGTGGCGTGGTGGGCGGTGCTGTTTACTGCCAGGTATCCCAAAGGCATGTTTTCGTTTCAAGTCAAATGCATGAATTGGCTGTTACGCGTTCAATCCTCGCTGATGAACCTGGTTGACGGTTACCCGGCAATCGGCCCCAATGGAACAAGCGATTCCGTTACCCTCGAAGTAGAATACCCCGAAAAATTGAGCCGGGGCCTACTTCTCTTACGCACCTTTTTCGGTTTCCTATACGTCGGTATTCCCCACGGCTTCTGCCTGATGTTCAGGGGTTGGGCAACCGCTATTATCGCATTCCTCGCCTGGTGGGCCGTGCTGTTCACAGGAAAATACCCTGCATCCTGGCATGCCTTCAACGTGGGCTCTTACCGGTGGAGCACCAGGGTGCAACTCTATATGGGATTCCTTACCGACCAATATCCTCCTTTCTCCGGGAAAGAATAATAGAGATAGTGGACCAGTAGATCAGTAAAACAGTAGTCAGTGGGTCAGTGAATTAAGCTGAAGGTAAGATAATGGAGTTTCGTTTGCAGCTAAAGGAATAGTTCCAATAGCCTATCCGAGATTTCTTATTTTGCACTATTTTTGTCGTTGTTTTTTACGATCACTACTACTTTTTCATTTTTTTTCATCAACCACAATTTTTCCCTGGCGGTTTTTTCCAGGGCCATGGGGTTCTTTTTTAATTCTTCAATTTCTTTGATTAGAGAGTCTCTTTGTTTTTCAAGTTCGGAGATGTTCTTTCGCAGTTCTTCGATTTTGGAACGGGCACTAACGATTTCAATGATCCCCCCTTCTCCAAAAAAGAAAGCCAGGATTAAAATAAATATAGACAACACCACCAGCAGCAAGAAGCTTTTGGGTTTAAGAAACCTGGTATTATTATCTTTACTCAATGAAGGACCTTCCTTTTTTAATTAAAGCTTTAGTACGTTTCAACCCGGTGGACTCAGCATATAGTCGAATGACCTCACTGGTCCCGGAGGTCCGGATCAACAGCCAGGAATCATCAAACCTGAATTTGATACCATCGATGTATTCCACTTTTTTTAAATGCCAATCTTTGAAATCACCGGCAAAATTTCTCCTGGAAATAAGTTCTTCATACCGACTGCCTGTCCGTTCACTTTTTTTGATGGATATTTCATCGCTGTATAGTCTGGGAAATCTTAAATAAAAATCCTTCAGGACTTTTTCCATTTCCAGTTGATAGTAAGCCAGCATTTCGGTTATCAACAGGCTGAAAAGAATACCGTCTTTTATTTTTATTTCGCCATTCAGGGAAGCGCCATTGGTACTTTCCACGGCTATAAACGTGTCTTTGCTGTCCAACTCATTGGCTAAATACTTAAAACCCACCGGCGTGGAATAGATTTTCCTGCCATAGTATTCCGCCACTTTCCGGATATTATTGGTGGTAGAGATGGATTTAACGATGCCCCCTGCCATTTTGCGAACGGTGATCAGGTATTCGATCAACGGGGGCATAACCGTATTGGAACAAAGGAACCGGCCCCTGGAATCGATAATGCCAAACCTGTCCCCGTCGATATCCGTTGCTAATCCCAGGTGGGCCTGCTGCTGCACCACCAGTTTAGACAGGTCACTGAGACTGTCCTTATCACAAGACGAAATCACACCTCCAAAGGTAGCATAAGGAAAATTATGCATACTCAATATATCCACTTCATGTTCATTAAGTATATAATCAAGATATTCCCTGGAAGTCCCGTATAGATTATCGACTACCACTTTTATGCCGGAACGTTTGATCAAATCAAAATCGATTAATTTTTCAATGTATTCGATATAAGGGGTTTTAACATCGATGACAGCGATAAACTCTTTATTGGCGTATTGGGGTTTAAAGCAAAAGTTCTCAGCGATTTTTTCAACTTCCTGTTCGATTAAATCCGTCTCCGCCGGCAGGGCAGGCATTCCTTTGTCAGTAAACACTTTTATGCCATTGTAAATCGGTTTGTTAAAACTGGCAGTAAAGTTAATCCCGCCGCAGCATTTATTCCGAACTACAGCTAAAGATACCGGTGCCAATGGCGCATCTCTTTCGGGCATCCAGGTTTTAATCCCATTCAATGAAAATATTTTTGCCGCTTCCAGGGCAAATTCTTCGGAAAGAAACCGGGTATCGTAATTGACAATCACGCAAGGATGTTGTTTTGCTTTATGGCTGAATTTTTTCTCCAGGTAATTTGCATAAGCGTGGGCAAATATTCGTACATTTTCAAAGGTAAACTCTTCTCCCATCTTAGCGCGCCAGCCGTCGGTTCCAAATTTAATTACTGCCATACTAAAAAGATACCATAATCCGCGAATTTTATCAAGAGATTATATCCTCCCAAATCCACTGTCTAATTTTAGCCACAGACTTACACAAGACGTTTCACAGACTAAAAAGCTTCACCTGTCTGTGTTCGTCTGGGTTAGTCTGTGGCTGAATAGACAATCATTTGAAAATTTTGATGGTGGATTTAGGTCCTGGTAGTCATTGCAACAGGATGATCGCCAGTTTAAAATTTAAAATTTAAAATTTAAAATTTAAAATGGTAAAAGAGAATCCCAGCCTTTGGGCAACTTCTTGGCTATATCATTCAATATGATAAACACCATCAACGCGATCAAAATAAAAAACCCAAAGTTCATTAAAAAATTTTTCACTTTAAGACTAAAATCCCGGCGAATCACCGACTCGATAGAAAAAATCATCAAATGCCCCCCATCCAGGGCCGGTATAGGTAAAAGATTAATTAAACCCAACTGCAGCGAAATAAAGGCAATGAGCAGGAAAAAACTGGAAAAACCACTTTCCATGGCCCTTTGTGAGAAAGTGGCAATCTCGATAGGACCGGAAAGACTCTTCGGGGATAATTTACCGACAACCATCTTCCTGATGGCATTAAATACCAAATCAACCAGGTCTATCATCTTGTTCACACTGTGCCCCATGGCGGCAAATAAACCGTAACGCTTCTCAATAATGGGCGAATAAGCGGCCATCTCAATGCCGATGATCCCTTTCTCCCCTGGGGTTAACCAGGCCGCGGCTTGATATGATTTTGGGGCCGGGGGAGCAGCCATGGTCTCGGATATGATCTTAAATTTGCCATCCCTGAGGGAAATACCAAAATCCGGTTCCTTTACTTTTTCTTTGACTTTTTCTAATTTTTCCTGTGCCTCTTCCAGGGTTTCCAGGGGTTGAGTTTCCAAAAAATACACTTTCTCAGGGACAATTTCCATGTTAAACTCGTTTTCCCCACGTTTTACCCGGAATTGCAGCGGCTTTCCCGCACTCCCGGAAATGACGGGCGCAATCTCAAAATAATTGATGGGTTTACCATCGACTGCTAATAAAATATCATCTACTTTTAACCCAACAGAAAAAGCGGGTGAATCTTTAGTCACGCTTTTGATCTGGGGTTTAAAGTCCCAGTCAATGCCGGCATCGCCTATATTATGCCGCGAAATGCTCCTCAGCTTCATCCGGGTTTTCAGCAGTTGACCGTCACGCTCATATTCTATGGGAAGTTCCTGGTTGGCATTGGCCCCAATGATGATCTCCAGATCTTCCCAATCTTTAATAGACCTTCCTTCAACAGTGCGAATGATATCGCCTTTTTGTATTCCTGCTGCTTCCGCCGGCGATCCTTTTTCTACATACCCGATCTGCGGCGGATAAGATCGATAGACAGGCACTTCTACACCGGTGATATTAATGACGGTAAAAATAAAAAAGGCTAACAATACATTCATGGCAGGTCCCATAACCAGGATAAATATTCTCTGCCCCCTGTTCTTGCCATAAAATTCATAAGGCTTCAGATCATGGGGATCATAATCTTCCTCCCCAGCCATTTTCACATAACCACCTAAAGGAATTAAGCTTAAACGAAAATCCGTTTCCCCGACTTTTTTCCCAAAAAGCCGCAAACCAAAACCAAAGGAAAAGACTTCTACCCGAACACCCATTAACCGGGCCGCGATATAATGCCCTAACTCATGGACGATCACAATGATGCCTAATACAATCACAAACGACAAAATTTTTAGCAACAAATCATTCATCAGTTTTCTCCACAGTAATAGATTATATTGTTAATTGATGACATTTTCTTTTACGTA
>Ga0315295_10005665_pt1 | contig 10655 bp, 8 predicted proteins | sample YL17G14_0_MG_FD_204453 | JGI IMG/M metagenome (GOLD analysis project Ga0315295, IMG submission 204453) | Sediment microbial communities from Yellowstone Lake, YNP, Wyoming, USA - YL17G14_0 | ecosystem: Environmental > Aquatic > Freshwater > Lake > Sediment | place: USA: Wyoming | collected...
GGAAGACATGTTTTAACCGGGAATCTTGGAAAGAAAAGCTCACCGCTGCAGATGATAAAGATTGTCCAGAATTTCTCCCGATAAAAGAAATAATTGTTTATGAAGATAGAAAACGAGTATTAGGATGTTTGCACGGAGAAGAAGTTTATGATTTTATCTGCGAGCCTTATCATAAATTCTTTGCTGATTGGGTTTTGATCCATAACAGTGGAGCTACTCCCCAGGAAGCAGTTTCCTGGGGGAAAATTAATCCACAGGAGCTCAAGAACAATGTGGTTGTTTATTCAGACATCACCCTGGCTGTACCTATTCTTTTTATCTATGCGATAGATAAAGCTAAGCCCAGAAAGAAAAAAAATCTCTATTTTAAGCGCGACAAATTAATCTACGCCCTGGAGAAAGAGTGTAAGAAGAAACCCATTACTTGGGTTGCTGAAGAGCTTTATAAAAGACATAAAAGACATTAATAATAAGATGAAAGGTTTTTCCTATCCGTCGTTAGAGCCATATAATTTTGGAGGCCTGGAAAAGCAAAACTACCGAAGTTCAAAAGTAGTCATCATTCCAGTCCCTTACGAATCAACGACTTATTATATTTCCGGAACAAAGGAAGGCCCCTGGGCAATCATAAATGCTTCCCGACATATGGAGCTTTACGACATTGAGCAGGGGAAAGATATTAGTAAAATCGGCATTTTTACCCTAGAAGCATTGGAACCATCTAAAAATTCTCCCAAAGAAACAGTTTTGAGGATTGAGAATATAGTAAACAAAATTTTAGAAGATAATAAATTTCCAATAATGCTGGGAGGGGAGCATTCAATTACTTTTGGGGCAGTATCAGCTTTTAAAAAGAAATATTCGGCCCATAATCTTTCGGTTTTGCAGTTAGATGCTCATACAGATTTAAGAGACGAATTTGAAGGTACTAAATTTCATCACGCCACCGTGATGAGAAGGATATCTCAGGATTTAAAGCTGCCGGCTACCCAGGTTGGTATCAGAAGTGTAAGTACAGAAGAGGCAGAATACCTCAAAGAGTCAAAAAAGAATAATATTTTTTATGGCAAAAAATATACTCCGGAAGAAGTTATAAACACTCTTAAAGAAAATGTCTATCTGACTTTGGATCTCGACGTTTTTGATTCTTCGGTCATGCCGTCGGTTGGAACTCCAGAGCCGGGAGGTCTTGGCTGGGAAGATGTTCTAAGATTATTATCAGAAGTTTCCAAAAATAGAAAAATTGTTGGAGCTGATATAGTTGAACTTTCACCTATATCAGGATTCATTGCTCCGGATTTTTTAGCTGCCAAATTAGTTTACAAAATAATAAGTTTTATTTTGAAATAATATGTTTGCTCAAACAAAAACTCTCCCAAAAATTTTAGTTTTTAGCGAAATAAAATTATATATTTTTTCTTCCGTTTTCACGATTTCTGCGGTTTTTTTGCCATGGTTGCTTCATCAGTTTAATTTAGCGGGTCCTAAATTCCTGCCGATGCATTTTTTTGTGATTATCGCTGGATTTTTGTTTGGTTGGAGAATGGGTTTGTTCGTCGGTTTTTTAAGTCCTTTGATAAGCTACAACATTACCCACATGCCCCAAGTGATTATTTTGCCAGAAGTAATTTTAGAACTTACTGTTTACGGGTTTGTAGCCGGCATTTTAAGGGAGAAAAATTTTAATATTTGGATAACTCTTTTTGCTACTATGTTTTTAGGAAGGTTGGCCAGATTGTTATTTGTTTTGACTTTTGGTCTTCAAACCAATCCCTTGGCATATTTTCAAATGAGCTGGTCGGGAATAGCTTTGCAATTAGCCTTGATACCTTTGATAATATTTTTGTTACAGAAGTTTTTATTCAAAGAAAATGAAAAAATACTTCAGTGAATTTTTAAAAAGTTCATGGCAGCTTGAAATATGGTCTGATAAAAAGAGAGTTTACTGGTCAAAAAAATCGGGAGTCAAAGGGCTCCTTGATTTTATTAAAAAACACAAAAGACGTTTTAAAAAATTAATAATTTTCGATAAGAAAATAGGCAATGCGGCAGCACTGCTTTTTGTTTATTTAAAAACCGAAGAAGTTTTTGGAGCAATAGGAAGTAGATTGGCTAAAAAGACCCTTAGAAAATATAAAATCAGATTCTACTTCAAAAAAACTATTCCCAACATTTTGAATAAAAAATGGAACAGTATTTGCTTATTTGAAAAAAAATCTTTAAATAAAAAACCGGAAGAATTTTATAAATCTTTAAAGAAGTAATTTGATTATATAAAGCGGCCTAAAACGAAGCCGTTTTTCCTTAGGCAGGATTTATTTACAAAAGTCAAAAATTATTCTAAAATTAAGGGGTACGTATGTCAATTTTAGGTAAAATTTTCGGAGACGCCAACGAGCAATATTTAAACAAGCTAAAACCTTTGGTTGAAAGAATAAATAGCCTCGAAAAAGAATTCGAGGGTTTTTCAAATGAGAGACTAAAAGAAAAAACCGCAGAACTAAAAGAAATGATTACCAAAGGTGAAAATCTTGATAATCTACTGCCAGAAGCTTTTTCTCTGGTTAGAGAATCAGCCAAAAGGACTTTAAAACAAAGACATTTTGACTGTCAGCTAATCGGCGGAATAGTTTTACACCAAGGGAAGATTGCTGAAATGAAAACAGGGGAAGGTAAGACCCTAGCTGCCACCTTGCCAGTTTTTTTGAACGCATTAGAGGGAAAGGGCGTTCATATTGTGACTGTTAATGACTATTTAGCCAGAAGAGATACGGTTTGGATGGGACAAATTTATCATCTTTTAGGATTGTCGGTTGGCTGTCTCAATCACGATCAAGATTTTTTATATGACCCCTTTGCCAAAAAGCCAGACGAAGAGAAAGAAAAAACCAGGGACGAGCTGGGGGGATTTAAGATAGTTGAGGATTTTTTGAGGCCAGTATCTAGGAAGGAAGCTTATTTAGCTGACATTACTTACGGGACAAATAACGAATTTGGATTTGATTACCTGAGGGATAATATGGTTTATGACCAGGACCAGATGGCCCAGCGAAATTTTAATTTTGCCATAATCGATGAGGTCGATTCAATTTTAATCGATGAAGCCAGAACCCCATTAATTATTTCTGCCCCAGACACCGAATCTTCTGAAATGTATAAAGAATTTTCTACAATTGTTCCCCATTTGAAAGAAAATTCTGACTATGATATTGACGAAAAGTTGAGGGCGGTAACTTTAACCGAAGAGGGGATTGAAAAAGTAGAAAGAATTTTAAAAGTAGAAAATATTTATCAAGAAAAAGGGATAAGATATCTTCATCATTTAGAGCAGGCCTTAAGGGCTCAGTTTCTTTTCAAGAAAGACCGCGATTATGTTGTAAAAGATGGCCAGGCTATTATTATTGATGAATTTACCGGTAGGCTTCTGCCGGGCAGACGTTATTCAGGAGGATTACACCAGGCAATTGAGGCAAAAGAAGGAGTTTTGGTCCAACCAGAATCTTTGACTTTAGCTTCAATTACTTTCCAAAATTATTTTAGGTTATATAAAAAATTAGCCGGAATGACAGGTACCGCAATTACTTCAGCTGAGGAATTCGATAAAGTTTATAAACTAGAGGTAGTGGCTATTCCTACAGATAAACCAATGATCAGGAGTGATTTAGCTGACGGGGTCTATAAGTCAGAGAAAGGAAAATTTGAAGCCGTAGTGAAAGAAATTAAAGAAAAAAATATCAAGGGCCAGCCGGTTTTAGTCGGAACGAAATCAGTTGAGAAAAATGAATATTTAGGAAAACTTTTAGAAAGAGAAGGAATTTCTCACCAGATTTTGAATGCTAAGAATCACGAAAGGGAGGGAGAAATTATTGCTCAGGCTGGCAAGGCAAGAGCAGTAACTGTTGCTACAAATATGGCGGGCCGGGGAGTTGATATAATATTGGGCGGAAATCCGCCAGACATTCAGGAGGCAAAAAAAATTATTGAGCTTGGCGGTCTTCACGTTGTTGGTACGGAAAGACACGAAGCAAGACGAATTGATAATCAATTACTGGGGAGATCGGGAAGGCAGGGAGACCCCGGCTCTGGCCAGTTTTTTGTATCCCTAGAAGATGATCTTTTAAGAATTTTTGGTTCAGACAGAATAAAGTCACTGATGAATGTTTTAAAAATTCCCGAAGACCAGCCAATTGAAGCAAATTTAATTTCGTCAGCCATTGAGCAGGCTCAATCAAAAATTGAAGGATTTAATTTCGACGTCAGAAAACACGTTTTAGAATATGATGATGTCTTAAATAGACACAGAGAGGTTATTTATAAAAAAAGAAGAGAAATATTGGAAGATTCTAAAAGTTTTAACCTCAAAAACCAAATTATAGAAATGGTTAAAAAAGCAGGGTATTCAAAAGAAGATTACGAAAAGAAAGAAAAGGAACTCGGAGAAGAAAGCATGCGCCAAGTCGAAAAAATAGTTAGCCTGAGAGTTTTAGACAATTTCTGGATGAATCATTTAGAGGAAATGGAACACTTGAGAGACTCTGTTAGGCTGCGAGCTTATGGACAGCAAGATCCCCTTGTTGAATATAAAAACGAAGGCCATAAAATGTTCCAGCAGTTGCTCTCTTTGATAGAGATTAATATTGCTAGCACTATCTTAAAAGCTGGTATAACAAAGCAGCCGACGCCCGCCGAAAGATTAGTATCAAAACCTGCCCCTTCTTTAGGACCAAGCAAAGTCGGTCGCAACGATCCCTGTCCATGCGGATCGACTAAAGCTGATGGCCTTCCAGTCAAATTTAAACATTGCCACGGTAAGAATCAATAAAAAGATTTAACTTAAGCGAAGTCCGTCCGAAGTTTTAACGAAGGAGGACGGCCATAACGCTTCTCAAAAGGAAAAAATTAATTTAATATTAAATAATGACTAAAAGAAAGGTTTACATTGTTTTAATTCTTATTATCGGCTTAGCTTTTCTATCTGCCAATTTAATCTATCCCAAATATATAAACAAAGGAATTGATTTTCTAGATTCAAGATTTCATTTGAAATTACCCCACTTTTGGGAAAAACCCTTTAAACTGGGGCTAGATTTACAGGGAGGTACCCATCTTGTCTATGAGGCCGATCTTTCAAGCATTGAAAAAGGGGATTATTCTTCGGCAATGGAGGGGCTGAGAGATGTTATAGAAAGAAGGGTAAATCTTTTTGGAGTAGCAGAGCCCATAGTTCAAGTTCAGGAGACGGCAGGCCATCATAGATTGGTTGTTGAGTTGGCTGGAATAAAAGACGTTGGAGAGGCGATTAAAATGATCGGGCAAACCCCTTATCTTGAGTTTAAAGAACAAAGAACCGAAGAAGAAACCCAAAAAATTCTTGATAAGAAAAAAGAACTAGAAGGAAAAACACCAGAAGAAATTCAGAATATTCCTGATTGGCAAATAGCTTATGACGATCCCTATTTTAAACCCACTTCTCTTACCGGAAGATATCTTAAAAAGGCTAAACTCGGTTTTGACCAGAATACGGGGACACCATTGGTTTCGATTGAATTTGACGACGAGGGTTCAAAAATTTTTGAAGAACTAACTTCAAAAAATATAAAAAAACCTTTAGCTATTTATATTGACCAGATGCCAATTTCTGTGCCAATCGTTCAGGATGTAATTTCCGGGGGTAAGGCTCAAATCAGCGGCGAATTCACAGTTGATAAGGCGAAAGAATTAGCTAGAAATTTAAACGCAGGCGCCTTGCCCGTTCCTATAAATTTAATTTCTCAGCAAACGGTCGGTCCAACTTTAGGTAAAATTTCTCTTGAAAAAAGTTTGAAAGCAGGAGTAATCGGTTTTTTGACCGTTGTTCTGTTTATGATAATTCTTTATAGATTACCCGGTGTTTTAGCTTCTTTAGCTTTAGGAATTTATTTATCTCTGGTTTTAACTCTATTCAAAATGATCCCGGTTACCCTGACTCTTGCTGGAATCGGCGGATTTATTCTTTCGATCGGAATGGCTGTTGATGCCAATATCTTAATTTTTGCTAGGATGAGAGAAGAACTAAAGGAGAAAAAAGATATTATTTTTAGCACCGAAGAGGGAATAAGAAGAGCCTGGCCATCAATCAGGGACAGCAATTTGAATACGATTCTTGTCTGCCTTGTATTTTTAGTCTTCGGGACAAGTTTTGTCCAGGGATTCGCCTTTGCATTAACGCTTGGGGTAGTTGTTAGCATGTTTTCAGCAATTATTATAACTAATTATTTTCTGAAATTCTGTGCTAATACAAAATTGGGGAAAATTAATTGGCTATGGAGATAATAAAAAATAAACAATGAACAGAAAACAGGAAACAGATATTTCCTGCTCTCTGTTAGCTGCTATTTAAAACAATGAAAAATTTTCTTTTTACTTCCGAATCAATAGCTGAAGGTCATCCTGACAAGCTGGCTGATCAAATCGCTGATGCGGTTTTGGACGCTGTCTTAAAAAAAGATCCACATGGGAGAGTGGCTTGCGAAGTTGCAGTTGGAATGGGTTATGTTATCGTTGGCGGAGAGATTACCACTAAGACCTGGGTTGATATAGGGAATTTAGTGCGGAGAGTAGTAAACGAAATTGGCTATAATAAGCCAGAATACGGTTTTGACGCAAATACTTTAGCGGTTTTTAATGCGATTCACGAGCAGTCGCGAGATATTGCCCAAGGGGTCAGAAAAACCGGGACAAAAGAACAGGGCGCTGGAGATCAAGGGATGATGACAGGTTATGCCTGTTCCGAAACTCCAGAGCTTATGCCTTTACCGATAATGTTAGCTCACAAATTAGCCCGTAAGCTGGCTGAAATGAGAAAAAAAGGGGTTCTCCCCTGGCTTAGGCCAGATGGTAAAACTCAGGTGACGGTAGAGTACAAAGACAGCTTTCCTCAAAAAATTCATTCAATTGTTATTGCCGCCCAGCACAATCAAAAAGTTAAAATGAGCACCCTAAGAACAGGCATAATCAGAAAAGTAATTAAACCAGTCTGTTCTAAATACCTTACTAAAAAGACAAAATTTTATATTAATAATACCGGCAGATTTGTTACTGGGGGACCGGTAGCTGACTGCGGGATGACTGGCCGTAAGATAATTGCCGATACATATGGCGGTATGGGACATGTTGGCGGGGGAGCTTTTTCCGGAAAAGATCCCACTAAGGTTGACAGATCAGCTGCTTATCTCGCCCGCTATATTGCAAAAAACATTGTGGCTGCAAAGCTGGCTGATAAATGCGAGATTCAAATAGCCTATGCTATCGGGGGAAAGGCGCCATTGTCTTTGAATGTAAATACATTTCAAACAGGCAGAGTTAGCGAAGAGAAATTGGCGAGGGTAATTCCTAAAATTTTTGATCTATCTCCCGGAGGAATAATTAAACATCTGAAACTTTTGCGCCCGATTTATCAAAAAACAGCCTGCTATGGCCATTTCGGCCGAGAAGAGCCAGAATTCACCTGGGAGAAGACAGACAAAGTAAAATCAATATTGAAATATTTCTAAAATGAACATCCCTTTTATTAAATATCGTTGGCTTTACTATATTTTTTCTGGAATTTTAATTTTAGCCAGTATTTTTTCTCTGGCTTTGTATAGGTTAAATTTTGGAATTGATTTTACCGGCGGATCTATTTTGGAAGTAGAATTTAAGAAAGAAAGAATCTCCAGTGAAGAAATTCAGAATAAATTAGCCGGTTTGGATTTAGGATTATCCGCAATTCAGCCAACCGGCGACAGGGGTGTTATTCTAAGGATGAAAGATATTGATGAAAATACTCACCAAGAGATTCTGAGAAGATTAAATGGCGAAGTTGAGGGGAAAAGATTTGAATTTATTGGTCCGACCATCGGAAAAGAATTAAGAAGGAACACGGGAATTTTTACCGTCTTGGTTTTGTTAGTTATAATTACCTATGTTGCCCTTGCTTTTAGAAAAGCCGCAAAACCCCTGGTTTCTTGGCATTATGGTATAGTCGCAGCTTTAGTTGCTTTTTTTCATGACATTTTAATTCCTCTAGGATTTTTCTCTATTCTTGGAAAGCTATTCGGAGTTCAGGTAACTATTCCTATTGTTGTCGGTCTTCTGACTATTTTGGGTTATTCAGTGCACGACACCATTGTTGTTTTTGACAGAATAAGGGAAAATCTTTTGAGGAAAGGCGGGTTAGCGTTCGAAGAAATAGTGAATCAGAGCATGAATCAAACCCTGGGCAGATCAATAAATACTTCCCTTACTGCTATATTTGTTCTTTTTGCTATATTTTTCTTTGGCGGAGAGACATTAAGATATTTTTCTTTGGTTTTAATTTTAGGAATTTCAACCGGTACCTATTCCTCAATTTTTATTGCCAGCCCTATTCTGGTAGATTGGTTTAATCGGCGCCAGAGGAGGTTAACTTAGGGCTTGCTAAAAGTATTAGGATGTGGTATAAATTAACAATATGATGGAAGAATCCATAAATTTAAATAAAATTTGTCAGAATCTTCTCGAAGGTTTACCCTCAAGAGCAAAAGAAGTAATTGTTCGGCGTTTCGGTTTAAAAACCAGAGAAAGGGAAACTTTAGAGGCTATTGGCGAGGACCATAACATTACCAGAGAAAGAGTTCGACAGATTGAAAACGATGGTTTTTCAAAGATTATCCCCAAGTTCAATCAGCACAAGCAGGTTTTTGAATATTTTAACAGGTATCTCAAAAAAGAAGGAGGATTGAAAAGGGAAGATATTTTACTTGCCAAACTGGGCGGTCAAAAATTTCAAAATCATGTCTATTTTCTTTTAGATCTTAATGAAAAATTTCAGAGAAGTAGTTTGAGCCCAGAATTTTATCCTTTCTGGACTAATGACAGAAATTCTCAAAATTTAGCAAAAGAAATAATTAACAATCTACTTAAAAAACTGAAGGAAAGAAATCAGCCGTTATCTTTCTCAGAAATCGCTAAAATTTACAAATCAGACTCGTCTGCAAAGAAAACAAAACCACTTCCTTCTGAATTCCTCCTTTCTTATATTGAAGTTTCCAGAGATATTGAGCAGGGTTTGGATAACCTCTTTGGTCTAAAATACTGGCCAGAGATAAATCCCAGAGGAATAAGAGATAGAGCATATCTGGCATTCAAGAAAACTTCAAAACCGCTTCACTTTGTAGAGGCAGCCTCTTTTATTGACAGATTAGATCTCCAAGGGGCTGCTGAAAAAAGAAAAACTCTTCCCCAAACTGTTCATAATGAGCTAATAAGAGATCCTCGGTTCGTTTTAGTTGGCCGGGGAATTTACGCATTGAAAGAATGGGGGTATGAACCGGGGATCGTAAGGGAAATAATTGAGAAAACCATTGAAGAAAGAGGACCAATGACCAAAGAAGAAATTATTAAAGAAGTTTCAAAGCAACGCTTGGTCAAGCCCAATACAATTTTAATAAATCTTCAGAATAAGCAATTTTTTATAAAAAATTCAGAAGGCAAGTATTTATTAAAAGAAGCTTAAAATGCCAGATTTTTTTGGATCTTTAAACCCAACACTTTTGCAAGCTTGGGAAGTTTTTAAAAATTGGGGGTGGCTGCCCCTGCCGTTTATTCTTATTAGGCCGCTTCTCTTTCTTTATCAATTTTTTATAAGAGCAAGATGGGACTCGAAAGTCGAAAAGATTGTAATGGAAATAAAACTGCCCAAAGAAGTTGCCAAGCCCATTAAGGCAATGGAATATGTTTTTGCTGGACTTCACGGCATACATGACGTACCGAACTTTCGCGAAAGATGGCTGGAAGGACAGTTCCAATTAGCTATATCATTTGAAATTGCCGGCATAGATGGTGAACCCCATTTTTATATTAGAATTCCAGCAGTTCTCAAGAATCACATAACCTCAACTATTTATGCTCAGTATCCAGAGGCTGAGCTCTCTCAGGTAGAAGATTATACCCTAAATGTTCCTCAAGATATTCCCAAAAGAGGTTGGGATCTTTGGGGTTGTGATTTTAATTTAGTTAAAAAAAGCGCCTATCCAATAAATACCTATCCTAGATTCGAAGTAGAGACGGAATCAAAAGAAGAAAGAAAGGTAGATCCCTTGTCTAACTTACTCGAGGGAATGACCACCCTTAGGCCAGGGGAACAGCTCTGGGTTCAAATTGTTGCCAGGCCTGTAATTGATGAGATCCCCTGGGTAAAAGAAGGAAGGGCTGTAGCTGATAAAATAGCAAGAAGACCGGAAAAACCAAAAACCCGGCCCATAATTCAGGAAGCAGCTGAGATTGTCCTTTTCGGTCCCACTCCCTCTGCGCCGGTAGAGAAAGAAATAATTCCTCCTGAAATGAAACTTACTCCCGGCGAAAGGGATGTTATAAAGGCCGTAGAAGAAAAAATAGGCAAATGGGGATTTTTGACCAACATAAGATTCGTCTATCTAGCCAAAGATGAAGTTTTTTTTAAGCCAAACATTAGAATACCAATGGGTTTTTTTAAGGCGGTTTCTACTCAGAATCTTAACGGGTTAAGGCCGATAAAAGAAACAATAACAAAGATTCAATGGATTATGAGAAAAAGGAGGCTTTATCTTAGGCAAAGAAAACTGTTCAGGGCTTATAAAAAAAGATGGCCTCCTTTTTTCCCAAGGGCAGGAGGAACT
>Ga0315295_10005666_pt1 | contig 10653 bp, 11 predicted proteins | sample YL17G14_0_MG_FD_204453 | JGI IMG/M metagenome (GOLD analysis project Ga0315295, IMG submission 204453) | Sediment microbial communities from Yellowstone Lake, YNP, Wyoming, USA - YL17G14_0 | ecosystem: Environmental > Aquatic > Freshwater > Lake > Sediment | place: USA: Wyoming | collected...
CCGGCCGGGAAACATCCTCCTCCCCCTCCCTTGTTGTGAACTGCGATCCGACCCGCAAAAAAGGTATTGGGGTGATCGTTCTGGAGGTTATAGACCTGAACCCGCTCATGAACCCTCTGCAAGGAAACAATCCGCTGTCCGGAAAGCCATTTGCCGTCCCACGCAAAGACCGTATCCCCCTCTTTGAGTGCTTCGACCGTTTTGTAAGTCCCTTTGCCGACATAGAAAGGATGTTCCGCAGTCACCTGGAGCGTTGTCTGATCTGTTTTGAGGAGAATGTATTCATCCACCTCGTGACGGATGATGTCGCGAACCTTCGTGCGGACCATGCGCCCTAAATCGTTAAAGGCCAGAAGTTCGTCCCCCGGCCGGACGGCGCTGATCATCGATTCCGTCCCGTCTGCCCTGAGGATCTGGCTATCGGGCAGGAAACATCCTTTGTTGTGCACAACCACTCCCGCAGTAACAAACGTCCCGCCCGGGCTGACAAGCAGGTTATAAGCGGGCTGCTTTGCCTCCTTCCGACGTACAGTTACGATCGCGGCCTCCTCAAGCCATCCGGCGTGCGCCACATAAATGATATCCCCTGCCTTGAGATGACCCGCGAGGCGGTATTCACCCGGGGCTACCATCAGCGGGTGTTCGGAAGTAACCTCCAACCTCGCGTCAGCAGTCAAAACCTCCAGAACCTCCTCGGGCTGGACCCTTGTCAGCCCCTGCACCCGCGCCTCCCCCAGGTTTCCCTCTTTCACGCTCCAGACAGAGTCACCCCTCTTCAACCTCTCAATGGCAACATCTCCGTTCGGAGTCCAGACCGGCGTGCCTTCAACAATGCATCCTCCCCCGCCCCGCGCCCATGAGGAAACGGGACCGAGAAAAAGAATAAGAATCGACACCCACCCGATCACCCTTTTCATACGCACCTTCCCTTATTTGCTGCCAAAGCCAACATCCCACGAATTCACCATGAGGGACGGCCTGGACACACTTGCGTCTCAACGTGTGCGTGTATACGCATGAACGCGCAAACGCTCAATGAAGGGCTGCCATGACCCCACCCAGCACGGCTGCAGCCATCACAATACTCACCCCAAGGATCGCAGCCCCCACCAGTCTGCCAAAGTACTCGGCCACCGCGCTGTTTCCACGGGCAATCTCCTTCTGTTCATCAATGTTCGGCGTTAATCGATCGATCAACCGTGGCACGATGCAGGAGGCTGCCATCACGAGCGCCATGCCGATGAGACCGCCAACGACCGAGAATACGATCGACCAGCCAATGTTCTGAATCGTTTCCATCATAGAAACTCCTTTCTTTCAGCAAGGATCGTTTGCTGAACGATGACCCGAATGGATTTTAGAAGTCCTTTGTTTTTTCAAAACGAATCCGGTCCGATGCTGTATCTTCTGACACTCACGGTCATCAGAATTTGACCTGTGGGGCCACCCGCTCCTGGGCGGACTCAATCTGGAAGAACGGTTCCGCCTGAAAGTTGAACATACCGGCAATGATGTTGCTTGGAAACATCTCGATCCGGTTTTTATAGGTTTTAGCCATATCATTGTAGTATTGCCGCGCAAAACCAATCTTGTTCTCGGTCGTGGCCAACTCCTCCTGGAGGGCAAGGAAGTTCTGATTGGCTTTGAGATCGGGATAGGACTCAGCCACCGCGAAGAGGGAACGCAGGGTCTGCGTCAGGACGTTTTCAACCTTTGCCCGATCCTCGACGCTGCCGGTAAAACTGATGGCCTGCTGACGGGCCTTGACCACTGCCTCCAGTGTTTGCCGCTCATGGCCCGCATAGCCTTTGACCGTTTCGACGAGGTTGGGAATCAGGTCATACCGCCGTTTGAGCGTTACGTCGATGGAACTCCAGGCGCTTTTGACCTCATTGCGACCCCGAACCAGTCCATTGTAGATGCCGACGACATAAAAGACCAAGACAGCAACAATCGCAAGCAGAATGAGGGTAGTCATCATTTTACTGTTCCTTTCTCCTTTTTTTGGGGAGTATATATAAAATGGCATTGGATGTCAACACCAAATCCCCATCAACCCTTGACAGAACCTTTGTGTGTGATATCATAACAGAAATGCCTTGTTTTTCATTATTGCATCGACTTTGGCAAATATCTCTTAACCCTATCAGAAGGAGGAAGCAACCATGGCATTCTGGAAAAAGGCTGGGCTCTTTGTTGGACTGACGGTTTCGATCTGGGTCCTCGGGCTGACCTGGGCAGACGCCCAGGACAAGTATCCTTCCCGTCAGATTGAATTCGTGGTTCCCTGGCCGCCCGGAGGGGCGACCGATATCGCGGGTAGAATCTACGGAAACGAACTAAGCAAGGTGCTCAAGGTTCCCATTGTCCCTGTCAACAAGGCCGGCGCCTCCGCGACAGTCGGAGGCACTTATGTCTTCAAGGCCAAAAGGGATGGTTATACCCTTCTATGCGGGTCCCAGGGCTTCTTCTTTGGCTCTCTGCTTCTCGATGGACTGGTTTATGATCCCCTCAAAGACTTCGTGCCCATTCTCAATGTTTCAAACACGCCTCATACGCTCTGTGTAAAAAAGGATTCCCCGTACAAGACCCTGGAGGATTTTGTCGAAAAGGCCCGAAAAAATCCTAAAATGGTTTCCGTGGGAACGGCGGGTCTCGGCAGTGACGGGTATTTCAATCTTGAGATCCTGCTCAAGGCTGCCGGAATCCAGATCAAGCACGTCCCATACAAAGGAATTGGCGAGGTCCCTCCGGCCGTCATGGGAGGTCACGTGGAGCTCGGAATCGGCACCGGATCGGCCTTCTTCCCCTTTGTCCGGTCAGGAGACATGAGAATCCTCGGGCTGACCGGAGTGAGCCGGATGAGGGAGTTTTCCGATGTCCCGAGCTTTTCGGAAAGGGGGTTTAAGGGAAGATATTTTGACAACTGGACGGCGCCCTTTGCTCCCGCAGGACTACCCCAATCGGTTATCGATACCCTTATTGAGGCCACCGAGAAAGTGTTAAAATCCAAGGAATATGCAGAGAGCATCGAAAAATCAGGAGGAATGCTCAGGCATATGACCCATGCCGAGTTTGTGAAGGGGCTCGAAGAGGACCGGAAGGTTGTTGAGTCAATTGCAAAGGACCTCGGCCTGAAGAAATAATGGAAAAGCGGAATGTAGCGAAGATCTCCCACAGAAAGGAGGAACAAAAGATGCCTTTTTTGCAAAAAACAATCGCATTTCTGATCATCATCCTCTCAGGATGGATGATCACAGCATCCCTGACCGATGGCCAGGAGAAGTACCCTTCCCGGCAGATCGAGCTGGTCATCCCCTTCCCTGCCGGAGGCTCCACCGACATTTCAGGGCGGATCTTTGCCAACGAGTTAGGCAAGATCTTAAAGGTTGCTGTCGTTCCCGTGAACAAGACGGGGTCCTCGGGAACGATCGCAGGAACCTATGTCCATAAGGCCAAGAAGGACGGATACACGCTTCTTACGAGTTCTCAGGGATGGTTTTTCGGCTCCATCATTCATGAAAAGGCCATCGTTTACGATCCCCTGAAGGATTTTGTGCCGATTGCCAACTTTCACATCGTTCCCCACGCATTGTGCGTTAGGAAGGACTCTCCGTTTAAGACATTGGAAGATTTTATTGAGAAGGCGCGGAAAGAAACCGGGGCCGTTTCCGTAGGGACGCCAGGGGTCGGAGGAGACAGCTATTTTAATCTTCAAGTGCTTTTAAAGGCGGCCGGAGTCCAGATCAAGCACGTTCCGTATAAGGGGATTGGGGAGGTTCCACCTGCTCTTCTGGGGGGACATGTTGAAGTGGGAATCGGACCGGCCTCTGCCTGGGTTCCCTTTTCAAGGTCAGGGGACATTCGAACATTGGGAATAACGAGCCGTATGAAGGACTTCCCGGACGTCCCTTCTTTCTTGGAGCGGGGGTTCAAGGGAAGGTACTTTGACAACTGGGCAGGCGTTTCTTCACCTGCCGGGGTTCCAAAGAATGTGATCGACGTTCTTGCGGATGCCTGCGACAAGATGCTGAAGTCGAAGGAATTCGTAGAAACCACGGAGAAGACAGGATGCGTGATTCAGTATATGACGCGAGTGGAATTTCAGAAGCACCTTGAAGAGGATCGGAAGGTGGTGGATGCGATGGCCAAGGAACTGGGGATCAAAAATTAGTGAGAAAATAAAGTGTCAGTGACAGTGTCTGTGTCAGTCAAAAAACAACATAACATAAAAGAATTATAACAATTTTCATGATTCGAGCCTGACTGCCGGAGCCTTGGCGCAGATAGGGGTGCTCTCCGGGCATGGGCTATTAATGGTAAAAATGTGGTCAGAAACCAAGAAAACCAGCAGGAAGCCTCACGTTTAGCAAAACTTTGAAGAGGATGTAGATTGAAACAGCCGAGGCCAAGGCGAAGGATGCAACGATATACCATTTTTTCACTTCAATCGCCCGCATCAAAAAAGCCATCAATAGGGCCGTGGAGAGCAAGGCCCCAACCCATTCAAAGATGAGGGCGTAGACAACCAGCACAAACAGGACATCTCCGACTTTCGACCAGCGGACATTCAAAATCGGACCGGGTTGACTTTCGGGTGTGCCTCTCTTTTGATCCAAATAGGTCTTCATCAGGAGCACAAGGGAGAGGATGCCCAGAGCAACCCCGCACCAGAAAAAGATAAAAGCGATCCCGGGCTCCCGGAAGGTTCCCACCCCAAGGTTGACGGAGTGAACGCAGACAGCCACTGCGATTCCGAGCCAGAAAAGACCGCTCCACCGATCCAGTCGTTCCACCGACTCCTCTCCTCCTATTCCTCTCTTTCCAAACCGGCCCCCAATCGCTTCCGCGTCAGGATTGGCAGGATTATAGTCACAATAACCAATACCAGGAAAAAAGCGGAAATGGGGCGATTCAGGAAAATGATGAAGCTCCCGTCCGACAGAACCAGCGACCTCTTGAGGGCCGTTTCCAAAAGCGGTCCCAACACAAAACCCAGAACGAACGGGGCAGCCTCATACCCGAACAGCTTCAGAAAATATCCGATCATCCCGAAGGCAATCGCTATCAAGATGTCGATCACGCTGTTATTCAGACTGTACGCCCCTATGCACACAAAGAGCAGGATAAACGAAAAGAGGTAAGCGTATGGAATCTTGAGGACCTTTACCCAGAGGGGGATGAGGGGAAGGTTCAAAACAAGGAGCATGATATTTCCGATGTACATGCTGGCAATGACCCCCCAGAAAAGGTCCGGAGAGTTTCTGATGAGGAGCGGCCCCGGTTGGACACCGTAAATCATCAACGCCCCCAACAGGATCGCCGTCATGGCATTGGCGGGAATCCCCAGGCTGAGCAGCGGAATGAACGTCCCTCCCACTGCGGCGTTGTTGCAGGACTCAGGCGCAGCCACCCCTTCGATCTCTCCTGTTCCAAAGCGCTCCGGATGCTTCGAGATCTTTTTCTCCAGCGCATAGCTCAAAAACGTTGGAATGATATTTCCGATCCCCGGCAGGATCCCCATGAAGAAGCCCAGCAGCGTTCCCCGGGTGATCGGAAGGGCCGACCTCTTCCAGTCCTCCCGGTTTGGATAGAGGCCGGAGACCTTGCCCGTGAACACCTCTCGCCTGACCATCACTCCCACGTTCTCAAGCACCTCTGCAATTCCGAAAAGCCCCATGATCATCGGCGCAAGGCCCACCCCATCATAAAACTCCATGATCCCAAAGGTAAACCGGGGCTTGGCTGCATTGGGATCCATCCCGATGATTCCTACCATGACCCCGAAGGCCGCCATCATCAGGGCCTTGATCATCGATGTCCGGGCCAGATAGGTGACGACCGTCAGTCCCATGATCATCATTGAAAAATATTCAGGGGGTCCGAACCGGAGCCCAAACCGGGCCAGAGGCGGAGCGAGAAGGACCAGCCCAAAAAGGCTGAAGGTCCCGGCGATGAAAGACCCGAAGGCAGAGATGCCGAGGGCAGGACCCGCCCTTCCCTTTCGGGCCATCATGTAACCATCGAGGCACGTGATCACAGAAGCAGCCTCCCCCGGAATGTTGAGCATGATCGAGGTGGTGGAGCCGCCATACATTGCGCCATAACAGATTCCGGAAAGCATGATCATGGCCGAGACGGGATTCAAGGCAAAGGTGGCCGGAAGAAGCAAGGCAATGGTCGCAACCGGGCCAAGTCCCGGCAGAACGCCCACAAGGGTTCCCATGAGGGAACCCATGAAACAGTAGAAGAGGTTGACCGGCTGAAGGGCAATGGTAAAGCCGTAATAGAGACTACTCAGCGCATCTAATGGCACCCTATCTAATTATCACCTGGCATCCCCTTTGTCAACGAATTTACTCTTTTTCTTTAGTGCCTTTGCCTTTCACCCTCTAATGTCCTTTGTTCCCTGGCTGAAGGTATTGAAATCACAAATGCGACAAGATATATTTAGAATGTAACAAAGGGTGTGAGTGTTCACGATTAAGATCAAAGCATGACTTTGAGCATTCGCCTTAGCATATAAGAATAGGAGAGAGCAATGAGAGAGGTCGTTATCGGGCTCTGTGTTGATCCTGTAGGAAACGCAAATGAAGTCAGTAGCTTGTGCAGACTGCTCAAGAAGAAAAACACCCGAGCTACAGTGACGGTGGCCGGAACGGTCGGCAAGAAACCGATTTCAACCCTCGGCCACCTTAGGCCCTTTCTGGAAGGTGGCCATGAGATCGTCAACCACACTCTTTCTCACCCTGTGAGAATCGGGCAACTTGAGATGAGGGAGCAGGAAAAAGAGATCCTGCTTCAACACCAGCGCCTCCTGGACCTCGGGAAGGAATATGGCAAACCCTTTCCTGTCAATGGGTTTCGGGCTCCTTTTTATGCCTACGACGAAACCCTTTTTCAGGTGCTCCCCAGGCTCGGCTACAGCTTTGATTCCAGTTCTCTCTATTCCCCGCTTCTCGGTGTACCATTCAAGCCCTTTGTTCGAAGCGGAATCCTGGAGATCCCTGTGCTTTTTCCCGATGACATGACGCTCTTTGACCGGATGCTTTTGACACCGGAGGAGCTGTTTCAGGTGTGGTGGCGTTCTTACGAGCAAACGGGAAGGTATTTCATATTCACCATCCATCCCTACGGATCTGCAAAGGACCAGGGGACGCTCAACGCCCTTGAAGCCTTCTTAGAGAAAATGGCAAAAGGCGGCGGCAACTTTTTGACCCTCTCCGAGATCGCCGGAAATATCCGTAAAGAACTGGGGTAAGGACAAATCGTGTACGGCTGGAAAGGTAAGATTGGCCTCCTTGTTCCTGCGGGAAACCGGGTGATAATCCCTGAATTTTACCGGATCGCGCCACCGGGCATCGCCTTCTTTGAGACGCGGATGATCGTTCAGGGAAGCTGGATCAGTGAGGATTCCAATTTCTCAATGATCGGAAACGCAGAGCGGGGGCTTGAGGAGCTTAAAATGTGTAAGGTGGATGTCTGTGTCCTTGCATGCACGGCGACAAGCTTTCTCAAGGGAAAGGGCTGGGATCAGGCCTTTGTGACAGAAGGGGAGAAGAAACTTGGCGTCCCCGTGACAACCACGGTGCTATCCCTGCTCGAGGCATTGAAGGTCTTGAAAACGAAGCGGATTGCCATCGCCTCTCCCTGGACACCGGACATCAGCAACCGGGCCGTGGAATATCTGGAGGCAAGCGGGTTCGAGGTGGTCCATGCCTGCTCGGAGCCAATCGACAGGATCCGTGTAAATGATCAGTTGCCGGAATTCGCTTATTCTTTAGCGGCCAAGGCCGATGTCCCGGCCGCTGAAGCCGTATGCATCTTTGCAACCGACCTGAGGAGCATCGAGATCCTTTCTGCACTGGAAAAAACCCTGGGAAAGCCCGTGGTCAGTTCGAACCAGGCCATTCTTTTTAATGTCCTTCGGCTTTTGAAGGATGATCAGCCGATCACGGGATTTGGCAGTCTGCTTGAGAGACCTCGAACTCGAATTTAAGAAAACACACCTAATCAACAAGGAGGAAAACATGGAACTGGGTGAACGGGGACGGATTGGTCTTGTCCTGCCGGCAATGAACACGGTTGCCGAGCCGGAGATTTACAGTATTCTTCCTGAAGGCGTCACCGCACACACGGCCCGTATGTATGCGCCGGTTGACATCAGCGACGAGGAGAACTTTGTCCGGATGTGTGACGTCGGTTGCGAAAACGGCGAACAGGCTGCAAAAGAGCTCGCCACCGCCAAGGTGGATGTGTATGCCTTTGCCTTTACGGCGGGAAGTTTCTACAAGGGCGCGGGCTGGGACGAAGAGATCGCGCGAAGAATTGAAAAGGCAGGCGGCGCACCCTGCATCGTGACCGCAACAGCCGCTGCCCAGGCCATCAAACAGATGGGTCTGAAGCGGATCGGGGTGGGAACGCCCTATGCTGTTGCCAATCAGCGGCTCAAGGGCTTTTTTGAACAGAAGGGGATTGCCGTCACCAAGATCGAGGGTCTGGTCCTTCCTACGGCTGTCCATGTGGGCAGGCAGCCCATCATGAAGTTCGAAGAACTCGTGCGTGCGGTGAACACACCCGACGCAGAGGGGGTCTTTATCTCCTGCACCAACTTTGTGACCCTCTCGAAGATCGATGCCATGGAGAGAGAAATCGGCAAGCCCGTGATCTCCTCCAACCAGGCCACCTTCTGGGCAGCCCTGCGGAAGATCGGCGTCACGGATAAAATTAAGGGTGTGGGAAGGCTTTTCCGGGAATTCTAAGTAACCTTATAACTTATGTCTTTTGCCCTTTGCACTAAGCGCTATGCGATTTGTGTCTCTGACACTGACACTTACACTGACACTTTTTGAGGGAGAGCCATGATTGGATGGAGGGCGAGGATCGGGGTTTTGCTACCACCGGACAATGCCGTACTTGAATATGAGGTCAATCGCCTCCCCTTGCCAGGGATTTCTTTCCACATCGCCAGGATGTTTCCTGTCGAACTGGGGGAACTGCCCCAGGACGCCCCCCGCCACATTCCCTCGTTAAAGGAATGCCGTGTCAATTTCATCGTCTATGCCTGCGCGGCATCGAGCTTCATGTTTGGTCCGGCGGCAAACGACGAGCTTGAGAAAAAGATCAGGGAACTTTCGGGACTGGATGCAGTCACGGCCACAAGCTCCATGATTCTTTCACTGAAAGCTCTCGGGATCCGCCGGGTAGCCCTCGCAACACCTTACTGGAGAGAACTTGACGAGAAGCTCCTCGCCTACTTTTCAGCAGGGGACATCGAGGTCGTTCACATTGAAAGTCTCCAGTTGGATAGCTGGGAGGCCATGAACAATCAGACGGCCGAAGCGGTTTATCGGCTGGTCAAGAAGGCGGATCATCCGGAGGCCGAGGGGATCCTGATCCTTTCCACCAATCTCCCGACCTTTGAAGTCTTGCAGGTCCTGGAGGATGATCTCAGAAAACCTGTGGTGAGCACCAATCAGGGGATGATTTGGACAGCCTGCAGAAGGCTCGGAATCCAGGATAGGATCTCCGGTTTCGGGAGTCTCTGGCAACGACAACAAGAAGGCAGAAGGCAGTAAGCAGTGGGCAGTAAGCAGTAGGCAGAAGGCAGAAGGTGTACGAACGAGGATACCCAATGAAACTTAAAGATAAGGTGGCGATTGTCACGGGGGCAGGGAGAGGCATTGGAAAGGCAATCGCCCTTGCCCTCGCCAATGAAGGAAGCCATCTGGTCCTGGCCGCTCGCACTGAAGAGCAGTTAAAAAGTGTAGGGAATCTTGCACATCACCAAGGGGTGAAGGTTCTCGCCCAGAGGGCGGATGTGTCCGTTCAAAGAGACGTCAGGACCGTGGTTCAGAAAGCGGTTCGGACATTCGGAAAGATCGACATTCTCATTAACAACGCCGGGATCCTCCCTGAGACCATCCGGGTCCCCGTAGCGGAGATCAGCGAAAAGGATTGGGACCGCGTCTTAACGACAAATCTGAAAGGGATGTTCCTTTTCACTAAAAATGTGTTGCCGGTAATGAAGGCCCAAAATGATGGATATATCCTCACCGTCTCGTCCATCATGGGCCGGTGGGGGTTTACGAACCTTTCTTCACCCTATACCGCATCAAAGTTCGGGATCTGTGGTTTAACGGAGACGCTCTTCAAAGAAGTAAAAGATACGAATATCCGGGTTTCAATGGTCTGTCCGGGCATCGTCGATACTGATTTCCAGACGCCGGCCCGGCGAAAGCAAGCTCGACCGGAGGACTGGCTTAAACCTGAGGACATTGCGGAAGCCGTGGTCTTCCTTTTGACCCGTCCCCCGAAGGTCATCATTCCGGAACTCCTCATCTACCCCCGCGCCCAATTCCCCCAAGGGAAATACTATTAAGTATAAGGAGCAGGATGCATAAGACAGAGTGAATCCTATCCCCCAACGTTTATTCCTTCCATTGCATCTGTAGTTTCGAGATCGCCTCTTAATTGTACTTTCACCCGCTCATGTTCAGCTATTTCAAGGCTCGATGGTTAATGCTTTCTGAAAGCCCGTATGACACTCGGAGTCAACGACTTTCAACCCTAACTCTGCGCAGTCCAGATTGAAGATATGAATAGCATACCCTAACTTTTTGGAGTGGTTGTAACCAGTGAGTATATGGCAGA
>Ga0315295_10005667_pt1 | contig 10652 bp, 7 predicted proteins | sample YL17G14_0_MG_FD_204453 | JGI IMG/M metagenome (GOLD analysis project Ga0315295, IMG submission 204453) | Sediment microbial communities from Yellowstone Lake, YNP, Wyoming, USA - YL17G14_0 | ecosystem: Environmental > Aquatic > Freshwater > Lake > Sediment | place: USA: Wyoming | collected...
GCTAGCTGTACCATCATCGGGAATTCAACCACAAGAGAATGGGCTAGAGGTGGCGGAATCTACTGCTGGGACTCTATCTCGAATATCTCCAACTGTATAATCAGTGGCAATTCAGCGGGGTACGGTGGCGGAATCCATTGTGACGGAAGCAGTCTGACGATAAGCCGCTGCATGATCACAGGTAATTTGAGCAACTATGGCGGAGGAATCGATTGTGAGCGGAGCAATATAGAAATTACCAACTGTACAATCAGTGCTAATTCAGCTGATGACGGTGGTGGCGGTATTATGTGCTGGAAAAGCATCGGAACGATCTGCTGCTCTATTCTATGGAGAGACAAGACCGTTGGTTATGGATCGGAGATTGCATTGACAAATACTCCCAATCCATCGTATCTTACAATCTCATACAGCAACGTTCAGGGTGGTCAAGCAGCAGCGTACATATCACCCAACTGTACAATCAATTGGGGCACCGGCAATATCAACGCTGACCCCTGCTTTGTCCGCGAGCCCAACGATGGGGGCGATGGCTGGGGAGATGACCCAGCTACGCCTGATGTCAATGAAGCAGCAAACGATGATTATGGAGATTTGCACCTGCGGGCGGATTCGCCGTGTATAAATGCAGGTGACCCAAATTATGTGGCTGGTCCGAATGAGACCGATATAGATGGTGAGCTTCGAGTGATGTTCGAAAGAATAGATATGGGAGCAGATGAGTTTAATCCAATACGGTTGGGGATTGTGAAGAAGACGCGAACTGGCAGGACGCAGTTTGTGTATGACTGTAACGCGACCTTTACGAATCTCTGGCCATTTGCAGTAAAGAACGTCCAACTTGAGATGATTAAAGCATCTGATAATATGGACATAAATGAGCCAAACGTATCGTTTGGCGATATAGAGTTCAGCCCACGGGAATCGATTACAAGTATCGACACCTGCACTTTCCAGGTGGATAGGTCCAAAGCGATTGAGCCAGATAAAATAGTCTGGCAGGTGAAATGTCAGAGGGCAGATACCGGTATGCTGTTAGAGTTAACAATTAACGGCGTTAGTTCTTCGGGTTTAGAAGGCGAAGGCAAGATTGGTTTTGAAGATTTAGCGGAACTTGCCGGCCAATGGCTGTGGGTCGGTGAGGCAGGCAGTATTCCGGAAGACGTTACCGGCGATGGGATAGTCAACTTGCGTGACTTTGCGGTGTTAGCTGAACATCAGATGGAAGGAAAATAGAACAGGGAATCAGAAAATCAGGTTATCAGGTAGGAGAACATCAGGAGAACAGGATAACAGGGAACGAAACGGCCTGGCTTGATACTTGATGCTCGTGAGCCGGCAAGGGAAATCCGAATATCGAAATCCGAAACAAATTCAAATAACCGAAACACAAAATCCAAAACTTGTGGATTCCGTGTCGTCCGCCAACAAACTGCTAGGGCAGGCCCTTCGATATACTCAGGGCAGGCAACAATGGCTGGATTCCCGCCTGCGCGGGAATGACAAACTGATGCGCGAGAATGACAAACTGATGCGCGGGAATGACCGTCGGCCCAATATCAATTACGAATTATTCCGTTAGCAATCCAGAGTTCAATAGTAAAGGCGCCACGGCCTCCTCTGGACCGTGGCACCTTACCCTATACACAACTACTCATAAAGGTGTGTGGCCTCTGTTTCTTCAACAGGGCGTGTAAGCTGGTCTGTGTTCATAATAACCTTGAAGCGGACGTCTCCGGGTTTTAAGGCCGTGACAACCACATTCCAGGTCGCCTTAGCCCTTGGCGAAAGAGTCGCCAGCGGTGCAAAGGTTACAGTATTGCCCTCTAATGTGCCGATAGTTGGACCGCTTGACGAAGCGTATCGTTCGCTATCTTCCAGCGTGCAGACAATACGAATATTCGTGCTGGCGGCTGAACCCTGGTTTGTTACCGTAATCACGTATGTCGTCTGGTTCTTTACCTGGACGGGGTCATCGACGTCGCCGACTTCCAGCAGCACTCCCGCGATTCCGGCCACCGAGGTCTTCGCCGAAGCAGTTACGCTTTCTGTACAGTGGGCAGTTGCAGTTATGCTGCTGGCCAGCTCGCCACTTCTGGTTGGCATATAAGATACGCGGACATTTTTGGAAGCACCGGCTGCAATTGTGCCGAGCTGCCAGACTAACCGCGAGCCGGAAAGTTTCGCACCCGCCGTTGCCTTTATTGAGGCTACCGCCGAGGGTATAGCATTTTCTATAACAGTATTTTTCGCCGGTCCATCTCCCTTGTTGTTAATCGTTATCTCGTAGGCAAGAGGCCGACCCAGATAATGCTTTTCAGGAATAGTCTGGCTGATTGCCAGCACCGGCTGGCCCACAACCATCGTAACCGCCGCCGATGCAGCTTTTATACCTACCGGTGAGCTGGCTACCGCCTGGCAAACGTATTTGCCGGCCTTGGCGGCCTTTAGCTCCACCGAGAATTGCCGTGATTGCCCCGGCGTCAATGTGCCCACATCAAATACAATCTCGCCCTTGCCGTCGGATGTCTGCAGTCCTGCAGGAAGGGTATCTACGAGCTTGACGTTCAGGACATCGCCTGTTCCCGAGTTAGCCACCGCGAATTTTACTGGAATCGGGTCGCAGATTACAATCTCGGTCGGCGCAATCATCAACAGCTCCAGCTTCGGCTGGATGACCTTCACAGTGGTGCAGGCGGGAATGACCTGGGTGACAACGTTTGTGCAGTGTTTAAGAAAACCGCCCTCAGTGGCCACGCCGGAAATCGTAATTTGCTTGCTGGCCCTTGGCTCAAGCAAATCCACTTCCCACACAAGCTGCTTTACCAGATTTTTCGCCGTTGGAATGGAGTTTATGAGCTGGAAACTTTCCGGAATGTCTTCAGTTATCATAACACCGTTTAGCGTCATATCCGTCAGGTTTGTGAATTTAATAAAGTAGTCGAAAGGCTTATTCGGCTCAACTTGCTCCGGCATGGTTTTGTCCAGCCGTATAATTCCGCACTCCGCACACGGGTATATCCTCGAGACGACATACGAGCTGCCTCCACCGGGCGCCCTGACAGCGGCAATAACCGGTTCTATGGTCGGCCTTACGGGAGCAGGTCTCTGAACAGGAGGCGGTCCCACCCACAGCATAGGTGCTGCAATTGCAGCTGGAGCGTCCCTGCCGGCAACAAACCTTTCAGCGCCTGGCGGTTCTGCTCCGCCCCTGGCGGACCACTGGTCACACCAGCTCCGGCAGCTTAACGACCCACATAAGATAAACACCAATAAAAGAGAGCCGATAATCCGTGATTTGTTCATTGTATATCTCCCTTCGATTACAATTCACAGTTCAAAATGCAAAGTGCAAAATAGAGGAAGGGCTATTCCACACTTTCACATTTTGCGTTTTTAATTTTTAATCAAAATCTGCACCTGTACCGTGCATTCCGGATGGTATATCGGAAGTGGCTTCGGCCAAGTTAACCAAAAAAGAAAGGGCTTTTTGCTCTCGTGATAATTTCCACCTGTGACAGCCGACTTTTCCGGACGTTGGTAATATCACTTTTGCCTCATTGCCGCTAAAACACCCGCTCCTAACAAGACCGAAATAGAAGCAATCAAAAATAGTCTCCTCGCTGTAGTTGGAACAGGAGAAAGTAATTGCAATCCGCGGGTCCACCTTGCTCGCAACGGCGGGTCCGTCTCGCCCCATCTGCGCTGCTTTAGTATTCCCCGAGAACCTCTTAAATAAACCAGGAACCTATCGTAAGGAGCAGGCGTTGTTTTAGGGCCTGGGTGCAGGCGGTTGCTCGCATCGTCGCTTTTATGGCTTCGACTACACCATTGCCGCCCGCGGAGGGCAGCAGCGTGTTTGAGATGTTCTCGGTCTCGCTAATCTCGTATTCGTAACCTCTTATTACCGCAAGGGGGATGCCGGCGCCGGTCTGGCCAAATAAAAGCGCAGAGGCACCTGTCAATTCGTGTGCAACCAGGTCTATTCCGCCGAACTTGGGCCTGCCGAATAAATCCTTCTGGCCAAACATCTTTGATACCGGGGAGATTCCCGATGAACCCACCGCAAAGTCCATTGTCCCAAACGGTATCATTTCGGTATCGGCCAGAATAACCGCAAGTTTCCTGCCTGTTAGTTTCTGTAAATCCTCTCTGATGCGCTTTGCCGACTCGTCCGGGTCCCGGGGCAATAAGCTGACGACCCCCTTTTCGTGATTTGAGCCGTCGATACCGGCATCACAGGTGTGGATTCGGCTGTCTTTACCTCTCGTTATACAGAGGGCCTGCTCATGTTCGACAAGCTCTCTGCTGCATTGAGCATCCTTTGAGGCGTTTATGATGTGCTGCTGGATAAGACCTTTCAGGGGAATGATTGCGAGGATTTCATGACCTTCGTCGAAAATCATTTGCAGCCATTTTGCGTCTTTGCCTGTTTTTTGTGATATGGCCAGGGCCTTTTTGCCGGGCACGACATCGGCCATTTTTCTGGTTCGCCCGGCGGCTTTGGATACGATTTTACTTGTCAGAACGAGGATGTCTTTATCCCGCAGGCCGCCGATTTCACGGTCTGCCGCCAGCCGGATTATCTGTGCTAAGTTGTCCCCCTGCTTGACTTCCGGTATGGTCTGCAGTCCCAGGACTTCTATCTTTTTCATTGTCACACCCATCGAGAATTGAAAGTTCCTTAAGCGTCTTTTCAGAAAACCCTCTCAGGCGAACATCATCACCGAAAAGCTTTGCCTCAACACAGCGCAGGCCGAAGCTTGCAGCCAGTTCCGCCATTGGTTTGGCTATATCGGCGCTGCCGAGCTTTCCAAGTATTTTCGGTGCGATATAAACGCAGATTTCATCGGCAAGCTGCTCTTTTATAAACGAAGATATTACTGTTGGTCCGCCCTCGACAAGCAATTGCCAGATGCCGCGTTTACGCAGCTCGTCGAGCAGAAAATATAGATTGGACCGGCCTTGTATCTCCGGATATGCGAGCACTTCAGCACCCTTTTCGGTAATGGTCTGCACAATTTGCGGATTTGCCCGCACCGAATTTTCGCCCGCAAAGATTATAACGGGACTATCTTTAGTAGTCGCAAGAAGTTTGCATCCGAGGGGAATTCGCAGGAAACTATCTAGGATGATTCTTGTTGGTTTTTTCCCTTTGCTCGGGCGCGGCATCAATAGCGGGTCATCAGCTATCACTGTATTTATGCCCACCAGTACCACTCCAGCCCTTCGGCGCAGCCGCTGCACGTCACTTCTGCTTAGTTTGTTGGAAATCCACCTTTCCTCATCGCCTTTCTGTGCCCATGCAAGTTTGCCGTCGATGCTCTGTGCCCACTTCAATATCACCCAGCAATTGCCTGTGGCGGCAAATTTGATAAAAGGAGCATTGAGCAGTTTTGCCTCCGTCTCACAAATACCCGTCTCCACGTGGATTCCTGCATTTCGCAATTGCTCAATGCCTTTGCCGCTGGCGTGCTCCGAAGGGTCAATTGTCGCGACAAAAACTTTTGCCAATCCTGCGGCGATTATCGCTTCCGTGCAGGGTCCGGTTTTGCCCTGGTGACAGCACGGCTCGAGCGTAACATACATCTCAGCCCCGCGCGGATTGACACTGAGTGTCTTGCAATCCTCCAGTGCATTTATCTCTGCGTGGGGACCGCCAAACTTCTTGTGCCAGCTCTTGCCAACAATCTGGCCGCCCTTAACAATGATGCAGCCGACCGCGGGATTCGGCTCAACCGACCCTATCCCGTGCCTGGCCAGCTTCAACGCCATTTGCATATATTTTTCGTCCTGTGCACCCATCTGAAACCCAATGCTCGAAAATTTTTGCACTTTCAATTTGCTCTGTAGAAAAGACCCACTGTCATTTCGACCGAAGTCCACGCTCCTGTCTTCCGACAGGAAGACGCGGGGACGAAGCGGAGAAATCTGGGTTAGCAGCACTGTTGCACGCAGATTTCTCGACTCGCCTACGGCTCGCTCGAAATGACGTTACTGAGTGTTTTCTACAAAGCACTTTCAATTTTACGTTTACTTTATCACTCTCAGAAATTCCTGCTCATCTATCACCTTAACTCCCAGTTTCAGCGCCTTGTCAAGTTTACTTCCGGCATCCCTGCCTGCCAATACAAAATCTGTTTTCTTACTGACACTTGAAGATGCCTTTCCGCCTGCCTGCCTGATTGCCTGCTCGACCTGCGGGCGCGTGAAATTCTCCAGTTCGCCCGTAACAACTATTGTCCTGCCAGCCAATTTGCCTTTCGCTTTGACCTTTTGCGGCGGTTGCGGCTTAACGCCTGCCGCCAAAAGCCCCTTTATGACGGCGGCATTTCTTTCGTTGCGGAAATACTCATAGACGCTTTCGGCAACCTTTGGCCCTATCTGGTCAATCGCCTGGAGTTTATCCTGGTCCGCAGCCATAATGGCATCGAGAGAGCCGAAGTAGTCAGCTAAAATTTGTGCCGATTGGCCTCCGATGTGACGGATACCGAGAGCAGCAATGAACCGCCACAATGGCCGGGTTTTGCTCTTTTCTATCCCTTCTATCACATTGGAGGCGCTTTTATCAGCCATACGTTCCAACTCAATCAGGTCCGACATCTTTAGTTTATACAGGTCCGCAAAGTTCTCCACCAGCCCGGCTTCAACTAATTGCTCGATTAAGGCAGGACCGAGATTTTCAATATCCATCTGGTCTCTGCCTGCAAAATATCGCAGATGCTCCTTCAATTGGCCGAAGCAGTCCGGATTGAGGCATCGAATATAAACGCCATCCTGGTCTTTGGCGACCGCAGAGCCGCAATTCGGGCACTTCTTCGGCGGCTTAAAGGGCACCGTGCCGGCGGGTCTTTGCTCTTTTATCACCTCCACCACCTGCGGTATTATCTCGCCGGCTTTCTCAATCACTACCGTGTCGCCGCAACGGACATCGAGCCGATTCAATTCGTCGAAGTTGTGCAAACTCGCTCTCTTAACGGTCGTCCCCGCCAGAAGGACCGGCGTCAGGTTCGCAACCGGCGTCAGGATGCCGGTCTTGCCTACCTGGACATCGATTGATTCGACAACCGTCTGGGCCTGCTCTGCTGCAAATTTATATGATATGCACCACCGCGGCGCCCTGCCGGTCGCACCGAGGGCTTCCCGCTGCTCAAAGCGGTTAATCTTTATTACCATTCCATCAATCTGATAATCTAATTTTGGCCGTTTTTCGTCCCAGCCGGCACAAATATCTATCACTTCGTTTATATCTTTTGCTTTTTCAATGTTGGGATTAACAGGCAGCCCCAATTCCTTAAACCTCTGTAATGTCCGGTAGTGGTCTTCAGCTAACGGCTCGGAAAGCTCGCCGGTTGCGTAGGCGAAAAAAGATAACTTCCTTTGGGCGGTGATTTTTGCATCCAGCAGTTTCAAAGAGCCTGCCGCAGCATTTCGAGGGTTCGCAAAGACCGGCTCGCCGGCATCTTCACGAATTTTGTTTAGCTCGACAAATGCTTTTGTAGGCATATAGACTTCGCCGCGGACTTCGAGCACATCAGGAATTTTTTTGGTGCCCAAAAGCATAAGTGGAACGGCCTTTATTGTTCGCACGTTTGTAGTAACATCATCTCCCATCTCTCCATCGCCGCGTGTTGCCGCCGTAACAAGTTTACCTCTTTCGTAGCGCAAGCTTATCGCAAGACCATCGATTTTTAACTCTACCACGTAATCGTAATCGCTGCTGCCAAGCCCCTTGCGCACCCTCTCATCAAACGCTTTTAGCTCCTCGGCGCTGTATGTGTTGTCAATACTGAGCATCGGCACCACATGTCTTACAGCAGCAAAACCTTCGAGAGGAACACCAGACACCCGCTGAGTAGGAGAGTCAGGTGTTATAAACTGCGGGTTTGCCTGCTCTAATGCTTTTAGTTCCGCAAAGAGCGCATCGTATTGCCGGTCGCTGATTTTGGGCTGGTTAAGCACGTAATAGAGATGGTCGTGCCTTCGAATTTCATCCCGCAACTGCTCAATTCGTTTCTTTGCATCCTGCGCCATAGCAACCTAATTTATATGCTGCCTGGGCATATTTTGCAATAGATTGATTCAGCGTAGAAAGAATAGGCAAAGCAAAATTTGAAATCCGAAATTTGGAATTCTTCTAACGCAGGCCTTGTTGGGTTACTTCGTCGGACGGCCGGGACGGATACTACGGGGCCCGTACTATCAGAATCATGATAATACTGAACAGATAAAGGAGGACAAACCCAGCGGCGATAATGGTGGCGATAATCGCAAGGACCTTGCGGCGGTCATAAACAATTCCCAGTATGCCAAGCACCAGGGCGGCAGGAAACGAGAACATTGTCAGCAATCCTCCAAGGATTGCGAGGGGACTGCCTCACCCAGGGTGAAGAAATCTAAGACAAACAAACGTTGCGATAGGTATGACGATAAAAATGGCTGCTATTTTACCAAATCGCATTTTGAACCTTTCCAAATCGCCGGAGCTTAATAACCCGCCATAAAATGGCGGGCTAAATATAACAGATAAGATTATATCGGCCTTTGCCGTTCGTGTCAATTAAAATATCAGCAATTTTTAATTATTGCGGGGTTTTCAGATACCGTGTATGGCCCACAGCTCGCGTTACGCCAATGCGGTCGAAATAATCCAGAAGCGGAATAGCAAACTTCCTGCTGGTATCGAGAAGATATTTGAACTTCACGCTTTCCAGCTTGCCTTCTTTGTTGATGAAGGCAACCAAAATCTGGCGGGCTTGCTCGACGGCGTCACCGTGAAAAAACAAATCCTTCTCCACCTGGACAATACGTCCCTGCTCAATCAGTATCCGCAGGATTTTCTCTACCTGCTCCGTGGGAGCGTGGGTGTATTCAATAATTTCCTGACGCTGAGGCGGATTGAATCGCCGACCCTTAAAAAGCGAGTCGATGCTTTCCAGCAATTTCTGTTCGTCCTCACTGAACGTTTCCCGATGTTCGGGCAAGGCCAGACGTTGTTTTCTTTCTACAAGCTTGCCCTGCGAGAACAGCAGCTTGATAAGACCATCGAAAACATCCTTTCTCAGTTTGGCTGCTTCATGAAATTGCTCGATACTCATCCCGGGGCTTTCGGGCCTGCTGCGGTGAAATTCACCGACAACATCAAGCAGCCCTTTCTGGATATTGGCTGCCAAATCACTATGAATATACAACTTCGGACTTATTTCGATAACTTTCCCCTCGCGGACAAGCTGGGCAAGTATTTTCTTCAATGGTCCCGGCAGCAGCTTGGTGCGAAGTGAAAGCTCGGTTTCATTGGCAGCAAAGGATTGTGCGGTTTTTATACAATACTCGACAAAATCCTTCTCGACAGCCACCGCCTTTGCCCGCTCTTTGGCATCCTGGAGCGTCTGGGGAAGGTTACGTCGCAGCTTGCTTGGAATCGCCTCTATAATCACACCCCCGCCGACTGTCTGGACGGGCGAAAGAGACCGCACTATGAAGCGGTCGGCTGGTCCGGCGACAACCGGCTCACTTAGTCCGACTTGAACAAGACATTCTTCGCCGCCGGCAACGCTGTTTCCCTCCAGCAAGTACATTGTCGCGACAACTTCGCTTGTGCCGGTATGAAATTTTATTTCGATGCCGTTTTTGAGGCGAATTCTATTATGAGGGAGCACTTGAAGCTTACAGAGATACCACTGCTGGGGCCGGAAGTATTCCCCGACCGAAACCACATTGCCTCGCGTAATGGTTTTGTAGTCCCACTGGGGGACATTGAGCGCAGCGCACTGTCCGACCATAGCGGTGTCGCTGCTTCGTTTATAGACCTGTATGGTTTTTATCCGGCCTTTGGTCCCAGACGGGAAAATGACGACCTCATCGCCGATTTTAGCCAACCCCGAAACCGGAATGCCCGCAACTACCGTGCCGTAGCCCTTAACGGAGAACGCCCGCTCTACGGGGAGCCGAAATACGCCATCCGTTCTTTTCGGCTTGATGGTGTCCACAAGCTTCTTGAGGGCATCGTAAAAGGCATCGAAGCCCTGGCCCGTGATGTTCGACACGCCAATAATGGTCGCACCCTCCAGAAATGTGCCGGCAAGAAAATCCCTGACCTCGGTAGTAACCGTTTGCAGACGCTCCGGTCCTATGCAATCTACCTTCGTCAAGGCCACGATGCCATACCTGACTCCGAGCAGTGTCAGGATATCAAGATGCTCCCGCGTCTGCGGCATTACACCATCATCGGCGGCAATTACGAAAATGACTCCATCAATACCGGTTGCACCAGCAACCATTGTCTTTATGAAGTTCTCGTGGCCGGGAACATCAACAATGCCGACCTCAATATCGGAAATTATGCACGGTGCAAATCCAAGCTCGATGGACATTCCGCGCTCTTTTTCCTCTTTGAGCGTGTCGGTGTCGCATCCGGTGAGACACTTGACAAGTGCGGTCTTGCCGTGGTCTATGTGACCGGCGGTTCCGAGCGTAATGTTGGCCTGCGTTGTTGTCATAGACTTCTTCGCAGTTGAAAATAATAAAAGGACATCCGCCTCCGGCGGACTCCACTCCGCCAAAGACCCTTCGACAGGCTCAGGGTGGTGAGCGAAGTCGAACCAAGTCGTGGCGGATTTAGTTTTTGGGGCTGATAATTTTAATCAGCGCCG
>Ga0315295_10005668_pt1 | contig 10651 bp, 11 predicted proteins | sample YL17G14_0_MG_FD_204453 | JGI IMG/M metagenome (GOLD analysis project Ga0315295, IMG submission 204453) | Sediment microbial communities from Yellowstone Lake, YNP, Wyoming, USA - YL17G14_0 | ecosystem: Environmental > Aquatic > Freshwater > Lake > Sediment | place: USA: Wyoming | collected...
GAGCAGACAACTCAGCAGGGGTAAAATCGAACTGGAGATTTGGTCTGATTTCAAAGGAGGTTCAAGGAGAGAGATGGCTAAGCTAAAACTAGCTGCTTACTGGTCAGCGAGCTGCGGTGGTTGTGACGTCGCTATCTTAGACCTCCATGAGCGAATTTTGGAGTTGGCTAACATCGCTGACATAGTCTTCTGGCCCATCGCGGTAGATTTCAAATACCATCACGTCGAGGCCATGGCTGATAAGTACATTGATGTCTGTCTTTTCAATGGGGCAGTCCGGAGTTCGGAGCAAGAGCATATCGCCAAACTACTCCGGGCCAAATCAAAGATAATGATCGCCTACGGTGCATGTGCCTGCTTTGGTGGCATACCGTCACTGGCCAATTTCCATAACAAGGCCCAAATTATGGAGCGGGTCTACATTGAGGCCCCTACCAATGATAACCCAAATCACACTTTACCCCAGACTTTAACCATAGTGGCTGAGGGACAATTAGAGCTACCCGAGCTTTATGACACCGTCATGACCCTCTCTCAAGTAGTCGGGGCTGACTATTTTGTTCCTGGCTGTCCACCGGTGCGAGCAACCAATGATCAGATTGTAGATGTTCTGGCCAGCGGTGAGTTGCCGCCCAAAGGTACGGTGATTGCCTCAGCCAAAGCCCTGTGTGAGGAGTGCACTCGAAAAAAAGAGGAGAAGAAGATTACCAGAATCTATCGCCCCTTTGAAATTATCACAGATCCTGAGAAGTGCCTTCTAGAACAGGGGCTAATCTGTATGGGCCCGGCAACCAGGGGTGGCTGTGGTAGCAAGTGTATTAAAGTAAACATGCCCTGCCGTGGCTGCTATGGCCCGCCACCCGGGGTGATAGACCAGGGAGCGAAGATGTTGAGTGCGCTGGCTTCTATTTATGACGTCAAGGATGATGATGGGATTGAGCGACTGAAGGCGGAGGCGGTTGATGCTGCCGGCACCTTCTATAGATTTAGCCTAGCCGATTCTCTGCTGAATCGAAAACGAATGTAGTCAAGGAGGTGGATCATGAAAAGGATTAGCATTGATCCCTTTACCCGGCTTGAGGGGCATGGCCGCATTGATATTTTTCTGGACGATGCCGGTGAGGTGGCTAATGTCTACCTGCGGATCCCCGAGCTTCGTGGCTTCGAGAAATTCTGCGAGGGGAGACCTGTAGAGGAGTTACCCCGGATAGTCACTCGAATTTGCGGTGTCTGACCGGGCGCCCATCATATGGCCTCGTGTAAGGCCGTAGACGCCGTATATCAAGCAGACCCTCCTCCAGCAGCCAAGAAGCTGAGAGAGCTATTCTATTGCGCCCACATGTGCCATTCGCACATTGCCCATTTTTATGCTTTGGCGGCTCCCGATTTTGTAATGGGTCCTACCAGTGACCCAGCTCAGAGGAATATTCTGGGCGTAGTTTCTAAAGTTGGACTTCAGATTGGCGGCGAAGTGATAAAACACCGAGCCTATGCCCAACAAATTCAAGAGGTCATCGGGGGCAAAGCCACACACCCGGTATGCGGTCTACCTGGCGGCATGAGCAAGGCTATTACAGAAGCAGAGCGCCATGATTTTGAAGACAAGGCAAAATCACTGGTGGAATTTGCCAAGTTCACTCTGAAGCTGTTCAACGACGTAGTCTTGTCTAACAAGTCGTATGTAGACCTTATCCTGGGTGATACCTACTACATGACCAGCTACTACATGGGGATGGTTGACAGCAATAACAAAGTCAATTTCTATGATGGTGATATTAGGGTAATAGACCCCGAGGGTAAGGAATTCGTCAAATTCAAACCGTCGGAGTATCTCAACGTTATTGCCGAGCACACTGAGCCCTGGAGCTATCTCAAGTTCCCGTTTTTGAAAAATGTTGGTTGGAAGGGTTTTGTAGATGGTAAAAACAGCGGTGTATACCGGGTCGCTCCGCTGGGCCGACTCAACGTGGCCGATGGTATGGCAACCCCATTAGCCCAGGCCGAGTACGAGCAGATGTACACCACCTTCGGTAGAAAGCCGGTCCACCATACCATGGCTCAACACTGGGCAAGGCTGATTGAACTACAGTACGCCGCAGAACGACTACTGGAGCTATCTCGGGATGATGAGATTACTAGCCCTAACGTCCGCACCATCCCCACAGCGACTCCCAAAGAAGGGGTGGGGGTAGTCGAGGCACCCCGGGGCACCTTGTATCACCATTATCGGACTGATGAGCGCGGTATTGTGCAAAAGGTCAATCTTATTGTGGCTACTGGCAATAACCACGCTGCAATGTGCATATCAGTTAAGCGAGCTGCCCAGGGGCTGATTAAAGCAGGCAAGGTAATAAACGAGGGGCTACTGAATATGATTGAGATGGCCTATAGAGCTTATGACCCCTGTATGGCCTGTGCCACTCACACGCTGCCGGGGCAAATGCCGATGGAGGTTACAATCTATGACAGTCAAGGGAGAGAGGTAGACAAGCTCAGCCGCTATACTTCTTAGCCCTAAGGCAGCATTAGCTGGTGACTGTTCAAATGCAGTTGGTACTTTAAGGGGGGCAATATGCAAGCAATGACGCCGTTCCAAGAGTCAGTCGATATAATAAGGGAAGCTGGAGGGGAAAAGCTAGACCTGTGCTATCAATGTGGCCTCTGCACCGGAAGTTGTCCCTGGAACCTGTTAAGAAGTTTTCTGGTTCGTAGACTGATTCATCAGGCGCAATTAGGTGTGGTTGATTTTGCATCCGAAGACCTATGGCTATGTACCACCTGCCGTAGTTGTGTTCAGCGCTGCCCCCGAGGCGTAGAAATAATCGACATTATGAAGGCTATGCGTAGAGTTGTTGCCGAAACAGGCGCAGCTAAAGTTCCTGATTCACTTCGGCTTACTGTCAAGAATATTGCGGGGGCAGGCAATCCGCTTGGGCAGGTACCAGAACAGCGGTCTGACTGGGCGGGTAGACTCAAGGTAAAGGCCTATACCGATGGAACTGACCTGTTATATTTCTCCTGTTGTATCCCAGCCTATGATCCCAAGGTTAAAAGGGTGGCCCAAGCCACGGCTAAAGTGCTGGCAAAGAGCGGAGTGGATTTTGGCATCTTGGGTAACAAGGAAAACTGCTGTGGTGAGAGCGTACGCAAGTCCGGCAATGAGCAACTGTTCCAAAGCCTGGCGCAAAAAAACATCGAAACCTTTGCCGGGGCTGGGGTTAGGCAGATTGTAGTCAGTTCTCCCCACTGTTATCACTCCTTTAAAAATGAACAACCTTATTTAGCAGCGGGCTTTGAGGTTACACACACCGTACAGTATATGGCAAAGCTCATAAGTGATGGCAGATTGAAGTTTACCAAGGAGATAAAAAGGAAGGTTGCCTATCACGATTCCTGTTACCTCGGGCGTCATAATGGGGTATATGACGAACCTCGAAAGGTTTTGGAAAGTATTCCTGGTGTGGAGATAGTTGAGATGTCCGATGTCAGAGAAAATGCCCTCTGTTGTGGTGGGGGGGGTGGAAGAATTTGGATGGAGACCAAGAAGGGGGAAAGGTTCTCTGATCTAAGAATACAGCAGGCCCTCGACGTTGGAGCAGACGTGTTGGCTGTCTCTTGCCCCTATTGTATGCTCAATTTTGAGGATAGCCTGTTGACTACTGATAACTCAAACGCTCTAGAAATCAAGGATGTGGTGGAACTAGTTCAAGAAGCACTTTAGTACATGTATTAGGAGGCGACATGGCCAGCGAAGAGAGAATTGGGGTTTACGTCTGTCACTGTGGTCACAACATAGCCGGTGTTATTGATGTACCAGAGGTAGTTCGGCATGTTCATGGGCTGGATAACGTCACGGTGGCACGAGATTATGTCTACATGTGCTCCAGTAAGGGGCATAACCTGATAAAGCAAGACATCAAGCAGCTTGGAATCAACAGGGTGGTAGTGTCAGCTTGTTCGCCTCGCTTGCATGAACAGACCTTCCAAAACGTTCTAAAAGAAGCTGGCCTTAACCCATACTTGCTGCAAATAGCTAATATCAGGGAGCAGTGTGCCTGGCTCCATGAACCGGGCCGGCTGGTCACGGAAAAGGCCAAACGGTTGGTCAGTGGCGCAGTAAAGCGGGTAGCCCATCATACACCTGCCGAGGGGCAGTCCGTTCCGGTATTTCCTGCTACGCTAATAATAGGGGGTGGCATTGCTGGCATCCAGGCTGCCCTGGAGATTGCCAACTCCCAGCATGTAGTGTATCTGGTGGAAAGGGAGCCGAGCATTGGCGGGCATATGGCGCAGTTTGACAAGACATTCCCTACGCTGGACTGTTCAGCCTGCATTCTTACCCCCAAAATGAATGATGTAGCCATCAACCCTTACATCAGGCTGATGACTTACAGCGAAGTAGTTGATGTTTCAGGATATGTGGGCAACTTCACTGTTAAGGTTAAGCGTAAGGCACGCTGCGTCGATGAGGATAAATGCATTGCCTGCGGCATTTGTCAGGAGAAATGCCCTTGGTCAACAGCCAGCGAATTTGACGCTGGCTTGAGCATGCGAAAAGCTATCTATACTCCATTCCCCCAGGCGATACCCAATATACCTGTTATTGATAAAGAGCGTTGCATCTACTTCTCAGGGGGTAAAGGGAAATGCCGTGCCTGTGAACGCTTCTGTGACGCCAAAGCCATCGACTTCAACCAGCAAGACCTATTCATAGACCTGCAGGTTGGCTCTATCATTGTGGCCACAGGCTACGACGTTTTTGATCCGACTGTTATATCACAATATGGCTATGGACACCTGCCTAATGTTTTCACCAGCCTGGAATTCGAGAGGCTATGCAGTCCTTCTGGGCCTACTGGTGGCATACTAAAACTGGCAGACGGACGCAAACCAAAAAGTGTGGCTATTATCCATTGTGTTGGTAGCCGCGACGATAACTATCATGCGTATTGTTCCCGTGTATGCTGTATGCATGCTCTCAAATATTCGCACCTGTTCAAAGAGAAAACCGGAGGCCAGGTTTATCAGCTATATATTGATATGCGTTGCGCCGGAAAGGCGTATGAAGAATTCTACAAACGAGTTCAAGGTGAGAAGGTCAATTTCATCAGGGGCAAATTAGCGAAAATCAGCGGTAACAGCGCGGGACCCGATGAGGGAGAGACGCTTATTATTACTTGTGAGGACACGTTGCTCGGAAGTTTGGTTAACATACCAGTGGATATGGCTGTCTTGTGTGTAGCTCTCCAACCACGGCATGACGCAGAAAAAGTAGCGCAAATGCTCCGTTTGGGTCGCAGTCAAGATGGCTTTTTCCTCGAGCGACACCCCAAGTTGGACCCTGTGGCTACCATGTCGGAAGGTATCTTCATCGTTGGCTGCTGCCAGAGTCCCAAGGATATACCAGATACGGTGGCTCAAGCCTCGGCCGCTGCCGCTCGGGCTCTGGCGATGATTACCAAGGGCAAAATGGACGCTGGGGCTATTATAGCTTCTATCGATGAAAACATGTGCTCGGGATGCAAGGTTTGCAATGCCCTGTGTCCTTACGGGGCCATTTTCTTCGACGAAGCCAGCAAAGTTTCGCGAGTCAATCAAATCTTATGCAAGGGGTGCAATGTTTGTGGCGCTTCCTGTCCCAGCGGTGCAATCTCCACTCGAAATTTCAGTGCCACACAGATTATGGCAGAAATTGAGGGGGTACTAGTATGAGCTTTGAACCAAAAATTGTCGCTTTCCTTTGTAACTGGTGTTCCTACGCAGGGGCAGACTTAGCCGGAACTTCACGAGCGAAGTGCGCTCCTAATGTCGTCCCTATCCGCTTGATGTGCAGTGGAGGGCTGGAGCCTTCTTTCGTCCTGAAAGCTTTCAAAGAAGGTGCTGACGGCGTGTTAGTTTGCGGTTGTAATCTCGGCGATTGTCATTATACCGATGGAAATTACAAAACGCTGCGGCGCATGGCGCTACTTCAGAAAATGCTTGAGCAGTTCGGCATCGAAGAGCCACGAGTTCAACTGCAGTGGGTATGTGCTTCTTGCGCCGAAGATTTCATCTTAGCTGTAGACAAGATCACCTCTGAGGTGAGAGCATTAGGACCATTTAAGCACCCAAAAACGGCTGAGGCGCAGCAGGTGGCAACATAACTTGGTAGCATCTATAGGCCCAAAACAGTCCATCTACCGAGGCTGCTAACAGCTTGACTTGTAAGAGTCTATTATGTAGAATAACCTTAATAGGAGAACGAGGAGGGGCCAGAAATGACAAAGTGGCAATGTGTAGAATGTGGTTACTTTTCTGATGAAGTGAGACCACCGGATAGATGTCCGGGATGTCACGCCAGTTGTTCTTACGCTGATGTGACCTGTTATCGACCTGAGTGTGGCGGGCCTGTTAACCCGGACCCAATGGTCATGGGTTTAATTACCCAGCGAATTGGACTAAGCGCACCGCTTCGCCCTAGTGCAAAGCCAGCATCACCACCGCAGAAAGGCACGGAGACAGTCTCTGTTGAGAAGGTAACAAAGGCAGCTTTGTTTCAAGGGCTGAGTGAGGAAGAGGTCCAGAAGGTACTAAGTATCGGCCAGGTAAGGATCTGCAATCCAGGTGACATTGTGTTTAAGGAAGGCGATGAGGCGGTGCATATTTATATCGTTGAGGATGGGAAACTGGCTATCCAGACTGCAGAAAAACAGACGGTCTACACTGCTTCACCTGGAGACGTTCTTGGTTGGTCAACTTTGATGTTGCCATATAAACGAACTGCTTCGGCAATCGCCGCAGAGAAAAGCCGTGTGGTTATCATAGATCAGGCAAAGCTGCAAGAGTTCTGCGAGAAAAATGCGTCCATAGGCTATAAGATTACGCGAAATGTCGGGCGACTTATCGCCGTTAGGATGAGAACTGCTAAAGCGATGTCAGCGGACGCAGTTTACGGCTAGGGCACAGCTACCCCAAATGTAACACATGGACGATTGGCGGCTTTTGCTGTATGGCGGAAGTGGATCTGAAGCTTGGCGAACTATTCCGATACGTGCGGTTCGCTCTTAGCGGATTTTGTCTTCCCTTCCTGCTTACAAGCGTTTTTCCGTCTCCCCTTAGTCTACAGAACATGGCCAGGGAAATTTCCACCAGATAGGGGACGCAGCCTTACTATGTCTGAATAGGAGGTACACTCTGAAATGGCAGAGCTTGCCCTTGTGAACTTTGACCAGTTAATCAAAAGGCTGCGGTTTAACTTAGAAAGCGCTAAGAGCGCGCTGGAACCCCAACCGGAAGAATCCAAATCGCCTGAAGACCTTGAAGCACTTAGAAAATATGTTTATGATATGGAGGATACTGTTAGGAAGCTTGAAATAGCAAATGAAGTGGCACAGAAGGAGATGCCAACAGACGAAGATATACGCAGGGTGATGAATATCACCTGTTATGGTAATATAGGTTATTGTTGCGGACTTGCTAAGGAATGTGTGTGGCGAGACTCTTGCCGCCAGGCCCTTGGAATTGATGACGAAACTTATGCTAGTATTAAGGAGGCGGTGATCTGGCAATTGCTCAGACGCAGTAAGAAAGTCGGTGAGGTGACACAATGAGTAGCCTGGAACAGAGATACTACCACAGTCTGTACGAAGTAGCAGCCGCAGTGAATTCAGCGCGTACTGCTGAGAAAGTGCTCAGTGCCATTATGGAGACTGTCGCCAAAGCTTTGGGGGCCAAGGGATGCTCGCTAATGCTCCTTACACCGGACCAGAAAGTCCTGCTTCATACCGCAGACTATGGGCTGAGCGATTCGTATGTCCGAAAGGGCCCGGTGTCTGTTGACCAGGGCATTTCCGAGGCATTGGCAGGAAAGCCGGTCGTCATATTGGACGCAACCGAGGATGAGAGGGTCCAGTATCGGGAGCAAGCCAAGCTAGAGGGGATCGCATCTATCCTCTCTGTGCCGATGACGCTCAGGGAAAAGGTAGTAGGACTAATAAGAGTGTACACTGCGGAGCGGCGTCACTTCACCACAGATGATATATACTTCATACAGGCGGTTGCCAATCTGGGCGCTATTGCTCTGGAAAATGCCAAGCTCTACGAGTCTGTCCACAAGGATAACGAGGCATTAAGGCGAGAGCTGCTAGAATGGCGTTTCGCTGCCATGGGTGTCTGGCCACCACCACCGCCACCACTAGAGCGACGGCGTTGACTTCAGCACGATCCAGTTCTGCCCTATGCTCCGCTATCGTTTAGTCCCCGAGATACTTGGCATAATCCGCTCATACTGAGCCTGTCGAAGTATGAGCGGTGAGAAAAGGTTTCTCCGCTCGTGGTTCGACAAGCTCACTACGAGCAGGCTGCCAAGGCCGAAGAGTCTTCGCCCCCTTGTGGAATCCCCATTGAAAATAGCGGAGAGTCCAGAGAGTCTGGGGGTTATTCCCCAGATTCCCTTCCACCCCCCTTCTCCTGCAGGAGAAGGGGGCCAGGGGGCTGAGGTATCAGTATTGTCATACTTCGTGGTGCTGGTGGCAACACCAGCATGAACGATTTTGTCAGGGAAGGGCCAGAAGCGTTAGCCCTATATAGGCTCTGATGGAAGCAATGCTCAGTCCCTATAAGTCTCTGGATTTGGCCGATTACAAGGGGTTCTTATGTGGCAAAATCTTGGCTGACCTGGGCGCTGATGTCATCAAGATAGAACCACCTGGCGGATGTCCCTCGCGAAATATCGGCCCTTTCTACCGCAATATCCCTCACCCAGAAAGAAGCCTCTATTGGTTTGCTTACAATGCAGGCAAAAGGGGCATCACTCTGGATATTGAGACTGCTCAGGGCGAGGATATTTTGAAAAAGCTGGCGGCCAAGGCCGATTTCATCATCGAGTCCTTTTCTCCTGGTTACCTGGATAGTCTGGGGCTGGGGTATGAGGCTCTTCAGCAGGTGAATCCTCGCCTGATTATGACCTCCATCACTCCCTTTGGGCAGAGTGGCCCCTATAAAGACTACAAGGCAACTGATCTGGTGGGGATGGCTATGGGAGGCCTGATGTACCTTACCGGCGACTCTGATCGGCCCCCGGTCAGGATCAGCTTCCCCCAAGCTTACCTTCACGCCGCTGCTGATGCCGCCTGTGGCACCCTCCTGGCCCACTACCACCGGGAGCTCACCGGCCAGGGGCAGCACGTTGACGTCTCCATGCAGCAGAGCGTTGTCTGGACTATGATGAACGCCCGGCCTTTCTGGGAGCTGACCGGAACATCCCTGAAAAGGGTGGGTCCATTTCGGGCTGGCCTCAGCTCTGGCTCAATCCAGCGCCAGACCTGGTCCTGCCGGGATGGCGCAGTCACCTTCACCGTTATGGGGGGTGCTGGTGGCGCAGGGACTAACCGGGCTTTGGTAGAGTGGATGGATGAGAAGGGGATGGCCGATGGGGAGCTTAGAGGGATAGACTGGGATGCCTTCGATATGGCTGCTGCCAGTCGGGAGTTCCACCAGCGCATTGAGGAGAAAATTGGACGCTTCTTCGCTGCCCACACCAAAGAGGAGCTGTTTGTTGAAGCGGTGAAAAGGCGCATCATGCTTTACCCGGTGAGCACCCCCGCTGATATCGCACTCAGCCCTCAGCTTATCGCCAGGGAATACTGGGTGGAGGTTGAGCATGCTGAACTGGGGGCTTGCATCAGCTACCCCGGGGCCTTCTTGAAGTCCTCTGAAGCACCCTGTTCCTTGAGGCGTCGTGCTCCACTCATCGGTGAGCACAACCAAGAGGTTTACCAGCAGGAGCTAGGACTATCCAATGAGCAACTGGCTGCCCTCAGAGAGGCAAGTGTCATTTGAACCGGAGAGCGACCCCATGAGAAAGCAGATTCTGGAGGGGATAAAGATCGCCGACTTTTCTTGGGTAGTGGTGGGGTCTGTTGTCACCAGGTGCCTGGCTGACTTCGGAGCTACGGTGGTGCGCATCGAATCGGCCACCAATCCCGATATCTTAAGGGTCAGCCCGCCCTTCAAAGATAGCCTGCCCGGCCTGAACCGTAGCGGCTATTTCGCCAACTACAACGCCAACAAGCACGGCCTGAGCCTTAACCTGAAACACCCCAAGGGATTGGCTGTGGCCAAAAGACTGATAGCCTGGGCTGACGTGGTGTGCGAAAGCTTTACCCCGGGGACTATGGCCGACTGGGGGCTGGGTTACGAAGACCTGAAGAGGATAAAACCAGAAATAATTATGCTTAGCACATGCAACCTGGGTCAGACAGGCCCTCTGGCGCGCCAGCCAGGCTATGGTACCCAACTGGTATCCCTGGCTGGCTTTACCCACCTCAGCGGCTGGCCAGACCGCCTGCCGGCGCAGCCCTATGGTGCCTACACCGACACCATCGCCCCCCACTTTGCCATAGCTGGTATCATGGCTGCCCTCGACTACCGCCGTAGAACAGGCAGAGGCCAGTATCTAGACTTGTCCCAGCTTGAGGCGGCAATACATTTTTTGGCCCCGGTCATTCTGGACTACACCGTGAACGGGCAGAAATGGATAAGATTGGGCAACCGTTGTTCCCAGGCTGCTCCTCATGGCGTCTACCCCTGCCGCGGTGAAGACAGGTGGTGTGCTATCGCTGTATTCAGCGACCAGGAGTGGCAGGCCCTTTGCCATATCATTGGCCATGCT
>Ga0315295_10005669_pt1 | contig 10650 bp, 10 predicted proteins | sample YL17G14_0_MG_FD_204453 | JGI IMG/M metagenome (GOLD analysis project Ga0315295, IMG submission 204453) | Sediment microbial communities from Yellowstone Lake, YNP, Wyoming, USA - YL17G14_0 | ecosystem: Environmental > Aquatic > Freshwater > Lake > Sediment | place: USA: Wyoming | collected...
ACCGTCTTGTTGGGGAATAGCCAGCGGACCGCCAGCGCTTCAAACCCTCACTGGGCGAACCACTTCTGATGGCCGTCGATGGTGATGCGGTACTGGGTGGGCTGATTGTTGAACGGCGCAAAGGAGCCGATTAGGTCGGTACCGGGATGCACCCAGCCCGGAACATTGCGCGCGAACAATTCGTGGACGAGCTCCCGTCCTTGCTCGACCGAGAGGCCGAGGTCCTTGGCCAGCTCGGTGAAGTGAGGTGCCTGCCCGGTGCGAATAAAGCGCTGGATAATGTTGGCGAACGCACGGTCGAGCAACGCGAGGTCAGACATGATCGCTCTTTCCTCCTTTCTGCCGGAACGAGAGGCGCGTTCGGATTGGCGCTATAATGAAATGGTCTTTATTGCAATCGCCGGCGGCGTCACTGCGTTGCCGAGCTCATTGGTCCGAGGCGACGGGAATTGGTAGAAGGGAGGTGAGGTCGTTTTGAGATAATGTATCGCGCGCCGGATGGTACCGTTCAGTGGGAGATCATTACCGCGGATGAACATGGGATCGGTTGAAGGGAACGAGAGCGCGGGCATTGCCGCGCGAATCATAACGCACCTACACGCCTCGGCGCGGGAGGCCCGAGTCGCCGACGTCCGTATTGGCCTCGGGTACACCGCGGTCATGCTGGCGGACGACCGCCTTGGCGTTGCGTATACGTTCCGCGAGGAGGCGAAAGGCTGCTGCTCGGTGTTCGATGCGCTTCGGCCTCTCGTTGGAAGAGCGGTTTCCGATGTCCTGCATCTGCTGGAGTCACCAGATCCCATCGCCGCCGGCGTGGGGCTGGCTTGTGCGAACGCGCTGCTGAATCGAGACGAGGACAGGTTCATGGGCGGAGACGTCCTGGACCACCTCGACCTCAGGTCCGGGGACCACGTGGGCATGGTGGGGGACTTCCGCCCGCTGGTGGCCAAGATCCAGAAGCGAGTCCGCTCTTTGAGCGTATTCGAGCGCGTGGGCCACCCCTCCGGCATTCTGCGTCCAAGAGAAGAGGCCGAGGACGCGCTTCCTCGCTGTCATGTGGCGCTTATCACCGCGACCTCCATCGTCAATCACACGATCGACAGATTGCTGCGGGCTGCCAGCGAGTGCCGGGAGGTGGCGGTGCTCGGCGCCTCGACACCTCTGCTGCCCGAGGCGTTCGCCGGAGAGCAGGTGACCATGCTCAGCGGCGTGGTGGTAAAGGATCCGCACGAAGTTCTACGGGTCATCTCCGAGGGCGGCGGCATGCGGCTGTTCAGCCCACATGTCCGCAAGGTTTCCCTGAGAACGTTCAGTTCTTTGTGACCAACCAGAAAGTCGGAATACACGATGCCGACATACGGTCGTTCGAGCCCCACTGTGCGCAAACCCGAGGCCGCCAACCACTCCGTGAGGTGGCCCGTGCCACAGCCGATATCCAGCACGTGACGGATCCTCGGAAAGGAGCGCAGCAGCCAGGCCAGCAGCGCCCGTTCGGCGCTGGCCGCGCGCTGGCCGCGGTGCGCACTAGCCCTCGTAGGTGCCGGCGGCCGCTTCAAAGAATCTCCGGGACGCCGCCGGGGATGCTCTGTGCCGGCGCCGTCGTGCTGGCGTCGCTCGCAACGTATGTGGCGACGCTGGCTCCCACCGTAACGCTGGTCGACAGCGGCGAGCTGATCGTCGCCGCACAGTCACTCGGCGTGGCCCACCCGCCCGGCTTTCCGCTCTATGTGCTGCTGGCGCATCTGGCAACGCTGCTTCCGGTCGGCAGCGTCGCGACACGGGTGAATCTCGCATCGGCCGTCTTCGCCGCGCTCGCAGTCGCGGTCGTGGCCTTCCTCGCTGCCGAGATGGTGCGCGGGATCAGCCTGCAATCGGCCGCCGGGGGAAGGCCGCCGGACCGACGGAGAGACGGCGATACCTCCCGGATCGGCGCCGGCGTACGGTGGCTCCCGGCCACGACGACGGCGTTGTTGCTGGCCTTCTCCCGCACCCTGTGGTCGTACGCCACGGTGGCGGAAGTCTATACGCTCAACACGCTCCTCGTCGCTGTAGCGTTGCTCTTGGTCTTCCGGTGGCGGTACGATGTCACGACTTCACCGAGGTCAACGACGGACAGGCGGCTCTACGCCGCCGCATGGGTCTTCGGCCTCGCTCTCGGGGTGCATCACGTAACTGTCCTCCTCACGCTCCCGGCCATCGCCTTTCTAGTGTATGCAACTCGCCGCCGAGTGTTCACAAACAAAGTCTTGATCTTCGCGACGATTTGGGCGCTCGTGGGCCTGACGGTCTACGCTTACTTGCCGATTGCGGCGGCGCGCTCGCCCATACTCGACTGGGGCGACCCACGCACGCTGCAACGTTTCTGGTGGCACATTAGCGGCCGGCAGTTTCAGGCGTACTTCTCCCTGTCACCACAGAGTGTGCGGTCGCAACTGGCCGCCTTTATGAGCATCACTATTCGTGAATTCGGCCCGTGGTGGTGCCCCGCTGCTTTGGGGTTCGCTCTGGCCGGCTTTCATGCCCTCTTCCGCCGCGACCGGCCGGCGTTCTGGTTTCTGCTGTTGGTCATCGCGGCGGATCTCCTGTACGCCTCCACCTACGAAATCGCCGAGGACAAAGCCGCGTACTTCATTCCGGCGTTTCTCGCCCTCGCCCTTGCCGCCGGGTGCGGTGCCCATTTCGCCATGGAGATCGCCGGCGCGGCGCGCTGGCGGCACGCCGCACGGGTCGTCGGCGCGGCGTTACTGCTGGTGCCGCTGCTGGCCTGGGCGGGCAACGTTCGCTTCAACAACCACCATCGGGATTTCATCGCACACGACTACGCCGACAACATCCTGGAGACGATCCGGCCGGACGGCATGCTGCTCACCCTCGATTGGCAGGTGTACTCGCCGATGCTCTACGTCCGCGCGATCGAGCGTGCCCGTCGCGATGCCGTCGTCGTCGACCTGAACCTGCTGCGGCGCTCGTGGTACTTTGATTACCTCGAGCGTGAGTACCCGCGGTTGATCGAGCAGACGCGCGCCGAGGTCGACGCGTTCCTGGAGGACCTGCGCCGCTGGGAACAAGATCCTGCGCTGTACCAGCGCGACCGGATGTTGAACGAGCGCATCGATACCCGCTTCACGGCGATGATCCTGGCATTCATCGGCACGCAGCTAGGCACGGCGCCCGTGTACGTCACCCAGGACGTGGTGTTGACCAACGAGGCCCAAGGCAGCCGGCTCACCAAAGCGCTGATGACCGCGTACCAGTTGGTGCCGCAGGGTCTCGTCTTTCAACTGTTTGCCGAGCGCGTCTTTCACGAACCCGCCGCGCCGCAGCTGCGGACCCGCGGCCTGGCTGACGGCACCTTGCAGTTCGCGCCCGATGACGTCGTGCTGCTCAAGGTGCTTCCGGTTTACGTCACCATGCTCTACAACCGCGGGCGTTATCTTGCAGCTAACGGCCGGCACGCAGACGCCGTCGCGGCGTTTCGCCAAGCGCTGGCGCTCGATCCGACGTTTGCGCTCGCGCAACGGGGGCTAGCAGAAAGCCTCAAAGCCATGCGCGTGGCCGACAAGCCGGCGCCGTAGAGAGCCCTTGGAGGCTCATCCGCTGCGCCTGGCCTGGTGCGGTCGGCCGGCCCGTCGCACCAGGCCGACACGGTATCAAAATCTGGTGGGGACCTTTCCTTCTTTCGCCTCGAGGAAGCGTTTTTCCACCACCGGCCAATTCACGTTGCCGAAGAAGGCTTTGATGTACTGTGCCCGGCCGCCGGCGCCGTAATCCACCATGTAGGCGTGGTCCCACACGTCCATCACCAGGATGGGGATGAATCCAGCGACATTGCCGTCCTCGTGCAACTGGATGAAGTGGTTGTTCAAAGTCCCGGTAGCGGGATCGAGGTAGAGGATCGCCCAGCCGATGGAGCGGCTCGTGCCGGTGTTGACGAAATCCTCCTTGAAAGCGTCGAACGTGCCGAACTGGCCGGTGATCTCTTTCTTCAACGCGCTGCCGGCACTCAGCTCCGGCGCCTTCGCTTTCAGGTTGCCGAAATAGTACTCGTGCAACACCATGCCGTTATACTCAAAACCGAAGCGCCGGCGCCGATCGGTGTGAGCCGGGGTGTTCCCTTTGCCTTCTTTGCTGAGCGTCTCGAGCTCCTTGCGCAGCGCGTTGACCTGAGCGACGTACCCCTCGTACAAGCGCCAGTGCTGCGCGATCTGTTCCTCGGAAATGCCATCGAGTCCGCTCGGCTTCAATGCCGTTTTGACTTCGTACACCATTGCTGGACCTCCTGTTCTCAAGGATTACCTTTTCACATTGGCATGGTTCCGGAGGAAGCGGAAGCCCCCCCTGTGGCCGGCTAGGGGCCTTTTCTGCCCATCCCAGCTCGCCGACGGCCTCTTGGGCGTTTTTCGGCCGGTGGTGTTTTCATGCCCGTCCGGGGCGCGGCGCTATTGCTCTCGTTGATTACTGAATCTCGCGGAATATGGTGATGAACTTCATCCGTTTGTCCCGAGTAGGCGCCCTGCTCTTGGGCGCCGTATCGAGGGACATGCGGCCTTCTTATCAGGGCGCGTCAATTATGTGTCCCCCCTCGATACGCGCCCTGGTAAGACGGGCGCTACTCGGGGTGAACGGAGAGCTCGTCTGTCACTCTATTGCGCGAGATTCAGTAATATCGCGACGTTCCCACTCAATATCACTCCGGTCCGAGCACTAGCGCCAAGGGGTGCTCGAGGACGCGTTTGAAGTCCTCAAGAAAACGCGCCGCTTCAACGCCGGTGAGCACGCGGTGGTCGACGGACAAGGTGACACGCGCGGTCTTGGCGACGGCGATTTGGCCGTCACGGACCACCGGCCGCTCCTTGATTGCGCCCACGGCCAAGATGGCGGCCTGCGGCGGCGTGATCACCGCGCTGAACTCCTCGACGTCGAGCATGCCCATGTTCGAGAGCGTGAAGGTGGCGCCGGTGAGTGCCTCGCCGCCGAAACGTCCCGCCTGCGCTCTTTCAACCAGATCATTCGTGGCCTGAGCGATGGCACGCAAGGAAAGGTGCTGGCAACCGCGCACCACCGGCGCTACCAACCCGTCTTCCACGGCGACCGCCACACCGATGTTGACGTCGTCGTGGTAGATGATGCCGCCTTCGGACCAGGAGGCGTTCACACGCGGGTGCCGCTGCAGCACCAACGCCAACGCTCGCATTATCAAGTGAGTGACAGTAACGCGTTCAGTGACTAAACCACTAGCAGAGATCGACGCGCGTAACCGTGCCGCCTCGCTCATGTCGACTTCCACGGTGACGTAGAAGTGCGGCACCTCGCGTTTCGACGCCGTCATCTGCTTTGCGACCGTCTGGCGGAGCTTCGAGAGCGGCTGCGTGCCGCGTGGCGCGGCGGCGGGTTGCACATGTGGCTGCCACCTAGCACGTGGCGCCGGGGGCGGTGGCGCCGGCGCGTGTCCCGGCGCCGCCCGCAACGGCGGCGGCGTTGGCGGCCGTGCCGGGCGCGGCGGAAGCGCTACTGCGGCGACGGCCGCGGTCGGCGGCTCGGCAACGTGTGGCGCCGGAGCACCGGGCTCGGCGCGTGAAAGCCCGGAGAGCGCGCCAGGCGGAGCGGGGTGCTTCGCGCCAGCTTCCAAGGGCTGCGCGGGCTGGGGCTCGCGTTGGGCAACTCTCTCGGTCTCGTTCAGAACTGCGATGACCGCCCCTACGGCCGCCGAGGCCCCCTCCTGCACGCGGATTTCGGAGAGGGTACCGCTGGCCGGAGCCTCCACCTCCATGTCCGCCTTGTCCGTCTCGACCTCGGCCAACACTTCGCCGGCTTCGACGTGTTCGCCTTCGTGTTTGTACCAGCGCAGGATAGTCCCCTCTTCCATGGTGTCGCTGAGCTTCGGCATGGTAATCTCGGTCGGCATGCGTGTGTCCTCCGGGCAAATCAATTATATCGGCATACGGCTGGTGGAAAAGGCCGCCCTGCCCGGATGAGTTTCCTTTGAACCTTGGCTGACGGACTACAAGGCAAACGAATGCAAGCGTTATTCGGGGTGATCTTCGACATGGATGGGGTGTTGGTGGACAGCGCGGCGGCGCACTTGCGCGCGTGGCAAAAGCTGGGGACGGAGATCGGCACGCCGTTTTCGGAGGAGTTGTTCCGGCGCACGTTCGGGCAACGCAATGCGAGTATCATTCCGCAGTGGCTGGGTCAGGTGCCGCTGCCACGCCTCGCGGAGCTGGACGCGCGCAAAGAATCCTTGTACCGCCAGTTTGTTCGGGAGGGGAGCGTGCGAGTGTTCCGTCGCATCCCTGAGCTGCTGATCGATCTCCGGGAGCTCGGCGCGAGGCTCGCGGTCGCCTCCAGCGGTCCACGTGAGAACGTGGAGTTGCTGATCGAGGTCATCGGGGCGGGCAGCGCCATCGATGCGACGGTGGCGTCCGAGGACGTGCGCGAGGGCAAGCCGCACCCCGAGGCCTTTCTCACTGCGGCGCAGCGCCTGAGGGTCGCACCGGCGCGCTGCGTCGTGGTCGAAGATTCGGTGCACGGCATCGAGGCCGCCAAGCGAGCCGGAATGCTGGCCGTGGCGGTGCTGACCTCGACCGCACGCGAGCAGCTCACCGCAGCGGGCGCTGACTTGGTGGTGAACGAAGTGGGCGACCTGCAGCTGCAGGATCTCGCTGGCTCGGGCGGCCGCCTGCTTGAAGCAACTCCGACCGCGTAGTACTATGGTTGCTGGTGCGTCTGTGCGCGGATTAATCATTCGGTGGATCATGACCGCCTTTGCCTTGTGGCTGACCAGCCTCATTGTGAAGGGCATCGATTGCAGCGGGATCGCACCGCTGTTTGTGGCCGCGGTGGTTCTGGGCATCTTCAATGCCATCTTGCGGCCGCTGGTACTGGTGGTGACCTTTCCGATCAACCTGCTGACGCTTGGTCTGTTCACCTTCGTCATCAACGGCGCCATGCTCAAGCTCACTAGCGAAGTGGTGCGCGGCTTCTCGGTGGCCGGATTCTGGCCGGCGGTCATCGGCGCGCTGCTGCTGAGCGCCTTCAGTTTCATGCTGAACCTGTTCGTTAACGACGCGGGCCGCGTGCAGTACCTCTACGTGGAACGCATTGACCACATCTGACCGGCCATACCGCATTGCTCAACTTGCGCTCCGCACTGGTCACCTTCGTGGCTTCCGACGACGCGCGGCACATGACCGGATCGATTCTAGTCACCGATGGTGGGCTGACAATCTGAAGGCTTCATCGGGCGCCGACGTGGGGCAGCCGGGTGTCGATTACGTAAAGACCATCAGGCGAGGCGAAGTAGCCGACGGCCCCGTCCGGCCGGAGAGCGAAGCTGGTCGTGCCGGAAGGCAGAGGGATAGTTCCGGCAACCGTGTTGCTCGCCGCGTCGATCACCGCCAGTCGCGATCCGTGCACGTACACGCGCGCGCCATCAGCAGTGGTGTTGACTTCCGACCACAGGTCGCCCGGGATCTGGGCGATAACGTTGTTGGTGTGCGTATCGACCACCAGCAGCTCAGCCCCACTGGGTGCGTAAGCAAACTTGCCGTTTGGGTTCACGGCAATATGCGACAGCGGCCGTGAGGTCGGCACGCTGTCGCTGATGACGTACGTACGGGTATCGACTACCGCAATCATCCCGCTGGTACAGAGACCGGCGCACCCGGAAACGTAGACGACGCGGCCATCAGGGGTGACTGCGGCGCCGGATGGGCGCATGTGCAGCGCGATCCGGGTTCTTACGAAGCCGTCTGCCGTGTCAACGACTGTGAGTGTGTTATCACTCGGGTTGGTGACGTAGGCGGCGGATCCGTCCCGCGACACCGCGACCGCCGGCATCGCCGGCACTTGGACCCTTGTCGGGCCGATGTCGACCGTCGTCGTGACCCGGTCGGCCGCAGTATCAATCACCCAGAACACCGCGGAGAAGAAGTCCGCCACGTAGGCATGGGAGCCGTCGGCGCTGATGGCGATCCCGGCGGGATGATGCGGCAGTGGGATGCTGTTCACCGCGGAGTTGCTGGCGGTGTCGATCACGGAGACCTTCCCTGCCGCGGTGGCATACGCACGCGAGCCGTCCGGCGTTACGGCGACCTCGTTCGGAGGTCCGCCGAGGGGAATCCGCGCCACGACGGCGCTGTCGTCGCCAACCTCCGGAGGCGCAATGGACTTGCGCGTCGATGATGCGCACCCAGTCACGAGCGCCACCGCCAAGGACGCCACAAAGCCAACGCACAGAGCTCGAAGCACACTCCTCATGTGCCTCTATCTACTACACGCGCCGAGGAGCACAAGAAACCGGGCGCAGCCGACTTGCTTTCACCGTTGCCGGCGCAGCCGCGAGACTGGGAGTTGGGCTTTCTGCGTCTGCTTCCGCGCGAGAATTTCGGATCGGGGTTAGCTTGCTGGATGCCGAGTGTTGCGCCGCCCCCTAGCTCAGGTATTGTCCGCTACAGATGAGCCCGGTGCGACGCACTCTCGATCTTGCCGCTCGGGGCATCCGGCACGCACGCCGGCTGGTCGTGCTGGTGATCGGGCTGACGGTGCTTGCGATCGGCATCGCACTGATCGTGCTGCCGGGTCCAGCTTTCATCGTCATCCCGATCGGCCTCGCCATTCTCGGCACCGAGTTCGTCTGGGCGCGACGCCTCCTTCAGCACCTGAAAGACACCGGTAGTGGGCTCGTCGGTCGAGCCCGCGGCGGTGACCGCCAGGGCAACTCGCGGCCGTAGAGGATGACGCAAGTGCGGCAAGGAACAGCCTGCAGCGGCTGTTTTGCCCTTTCTTGCCTTCCACCGCTGCGATATTCTGGATGCATGTCGTGGCGGGTGATCGGACCGATTATCCTCCTGCTGGCGCCCGGGCTAAGCGTGGCACTGCCGCCGGCGAGCTTCCTCTACCAATTGCAGAATATCGACGTCGTTCAGGTCGCCGCGTCACCCTACGACCTCGTCGTCACCGATTACAGCCACGATGGCAGCGCGGAGGGCAAGCTGACGACGGCGGAAGTTGCCGCCCTGCGCTCCGGCGGCGCCCGCACTACGCTCGCCTACCTCAGCATCGGTGAGGCCGAGAACTATCGCTATTATTGGCAGCCTGGTTGGCTTCCCGGATCGCCGGCCTGGCTGGGGCCGTTCAACTCCGACTACCCGGACAACTTCAAGGTGCGCTACTGGGATCCGGCGTGGCAAGCGATCATCTTCGGTTCGCCCGGCGCTTACCTCGACCAGATCATCGCCCAGGGGTTCGACGGCGTATACCTCGACGTGATCGACGCCTTCGAGTTTTGGGGACCGGACGGTAACAACGAACGGCCGAGCGCCGCCCAGGACATGGTCGATTTCGTGAAGGCGCTGGCGACATATGCACGCACGCAGCGGCCGGAATTTCTGGTGTTTCCGCAGAACGGATCGCAGCTCAGCGTGGTTGATTCGAGCTACATCGGCACGGTGGACGGCATTGGTGCCGAGGACACCTGGACCGTCGGCAATCGCACGCAAACGCGATACGACACCGACCACGTCACGGCTTGGCTTGACCTCTTCCGTGACGCCGGGAAAACCGTCCTGGCCATAGATTATCCAACAGTGACTCGCCGTATCGATGAGTTTTACGCGCGGGCCGAAGCGCGCGGTTACGTGCCCTTCAACCCGCCCCGTGACCTCGATCGCTACGTGCTGAATCCGACGCACCCACCTGCACCCGCACCGACCGTGACGCTCACGGCCCCGGACGACTCCAGCGACGTGCTGGCGGCGGCGCCGCCCACGTTTCAGTGGACGGCGTCCAGCGATGCCGTTGCTTTCCAGATCTGGTTCTCCGGCGATGACTCGTTCCGCCGCTTGCTCACACTGCCTGGGCGCACAAGCTACCTCGCCACTACCAGTTTCACGCCGGAGCGCGCGACGTGGGCTCGCATCCTGCGCCTGGCAGCGAACAACGGCTACGGCGCGATTTACTGGTGGGTGGGGGCACTGGACGCCAGCGGGCACGTGCGTGCCAGTCGGGCGCGGCGCCTCGTGCGCCTGCACGAGAACGTGTCCACCACGGTCTTCTACATCGGCGAACCAGCCTCGCTTGAGAATGGCTTCATCGCCAACGATGACAGCGCCTGGGACGAGTGCTGGAAGGAGCACTACGGCGGCATCGACGATCCCTTCAACCGGACCGGCTACTGGCCCGCGGGCTTCACGCCGACGGAGAACCCGTTCTATGTCGCGCTGCCGTATGACGACCTCGACGACAACGGCAATCGCCGCGACAATGTGGCCGACGTGATTCCATGGGCGAGGACCCAGACGTTTGCGCCGACGGTTTCGATCGTTAAGAATCGCTGGGTGAAGATCGTCGCCAACGGCAACACGTGCTACGCGCAGTGGGAGGACGTGGGCCCGTTCAAGACGAATGATGTCCGCTACGTTTTCGGGACTGCTCGCCCGCGGAACCGCGTGAACAACCACGCCGGGCTCGATGTCTCCCCGGCGGTGCAAACCTGCCTCGACATTCCGTACGACATCACGCCGCCGAGCTGGCGGTTCGTGGAAGCCAGCGAGGTACCTACCGGCCCGTGGACGCAGATCGTGACGACCAGCCAGCTCGACTTCAACCCGCCGGCCTGCCCGTAGTACGCGGGTCCGTTTCCTCTGCCTC